>Ga0302326_10005700_pt1 | contig 28321 bp, 27 predicted proteins | sample Palsa_T0_3_FD_202264 | JGI IMG/M metagenome (GOLD analysis project Ga0302326, IMG submission 202264) | Peat permafrost microbial communities from Stordalen Mire near Abisko, Sweden - Palsa_T0_3 | ecosystem: Environmental > Terrestrial > Soil > Palsa > Peat permafrost | place: Sweden: Abisko... | reverse complement strand
CCATTTCCTTTTGTGGGATTGTCGGCAAATTTTGCAACCCCAAACAAGGCCAGAAGGACAAATAATCCACCAGCAATTCCCTTGCTTATCGGGGTTTTGAAAGGAATCATGCGCACTCTGGATTGTCTATCCGTATAGCGGAAATTTCAAGGGGCTAGGGAGTCAAATGGATAATTCCCCAATTTTGCGACGGGCAACGGCACATTCGACCTGAACACACAGGGCCGGGATGTCGGCGACAGCATCGTCCGCTTTCCGTTCAGCAAGGACATTCGCGAGGGTGACTACTTCACTCCGTACAATCAAGCCAATCTCGACAACGGCGATATCGATCTTGGTTCGGGGGGCGTCATCCTTCTTCCCGATAACCCGGGCGGCCCGAATGCCCATTTGCTTTTTCAATCCGGCAAGGAAGGCTCAATCTACCTGGTTAATCGCGACAACATGGGCCACTACAATCCCAACAACAATGACCAGATTGTCCAATTCATCCCCTACGTGATGGGCGGAATCTGGGGAACCGGCGCCTGGTGGAACAACAGCGTTTATTTCAGCGGTGCGTACGATGCCGTCAAGCAGTTTGCTTTCAATACCTCTACCGGCTTGCTCTCCACTTCGCCTGTGTCACAGTCGACAAATACTTACGGAATTCCCGGCCCGGAGCCGTCTATTTCCGCGAACGGAAATTCCAACGCTGTCCTCTGGATGATTGATTCCAGTGCATACGTGAGCAACGGGTCGGAGGTCATGCACGCTTTCGACGCAACCAACCTGGCCACCGAGCTATACAACACCAATCAAAATGCCCAGCGCGACAATGCCGGCGGGGCCGTACAGTCTATTGTTCCCACAGTCGCCAACGGCAAAGTGTACGCCGCTGCGGCGTATCAAATTAGCGTCTACGGCCTCTTGCCGTAGTTCACGGCAGTTTGGGGTGGCGTCGAAGTCATATTCGCCGCCGCCCGGCGCGCCGAACGAACGCAGAATCTGAAACTGAACCTGTACCGCAGGGCCATCCGGCATATTCGGCGTCCGTGCGCCGGCAGGCGAGGAAAGAGCACATCCGATCGCGGCCATGATGATCGTCGCTACGAATGCCTTGCGGAAGGATGTCATGCCGCTGTCTCCTTCCCCAGGAGTGTAGCACCAAGCCGCGCGGCCTGATATGGCCGTGAAGGCGCGGAGGCAAGAGGGTGGAGCGGTCATGAAAACCTGAATGCCGCAGGGTGTATGGAAGAATACAGTGCCGAGTGAGTAATTAGTTCAATTTTAGCTGGCCGCTGAGGCGATTTTTCCTGTATGATTTGACCTGCCATTCCGGGCGCGTCCAACGGCCGATTCAAAGCCTCAGTTTTCGTCCTCAGGGCCCGGAGATTCAGTGCCATCAACCTTTTTGGGAGGAATCATGCCGCCAATCGTGAAACGCAGCTGGAAATCCATAGCTTTCGCCATTTTCTGCCTCGTGATTTTGTTCGGTACGCGTGAGATGCGCACGCGCGCGGCTTCGGGAGTCAACGTCACGACCTATCACAATGACAATGCCCGCACGGGCCAGAACCTGAGCGAGACAACGCTCAACACCTCGAACGTGAACGTCAACACCTTTGGCCAGCTTCTCACGATTCCCGTGGACGGGTACGTGTATGCCGAGCCGCTTTACGTTCCGAACGTGAACGTGTCGGGCCAGGGCTCGCACAATCTGCTTTTTGTTGCCACCGAGCATGACAGCGCGTTCGCGTTTGATGCCGACACGGGCCAGCAGCTTTGGACGATCAGCTTCATCGACCCGGCGAAGGGGATTACAACGCTTTCTAGCGCGAATGACATCGGCTGCGGGGACCTTGTCCCCGAAGTGGGCATTACGGGCACGCCGGTGATTGATCCCGTCTCGCTGACCGCTTATCTGGTGGTCAACACGAAAGAAAACGGAGTTTTCTTCCAGCGCCTCCATGCTCTGAATTTGACCACGGGCAGTGAAATTGCCGGCAGCCCGGTGGTGATTCAGGCCACGGTCTCCGGCACGGGCGAAGGCTCCGTCAACGGGAAAGTCAGCTTCGATCCGCTTAAGAATAACCAGCGCAGCGCACTCATGCTGCAAAATGGCGTGATTGAAATCGTATGGGCCTCCCATTGCGATATTCAGAACTACCACGGGTGGCTGATGGCCTATAACGAGCAAAGCCTCAAGCAGTTGGCGGTCTGGAATACCACGCCCAATGGCGGCTTGGGAGGTATCTGGCAGGGCGGCTCCGGACCGGCCGCGGACTCCAGCTACAACACGTACTTTGCCACCGGCAACGGCACTTTCGATGCGAACACGGCAGGCAAGGATTTCGGCGACAGCGTCATCCGCCTTCCCTTCAGCAAAGACATCCGCAAGGGCGATTATTTCACGCCATACAACCAGGCCAATCTCAGCAATGGCGACATTGACCTTGGTGCGGGCGGCGTCGTGCTACTTCCTGATAATCCCGGCGGCCCAAATGCCCATTTGCTGGTGCAATCCGGCAAGGAAGGCTCGATGTATCTGATCAACCGCGACGATATGGGCCACTACAATCCCAACAACAATGACCAGATTGTTCAATTCATCCCCTACGTGATGGGCGGAATCTGGGGCACCGGCGCGTGGTGGAATAACAGTGTTTATTTCAGCGGCCAGTACGACGCGGTCAAGCAGTTTGCTTTCAATACCTCTACCGGCTTGCTCTCCACTTCGCCTGTTTCGCAGTCGGCGACCTCATATGGATACCCCGGCCCGGAGCCGTCTATTTCCGCGAACGGAAACTCCGATGCCATTCTTTGGATGATTGATTCGAGTGCGTACTCGAGCAGCGGTTCGGAAGTCATGCATGCCTTCGACGCCACGAACCTGGCCACCGAGCTGTACAACACCAATCAGAATGCCCAGCGCGACAACGCCGGCGGCGCGGTGAAGTTTATTGTTCCCACCGTCGCGAACGGCAAGGTATATGCCGGCGCCGCGTATCAAGTCAGCGTTTACGGCCTCTTGCCGTAATTCACTGCAATTTGGTGGGGGTGCTCTCACGTCAATCGACGATGCCTTGGGCCGATGAAAGGCCGGGGGCGACGTGCACAGTTCAATCCAGGGCGCCGGCGGGGCCGACCAGGTGGCAGGAATAGCTCTTCACGATCAGCCATGTCTCGCAGCCGATTCGGAGTTTCAGCGACTCGACGGCGGCGGGCGTCACGTGGACTGCGAAGCGAATACCTCCGCAATTTACGCGCACAGTGACGCGCGCACCGGTTCGGGCAATTTCCTCGACGCGGCCCGGCAGGACGTTACGGGCGCTTAGCTTTTCCGGCCGCGCCCCGGCCAGCAGGATGTCTCCCGCGCGAATCGCCACGCGCACGGACTGCCCGTCGGGAACGCGCGTCAGCGGAACTTCCAATGCGACGGACAAGGCTTCTCCTATAGCGACTATGTGCGCTGCCGCGCCACGCAGCAGGCACGTCATGGTGCCGTTGGCTTCGTGCGTTCCAGTGATCTCGGCGTCGAATATGTTTTCGAATCCCGCGAGGCGCGCAACGGTCTCTCGGCGCGGGGCGTCCAGCACATCGGCTGGAGATCCCTGCGCGGCGATGCGGCCGCTTTCCAGCAGGATCATGCGCGCTCCCAGCGCGAGAGATTCCTCGCGGTCGTGCGTGACGTAGAGGATGGGGATGCCGCGGGCGGTGTTCCACGCGCGCAGGTCGTCCACAATTCCGGCTTTCACTTCCGCGTCGAGCGACGCCAGCGGCTCATCCAGCAGCAGGACGCGCGGCTCGGTGACCAGCGAACGCGCCAACGCCACGCGCTGCTGCTCGCCGCCGGAAATGTCGCGGGGCTTGCGCCGCCGCAGATGCGCGATGCGGAACGATTCGAGGATGCGGTCCACCCGCACGGCGCGCTCGGCAGAGTCCATGCGGCGCAGCCCGTAGGAGATATTTTCTTCCGCCGTCAGGTGAGGGAAGAGCGCCAGGTCCTGAAACACGAATCCCAGCCTTCGCTCCGCTGGTTCGTGCCGGATTCGCTTTTCGGCGTCGAACCATATTCCCTCGCCGCACGCGATTCGCCCGGCTTCCGGTGTTACTAGTCCCGCGATGCATTGCAACAGCGTGGTTTTTCCCGCGCCCGAAGCTCCGAATAGAATCGTCACGCCCGTCGGTGCGGTGAAATCCGCCTCCAGCGTGAAGACGTCCGCGCCTCGCTCGCGGTAAGTTTTTCGCACGCGCACGGCGAGATCGGCATTTCGACTCATGCTTTGCGTTTCAATTTTCATCATGAATTTTCAGACGGCGGCGGGCGACGATGCCTGCCTGTCACTTGGCTGCCGCACCGCGAAGGACGCCGCGAAATTCGTCGCCGGCCAGACGTTCAACCAGATATGCAGCGCCCAGCGCCGCGACAGCCGTCGCCAGCAAGAAAAGCGCCAGCGGGAATGCTCCACGCAGCCCTTCGGCCTGGAACTGCACCCATAGGTAAATGGGCACGGTGTGCGGCGAGTAGGCCATCACCAGCGTGGCGCCGAATTCTCCCAGCGCGCGTATCCAGCCCAGTGCGATTCCCGCGGCAATTCCCGGCCACGCCAGCGGCAAGGAAATCCGCCGGAAAGTTTCCCACGCCGAATCGCCGAGCAGGGCGGCGGCCTGTTCCAACCGTGGATTCAGGCCGCGGAATGCGGAATAAGATGCCACCACCACGAACGGCCCCGCCGCGAAAATTTGCGACAGCACGATTCCCGCGAAATTTCCCGTCAGCGCAATTCCCGCCGCCGCGAAAAGCCGGCCCAGCAGGCCATAAGGACCAAAGAGCAGAAGCAGCAGCACGCCGCCCACCAGCGGCGGCATCACCAGCGGCAGCAGAATCAGTCCCATGCCGATTCGCCGCCAGATGCGAGGCGCTCGCGCCAGCACGCACGCCAGCGGCACTCCCAGCAATGTCATCAGCGCCGTGGAGACGAGCGAAGTTTCAAGCGATACGCGAATTGCGTCGCGCGTGCCCGCGTCCTCGAGCGCCTCGCGAATTTCCATCCAGCGCACCTGGCCCAGCAGATTCAGCAGCGGGAGAACCAATTCCAGCAGCAGCACAAATCCCAGCGCGGCGAAGACCATCCACGCCGCATTCGTGCGGCGCGTCACGGCTGGTACGGGCCTTCGACGCGCTTGCGAATCGCCGCGGGAATCTGGGTGATGTCCCCGCCGGCTCTTATCGGCACGTTGTCGAGCCCCGCCCGTTTTAATAGTTTGCGGCCCTCGGGAGAAAGCAGAAACTCCACGAACTCTGCCGCCCCCTGCGGGTCGGGAGCGTTTACCGGAATCGTCACCGTGAAAAGAATCGGAGAGCCGCGCATCAAAACGCCCTTCTTCGTCATGTACGTTTGTTGCGCGTAAAGCGCAGCGAGCGCCGGATCGCCCTGATTCAGTTGCGGCGGAAAACTGATATAGGGCAGTCTGTGGGCCAGCACTTCATGCCTGTAAAAAATGGCGGCGTCCACCTGGCCGGCTTCCAGCCGCGCCAGCAACTCCGGCTCGGGGAAAATCTGGTCAGGATTGTGCGGGCCGCCGAGCAGCTCCACAATTCCGGGTTTCTTGTAATAATTCTGGGCCATCGCGAATAGAAACAGCGTGCGATAGCCTTTGGGATCCAAGTCCGGGTCGGTACGGCCGAATTTTGCGCCCGGCACGGCGAGCTCTTCGTACCAGGCCCGGTGCCCGGCCTGCGCTTCCTCGAATTGCGGCGCGAATCTGCTTTTGAGATTGAAGCCCAGCACCAGTTCCGCCGATGCAAACGTGACGTACCAGCGAATGAGATCGGAATTGGCCGCGCCCATCAGGATTTTTTCGTTCACCGCGGCGTCCGCGCTGATGAAAACGTCCGGCTTGCGCAGACCGTCGCGCATCATGTTGGCCGCGCCCGTCGAGCCCTGCCCTTCGCCCTGGAATGCACGGCCGGTCTTTTGCGTGAATGCCGGCCCAATGCTTTTTTCCATCACCGCCGTCAGCGAGCCGGCATAGAGCACGGAAACAGGTTGCTTTCCTTTGGCCGGCGCCGGCCTTGCGGCGGAAACAAAGGCGCCAGTCAGCCCTAACGCAGCCAACGCCACGCTCCGCGCGAGCGCCCCCATCGCCCTACGCATTCTGCGTTTTGCCGCCGTGCTTTTTGCGCGCGCGCCTTCTGCTGGGTTATGCATTCGCAGCCTCATGCCCGCAGAATCATCACTTCGGTCGCTTTCACAAGTGCCGCCACCGTATCGCCTGTTTCCAGGCGCAGTTCACGAGCCGCCTCTGCCGTGATGATGGAAGTAATCCGCTGGCCGCCGATGGAAAGTTTCACCTGCGCCAGCAGCCCGTCCATTTTCACTTCGACGACTTTTCCGATCAGTTGATTTCGTCCACTGATGCGCCGGAAATTCTTTCGCGATTCCATGGCGGAGGAATCTTTCTTCCGCGGAAGAAACCGCTCCATCTCCCGCACCGGGACGCGGTGATGTCCGCCGGCCGTGTGCGTGGTCTTGATTTTGCCCGCGTAGATCCACTGCTTCAGCGTCACATAGCTGATTCCCAGCGCCTGCGCCGCTTCGCGCGGCCGCAGCAATTCATTCGATTGTGCCATTAGGAACTCCTGCCGATGCGATTCTATACGGATTAATATGGTCTGTAAATGCGATTCGTTTCGGGCCGGCGTTCAACCCCGGGCTTGCTGAGGAGTCCGCCCGGAAACCCTCAAGGTAAATGAGCGAATGAAAATCAGGCCTTCTTCTGCTACCGTCTCCCGTGGAGATGGCGTGGCTGAAAAACACAGAGTCTTGATTCTGGGAGGCGGTTTTGGCGGACTGGCCGCGGCGCAGGCGCTGAAGTCCGCGCCCATGGACGTGACGCTGGTGGATCGCCGCAATTTCCATCTGTTCCAGCCGCTGCTTTATCAGGTGGCTACGGGCTCGCTTTCTCCCGGCGAGATTGCCGCTCCTCTGCGCTCCGTGCTCAACCGCCAGAAGAACACCCGTGTTTTGTTGGCGAACGCCGCGGACGTGGACCCGGCGCAGCGCCGCGTTTTATTTGATGACGAGACCTCGCTTCCGTACGACTCGCTGGTGGTGGCCACCGGCTCGGAAGCTTTCTACTTTGGAAATAACCAGTGGCGCGAGTGGGCGCCCACTCTGAAAAGCCTCGAGGAAGCGCTTCTGATTCGCCAGAAAATTTTTCTAGGTTTTGAGACCGCCGAGCGCATTTCCGACGCTGCCCAGCGGGTCCCATGGATGACCTTTATCATCGTCGGGGGCGGCCCCACCGGCGTGGAACTCGCCGGTGCGCTGGCCGAAATTGCTCACGAGACGCTTCGCCACGATTTCCGCAACATTCGCCCGCAGGATGCCCGCATCATTCTTATTGAAGGCACGGACCGAATCCTGCCGCCCTATCCTACTGATTTATCCGCCAAGGCCACGCGCGCACTGAAAAAAATGCACGTCGAGGTCCGCACGGGCGTCAACGTCACCAATATCGATGCCGAGGGCGTGAAGATTCATGCCGCCGCTGGAGATGAACACATTCCGGCGAAGACCGTCTTGTGGGCCGGCGGTGTCGTCGCTCCGGAATTTCCCCGCAAGCTCGCCGCGCGCCTTGCCGCGCCGACGGACAACCGCGGGCGCATCAAAGTGACCCCCGAATTGTTCGTGCCGGGGCACCCGGAGATTTTTATTGTCGGCGATCTGGCCACTCTCGCGGGCCGCAATGGCGTGCCACTGCCGGGCTTGGCGCCCGTCGCCATTCAGGAGGGCGCTTACGCTGCCCGCACGATCAGGCGTCGTCTCGAAAGTTCGCCTACGCCACCCTTCCGCTATTTCGACAAGGGCAGCCTCGCTGTCATCGGGCGCGCGTCCGCCGTCGCGGATATTTTCGGACTGCATCTATGGGGACTGCCGGGTTGGCTGGTGTGGATCTTCGTTCACCTGATGTATATCGTGGAATTTCAAAGCCGTATCGTCGTTTTCATCCAGTGGGCCTTTCAATACTTTACTTTCAGCCGCGGTTCGCGCCTCATCACCGGTCCTGCAAGTGCGGAGGCGGCGGCCGTCGAGGGGATGGATGCTCCGCCGAGCCGCTCGCCAGGGGATCCACATCCTTAGCGGCGCTGCCGCTGGATGCTCATTTAACTTCTGTAGCTCGAGTTAATCCTTACGTATTCGGCGGTCAAATCGCACGTCCAAACTCGCGCGCGGGCGGGTCCCGTGTGCAAATCCACGACAACGGGAACCAACGGCGCGGAGAGTTTTCGGTGCGCCGCGCGTTCATTGAAGGAATGTTCGCGCCCAGCGCTGAACATTTTTATGCCCGCTAATGTAATCGTTGTTTTCTCCGGCGCGAATTTCACGCCCGCGCGGCCTACAGCCGCCAGAATGCGGCCCCAGTTGGGATCTGCTCCACCAATGGCTGTCTTTACGAGGGGAGAATTCGCGATAGTCCTCGCGATTTGCTCGGCATCGCGCGGCGAACGCGCCCCGCGCACTTCAATTTCTATCAGCCGTCGCGCGCCTTCGCCGTCCCTAACAATTGCCAGCGCCAGTTGCGAACAAATGGATTGCAGCGCGGCGAGGAACCGGTTGTATTCAATGCTTTTGGAACGAATGGGCGCGCATTCCGAAGCGCCATTGGCAAGCAGTATCACGGTGTCGTTCGTCGAGGTGTCGCCGTCCACGGTAATGGCATTGAAGGTCTGCGCCACGGCGGAACGCAGCGCCTGTTGCAGGAGGGGCGCCGCGATGCGGGCGTCGGTGGCGATGAAGGCGAGCATGGTAGCCATATTCGGCTGGATCATCCCCGCGCCCTTCGCGCAACCAACGATTCGGATGGTTTTGCCGTCCGCGCGAAATTCCGAGGTCGCCCATTTTGGACGCTTGTCGGTTGTCAGTATCGCGCGAGTGAATTTCGCGAATGCGTCGGATTTGCCGCTCAATGCTTTCGCCAGCGAGGGCGTTACGCGGAGAATGTGTTCCACCTTCAGCGGCACTCCAATCACGCCCGTCGAGCAGACCAGGATTTGGCGCGCAGAGCATCCCAGCGCGCGCGCGATGGCGGTGACTGTGCGCCGCGACGCAGCTAAGCCCTCGCATCCCGTGGCGCAGTTGGCATTTCCCGAGTTCACGACTACGGCGCGCATCCGCGAGCGGGCTTGCTTCAAGTGCTCGCGCGAAACCTTTACCGGCGCAGCGCATGCCAGGTTTGTGGTGAAGACGGCAGCGGCAGTCGCCGGAAATTCACTGACGAGCAATCCCAGATCGAGCCCATGTTTCCTGATGCCGCAGGCGAATGCGGAGAAGAGAAATCCGCGTGGAAGTTCAGGCTGGCGAAATGACTGCTTCATGCCGGGCTTGCGGCGATGCCGTTGCCATGGAAAATGGGGAATGCGTCCGTCTCCGGCAATACGTTCGCCGTCACCGTCACCAGGCCGCACGAACGCCCCTTCAGGCAAAAGCGGCAGTCGCGTGCGATCTTTTCAGGAATCTCTTCGCGCCTGGAAAGAATAAAACCCGCGTGCAGGAATAATTCCGGCGCATGCGTCACGGCGAAAACGCGCACAATTTTCCGGCGCGTGGCTTCCTCGAGGGCGCGCAGCAGCAGACGCCGGCCATGTCCGAGGCCACGGAATGCCGGGAGCACGGCCAACGAACGAATTTCCGCCAGGCTGGAGGTGTACGCATCCAACGAAACGCAGCCGGCAAGAGTTTTGCCTTCCATCAGCACCAGAAAGTCGCCTAGGTGCGTGCGAATGTCGGTCTCCGACCGTTGTAGCAATAGGCCTTGGCCGGCGAAGGTAGAAATCAACATATGGAGCGGACGCACATGCGCTGGCCGCGCGGCATGAATTTTCATGCTTCGGCCCTCTCTCCATTAAGCCGGGTCTCGAAGCTTTTCAGAGCCGCGCGAACGGCCTCCGGCCCGGTGCCGCCGGGAATATTTCGGCGAGAGAGCGCGGTCTCCACGGTCAGCGCGGCGTGGAAATCTTCGCCGAACTCCGCCGCATGTTTGCGGAGAGCCGCAAGCGGCAAATCGCGAATGGACGCGCCCATCTTGTCCGCGTCGCGCACGAGAGCTCCCACCATTTCATGCGCCTTGCGAAACGGGACGCCGCGAAGCACGAGATAGTCCGCCGCTTCTGTAGCCAGCAGGGCCGGGTCTGCGGCGGCTTCGCGCAGCCGTGCCTCGCGGAATTGTGTAGCCGCCAGCATCGCGGCGGCAATCCGCGTCATGGCCAGCGCCTGGTCGTGAGCCTCGAAGACCGGCTGCTTGTCTTCCTGCAAATCGCGCTGGTAGCTCGACGGGATTCCTTTCAGAGTCATGGCGAGGCTCATCAGCGCGCCGGCGATGCGTCCGGTCTTGCCGCGAATTAATTCCCAGCCGTCCGGATTTTTTTTCTGCGGCATCAGGCTGCTGCCCGTGGAGTATTCGTCCGACAATTGAACAAAGCCGAATTCGGGCGTCGCGAAAAGAATCATGTCTTCGGCGAGCCGCGACAAATGCAGGGAAAGCGCGGTGAGCGCGAAGAGATATTCCAGCGCAAAATCGCGGTCGCCGACCGCGTCCAGGCTATTTGCAGTGATCTCCGCGAAACCCAGCTCGCTCGCCAGAAATCCCCGATCTATCGCGAAGGCGCACCCGGCCAGAGCGCCGGAGCCCAGCGGACACTTGTCGGCGGATTTTGCCGCACTGCGGAGCCGCACGGCATCGCGCGAGAAGGCCTCTCCGTGAGCCAGCAGCCAGTGTGAAAGCAGCAGCGGCTGGGCGTGCTGCATATGCGTCATGCCGGGGAAGAGAACTCCAAAATTCGTTTTCGCGTGCGCGGCCAGCGCGCCGCAGAGTGCCGCGACAGCTTCGCAAGCTTCCCGCGCCGCGTCCTTCACAAACATGCGAAATTCCGTGGTGATCATTTCGTTGCGGCTACGGCCCGTGTGCAGTTTGGCGCCGAGCGGCCCCAGGATTTCGATCAATGCTCCTTCCATGAAGTCGTGCAGGTCTTCGGCGGATGACGCATCGAGATATCCAGGCTCATGCGCGGCGCGATCTTCGATACAATGGACCGCCTCGACGATCCGCTGACATTCTTCGCCGTTCAGCAGTCCGGCGCGCCGCAAACCGCGGGCCCAGGCGCGGTCCAATGCGGTTTCGTACTTCAGCAGCCTGCGGTCGAAACTCCACGACCTTTCAAAGGCATAGAAGTCTGCGTCCGGTCCTTTATCGAAACGTCCGCCCCACATGCGCGTGTCGCCGGCCGTCAATGCGCTCCTCCGTTTGTCGCCGCTGGGACGGTAATGGGAAGCGCGAAAAGATTGATGAAGCCTTCCGCATCCTTCGGCGTGTACCCGGCCATCGAGAAGCTCGCCAGATCGGCCTGGTAGAGCGAGTAGGGCGACTCGCGGGAAATCACGTTCAGCACGCCGCGGCACAGCGAAAGCCCTACAGAGCCGGTCACTCGTGCCTGCGAGTTTGCGAAAAACGCGTCCAGTGATTCCCGCAGCGGCGTGAACCACATTCCGTAATAGACCATCTCCGCATACCGGAGCGCGAGCACCTGCTGGAAATGGAGCGTCTCGCGGTCGAGGCACAACGATTCCAGCTCGCGATGCGCCGCCACCAGCAGCGTTCCTCCCGGCGTTTCGTACGCGCCACGCGATTTAATGCCCACCAGGCGGTTTTCGATCATGTCCATGCGGCCGATTCCGTTGGCGGCCGCAACTGCGTTCAATTCATCGAGCAGCTTCACGGGGCCAAGCCGCGTGCCGTTGAGCGAAACCGGAATCCCTGCCTCGAAGCCGATGAGAATTTCCGTAGGCGTCGCGGGAGCCTTCGATGGAGCTGTCACCCATTGCCACATCTCCTCTGCCGGCGCATTGGCCGGATCTTCCAGCGGGCCGCCTTCGTGGCTGAGGTGCCAGAGATTGCGGTCGCGGCTGTAAATATTTTTCGTCGTCTGCTCGATGGGTACGTTATGGGCGCGGGCATACTCAATCGCATCTTCCCGCGAAGAAATGTTCCATTGCCGCCACGGTGCGATGATTTCCAGTTCCGGAGCCAGCGCCTTGCAGGCCAGTTCAAACCGCACCTGGTCGTTTCCTTTTCCCGTGCATCCGTGAGCCACGGCGTAAGCGCCAAGTTGCCGCGCCAGAGCCGCCTGTCGTTTTGCCAGCAGCGGCCGCGCAAACGAAGTCCCCAGCAAATATTTGTGTTCGTAAACCGCCCCGGCGCGCAATGTCGGCCAGATATAGCCGCTGACGAACTCCTCGCGCAGGTCCTCTATATACGCGGCACTCGCGCCGGTGGCCAGCGCTTTCTTGCGGATGGCTTCCAGGTCCTCCCGCTGGCCCAGATCGCCGATCATGGCGATCACTTCGCAGCCGTAGTTTTGCTTCAGCCAGGGAATAATGATGGATGTATCGAGGCCGCCAGAATAGGCCAGCACTACTTTTCGGGACAATATTTTCTCCTAACCCAAAACGTTCAAGAGCACTGCCTTTTGGACGTGCAGGCGATTCTCGGCCTGGTCAAACACGATGGAGCGCTGCGATTCGATCACTTCGGCGCTGACTTCCGCGCCGCGATGCGCGGGCAGGCAATGCAGGAACACCGCGCCGGGAGCGGCGTGGTCCATCAGCGCTTCATTTACTTGGTACGGCGCAAACACCGCCGCGCGCTCGGCGGATTCTTGTTCCTGCCCCATGCTGGTCCACACGTCGGTGTAAACCGCCTGCGCGCCGGCCACGGCATCTTCCGGCGAACACAGGATTTCAATTCTCGCCCCGGTGGATTTCGCGGCACGCCGAGCTTCGGCGATTACAGAAGAGGCTGGTCCGTAGCCAGCAGGCGTCGCCACGCGAAGATGAGCGCCCACGCGCGCGCCGACGGACAGCAGCGAATGGCAAACATTGTTTCCATCACCCAAGTAGGCGACCTTCACTCCGCGCAGGCTGCCCAGGTGTTCCTCGAGCGTGAAAAAATCCGTAAGCGCCTGACAGGGGTGAAAGCGGTCGCTTAGCGCATTGATCACCGGCACGCCGGAGTGTTCCGCCAGTTCGTCAATGGATTCCTGCTGAAACGTGCGCGCCACGATGCCGTGCACCCAGCGTCCCAGGCTGCGCGCCACGTCGGGGACGGATTCGCGCTGCCCCAGCCGCGTCACCGTGTGATCCAGGAAGACCGAGGCGCCGCCCAGGCTGGCCATGCCGATTTCAAACGTCACGCGCGTGCGCAGCGACGGCTTCTCGAAAATCAGCGCGAGGTTGCGTCCGGCCATCGTTCCGCGATAGCGATCCGGATGCGCCTTAATGCTGGCGGCGAGTTGAAAAAGTTCGCGCACCTGCGTGGCTTCCCATTCCGTCCCGGTCAGGAGCCCGATGTTTTTAGTGTTCGGCGTGGAAAATGTGGCGATGGCATTCATATTTGATTTAGCTCCTTGCGATCTGCTCGTTGGCGGTGGTCGTGGCCGGCGCGGCGGCGGAATGTTTTGCAGACACTTCTGTGGCGCGCTCCGAGACGCTTTGCAGAATAGTTTTCATCTTGCGAAGAAATTGCTTCACCTGGGCAGCCCGAACAGTAAAGGGCGGCAGAAGGCGAAGCACTCGTCCGTGCGTACAGTTAATGATTACTCCCTGGCGGAGGGCTTCTTCGACGATGGGCGCGCCGTCTATATCCAGTTCCACGCCGATCATCAATCCCTCGCCGCGCACTTCGCGGATGAGCTTGAACTTGCGCGCCAGCGTCGCGGCGCCGGCGCGGATTTCTTCTCCCCGCGCGCGAACATTTTCGAGCAGGCCTTCCTCGTCTACGATGGAGAGAAATTCCAGCGCCGTCGCGCACGTGAAGGGCCCGCCGCCGAATGTTGAGCCATGCAAGCCGGGACTAAACGCGGCGGCAAATTTCTCGCGCGCAAGAATTGCCCCCAGCGGCAAGCCCGCCGCCAGCGGCTTGGCGACGGTCACAATATCCGGCCACATTTCACTGCCGCCGAATTTCTGGTATGCGAAATATCTTCCCGTGCGGCCCAGCCCGCATTGGATTTCATCGGCAATCAGCGCTGCGCCGTGTTGCGTGGCGAGTGCGCGGGCGCGTTCCCAAAAGGCGGCGCTCACGCCGTGGATTCCGCCTTCGCCCTGTGTGGGCTCGATAACAATCGCGCAGACTCGTGCGTCGAATTTGGCTTCCAGGTCCGCCACGTCGTTCAAGCGCACGAACTCCACGCCCGGCACCAAGGGCTGAAACGGCGCGCGGTATTTTTCGGTGTGGGTCAGCGAAAGCGCGCCCAGCGTTCTGCCGTGAAAGGAATTTTCCAGCGCCAGAATCCGAGTTTTTCGTGCGGCATCGCCGTTCGCCACGCGTGCGGCGGCTCGCGCCAGCTTTAGCGCTCCTTCCACGGCTTCCGAACCGCTGTTGGTGAAGAAGCAGCGGTCCATGCCCGACCATTCCGCCAGCTTCGCCGCCAGCGGACCCTGAAATGCATTGTGAAAAAGGTTGGAAAAATGCGTGGCGCGGCCGGCTTCGCGGCGCATCACGCGAACGATTCGCGGATGCGCGTACCCCAGCGCATTCACCGCGATTCCTCCCAGGAAATCCAGGTAAGCATTGCCTTGCGTGTCGTAGACACGACAGCCGCGTCCGTGCGCGAACACAATCGGCGGACGCCGGTACGTGTTCATCAGGTAGCGATTCGCGTCCGCCAGAACTTCCGCCTCCGAGCGAGCCGTTGCCGCTTGCGTGCCGGATTCAGTCATCGGTATGCGCTCGCTTCGACGGGCTGTGGCGCCGGCATTGCCGGCAGAACGCGCGTACCGTTTTCATTCCAATCATTCGCGGCTGCGAGGAGCGAGTTTTTCAGGCCCCCGCCCACGATTCGTACCTGGGTGACGCCGCCATCGAGCGCGCGCTTCGCCGCTTCGAGTTTCAGCACCATGCCTCCCGAAACAACTTTGCGGCGGATCAGATCGCTGATCCCCGCTCCGTCCACCGCGCACAGAACTTCACGCCCATCCAGAACACCTTCCACGTCAGTGAGAAAAATCAGCCGGTCGGCGCGGCAATATTCCGCCGCAGCCGCGGCCATGTGGTCGGCGTTGATGTTATAAATCTCTCCGTTCGCGCCCATTCCCAGGCAGCAAGCCACGGGCACCAGCGCTTCGTTCCACAGGGAGTTCAGAAATTTCAGATTGACGCCCGTCAGGTATCCGACGTAGCCAAGTCCAACGCAGCCTTCGCTCGGTTGCACGAGTTCGGCGCGGAAACATGCCGCATCCGCGGCGCATATGCCGACCGCCGGCTGTCCGGCAAGCGAAATGGCCGAGGCCAGCCGTTTATTCAGAAGCCCGCCAAAAACCATGATGGCCACGTCGCGCGTATCTCTGTCCGTCACTCGCAGGCCGCCTACGAACCGGCTCTCCACGCCCATGCGTTTCAAAACGGCCGTAAAGATTTTTCCTCCGCCGTGAATTACCAGCAACTCATGACCTTGCCGCGCAAGCGCCGTGATTTGCGCCGCCAATGACTGCGTGCTTTCCTGGCCTTCCAGCAGCGCCCCGGCGATCTTGATCACGATTCTCATATCAACCCCGTTGTCTGTGGGTATCCCATCATGATGTTGAAATTCTGCACGGCTTGTCCCGCGGCGCCCTTGCCCAGGTTATCCAGGCAGGAGACCACCACCAGCCGCCGGCCATCTTCATTGAGAGAAAATCCTATGTTGCAGAAATTCGTGTGGGCGACGTGGCTCAGTTCCGGGAGTTCGTCCGGCGCGTGCATGCGAATCATGCGTTGCGCGTCGTAATATTCGCCATAGAGCGCCGACACTTCCTCGGGCGAGTGCTTCTCGGCCAGCCGCACATATATTGTCGAGAGGATTCCGCGCTCCAAGGGCAGCAGGTGCGTCGTGAAAAATATTTCATCCGTCGTCATGCCGGTATGCTCGGCAATTTCCGGCGTGTGACGGTGCTTATGGACGCTATACGCGCGGAAATTTTCGTTCACTTCCACGTAATGCGTCTCGCGCTTCGGTTCCTTCCCCGCGCCGCTTACGCCGGACTTGCAGTCGCATACCACCATTGCGCTCCGGTCAATCCAATCCGATTCCGCCAGCGGCCTCAACGCCAGAATCACGCTGGTGGCATAGCAGCCGGGATTGGCCACCAGACGCGCGGCCCGCAGATCGTTCCCGTAAAATTCCGGCAAGCCGTACACGGCGTCGTTCAGCAGTTCGCCGGACGCGGCAGGAATTGCGTACCATTTCTCGAATATGTCCCCGTCGTGAAAACGAAAAGCGCCGCTTAGGTCAATCACGCGCATGCCTGCGGCCAGCAGTTCCGGCGCGGTCTCCAGTGACGCTTCATGCGGCGTCGACAGGAAGACGGCTTGCGCTCCGCTCTTTACTACCGCATCCACCGAAAACGGCTGGCAGGGTGCTTCTCCCCAGCCGCGAAGCTGCGGTATCAGTTGCGCCAGGCACTTCACGTCGGCATGTTCGCCGCGCAGAAAAAAAGTTGACCTCCGCGTCAAGGGATGGCGCAGCAGAATCTTCGCCAGCTCCATTCCCGCATAGCCCGTGGCTCCCACCACGGCAACCCGTACGTTCTCCGTCATGAAAGCTGTTCCTGGATTCGCTTTTGAATGGATGTGCAGGCCTTTCGGGAAGCAGTGATCAGCAAAATTGTATTGTCGCCGGCCACCGATCCCGCCACTTCCTTCCAATTCTCCGCGTCGAGCGCCGCGCAAAGCGCCTGCGCGCCGCCCGGAGGCGTCCGCAGCACCAGCAGATTCTGTGCCGGGCGCATCTCCAGCAAAAATTCCCGCAGTGTGGACGCCAGCGACCGTCCCATGGTCGCTTCCTCGCCGCCGGCTGGCGGAGGCCTGTATCCTTCCGCTGTCTTCGCCACTTTTAGATCGCGAATGTCGCGCGAAAGCGTGGCCTGCGTCACGCGCACGCCCATATGCCCCAGCCGCCGCCGCAGATCGTCCTGGCTGGCGATGGTCTCGCCGGCGATCAGCTTCAGTATTCGCGCTTGCCGCAGTCTCTTATGCATTTCCATTATTTCTAAGATGCATGATTATGCATGCACCAGTACTTTTATACATAGCCGCGCCGCTGCCGTCAAGGACAAACTGCTGTGAATGGCAATGTGCGTCTTTCGTCACTGTGCGAAACTGCGGCGCCAAATTGGCGCTTACTGTGGTTGCGAGAAGTTGCGGAGCGTTCCGATGCGGGATTGAAGCCGCGAGTCCGGGGCGGCGCAACGCAACAGGCCGGGCGGCCTGTGCTAGAATCGCGGGAGAGAAACAAAACATGAGCGCAAGCCCACAGGCTATTGACGTTCGTCTGGAATCATTGGCGTCGCCGTGCGCCGTGTCGTCAGGCGATGGCGTCGTTTCCGTCGCTCCCGCGCTGAACGTTGCGATGCCGGGTGCTGGGAAGTCGTTCTTCCTCGAGACGTTCGGCTGCCAGATGAATGTCCACGACTCCGAAAAAGTTGCCGGCGTGATGATGGAGCGCGGCTACCGCTCGGTGCCGTCGCCGGAAGACGCCGACGTGGTTTTCTTCAACACGTGCAGCATCCGCGAGAAGGCCGCGCAAAAAGTATTCTCGCGGCTGGGGGTGTTCCGCGGCGTTCAAGACGGGAAAATTATCGGCGTGCTGGGCTGCGTCGCGCAGCAGGAAGGCGAGGAGATTTTCGAGCGCGCGCCGTGGGTCAGCCTGGTGTGCGGTTCGGCCAGCTATCGCCGCCTGCCGGAGCTGCTCGCGCAAGTCGAAACCGGCGGACGCCGCGTCACCGGTCTTTCGCTCGATACCGGCGAAACTTTCGAGACGGAAATTACCCGCCGGGATAATCCCTTTCGCGCCTACCTGACCATCATCGAAGGCTGCGACAAATCCTGCACGTACTGCGTTGTGCCTCACACGCGCGGACCGGAGCGCAGCCGTTCCAGCGCCGCCGTGCTCGCCGACGTTCGCCGCCTGGCCGATCTGGGCTACACGGAAGTGCAGTTGCTGGGCCAGACGGTGAATTCCTATCGTGATTCTTCACCGCGCGGCCTGGATTTCACTGACCTGCTGCTGGCCGTAGCCGAAGTCGAAGGCATTCGCCGCGTGCGCTTCACCACTTCACATCCCAATGATTTCACGCCGGGAATTGTCGCGGCCATTGATGCCACGCCCGCGCTTTGCGACCATATTCACTTGCCCGTGCAATCCGGCTCGGACCGCATTCTGCGCGCCATGCGGCGCACCTACACCCGCGACGAATATCTGGAACGAATTTCCTGGATTCGCGCTGCGCACCGCCCCATCAGCATCACCACGGATATCATCGTCGGCTTTCCGGGCGAATCGGACGAGGATTTTACGGACACGCTTTCTCTCATGGATCACGTCCGTTATGACAGCGCTTTCTCGTTCACATATTCGCCGCGCCCGAATACCGACGCCCAATCCATGCCGGAGGCGATTCCGGAAGAGGAAAAGAGCCGCCGTTTGGCCGCATTGCAGGCAAACCAGCGCGAAATCCAGCAAGCGCGCCACGATTCGCTGGTGGGAGCGCAATTTGAACTGCTCGTGGATGGCCGCCACGAATCCCGCAATCAGTGGGCCGGCCGCACCAGTTGCAATCGCATACTGAATTTCACATCGTCGGAGGAGAATCTTCTGGGCCGGTATGTCACGGCGCGTGTCACCCGCGCGGGGCCCAATAGTCTACAGGGCGAACACGCTGCTCATTGTTAGCGCGTTTCAGGCTCTGTTATAAACGCGCCCATCAAGAGGGAAGCAGGAGGCAACCATGGAACGGGAAGTGAAGATTCGCGGCCTGATGATGGACCCCGCCACCAATACACCCGTGGTGGTGCTGAAGGAAATGCAAGGCGCCGGCATTCTGCCGATTTGGGTGGGTATTTTCGAAGCCAACGCCATCGCCCTGGAAATCGAAAAGGTTCAGACGCCCCGTCCCATGACGCATGACCTGCTTCGCAACATGCTGATGGGCATGCAGGTGATGGTTCACAAGGTGGTGGTCACCACGCTGCGCGAAGACACTTTTTACGCCCTCATCTGGATGGAGCGCGAAGGCCAGATGATGCAGGTGGACTCTCGCCCTTCGGATGCCCTGGCTTTGGCCCTGCGCGTGGATTGCCCCATCTTTGTGGAAGACGATGTCCTGAATAACTCCCGCGTGGTCAGCGCCGCGGCCGAGCGCGCCACCAATGAAGAGCTCCGCAAATGGCTCGAAAACCTCAACGATGAGGACATGGGCCGCTACAAAATGTAACCCCGCCTCGGCGCAGGACCGCCGACGTAGTTCTTGCGCTGGTACTATTGACATACCCCGCGGTTAGTAACCAGAATAGGTTACCGGCTTCATAGGCTTGGCCATCCGCCTTGTAGGGCTATTCATGGCCCGTCAGGCTCAATGCAGGCCATCCCGTTCGGGGAACCTGGAAAAGAACCCAATCCAAAAGTAGCGTTCAAGGAGAAGATAGATCATGATTCGAAGGCTCAGTGTATTTTTGCTCACGATCGTCGCGATGGTGCTGGGCGCGAACGTCGTTTGCCAGGCCCAGCCGCAGACCCTGCTGACGCGTCACGTGCGTGAAGTGACCGTCAATGGGCAGGCCAAGTCCGTCGGCCGGCTTCCCGCAAAACAGTCCATGCAGCTTGACGTGGTTCTGGCGCTGCGCGATAAAACCGGGCTGGAGGGTTTCCTGCAGAAGCTGTATGATCCTTCAAGCCCCTTCTACCGGAACTTCCTCACGGTGCAGGAATTCACCGAGAGATTCGGCCCCACCCAGGAAAATTATGACGCGGTGGTTAATTTTGCGAAGGCGAATGGCTTTACGGTGGTTGGTGGCAAGCGCGATGCCCTGGACGTACAACTGAAGGGGTCGGTGGCGGCCATCGAAACAGCTTTTCATGTCACCTTGGGTCTCTATCACGACCCCATCCAGAACCGCGACTTCTATGCTCCGGACCGCGAGCCCACGGTGGACCTGCCTTTCCAGCTGTGGCACGTCTCGGGTTTGGACAATTATTCGATTCCGCGTCCGCTCTATCAGCATAGAAATCCGAATGTGAAGCCACCCGCTAGCGTTGGCTCCTGTCCTGAAGAATCCTTCTGCGGCAGCGACATGCGCGCGGCCTACTACGAGGGAACGTCTCTGACCGGCTCGGGCCAGAACATCGGATTGCTGGAATACGCCGGATTTGATATCGCCGACGTGAATACTTACTACACGAATGCTCACCAAACGAGGACCGCCGCAGTCACCGGCATCTCGACGGATGGAACATCCATTAACTGCCTCGCTTCGCAAGGCTGCGACGACACCGAACAGACCATTGACATCACGCAGTCGCTCGGCATGGCTCCGAACATAACCACGGATTACATCTACGTGGGTTCCACCGATACCGCCCTGTTGGGTGGCATGTCTTCGGATTCGCCGTTGCCTTTGAACTTGAGCTCTTCGTGGGGTTGGGGCCCGGCGGACCCAAATACAGACAATCCGTACTTCGAGAAGATGGCGGCGCAGGGCCAGAGCTTCTTTCAAGCCGCCGGCGACAGCGGCAAGTGGGAAGGCTCCGCTTGGCCGTGCGACGCTGAGTATGTCATCAGTGTCGGCGGCACGGACTTAACCACCAAGAGCGCGGGCGGGCCCTGGAATTCGGAAACCGCCTGGAGTGACGGGGGCGGCGGCATCGCTACGGATGGCATTGTGATTCCGTCCTGGCAGCAGCTTCCGGGCGTGGTTACCACGGCAAACGGAGGGTCTACGACCTTACGAAACGGCCCGGACGTCGCCGCAAATTCGAATTTTACTTATTACGTTTGCGCCGACCAGGGCGGCTGCACGGCAAACGAATATGGCGGGACCAGTTTTGCGGCGCCTCTGTGGGCCGGCTACCTGGCTCTGACCAATCAACAGGCGGCTGCCAACGGCAATGCGGTGCCCGGCTTCATCAATCTAACCATCTACCCGCTGGGCTTGGGATCGGGCTATGACACGGATTTCCACGACATCACCGGCGGCAGCAACGGCTATGGGGCGCAAGTGGGCTACGATTTGGCCACCGGGTGGGGCAGTCCGAACCAGTCCGGCCTGATCAACGCGCTCCTGGGGGCAGGGCCTAACTTCGGCTTCAGCGCCTCTCCCAACGTGATTACCGTGACCGATGGCGGCGCCGTCACCACCACGATTACCACGGTGACGGACAACGGCTTCAACGCACCCATCACCTTATCGTCCATCTACAAAATCGTCACGTTCAGTCCCAATCCCATACCGGCGCCCGGGTCGGGGTCATCGACTCTGACGGCCAAGATCCCCAAGACTGTCAAACCGGGAACCTACGACGTCGTCATTACCGGCACGGGCGGAGGCATAACGAACACATATACAATTACCGTCAGCGTCGAGAAATAGCGACGGTGTAATGTTTGGGTAATACGTCGGTAAACTGCGAAGGGGAAGGCCCGGATTGTCTGCTCCACTGCTCCGGGCCTTTCTTGTCTGCCGGGTGCAGGCAAAATATCCGCCGCCCGTTGTACCGGCCTGGTGACCAATTTTTTGCATTTGCGCTCTTGACATCCTGGCGGCCAGCGGACACAATGGGTCACCGAGTTTATAGGCTTGGCCACCCGCCTTGTGTGGTCCCTTCACGGGCACCCCGAGGATCAGAGCAAGGCCATCCGGTTCGGGGAGTCTGGAAACGCATTTCAATCAAAAAAGGAGCTTTGAAACCACACATGAAAACTTTTAAGAATGTAGTTTTGTTTGCCGCGCTGATCGCCCTGGCAACTGTCTGTTTCAGCGCCGTCGCGATGGCGCAAAATGCCCAGGCGACGCCGCGGTATGTCACTCTGCCGCCCCACAACACTTTTAATTACAATCCGCCATCGAACGGGGCGACCCTGGCGTATTTCACGATTAACAATCCCGATATCGGCAGTGACCGGTTTATCGGTAACGAGACCAACGCAACCACCACCAGCACGGTCGTCATCATCCCGATCAAGATCGTCGTGGGCAGCGACACGTTCGATCCCACCGCGGCCATCAATGGCGGCAAGTCGGCAATCGCGCAGACCATCGCCGGCCCGCTGTTCACGGCTTCGCAGTGGACCCAGGGCGGCACCAACCTCGGCAACACCCAGTATGAGGACGCCTACACCAAGGGCAGCTTGTGGCAGAAGGCCAAGAACGCGGCCAACTTCCACGACCTCGTGACCGCCAACCCCACGATTGAGCCCACGGTGACCATCACTTGCAGCAGCCCGCAGTGCACCACCGGCATCAATGAATTCGGCGGCGGCCAGACGATTGCTTATGTGGCTCTCCCGCTGATTGATGCGGCGGTTCAGACCGCCATTGCGGCCGACGGCATCACCGCGAACGAGTTGCCGATCGCCATCACCTACAACGAATACATGACCTCGGGCGGATGCTGCATCGGCGGCTATCACAGCGCCTACGGCGGCACCGGCAGCCAGACCTACTCCGTGGCCACCTACATGACCACCAACAATACCTTGGTCTTCTCCGAGGACGACGGTGCCCTCTCGCACGAAATGGGCGAATGGTACGAAGACCCATGGATCAACAACTTTGCCTGCGGCGGATATATGGAAGTCGGCGACCCGCTGGAGACCGAACCCAATTACGGGCTCTACAACATTCCCCTGGGCGGATACACCTATCACTTGCAGGACCTGGTGTTCTACCCGTATTTCTTCCAGACACCATCCCAGGCCGTCAACGGATGGTACACGTTCCAGAACGAATCCGTCTCTGTCTGCTCACGCGGCCAGTAGCCGAGTTCATTTCGTTCCGCTTTATGAAGCCCGTCCCGGAGAAAGTCCGGGGCGGGCTTTTTTTTGGCGGCGGTGCCGAGAATTCGTATCACCTTCATCGGGTGGCATGAATTGATCTATCAAATCCCAGCGCGCTCCCGGCCAAAAAACCGACCGGGGTGATATCATGCTGCTGCGCGGAAGAATCCAATCCGGCTTGCCGAGGAAGCATCCATTAGCGCCGCCTTCGATGGCGCGGACTTCAGCCTCCGAGTCCTCAAAACCGCCGTATCCCAAATACCCGAAAGTGTGTCGCGGAAAGTTTTCCTCTTTTTGACCGGTTTTGCCTTCCAACATACCCCGATTTTCGTGACACCGATTTGAAATCAGGACACTGCCTGAGAGCGCGAGAGGCGCGCACCTGAAGGCGATCGTGTGGTAAAATTCAAATCATACGCTTCGTGGCCAAAGGAGTTTTTCCATGTCGTTTCGCGGGTTCGCGATTTCATCTCTAATCACGCTCGTCATTCTGTTCGGCTGCCTGCAGCCCGCGGGTAACGCGCAGGCCGCCGCGAAGGAGAAGACGATTTTCGATCTCGATGGCGGCGACGGAAACGGTCCATTTGCCGGCGTGATCTTCGATTCCTCCGGGAACATGTACGGGACGGCCGCCTATGGCGGAAGCCGGGGAAATGGGACAGTCTTCGAGCTTTCGCGCACGGGGAACGGCATTCAACATGCGGTTCTCCACAATTTCGCGGGGGGATCCGACGGCAGCCAATCGCGCGCCCCGCTGGTGATGGACTCCGCCGGGAATCTGTATGGCACCACTCTCCATGGTGGCTCCGCCAACAAAGGCGTGGTCTTCGAGTTGACGCCGGGCAATGGCACTTGGACGGAAACGGTGCTCCACAGCTTTACGGGAGCGCCCGATGGCGCGAAGCCGTATGCCGGGTTGCTCATCGGCGCCGGAGGCGCTCTTTTCGGAACGACGTCGGGCGGCGGCGCGAAAGGTCGCGGGACGATCTTCGAATTGGCGCCTTCGAGCGGCGGCTGGACGGAGAGCGTGCTTTATAGTTTCACGGGCAAAAGCGATGGCGCCAGCCCACGCAGCGGCCTGATCGCGGACGCCGGGGGCAATCTCTACGGCACCACCGCGGGCGGAGGAGTTGCCGGCTGCGATATCGCCGCATTTGGGATTGGCTGCGGCACGGCGTTCGAGCTTTCACCGGCAAACGGCGGATGGCAGGAGACGGTCTTATACTCCTTCACCGGAACGGGCGGAGACGGCGCCAATTCGGTTGCCGCGCTCATTTTCGATGCGTCCGGCAATCTTTACGGCACCACCCAGTATGGCGGCGCAGGCTCGTGTTTGTATCAGGGAGCGGTCGTCGGCTGCGGCACGGTTGTCGAGATTTCTCCCGCGAGCGCAGGATGGCAGGAAAGCGTTCTCTATGCGTTTACTTCCAACAGTGTCTATGACGGGGCCGAACCGCTGGCGCCGCTGGTCTTCGATTCCCTCGGTAATCTCTACGGCACCACGGCAGGCGGAGGAAACGGCTTTGACCGAGGCAGCGCCTATGGCGGCGACGGAACGGTATTCGAGTTGTCACCGGTGAATGGCGCGTGGCAGGAAAGCATCCTGCACGCCTTCGATGGGAACGATGGAGCCAGGCCCTGCGGTGGATTGGCGTTTGGCAGCCAGGGCGACTTGTTCGGCACCACGTTGACTGCCGGATTTGATTACGGAACTGTCTTCGGCGTTCGCCCCTAAGATCTCTCCGATTCCGCTCCACGCGCCGATGAATCCAGCCGTGGTCGGCGCCGTGGGGATTCGCATGGCGCGATGAAGCGCTTCGTATTTTTCCTTGACAGCCTTTCGCGCCTGACTCAGAATAATCCACACGATTCGGCGGTCAGAACCGGTTTTTCCGGCGCCCGACGATCTGAAATGCCGCGACCCATTCGATGAAAAAGGAGATTTGCATGAAACGCTTCGCCTGTTTTGCCGCCGCCGCTGTTCTGGCGTTCGGTTGCTTTGCCCGTTACACGACCGCGCAGGGGACGGATCATCCGGCGGGGAAAATTGTGGTTCCCGAATCCAGCATCGTGCGGCCGGAAGATGCTGGCCGCCGGGCGCACACCAACATAGAGATTTTCGTCCCCGATAACGAGAAGGAGCCCGGCAGCGCGCCATCGGGTGAGACGCCCGCATCGCTGGCCTGCGTTTACCAGCTCGTCCCCCAGGTTACCGGCTGCCCCATCAAGGGCACCACGCAGAATCCCAGCGGCGGCTCCCGGGCCATCGGTATCGTTGACGCTTATGACGCGCCGACGATTGAAAACGATCTGGGCGTCTTCTCCACGCAGTTCAATTTGGCTCCCTGCACAACGGAAAACGGATGCTTCACGAAGGTCTACGCCAGTGGCACAAAGCCCCCCGAGAACGGCGACTGGGCGCTGGAGATGTCGCTGGACGTCGAATGGGCGCATGCCATGGCTCCCAACGCCAAGATTATTTTGGTGGAAGCGGCGTCCCAAAGCGCCGGCGATCTGTTGAAGGCCGAGGACGTGGCCAGTGCGGCGATTTCCGCGGCAGGCGGCGGGGAAGTCACCAATAGCTGGGGATTTAACGAAGCATCTCAGGAAACCACCGCCGATTCGCACTTCACCACGGCGGGCATCGTATATTTTGCCGCCGCAGGCGACACCGGTGGAGTTGTTTCATATCCCAGCGCGTCTCCGAATGTGGTCTCCGCGGGCGGCACCACCGTCAATCGTTCCGGCGGCGATTTCACCACCGAAACTGCCTGGAGCGATGCGGGCGGAGGCCCCAGCAAGTACGAGCCGCGCCCCAGCGATCAGGACGTGATTCAGAGTATTGTCGGTTCGGTGCGCGGCACGCCGGATATTTCTTTCGACGGCAACCCCAGCAGCGGTGTTTCGATCTACGACAGCACTCGCTACCTCATCTACAAGAACTGGATCGTCGTCGGCGGCACTAGCGTGTCGTCACCTTCGCTGGCCGGCATCGTCAACGCGGCGGGCAGCTTCAACGATTCCGCCAACGCCGAATTGACGCTGATCTATAACAACTACACGAACGCGAACTATTTCCGGGATATCACGTCCGGCAAGAATACGAAGTATTCCTGCGTCGTCGGCTGGGATTATTGCTCCGGCGTGGGCAGCGCACTCACCTATACGGATAAGTAGCACGTCCGCTGCATCCATCCGTCACCATGTTCCGCCAGGGCCCCGTGATTTGCGGGGCCTTGTTTTTTTGTCTGGAGCAGTGGTCCGATGCACGGGTGCCGAGCAGCCATTTTGAGGCTCCAGCCGCCAGGTCAGGCCTCGGGGAATATTCCACAGGCCCTGCATTTTTCGCTTGCGGTGGGGGCCGGAGGCGGATAGATTATGACTATCTGTGGTGGTGCTGGAGTCGCGGGTGCGCATATATGGCACCGCGGTTCCAGGGGCTTGGGGCGAGGAGCAAACGAACCGCTTGACATGCATTGTTGCTGTCGCGAACCAGAAAGGCGGAGTGGGCAAGACCACCACCGCCCTCAATCTTGCCGCCGCGCTCGCTCTTCGCAAGCATCGCACTTTGCTCATTGATCTTGACCCGCAATCCAACGCCACCATTGCGCTCGTCAGCCCCGGCGATTTTCAGGTCAGCATGTTCGACGTGCTCAATGGCTCGGTGGAGGGCATGGCCAAAGTCATTCGCGTGACCAAGGAGCCGAATCTTTCGCTGGCCCCCGCACGGTTGGCTCTTGCCAAACTTGAGCAGCAGCTTGCGGCGCAGTTCGACGCGCCATTCAAGCTGAAGGACGCGCTCGCGCCCGTCGCCAAGGATTTCGATTACATCGTTCTCGATACGCCGCCCGCGCTGGGCATTCTCACCGTGAACGCGCTCGTTGCCGCCACGCATCTGCTGATTCCCATTCAGGCGGCATATTTCGCGATTGAAGGCACCGACGATCTGCTCGATACCTACGCCCGCATTCGCGCGCGGCCCAATCCGGCGCTTAAAGTGCTCGGCGTGGTAATCACTCTTTTCGACAAGCGCACCAATATTTCGCGGGATACGCACGAGCAGATTCGCGCCGTTTTTGGCGATACGCTCTTTCGCACGCGCATCAGCAAAAACGTGCGCCTCGAGGAAAGTCCCGCATATAAGCAGACGATTTTCGCCTACGCGCCCAAGTCTCCCGGTGCGGAGGAATACAAGAAGTTGGCGCAGGAGGTCATTCAACGTGTCCAAGCGGATCGGGTTGCCCATCACTCTGAAGATGCGGCATGACGCGCACTATATCGAATCGCTGACGAGCTATAGCGGCGCGTCGGTGGGGCGGATGATTCCGCTCGACAAGGTGCGTCCCAACCCCGACCAGCCCCGCAAAATGCTGGGCGATTTGCGCGAGCTTACCGATTCCATCCGCGAAAAGGGCGTGCTGCAGCCGCTGGTGGTTCGCTACATGCCGCGCGAGGATATTTACTACATTATTTCCGGCGAGCGTCGCTATCACGCGTCGCAGGCCGCCGGACTGAACGAAGTCCCCTGCATCGAGCGCATCGCCGACGATGCCGAAACTCTCGAACTGGCGCTGATTGAAAATCTTCAGCGCAAGGATCTGACGCCATTTGAAGAGGCCGACGGGCTTTTCCGCCTGGCGCAGCATTTCGAATACACGCACGAAGACATCGCGCGGAAAATCGGCAAGGCGCGGTCGTCGGTCACCGAGACGCTTTCGCTGCGCGCCATTCCCGAATCGCTGCGAAATCTATGCACGGAGCAGGGAATTGCCACGCGCTCGCTTCTTTTGCAGGTGGCGCGCCAGCCGGATGAAAAGCGCATGCGCGAGATGGTCGAGGAAATCGTTCGCGGCGGCTTGACCCGCGATGAAGCTCGTCGTTCCCGGCAGGATTCGTCCGTCACCGCGCCGCGCCCCAGGCCGTACCTCTTCGATTTCAGTCCCCCGGACGCCGGATTCCGCCTGCGCGTCCAGTTCCGCAAGAGCAACGTACCCCGTGAGGAATTGCTCGCCGCTCTTCGCGCCGCCATCGCCGAAATCGAAGCCGCCGTCTCCTCCGCGGCGTAATCCGCGCGTAGGCCATTTGGGGATGAAGAATCTTCTAAGGGCCATTCTCCTTCTAGCTCTTTGCTGTACTTTTTCCACGCTCAACGCGAAACAAGCCGAGACCAAGAGTGCTGCTAACGGATCGACTTTTCTCATCGACCCATCCAAGCCGTACGTGTACATCGAGGTGGATCATGTTGGCCCGAGGAAGCCACTGCGTGATAGTGAGCCGAACACCGGCCTATGGCTGCGCTTGAAAAATAATTGCAGAGTCCCGATCGTAGTTATGGTGCTTGGAGCGCCGCCAAATGCTGGAGGCGAACTGCTGAGTGTAGCTGACGAGGTCGTGCCCGATCCCGGACCGTCTGGGGATGTGCTCGGCGAGATTTTTGCCGCCCAGAAAGGCCTGGCGAAAATGACCGATAT
>Ga0302326_10005698_pt1 | contig 28337 bp, 16 predicted proteins | sample Palsa_T0_3_FD_202264 | JGI IMG/M metagenome (GOLD analysis project Ga0302326, IMG submission 202264) | Peat permafrost microbial communities from Stordalen Mire near Abisko, Sweden - Palsa_T0_3 | ecosystem: Environmental > Terrestrial > Soil > Palsa > Peat permafrost | place: Sweden: Abisko... | reverse complement strand
ACGAACATCTTGAATCCGGCGCCGATAATCGGCGCCATCTCCGCGCTGCGGATATCTTTCGCCGCCAGAATGCGCTGCACCACCAGAAAGTCGGTAGTCCAGTAACCCATCGAAATAATCGCGCCCAGCCCGAATACAATGCCGACCCAGTTGATGCCCATGGGATTGTTGCTGAATGATCCCAACCCAGCCCAGAGGTGGACATATTGCTCCGACGCTCTCTGCGTGATCAGCACCTTCAACTGGGTCCAGCCGCCAGCTTCGTAGAGCCCAAGGATTGGAATCAGCAGCGCGCCCGCCCAGATGAGAAAAAACTGCAGCACTTCATTAAAGATGGCCGAGCGCAATCCGCCCAGGGTTACATAAATGCCGACCGTAAGCGATGAGACCCAGATGCTGAAATTAATATCCCACCCCAGCACGATCTGCATTACCTTGGCCATGGCGAACATGTTGACGCCGCTCATCAGTACGGTCATGAAAGCGAAGGAAACCGCGGACAAGGCGCGGCTGGGTTCGCCGAAACGCAGTTTCAGGTATCCCGGTACGGAGTGCGTCTTGGAAATGTAATAGAACGGCATCATCACCAGCGCCAGAAACAGCATCGCCGGAATGGCCCCGATCCAGTACCAGTGTGTGGCCAGAATCCCGTACTGGTAAGCCGAACCGGCCCACCCCATCAGTTCGAGCGCACCGAGATTTGCCGAGAGAAAACTGAGGCCGGCTACCCACGCCGTCATTTCCCGGCCGGCCATGAAGAAATCTTCGCCCGTGTTGGCCCGGCCTTTTAAATACCAGCCGATGGAGAGTACCAGCACAAAATAAAAAACCACGATCACTACATCGATGGGAGAAAGATGCACCAGCCGAGTTGGCACGGCAATCGCGAGCAGTGGCGTCATTCCTTGTCCTCGCCTGTCTCTAAAGTGAAGGACCTACCTCACACCCAGCAATGTCTCGACGGTCAGTTGATCGAAACGCTCATATGGCAAACGTTTTCTCGTCTTGGTCAAAAGTACGGGTCGCAACCGGGGTGCACCTTTTCTTTGCGTAACGGCCCAGCTTGTAGGTGCCGTTGCAGGAGATCTCACTGACGATGCCTTGTATTTCCTTGCCGGCATTCGAGCGATCAGCTTTGTCTTTCAGGATCAGATAGGTTCGCAGTCAAAGCGGCTGGGCATTTGATCGTTCAGATCAATGTGAAAAAGCTTGCCTGCATCCCACGCCTGAGCTCTCTCGTTCAGGTCGCCCCGCCAAGCGCGTATCTTATCACGTCATGCATTCGCGGGCTTGCCTCAACGGAAGCGGCTCTCGACCCTCGTCGAGGCCCGTTTTCGTGTCTTCGTGGTACCATTTCTTGCAACTGTTCCCTCGAACTCATCATGTCCAATCCAGCCATTACAGAACCCCAATTCACGTCCGACTCCGTAGCTGAAGCGAGCGAGTCCTTCGGTGAGATGCTCTCGCAGTACGAGAAGAGCCACTCGCGCAAAGCAGAAGACGGCGGTAAACAACTCGTAGGCACGGTGATTGTCGTTTCCGGCGACTCCGTTTTTCTCGATATCGGCTTCAAGAGCGAAGGCATTCTGCCTTTGTCGGTCTTGCAGAGTGCCGGCGAAGCCGTGAAACCGGGCGACAAGCTGCCCGTCTCGGTCACGGGACGCGATCCTGAGGGCTACTATCAGCTCACCCGCGCCAAAGTCTCCCGCCCGAGGGATTGGTCTGCTCTGGAGAAGGCCTTTGCCGACAAGACGACAATCGTGGGCACCGTGACCGGAGTCATCAAAGGCGGTCTCAGCGTAGATGTTGGAGTGCGCGCATTCATGCCGGCTTCGCGCAGCGGAGCGCATGATGCCGCGGAAATGGAGAAGCTGGTCGAGCAGGAGATTCTCTGCCGCATCATCAAACTCGATGTGACGGAGGAAGATGTAGTGGTCGACCGTCGCGCGGTTACCGAAGAAGAAGAGCGCGCGGTAAAAGATCGCCGCTATGCCGAGATGAAAGAGGGCGATACCGTCGCGGGTACGGTCCGCACCCTCACCGACTACGGCGCATTTGTCGATCTCGGCGGCGTGGACGCTTTGTTGCACGTCGGCGACATCGCCTGGAGCCGCGTCAACAAGCCCAGCGACGTTCTTTCCCCAGGGCAGCAGATCGAAGCCAGGGTGCTGAGGATCACGAACGACTCCGGCAAGCGGCGCATTTCGGTAGGCATGAAGCAACTGCAGCCGCATCCCTGGGATTCGGTGCCTGGAAAGTACAAGGTCGGCGAACGCGTTCGCGGCACGATTACGCGGGTGGCGGAGTTCGGAGCCTTCGTCGAACTCGAGCCCGGCATCGAAGGGCTCATCCACGTCTCCGAAATGTCGTGGGGAAAGAAGATGCGAAGTGTCAGCACTCTGGTCAAACCGGGGGAAATTGTCGATGCTGTGATCCTCGGAGTGAACGCCGCTGAGCGCCGCATGTCGCTGGGCCTGAAGCAGGCGCTGGGAGATCCCTGGTCGGACGCCGCTCAGAAGTTTGCCGCAGGTTCGGTGATCGAGGGCCCGGTCGTCAGCATCACGAAGTTCGGTGCATTCGTGCAGCTTTCCGAGGGCGTCGAGGGAATGATTCACGTCAGCGATTTGAGCGCCGAGAAGCGCATCAACCATCCCCAGGAGGTATTGAAGGTAGGGCAGATGGTCAAAGCCCAGGTGCTCGCCGTCGATGCCGAAAAGCGCCAAATGCGACTCGGCATCAAGCAACTGGTTCCCAGCGGCCTGGATGAATACATCGCCGAACACAAGGCGGGCGACGTGGTCACCGGCCGGTTGATCGAAGTGACAGACAGACACGCAGCCGTAGAGCTGGGTGAGGGCGTGCGGGGCAACTGCCGAATAGATTCGGCAAGCTCGATGACGGAAAAAGACAGGCCGACGGAATCGCGGGCATCTACAGAGAAAATTGATCAGCAGCCCGCCGGCAAGCCCGACTTATCTTCGCTGGGTTCCATGCTGCAAGCGCGTTGGAAGGGCGCAGCGACCGCCCAGAGCGCTAAGCCCGAACCCGTACATGCGGGACAAATTCGCAAGTTCCGCATCACGAAGCTCGACTCGGCTGCGAAGAAGATCGAGCTCGAGCTGGCCTAGTTCCTTCCAAGCCTTCAGTCGAGCGGCGATAAGTCTCCTGGCTTATCGCTCACGGCGCGGCAGCATCGGCGCAAGAATCTTGACTGGCACCCGGCGAATCAAAGTCCCGGCCGCCGGCAGACGCAATGACGATCCCCCGGCCACCGGATGAACCCAGTTGTCGGACCTGGGAACTGTCTTAATATCACGGTCCAGACTGCTCGGTAGCTGAGCCACGGGCGCAGCACCGGTTGCTACGTGCTCCCAATGTGCGGCCGTCCCGGAAGGTAAGCGGTCTGAGCCTCCAAATTTGGTCAAGCCGTAACCGCCGACAAGAATGGCCCCCGAGTGTGGCGGATTTCCAATCGCCGCCAGCAGGAGATGGCTTCCGCCCTGCGGCGTTCCAGTCATCCTTGTTCGCAAGTTACTGGGCCGCAAGTTATTGGTCGCAACCTGTCGCGTCTTCAAGTCAGCGATTGCCGGGATCGCCAGCGATACAGCGCCCGATGGAGCCGCAGCTCCCGAAGCGACCGTCAGTACCACGCCCGTCGAGGTGTAGGAAACATTGAAGTGTTCGGAGCTGTTGATCGCGATCGTCGAATTGGAGAACGTGCCGGTGACGGTGCCCGCCGTCAATACGGTGAAGGTCGAACCCACCGTGGGAGTGAAGCCGCTGGCCAGCTTGACCGTCAAAGTTCCCGCGAGGGTTGCGGTTCCGTCCACTTGCAATTGGCTGTACTGCGTCCCAACCGTGGTGCCGCCAATGAATGAGCTTATGGTGGCGGTCGACAGTTGCGTGTAGCTTCCCGTAATGACGAGCAGGCCGGCTTTGCCGCTGTCGCCGGCACTGATCGTGGGAGTCGTCCCGCTGCCACCCACCGTGACGCTGCCGCTCAACGTGCCCGCGCCTAGAATCGTTCCGCCGGTCACGTTGACTCCGTTGGATGCTGTGAGCGTGCCGTCCACAGTAGTTGTTCCGGCGGACTGGCTGTAAGCGTTGCCCCCGCCCACAGTGAAATCGCTTCCTTTGCTGACAGTTACCGTTTTCGAATTTGTGAAGACGGCCGAGCCGGTGGTCAGGTTGCCATCGGCCGTCAAGGTGAAAGTGCCGGTATTGTTGGCGAAATTAGCCAACCCGTTCGCGGACCCGTTTAGAATCTTGGCGGCGCTTCCCGATATCGTCAGATTGGCCGCGTTGGTCACGATATTGGCCCCGGTGAATTCCAGCGTTCCACCCACAGTGTAAGTGCCACTCGACAGAGTGTCTGTGGAACTGTTGAAGTTGGTCAGGTCGCCGGTCACGGTCAGCGTGCTGCCGCTGTTGATCGTCAGCTTGCCCGTGTCGGTCAGGTTGCCAACGGTCGTAAAGCTCGCCCTGGTGGCCAGCGTGAGGCTGCCCGCTGCAGTGATCGTGTTGAGGTTGGCCAATCCGTTCGTGCCGCCGGTCGAATTCACGATTTCGCCCGAGCCCTCCAGCGTGATGGTGGCCGCGTCTTTCACGATGTCGGCGCCGGCAAAATCCAGTTTTCCACCGACAGTGTAGGTTCCTCCGGTGAGCGTGTCGGTGGCGCTGTTGAAGTTGCTGAGCGTACCGGTCACAGTAAACGTGCTGCCGGTGTTCGCCGTGAGCTTGCCGTCATTGGTGAAATTACCAGCCGTGGTGAAATTGGCTCCGCTGCCTATGGTGAAGCTCCCCGCGGACGTAATGGTCGCCAGATCGGTCAACACATTCTGGGCGGCGAAGTCGAGGATCTTTGCGCCCGCCCCAGTCAGAGTAATATTTGCGGCATCAGTAACTACGCTGGTGCCGCTGGCGCCGAACTTTAAGGTCCCGTCCACGATGTAGGTTCCGCCCGTCAGAGTCGTGCCCGAGAAGTTAAGCAGCGCTCCTCCCGCTGCGGTTCCGACCTGCATGGTGTCCCCGGCAGAAACACTCAGCGTTCCTTCATTGTTCAAGCCGGCAGAACTGGGCAGGATGATAAGCGCAGTGCTCTGGTTGGCCTCGATCGTGCCCGTGTTTACGAGTCCAAGCTTCGAGATCGTGCCTGAGCCCTCAATCGTGTTCGCAGTGGTCAGCGTGAGGCCGGAGGTCGCGCCGGTGATCAAGTTGCTGCTGCTATTGGAAAGAACCACCGTGCCTTTGCCGTTCAGAGTCACGCTGTTTCCAATCGATAGAGTGCTGCCGTTCAGCGTGATGCTTCCCGAATTTGTGTCGGTTCCCTCGAGAGTGGTCGTGGTGCCTGCTTCGACGGCGTAGGTTCCGGAGTTGGAGATGCCGTTCAACGTCACTGCGCCGGTGGCTTCGATGATGCCGCTGTTTGAGCCGACCGTAGTCGTGTTCAGCGTGCCGCCGTTAATAACAGTCCCTGCGGTCAACTGAACCGTAGGGGTGACGCTTCCACCGCTCTCGCCCAGCGCCTCGATCGTGCCGCCGGCGTTATTGAAGGTTCCCTCCAGAATCAGCGTACCGCCATTGGTCGCTTCCATCGTTCCGCTGTTGGTCATCGCGCCGCTGCCCGGCTGCACGGTCAGCGCCCCCGAGTTTACGTTTCCGTTGGCATTGATGATGCCCTTGTTGACCAGAGTGAGCGTTCCGTTGCCGATGTTTCCGTAGCCCGTGATGGTGCCGCTCGAAATGGTCAGGGTTCCGGTATCGCTGGAACCAACATCGATCACGCCTGTCGTGCCGGCCGTGGTGCCAAGCGTCAGCGTTCCAGTACCGGTGATCGTTGCGCTCGAAGCACTGAATTTCAGGGTTCCGTCCTCGAGGTTGAAAGTTCCATTATTGGTAAGCGTGCCAGTGCCGGTTATGTCGAGCGTCGCCCCGGACTCCTCCAAAATGACAGTGCCCGAATTGCTCAAAGTTCCAATATTTACCAGGTCCGTGCCACCGTTGCCGTTGCCGGCGTACAGCTCAAGAACTGCACCGGAGTTATTGGTGAAGGTGCCGCTCACGGTCACCGTATTCGTGCCGCCGGCGAAGCCGGTGGAGAAAGCGCCGCTATTACTCACGCCACCTGTGATGGAAAGCGTCGTGGTCGAGGCGCCGGTGCCCGACAGCTCTAAGTCGCCAGTGCTGGCGATCGTCAAAGTCCCACCACCCGGCGTGACGGCTGTGGTCTGATCGTTTTCCAGGTTCAATGTTCCGGCCACGGTGGTCAAGTTCCCTAGTGCGCTGGTGGATTTGCCACTGTTGATTACATTGAAATTTCCCCAGAGCTCTATCGTCGATCCCGCCACGACGTCGGTTAGACCCTCACCTCCTCCGGTTATGTTCACAGTTGCCGTACTGCCCGCTCCGTTTCCAATTGCCAGATATCCGGAATTGCTCAGCGCATTGACGTTCACTGTGTCGCCGTTGGCATACAGAATGGTTGACGCGCCCGCAGCGTTGGTGAAGGTTCCGCTGACGTTCACGGTATTGCTTCCGCCTTGAAAGCCGGTTTCGAAGTCGCCGGAATTGCTCACGTTACCGGTGACGGAGAGAGTTGTGGTCGAGGTGACGGCACCCGACAGATCCAGTTGCCCAGTGGAGGCGATGGTCAAGGTCCCTCCCGTCGGGGTGACGGTCGTGGTCTGGCTGTTACTTAAGTCCAAAGTTCCGGACACGGTAGTCAATTTCGCCAGCGCATTCGTCGGTGTCCCGCTGTTAATTACATTTAGCGTTCCGTCCACCGTTATCGTCGATCCCGCCGCAACATTGGTTATACCCTGGCCTCCGCCGGTAATGTTGAGTGTGTCCCCTCCTTCAATCGAAACCGTACCCGAATTGTTCAGTACGCCCACATTGAGCACGTCGCCCGTCGCTCCGTTCTGCCCGACATTCAAAGCGGCTCCCGCGTTATTAGTGAACGTTCCGGTTACGGTTACGGTGTTGTTGCCGCCGCTGAATCCCGTACTGAAGCTGCCCGAGTTGTTGACGTTGCCGGTCAGCGAAACCGTTGTCCCTTCGTCCACCTGAATGACCCCGCTGCTGCTGACGGTCAAGGTCCCGCTGGTGGGAGTAATGGAATTGCTCTGCGCGTTACTGAGCGTCAGAGTGCCCTCCACGCTGTTCAATTTCGCCAGAGCCTGGGTTGTGGTGCTTCCATTCTTGACGTTAAAGGTCCCGCCGATGTTGTAGGTTGTTCCCGCGGCGACATCCGTGACTCCGTTGCCCCCTCCGGTGATGGTCAGGGTAGATCCTGAGTCGAGGGTGAGGGTGCCCGCGTTGCTCAACGTGTTGATATTGACCACGTCGCCACTTCCGTCGAGTGCCAATGTGGCTCCCGAGGCATTGGTGAACGTCCCGGTAACGGTGACCGTATTATTGCCGCCAGAGAATCCCGTAGTGATCGAGCCGGAATTCGTTACGTTGCCGGTAAAGGTCGCGGCACTCCCGCCTTCGATGGTCATGCTGCCGGCATTCGTGGTCGTGCCGGTCACACTCAGCGTTACTCCCGCCGCTTCCAGGTCCAGACTGCCGTTATTTGTGAGCGTGCCACCGCTGCCGACCGTTATATTGCTGCCCGTAGTGTTGAATAGAAGCGTGCCCGTCGCGCCGATGGTAAGGCTTCCGCCGCTGGCGAGGGTCAAGGAATCGCTGGCCACGCTTTGCAGGGTCACGTCGTTTCCCGATGCGGCGCCCAGCGTCAAGTCGCTGACGGTTGCGTTGAGATTGAGACTAACGGTGTCGCCTGATGCGCTGGGATTGATGGTCACGTTATAGGTGTGTCCGCCCCCGTTATTGGGAACAACCCCCCCGCTCCAGTCCGAAGCTGTATTCCAGTCGCCGCTACTCGTGCCGGTCCAACTCACGTCAGTTTGGGCCTGCGAGCGCACTGCGCCCATGTTCATCAGGACGAGCAAAATCGCAACCATGCCTACGGCCAGACGTGACCTCATTGTGGCGCCTCCAGCGGCTTGCCAGGGTAGTTCTGAATTTTGTACTGCGAATGGAAACCATGGATACGGTTCTATTTCATCTCCACGGGGGAGGAGATGTGACGAATAGAAGCCCGGCGCACTTCATACGTTGCGCGCTAGCACATTATCAAAAATAATATGAAAACACTAGAGACTTTCGGCAGAGAATTTCGACCGGCTCCCCCGGTCGCAACTTATTGCAACGTCGCGCCGAGTCCGCCAGCCGGTTCTCAGGGAACGAGCTCGCACGCGGCTGCGGGTTTCTGCACGCATGCCAGATTCCTCCGGTAGAGCAGGGTTTTCGGCTCGAGCTTTTGAGCCATTTCCAGCTCGGCGATTGCCGCATCTGTATCCCCGGCCTTGGCCAAAGCCACTCCCAACCCGTTGTGGACCGCCGCCGTCCCCGGGATCAGTCCTGCCGCCCTTCGAAAGGAAGCTACTGCATCGTCGTATCGTGCCTTCCCGAAATAGTCGCACCCCATCTGGTAATGAGCGGCGGGCATATCCGGCTGCATCTGTAGAACCTTCAGCAACTGCGCAATCGACTCGTCATAGCGCCCTGCGTGACGCAGCGCCAGCGCGTAATTGAAATGCGCCGTCAGGCTCCCCGGATCCGTTTGCAGCGCCTCTTTAATTTTGCCGAATCCCTCCCGGGCGTGGCCTTGCTGCACCAGCGAGAGACCCTCGTTGGCCAGCGCCAGCACCTGCTGCCCCTCTTTCTCTTTTCGTCCGAGTTGTTCGCTGAGCGCGGCTTCCCTGGCAGCTTCGTCCGTCTTTCCGGCTCTACGCAATGCCCGGCTCAACTGGTAATGCACGGTGCCGTCGTTCGGAAGCAGCACCGCTGCCCGCCGCAATTCCTGCACCGCCTCCTCGAACTTTCCCTGGTCGCGTAATACCAGGCCCAGATCGCGATGGGCCGCGCCCATGCCGGGATCCAGTTTGACGGCCTGCCTCAGCTCCGACTGCGCAGCATCCGGCTCTCCTGCTTTCATCAGCGTGCTGCCCAGATCTTCGTGCAAGACGGCGTTCTTCGGGTCCATTGCAATGGCCTTGCGAAATGCCTCCTTCGCTTTCGGAAGCTCACCCTCGAAGCTGTAAAGCTCGCCCAGTTCCCGCAGCGCGTCGGGCTGGCGGCCATTCAATTCCAGCGACATCAGGTAGGCTTTGGTCGCTTCATCTCTGCGATCCGCTCGCGCCAGCAGCTTAGCCAATGACAGCCAGTTCTCGGCGCTTTTGGGCGCAAGCTTGACGGCCAGCCGCAATTGCTTCTCCGCCACCGTCGGATCATGCGCTTCCGAGAGCATATCGCCCAGAAATCTGCGATAGTCGGGGTTTTTAGGGTCGAGATCGCAGGCTCGCGCCATCTCCGCAGCCGCATCGTGCGGCCGGCCCACGCGCACATATGCCTGCGCCAGGTCGTTATGCAGCGTGGCTTCCTGCGGACGGCTGGCGACTGCCTGCTCGAAAAATGGTATGCTTTCTGCGAATCTATCTTGTTTGAATATTGCAACCCCGAGGTTGGCCACCGCCTCCACGTTGGAAGGATCGGCCTGCACGGCCTGGCGGAATTGGTTTTCCGCCTCCGCAGGATGGTTCTCCTGCATTAGGCGGACCCCCTCGGCGTTCAATTGTTGAGCGCGGTAGCCAGACGTAATCTGCAGCAACGCAACGGCTGGCCACGCTACTGCTATCACGAAAACCAACACGAACAGCTTGGCCATAGTGGCTAAGAAAAGTGGGCTCAGAACAATTTCTAACACAGAAGAAGGATGATCATCTTATGATGCGGAATCAGCAAGGCAGTGCCGCGGTTCAAATCGTGTGGGTGCTGGCGGGGATCGTCGTGATCGTCGCAGCCTTCATGTTTGTCAGAGACACCCGCCCGGGTCCGCCCGTGGTGTTCACTACGCCATATCAGGCGGTCCTGCTCACCAACGGCTCAGCCTACTTCGGTAAACTGGAAGGATACGGTACGCCTCGACCGGTATTGACCGAGGTCTACTACATCGTCACGCAGAACAATCCTGACACCAAGGAATCCAAGAAAGTACTGGTCAAGCTGGGCAAACTTGAACTGAACGAGCCCGACCGCATCTACCTGAATCCCACTCAAATACTGGGTGTCCAGCCGGTGGACCCGAAATCCCAGATCGCCCAATCGATCGCCCAACAGGCCGGACACTAGGTTCGTCAGGGAATGCGCCAGGGACAGGCGATTTGCCCGTCAACGCCTGTCCCCTCGCTCCTAATCCCTCTCCCGCCTCTCACCTTCTTCTCCTTCTTCCGCCCGCCGCATTCCCGTGCCGGCAGCCGCCGAAGACTCCGCCTGCTTCTTCTGCCAGTCGGCCTCGGCCAGCACCGTGATGGCTTCCAGCTTCTTTTTCTTCAGGCCGGCGTTAACAACGGCCAGCTCTTTCTGCGTCTGCTTCTGAAAGTCGTCGATCACGTCTTGCAATTCGTGACCCAGCGACTCGGTCCTCGCCGCCTGGTAGTCGGTGGGCTTGCCGTCGTATCCCGTCACGGCGCCATAGAGTTGTCCCAGCAGTTCGCGGATGCGTTCTTCGCCGGTGATCATGCCGCCTTCTTTAGTGGCCACGATCTTCGAGCGCAGCGCATCACAATCCGCGGCGAGCTGCTGCAGTTGCTTGCGCAGCACATCCTTCTCCGGGACTTTCGCCGCCCGCGCGTTGGCTCCGTCGCGCACTCCCTCGATCGCCGCCACCGCGTATGTCATGTGCTCCAGCTCTTTGTAAACTTTCATCGAGAGATCAAATTGCGCCTTGCGTTCTTCGATCGAATATTTCGCCCGCGGATCAATGGCCACATTCAACTGCTCAGTGTAGGTTTGATCACCCTTGGTCAGCTTCACGGTGTACGTGCCCGGCAGCACCCGCGGTCCCTGAGCGGCTTCAAACAGCGCCGATGCCGCCGGGGCGACCGCCGGTGGCTTCACCCGCATGCCCCAGCCGGCACGGTTCAGCCCGCGGTGCTTGCTCCCCGCTACTGTGTCCACCAGCTTGCCGTCCTGATCGAAAATCTCGATCTTCAAGTCGCCGAAGATGTGCCGCCCTTTCTGGTAGTAGGTGATCTGCGCATCCAGCGGCCGGCTCTGACCGTGGAAGCTCTCGTCGCCTTCCGGCCAGCCACCAAACACATCGAAATATTGGATCGACGGCCGTCCCGGAAGCAGCGTCGCTTCTTTGCTCATCACTTCTGGAGTGAGCGCCCGCAACGGCGAGATATCGTCCACGATCCAAATCCCGCGACCGTGAGTCGCCAGCACCAGATCCGATTCCCGCGCCTGCACAACCAGGTCGTCCACCGGCGCCGCCGGGAAATCAGTTCCCTTGTACTGCGCCCAGTGCTGCCCGCCATCCACCGAAATCCAAAGCCCAAACTCGGTGCCAAGGAAAAGCACGCTCGGGCTGACCGTGTCTTCCTTGATTACATGGGCAAACCCGCGCACGCCGCTCTGCTGCGCCGGGAGTGCCGTCCATGTCTGCCCGTAGTCAGTTGTCTTGTAGACGTACGGCTTCATATCGCCGAAGGTGTGCCGGTCGAAGGTGGCGTAGGCGGTGCCTTCGTCGAAGCGGCTGGCTTCAATGGTCGTGACCCACGAGTTTTTCCCCAGCCCGCTGACGTTGCCCACCACGTTCGTCCAGGTCTTGGCCCCGTCGCGTGTGATCTGCACGTTGCCGTCGTCGGTGCCCACCCAGATGATCTGCCCGTTTTTCGGCGACTCCGAAATCGAATAGATCGTGGTGTGCATCTCCGCCGAAGAGTTGTCGATGGTGACGCCGCCGGATTCTTCCTGCTTCTGCTTCTCCGGATCGTTCGTGGTCAAGTCCGGCGATATGCGATCCCACGATTGCCCGTGATCGCGCGAGCGGAACAAGTACTGCGCTCCGATGTAAAGCGTCCCCTTCTCATTGGGACTCATGTGAATCGGCGTGTTCCAGTTGAAGCGCAGCTTCTTCTCGCCGTAATTCGGCCATGGATGGATGTCGCGAATCTCATGCGTGTGGCGGTTCACGCGTCCAATCTCTCCACCCTGCGCCTCGGCGTAGAGGTAGTCCGGATCGGACGTGTCTTCGAACATCCAGAAGCCATCGCCTCCGAACATGTTCTCCCACTGCGAGTTCGCGATGCCGCCCGGATACGACGAATCTCCCACCCACGAACTGTTGTCCTGCAGCCCGCCGTACACGTGGTACGGATCCGCGTTGTCGACGCTCACGTGATAGAACTGCGAGACGGGCAGGTTCAATTGGTGCTTCCAGCGATTGCCGCCGTCCTCGCTGCGCCACAACCCGCCATCGTCGCCCGCAATCACGATGTTCGTATTCTTCGGGTCGATCCACACATCGTGGAAGTCGCCATGCGCCGCGCTCGAAACCACGTTGAAGGTTTTTCCGCCATCGTTGCTGAGCAGAAGAATGAGATCGGGCTTGAAGATCTTGTTCTCATCTTTAGGATCGACAATCAGATTGCCGAAATAAAAAGGACGCCACACCATGTAATTGCTCGCGTCGAACTTCGTCCAGGTAGCTCCGGCGTCGTCCGAGCGATAAAGTCCTCTTCCTTTTTCCGCCTCAATGTTGGCATAGACTACCTGCGGCTTCGACGGCGCTACTTGCACCGCGATACGCCCATATGGCTTCGCCGGCAAACCCTTGGCATTGCTATCGGTGATCTCCTTCCATGTCGCGCCGCCGTCCGTGGATTTAAACAGCCCGCTCCCCGGACCTCCCGAACGGAACGTCCAACCTTGCCGCCGGAAATCCCACATCGCGGCATAGATCGTCTTCGGTTCCTGTGTGCTGCGCGCAATCATGGCGCAACCGCTCGAACCATTCGCACCCGCCAGAACTTTCGTCCAGGTCTTGCCGCCATCCGTCGTTTGGTAGACCCCGCGCTCGTCGTTGTCATCCCACAGATGCCCGGTCGCGCAGGCCAGCACATTGTTGCCATCGGCCGGATTCACCAGAATCTTGGCGATGTGCTCGCTGTCTTTTAATCCGACGTTGGTCCAGTTTTCTCCGGCATCCGTCGACTTGTACACGCCGTCGCCCACCGACACGCTGTTCCGCAGCCAGGCTTCGCCCGTGCCCACCCAGACAATCTTCGAATTCGATGGATCAATCGCGACCGCTCCGATCGACTGCACATCTTCGCGGTCGAATACCGGCTTATAAGTCGTGCCCCCGTTCACCGACTTCCACACTCCGCCGCTGGCCGCGCCCACGAACACAGTGATGCGGCCATTTTCTTCCACCGCATCCACCGCGGCAATGCGTCCGCTCATGGTGGCCGAGCCGATGTTTCGCGCCGGCAATCCCGAAACGGTCGCCGCATCGAAGCGGTACGACGCTTGCCCTGCGGCTTGCAACGTTATGCACACCAAAGCTGCGGCGGAAAACAGTGTCAGTCCCCAAGAACTACGAGCGGCTGCTTTCATATTTGCGGTCCTTTTCCACGCCAATGATTTTTCCTTGTGTTCTTCATCAAAGTCTTCTTCATCCCGCCGAATCGACGAGCCAAAGTCAGTGAATCCCGACCAACCCGGACTTCTTTTCCTCAGTCCTGAGCGACGCCGGCAGAGCGAAGTCAGAATCTTGAAAAGGTACATTCACTTCAATCTTTTCAATCGTGATTACTTGCGCGCCAGGATGGTTCCTAGGGCCTTCGGAGATCGAGAAAGGATACATGACTCCATCCACCGGCTTGTACGATCCCAGGTCAACCACCCGCTCTCTCACTGAGCCCCGGATAAACTGCTGAATCTCCTTGCGGATTTCGAGATAGGTGTCAGGATCGAGATAGTAGTAGACGATGTCACCGTTCTTTAGCGTCAATTTAAGCCGCAGGGCGTCATCGCCATCGACCTCGGCGTGTCCCAGGTATTCAATCGTGTTGCCCTTTTCCGCGTAATCGACGAGGGGGCCATCGAAGTCAGCAGCCAGAAGCAAGTCCCGCAGGTTATCCTCACCCATCAACTCGGGATCCTTGCGTCCTCGAAAGGGCTGAGTCTGCCAGCCCACGGAACTGTCGTACGCCTGCACCGCGGTCATACCCTGCAACGAGAGGTTTTGCCGAACCAAATCGGGGCGCATATTCATTTGTCTGAAGGTCGCGATCCGGCCTCTGGCATTTTTGACGTTGCCCACCGCTAGGCGGGTCTTGGCGGCCTTGATCTTATCGAGTCCACCTTTAGCCTGAATGTTCTTGTTGACGAGTTCCTCCGCGGTTTGAGCGCACGCAAACACGCTCAGGCACGAGGTAACAAGCAGAACCATGGCCGCACAACGCATACGAAGTCCTGTTCCAGAGAATCAGTGAATCCCAACCAGTCCTGACTTTTTTTCTTCAGTCTTGAGCGACGCCGGAAGCATAAAATCCGCAGGATCGATCGTCACATTGGCTTCCATCTTCCGCACCGTAACCGTCTGCGCATCAGGATGGTTCTTCGGCCCCTGCGAGATCGAGAACGGGTACATCACTCCGTCCACAGGTTTGTAGGAGCCCAGCCCCACCACGCGATCCCGCTGCGAGCCCCGGATAATCTGGTGAATCTCTCTTCGAATCTCAATAAAGGTATCCGGATCGAGGTAGTCGTAAATGATGTCTCCATTCTTCAGCGTCACTTTCAGCCGCAGCGCGTCGTCACCATCAACCAGATCGTGGCCCAGATACTCCACCGTGCTACCTTTCTCTTTGTAATCCACCAGCGGGCCGTCGAAATCGGCGTCCAGCAGCAGGTCGCGCATGTCGTCCTCGCCCATCAGTTCTGGATCTTTTTTCCCGCCAAAGGGCTGGATCTGCCAGCCGGTAGAGCCGTCGTAAGCTTGCACCATGGTCATGCCCTGCAGCGTCAGCGTCTCGCGGATCAAGTCGGGCCGCTCATTTTCCTGGCCCACGGCCGCGGTGAAGCCGTCGCCGCCATCGAACTTGCCCGTCATGCGGAGGTTCTTGATGGCCTTCATCTTCTCCAGGCCGCCTCGCGCCTGGATGTTCTTGGCAATCAGTTCGTCCGCGGTTTGCGAGTAGGAAAATGCACCGCAGCAAAAGACAACGAGCAGCAGAGTCAAGGCATGACGCATCGAGCAAACTCCTGTTCTTGAGGAACTTGGTGAGAACCCGGGAACCGGGAAACAGTACTGTACTCGGTAGTAGACGCGTCTTTCAAGTCGGGGTGAGCGAAAAAAGTTCCCCAGTTCGTAGAAAAGCCGCCCTGGGGGCGGCTCCATCTGCAGGGCTTGATCGCCTACCCTTTCAGTGCGTGAAGGAAAAGTTCAGTCCCGTGGTCAGGACCACGTCATTCTGTTTGGTGCCTTCGGGCGGGTTGGATACGTAGATATCACCGACGTGGTTCTGCCAGCCCAGCCACTTGCTGATCTTCGTCGCCAAGTCCAGGTCAAAGGTTCCGCGATACTCGCCAGTCTCGGTCAGGTCCGGATAAAGATACAGCTTCTGCGCGAGAACGGTCGTCTTGCCCAGCTTGTGCGTCAATTCCTCTCCCAAGGTAAGCGCGCCGTAATTGTGAATAATCTTCATCGCCGGGGTTGGGGGAGTGGCTGTCGGATTCGCCGGTTCCGAGTAGTTCTCATCCGTGAAGTTTCCACCGGCAAGGAGGTCCAACGTGGTCTGGTCGCTCTTGATGGCGTGGTAGCCGAGACCCACGCTGCCTACGGAGCGAAGATTCAGATCCTGCAGCGCGTTGCTCGAGAAGTCGACGGCGACAAAACCGAACATCCGCGGATTGATGTTGCGGTCGTAACGAATGCCGCCATTCTCCGTGTTGGCCGTTGTGCTGGGAGTGGCCAGTTGGTTTGTGCCATAGATCGAATTCGCATACATGATGAGCTTGTCGTCCTTAGTGGCCCGCGCGGCATTAAATGCCAGCGACAGGTTCTCGGTCTGGCTGTTGCCGCGAGTCAACGAAAATCCGATGACCGCCGCACCAGTCCAGCCCTCCAGCAAGCCCGGATGCAGCGCCTTCTCGTAAGCCAACTGGTCAGCATCGTTACGGATCGCGACCACCTCTTCTTTCGGCGTCTCCACGAGAGCCCCGCTCTTGGGTGCAACCTCGATTTTGCCGTCGCTGGTGGTGATCGGTCCCACCACGGTCTGGCCATTCTTCAAGGCCACATGCAACGGTTTCTCGGTGTTGATCTCGGTAATGGCCGAAAACTGCAGGGTAACGTCTCCCGCAAATTCGGTGTGCAGTACAACGGTCTTGCCGTCGGACTTGACCACCGTGCCGGTCAGACGGTCACCGTTTTTCAACGTGATCTGATCGGCGAAAGCTGACGCCGCCAGTCCCAGGAACAAAATGAACGCAATCAAATCGACCTTACGCAACGCTACCTACCTCCAGCTTTCAGAGTCAGATTCAAAGCTCAGATGCTATACAAGGGGCCGGGACCACCGGGAACAGAACGGGACCAGAAACGGCGACAAAGCGGCAGTTGAATCTAAGAAGGTTACGACCCGCGAAAGGGAACTGATCAGCCCTTGGTTTCCTTCGATTCCTTGGATTCCGCGGTCTTGCTCTGGTCGGTAGAAGCCGGAGGATTAGTGTTATCCTTCATGCCTTCCTTGAGGGCGCGAATTCCCTCGCCCAGACCCTTGCCGAGTTCAGGCAATTTCTTAGGACCGAAGATTAACAGGGCAATGGCGAAAATAATGATCAAGTGCTGAGGTGCAAACAAACCTTCAAACATGGGAACCTCCCAACCGAGACACTACTACCGTTCTATACGGTACTGGACAGCTTGGGGGAAGTCAAACGGAAAGGCCTTCCTTGCTTATTCTGTTACCTCGGTGACCTTACCTTGGTCTCAGTCGCGGCGCTAATGTTGGTCAGAGGCGCCGCATCGCTGAAAGTGCGACGCCCTGGGCGCAGACCAGCAAGCCAAGCTGTTTCCGGAGAGTCCAGTGAAGAGCAAGGGCGTGAGAGTCTTTCTATTTGTTCTAGTGGCGACCCTGGCTGCCCATTCCAGCGAGAGCCAACCCGTAAGCCCCACCGAATTAACGGCTTGGCTGACGGCCGGCGTGACCAGCAATCGCTTGGTTCGCATCGTTCAGGAGCGTGGAATCGTTACCGTTCCCAGCAAGGAACAGCTTCGTCAACTCGAATCGGCGGGCGCCGACGCCAGTCTGATCCGCGCCCTGACCAGTCTGAAGCCGACGAATGGCGAAGCCTCCGAGATTCCCGCGCCTCTGCTCGAGGCCGCAGCGGATGCGCGGGCGCAGCGCTTCCACGGAGCGGAACTGGCTCTGCGCCAAGCCCTGATGGCCGACCCCAAGAATGCCGCGTTTCACTTCGCCCTGGGCACGATGCTTCGCCAGCAGGAGCTTTGGGATGATGCCTTCGATGAAATCACTGTTGCCGCGCAACTCATGCCCGATTTCCCGGAAAACCACTGCAGCCTGGCTTACATTTTCTACCGGCTCGAGGACGGGCCGAATGCCATCGCCGAGGCCCGCACCGCGCTGAGCATGGATCCGCAGAATGCCGAAGCTTATCAATTGCTTGGTCTCGCCCAGTATTCCACCGGACAGTACGCTGCGGCCGTTCACGCATTCCTCGAGTCGCTCGCGCGGGATGCTGGCAATCCCGACACCTATTACGACCTGGGAATCACGCTGCATGCCGATGGAAACCTGACCGCGGCCATCGACGCGTATCGTCACGCGATTCATCTGAATCCGGCTTTCTGGCAGGCTCATTCCAACCTGGCGCTAATTCTGCACGAGCAAAGCAAACTCGATGACGCCATTGCGGAATACCGCGAAGCCAAGCGGTTGGCCCCGGAGGAAGCTTCGGTGCGCAACAACCTGGGAAACACGTATTGCGACAAGGGCGACTTCGATGCCGCCATGCTTGAACTGCGCGAGCTTTACCGCACACATCCCGAGTGGGAGCAGGGACACAGTTGCCTGGCCCGCGCCTACATGTCGAAGAAGAATTACGAAAACGCGGTCGATGAATTGCAGTTGGCGGTGCGCTTGAATCCCACTGGTTCCAGCGAACACCGCATCCTCGGGGAAGCCTTGCTGCTTGATGAAAAGCTGGACGAAGGTGTGCGCGAGTTGCGCCTCGCCGTCGCGCTCAATCCCGATTCCGAAGCGGCCCACCACGCCCTGGGCACGGCGCTGTTCCAGCAACAGGAGCTGCCGGCGGCGGAAAAAGAGTTCCGCGAGGCCCTCCGCCTGGATGCAACCCCTGACAACCACTACGCGCTTGCGGCTTGCCTGATGACGATGGACCGATATGAGGAAGCCTTAACTGAATTGGAGACTGCCGCGCGCCTGGATCCTGAGCGCAAGCTCTACCGCGCCCGCCGGGATGAACTAATGCAACTGATGAAGCAGGCTAATTCGCGCTGATTGAGCGGCACTGGGACAGTGCCAGCCAGTGTACTCCCGGTATTTTCGACTGGGCTGCGGGATGCCTACACTAATTATGCAGGCCTTCGCCAGCGACACGGCTCAAGACCAGGGCAAATGGGGGAAATTGATCATGGAAGCCACACAATCCACATCAGCCGCAGCCACGAAAGCTGCACCGCCCATCCTGCAGACTAGCAGCCACGCCGGGAACGAGCTGCGGAATGCTGTCCGCAATGACGCCGGCTCGCACAAGTTTTCGGGCTTTGGATTGCCTTGCGCCCGGTGCCGGCTTTACTATCCTGCCGATCTTGAGGCTTGCCCCGGCTGCAACAGCACAGAGCGCGTTTCTCCCACCGTGGCCCGCGCCATTCCGCAGGTTCAGGCCGTCGCCGAGATCGCGCCTGATACCGTGGTGGTTGAGCAGGAGCGAGAGGCTTTCCTGAAAGAGTTTAAGTCGCAGCTCTTCACGGCTCATGCCGAAGTTGCGAATGCGCCGGTCGTTTGTACTCTCGGCGAACAGCACGCGCAGACTCCGGAGCTGGCCACAATCTGCAAGCCCTGCTACGAGCGCCTGCAGGAGCGTGTGGACGTATGCGAAGCGGCGCTGCACATCGATCTGAAAGAAGCGGCACAGATTATTTACGATGCGGTTTGGGCCGATCCCTCCGACCCCAGCAAGACCTACACCAATGCGGCGAGCGCGTTGCTCAGCGAATTGCGCAGGCGCTCCGGAGTCTCCAGCCTGCTCGGCCCCTTCCAGCCATTGGGTAACTAATAGCGAGTAGCTGAGTCTCGAGTCCCGAGTACCGAAAAGAATCGCCCGCCCGCGCCTAATTCACTTTGCCCGCAAGATTCGGATAGTCCACTCGCCCGCCCCCGCCTTACGCTGTCGTCATCATGACTTCTAACAACATCACCTTTCCAATGATGACCACGAATGCCATACTCGCAGAGGAATTATCAGGCGAAATGTCTGCGACGCACCCGAACCCAACGAAGCCGAAGGAAACTCCAGGGCAGTCCGCCGACGGCCAACGCTGGAACGCGGTTTTGGCCCGCGATCCCGCAAGCGATGGAGAATTCGTCTTCGCGGTCTCGACCACGGGAGTCTACTGCCGGCCTTCGTGTCCGGCGCGGCGTCCACGACGCGGGAACGTGAGCTTCTATTCGCGTCCCGAGCAGGCGGAGAAAGCCGGCTTTCGCGCCTGCCTGCGTTGCCGGCCCAGATCGGTCAGCGGCAATTTGCAATCCGACACCGTCAAAGAGATTTGCCGCTACATCGAGCAGCACATCGATGAGGCGGTCACTCTCGAGCGGCTGGGCAAAGCGTTTCGGCAAAGCCCGTTTCACTTGCAGCGCCGCTTCAAAGCCGCGCTCGGGATTACGCCGCGCGAGTATGCCGATTCCTGCCGCCTGCGCCAACTCAAACGCAATCTGCAGGCTGGGGACAACGTGACCCGCGCCATGTATGACGCCGGATACGGCTCCAGCAGCCGGCTCTACGAGAAGACCGCATCACAACTCGGCATGACGCCGGACAAATATCGCCGCGGAGCTATCGCCGCTACGCTCCGTTACGCTATCGCCGATTCGCCGCTGGGACGCATGCTGATCGCGGCTACCGACAAGGGTGTTTGCTCGATTCAGTTCGGACGATCCGATGGCGAGTTGCTCGAAGGCCTGAGGCGCGAGTTTCCTTTTGCCGCGCGCAGAGCTGATGAAGGCGGATTGCAAGTCTGGGTTGAAACTTTGTTGGCGAAAATGACCGGCAGGGAGCTGAATGCCGCTTTGCCGTTGGACATTCGCGCGACGGCGTTTCAGCGGCGCGTGTGGACATATTTGCAGTCGATTCCATTCGGCGCTACACGCTCTTACGGTGATGTGGCAAAAGCCATCGGTCGGCCCACTGCCAGCCGTGCCGTGGCTCGCGCTTGTGCGACGAATCCCGTGGCTGTTGCGATTCCGTGCCATCGCGTGGTGCGCGAAGATGGCAGTAGCAGCGGCTATCGCTGGGGCGTGGAGCGGAAGAAGACGCTGCTGGAAATGGAGCAGCGGCGAGGATAAGCGAGCCGCTGGTTTGTTGGGTCATCTCCTTCTCCTGACAACTGTCCAGTTCAACAACGCCAGCGCTATCGTTGCCACCAAAATCAGGGATTGCCCGAAGTCCACGCGGGTCACCAGAATTAGGCATAGAATCACGCCCAGCGCGGCGAAGAAATTTCCCGCAGGTAGTTGGAACATTGCGGGCGCGTCTTCTGGTTGCTTGCGGCGCAGGATAGGCAGGGCGGCGCAACCTACGCCGTAGTAGAGAAGACGGGCTACGGCAGAGAGGGTTACGTTCCATTTGAAGTCGCCGATCAGCGCCAGTCCCCAGACCATGAATGCAAAGACGAGGATCGAAACATAGGGAGTGTGAAAGCGGCGATGGACCGTGGCGAACACTTTGGGGAAGTCTCCTTGCTCGGCCAGGGCGAAGGGGACTCGGGGCATGGCTAGAATTTTCGCGCTGAGATAGCCGTAGAAAGAGATCAGAGCTCCAACCGCAACCAGCGCGCCGCCAACAGGACCAACCGCAATGCGGGCTACGTCGGCCAGAGGACGCTGGCTGTGCGCGGCGTTGGGCAGGACTCCGATGACCACCCACTGGATGAGCGCATAGATCACGGTGCAAAGAAGCAGAGCGGTGAAGAGCGCGAAGGGAGCGTCGCGGCGAGGATTTTTAGCTTCGCTCATGGGCGCGAGCGCGGTCTCGAATCCGCCGTAAGCGAAAACAAGAAGCAACATGGCTTTCAGCCACTGGCTGGTGTTGGGAGACGCGAGTGACGTGGTTGCGATGATCCAGTGCTGGTTGTGAAGCACGAAGAGTCCGAAAACGATCACGCCGAAGAGCGGCACGAGCTTGGCCGCGGTGAATAGGTTGCTGACCTGCGCTCCAGCGCGGACGCCGCGAATGTTGATGAAAGTCAGAAGACCCACCAGCAGGGTGAGAATGAGAGCGCGAGGCAGGGGATCTTTGGCGCGCGGGAAAAACTCGCCGACGTAAATCACAAACAGATTGGCATTGGCGGCGGGCGCGGCGACTTGGCCGAGCCAGAGCATCCACGCGGTTTCTATGCCCATCAGGCGTCCGAAGGCGACGCGGGCGTAGAGATAAGGACCGCCGGCCTCCTGAAAGCGCGAGGCGACTTCGGCGAAGCAGCCGATGATAATGCACATGCCGGCGCCGGCTGCGAGCACAGCGTAGGGACTGTAGTTGCCGATGAGAGCTGCCACGACCGAAGGCAGTCCAAAGACTCCGCTGCCGATGATGGAGTTCACCACCAGCGCAACCAGGCTCCAGCGGCCGATGGCGCGGAGTAGTTCGCGGCGCGGCGGACTTGCGAGCGACCCTTCCATCCGCGCTTTTGTATCACAGATTTTAGATTGTCAGGCCGCGAGTTTGTTCGGAACGTCGCCTGCGTATCCTTGGTTTCGAAAATCGTCCTGGTGACTTTGGAATGATTGGCCACTGCACTATTGGCTGTAGAGAAGCATCAGGGGCCAGGAAGTGGGTGCTCATGGCGGCGGATACTGGGTCCGCGACCGCGTGAAAACCCTTGCCAGTGGCGGAGTTCGGTCCGATGACCCGCCGCGTAGAATCCGCGAGACCAAAAGTAATCGCTTGAATTACGAAAGCGCATGATCGTGGGACATCTATCCGGTGGGCGCTGCCGATGAGATGTTCAAACGGCACATTTGGTAAGCGCGCCGACCATGGGCAATGACACTGAGATGGACGACCTTCATAGCCGGATGATGCGAGTTACCGAAGATTTACGCGTGATTCAGCGGGAGCTGAACTGCGCCGCTATGCAGGCGCCCAGCGACCCGGAATTGATGGAGGCCTTAAGCGCGCTACCCGAGACCGAAGCCATCCAGGTGCTGTGCAAAGCGCTCGACCAGATGCGCCACTTCCTGTGGTTCTATACCCAGGTGATGAGCAACGAGCCCGAACTGGGCGACAAACTCCGGCAGTCGAATGCATCGAAGACGGTCGAAGACGGCAAGGTGGATACTTCTTTTCTCGATCAGCTCACGCGAGCCGATGAAGCCATGCTGTTGCGCTATTTGGCCGATGCGAAAGAGCGCAAGCCGAATTAAACCGAACCCGCTACGGATTTAGACGGATTCCTTAGATCAAGCCAGCACCATTAAAACCAGAAACGTTCTAGCCGCGGCCGCGGACGAATGTTCTCCTCACTTCTCCGTCAGGACTGAGTGCGACGATGTTAGCTTCTGCTCCGGGCGCCAGCACTCCGGTACGCTGGGCCAAACCCACAGCCCGCGCCGGATTTAGCGTGGCCGCGCGCACTGCATCTTGCAGGCTCCAGCTTGCGAATCGCGTTAGGTTGCGAACGGCGCGATCCATGGTCAGTACGCTGCCGGCAAGTTTCCCATCCAGTGTGCATTTGCCGTCTTTGACCTCGACCTGGAGCGGTCCGAGTTGGTAGGTGCCGTCGGGCATGCCTGCGGCGGCGGTTGCGTCGGTAACTAGCACGACGCGTTCGTGGCCCATCGCCCGCAGGAAAATTTGCACGACTTCGGGCGCGACGTGAATTCCGTCGACGATGATGTCGGCGGTGAGCTGCGGGTCGGTCAGCACTTCGGCGATGATGCCGGGATCGCGATGATCGAGCGGCCGCATGGCATTGAAAGTGTGTGTAGCGTGGCGGGCGCCCGCCTGGACGCCGGCGCGCGCGACTTCCAGAATAGCGTCGGAGTGGCCGATGCTCACGAGAACATTGCGTCGCGCCGCCTGCCTGATCACTTCGAGTGCACCGGGAAGTTCGGGAGCGATGGTCATCATGCGCACGTGCCCGCGCGCCGCCTGCCAGAGCCGTTCAAAGATCTCTGGCGTGGGCTCGACGAGGTATTCCGGGGGATGCACGCCGCGGCGGTTGTGACTGAGAAACGGACCCTCCAGATGGATGCCGAGCGGCCGAGCTTGAACCGGTTCACCGTTAGAGGCCTGAGAATTCTGAGCCGCTTCGATGGCATCGGCGAGGCGTTCCAGCGCCGCACAAGTCTGATCGAGCGGCGCGGCAACGGTGGTAGGGAAGTACCCGGTGACGCCGTGCGTCGTCAGGAATTTGTTCAGATGCGGCAATTCGGAGACTGCGGCTCGCATGACATCAAGGCCGGCGCCGCCGTGCATGTGAATGTCGACGAAGCCGGGCGCAAGAATAGTGTCGGCCGGTTCACCGTGAGCGGAATCGCCGAAAAGGTCGATGACTGTGGCCTGCTTCGGAATTTCCCGCTGATCCCGCGAAGAAACTGCGGAGATGAGGCCGTCCTCAATAAATACGAGCGGGTTCCGTATCTCTTCCAGCGGAGTATAGAGACGTTTCGCGCAGAGGACGATCATAGTCGCGTTCGGTCAATTCCTCGATGGTGCGTTCGGCCCGGTGCGCCTTCAGTGTAGCGCGAAATATAACGGCAAGGGACGACCGGCAAGCCACGACCGGCAAGCCACCCCGAGCGGTCCGAGGTTGCGATGTTATAATCGCAATGTCATCGAGAAGAAAGTGTCCGGATGATGGGCGCGTCCCTCGTGCCCAGGGCAGCGTGTCGGGGAGTGGCTCAGCCTGGTAGAGCACCTGGTTCGGGACCAGGGGGTCGGAGGTTCAAATCCTCTCTCCCCGACCAAATTGTTTAGCGGAGACCGTCCCCAGTTTTGCGTACTTCGGCGGGAGAATGGGGAAAGTCCCGTCTGTCCCCTGTTTTCCCATCATTTCGATCCTCCTCAATTTTGTTGCGGGGGACGAGTGCCGTAGGTGAGGCCGGTCAAATTGGGGTTTGCGCCATCCTTGTTCCTTGCTCTTGGTAGACAGGATCGTTTTGTTCTGATTAGCAAACAACGCTTTCGCATGCCGCGTCTGAGGTTGTTTGAACGACGGAACCGGCAAGGAACTCAGGTTTATCTCTGCGATGCCGTTCGCAGTAACAGCGAAGAGAAGGCCATCCGTATCATCGATTGCCAGCGCGTCGTAGACATCAGCAATCTGTATGGGCAATTCGACTCGGTACGCAAGCAAACCGGTTGTACCATCATGCACATCGATTCCAGTAGTGAGAGGCGTGAAAACCAGACTGGCGTCGGAATTCAGCTTTTGCCCATAAACGGACAATGCCAACCAAACATCTCGGTCCACGTAGGTAAGATCGCCTTCGACATTCAGGAGTGGGTCGGTCAGCAGGTCCGCCGTTAGGACTACGGAGCCATCGCTCGAAATGGCCATGTCCTCATTCCCGTCGCCGATGTTGCATGCCGTGATTCCATTCACGATCGAACCGGTGCTTGTATTGAGGATGGACGGGCATCCATTGCCGCTGCCGTAAACGTAACTGGCATCTGGGCTCATCAGGATGCGCATGAAGTCGTCACCATTCGCAAGCGATGAGTAATCCGTGATCGCGCCCGTGCTTGTGTTCAACTGGTGAAATCCTCCCCCCGGCTCGGCATCATTGTTGTAAGTTCCGTAGTAGACGATTCCAGAGTTGGTGACGACTAAACCATACGGTTGCAGGTTCCCAACGGCATTTTCGGAGACATTGAAGGACTTGGCAGAGTTCGGAGAAGATGGATTTAGCAAATAGATGCTGGCGTTGCCTGCGTCGGAAACCGCCATCGTGTTGCCGTCTGGCGAGAGCGTGACGCCCAAAAGACGGGAATTGCTGTTCGTGTAAGAAATCGTGATAGGAGCAAGCCAGTTGCTTGTAGAGGGTAAAAATACGTCGATCTGCGATTGGTTCGTAAAGTACACGACGCCGCGCGTCGGATCGTAAAGACCCTGCATGAACGCAGCGCCCGGCAGTGGGAAATTTTGCACTGCCGGTACGTAGTATAGCGAGGTCGCAGAAGTTGCCGAACCGAATCCGGTTGCCAGGGTCACTGTCGCGGGAGTGCCAGCAGTTCCAGGGGGAATAGTGAAAAGGACTGCCGCCGTGGGGAATGGATACGGCGGGATCGGAGAAGCGGTGGGGAGGACTTGCGTCACCGCAGCCGCCTGTCCGCCAACGGTGACACTCACATCAGAGGGTTGCTGGCCGAATCCGTAGCCAAAGACTACGCCCTGGGTGCCTCCTTCTGCGCTCGCCGCGTTTGTCGACAGCTCAACGATCGTAGGTCCGTAACTGAAATTCTCGGGATTGAGTTGAATGCTGCCATCGGACAGAACCACAGTGAAATCTGCCGGTCCCGTGGTCGCGGCAGGCGGAGTTAATGCATCTGCCGCACTGTTCGATAGCGAAATATTGTTAGCCGAGACGTTGCCGATGTAAATGGTGCCGGAAGAGATGTTTTCAGGAGAACTCGCATTCTCTTCGGACACCTGTGCTTGAACGGCTGTTCCGCCGTTGGCTGATCCTGTTCCGGGCGAGATGAACCCTAAATCGAAGATAGTCTGTGCCATGCCGGGTTCGATCTGCGTGGTGTCCAAGAATGCTACCCCGTGTCCAATCGGTCCCACGAACAAGCCCGTGCTATCGGCGGCGGACAAAACGATGGCCCCCTGCAAATCGAACACCTCGAAATTCGGAACCCATCCTTTTTGCGCGAAGCTACTCGTGTCATAGGCAGAAACGTCGCCGATGAGATCGGTCGAGAACAGCGTCGAGCCGTCAGAGCTCAGCGCCGCGCTGTAGGAACCGCCAACTCCCATGGAGTTGAATGTGCCAAGTTGCGCTAGCGTACTTGCATTAAAGATGTCGAATTCGCCACTCGCGTACGTCAGGAAGACCCGCGATCCATCCGGAGTCGGAAGAATCTCGCTGACGATTCCATTGGCTTGTCCGGTCATCGCAGTTCCCGTGCTTGGATCGTAAAGGCCCAAGGTTCCATCGCTGTCAGCACTACAGACGACAACTTTGCTTCGATCTGCGGTTAGCGACATCTGTCCCATATTGCTGAACGCTGCCCGTCCGAAAGGTTCGGTGGTAACGACCTGCAGATCGTTCGTCGTCGGGTCCCAGATCGCGAAGCTGGTAGCTCCGTCCACATCTAATACTGACACGCCTCCCAGCAGCGCCAATTTCCCGCTGGAGAGAATAAAGGGTTCAGTCACCGCGTAGCCCTGCGAACCGATTGTTATCGAAGGGTAATACTGGATAACTGATAAGCCCGAGGGGTCGACAAGATAAACATCTCCAAATGCAGTAGCCACATACATCTCGCTGCCGTCCGGCGCAACATCAAGTCCCCACGGGGCTGGGATGAGTACTGATCCAATCTCCGCCTCTGCAGTGGCGTCAAAAACGTCAACGCGATTTAGCGCGTAATTGCTGACGAAAAAGCGGTTGTTGACGCTATCGTACGCCGCGAAATGAGGAGGAAAGTACTGGAAGGAAAGCGGGTTATATTGGGCGTCGGTTCGCAAGTAGCGCGTGCGGAGAGGCGGATGCGAACTGCTGACGGGTAGATCAACCTCCGTTTGTAACTGCACTGTGTTTTTGATAGAACCCGCATTCGCCGTAAATGTGATGGTTGAGGCACCTGCAGAAACGCCTGAGGCTGCCGAAACAGTTAGCTGCTGCGGGCTGCTAATCGTAAGGGAGAAACTGCTGGGAGCTACGCTGATTCCAGACGGCGTGCTGGCAGTGACCTGAACGCTGCCGGAAAATCCATTCACTCCGCTGAGAGACATCTGCACCGATTGCGTGCTGCCTGGCGCAATCACAAGTGTCGTCGGCTGCACAGACAGGGAGAACTCAGGCTGAGGCCCGGAGGGTGAGGAGCCGGACGAGCCACTCCCGCCGCAGGAAGACAGCGAACAGCAGGCAGCCATGACGAGAAGAGCCGCCATTCGTGCCGTTGGAGTCTTGCGAACCGTGAAGATATCGAAGTAACTCAGACGAAGCATCCAGCGTACCCTTGTTTACAACGAATATTACTCCGAAGGCTGGATGTGCTGAAGGGAAATTCTGCTTCGCAGAACTCATCACTGTTTACTTGCATCGATCCATCCAAGTCTGATGGAATTCACTTACGCTCACTTAAAAAAGGGGAAAGTGCGACTTATGTGTCCGGTGCGATCTGTTACCCATGTCTCGGTCCGCTCACTCCCCCCAGCATTGTTATTCCCAGGCCGAGTTCACTCTCGTGACGGGCAGTCTCTCCAATTTCAAAGGGCGAATGCGGACACGAGCCACCGCGTACACTAGTTCCGGAGTTCCGGACGTCTCTAGCTCTTCGAACCCTTAACCCATGTCGAATCGCTTTCTTCTGGAAGTCTGCGTGGAGTCGGTGGACTATGCGGTCGCGGCCGAGCGCGGCGGCGCTCATAGAATCGAGCTGTGCAGCGACCTGCCGTCTGGCGGCGTCACTCCCAGCGCGGGATTGATGCAAACCACGCGCCGTCACGTGCGCCTTCCCATCCACGCAATGATTCGGCCCCGGGCCGGCGACTTTTGCTACTCCAATCGCGAACTTGAGATCATGCGTGACGACATTTGCGCCGCAAAACAGCTCGGCATGGATGGCGTTGTCTTGGGAATACTGACGGAGAGTGCCCGGGTCGACATCGAGCGGACGAAAGCGTTGGTGGAGCTGGCCCAACCCTTGCCCGTAACTTTTCATCGCGCCTTCGATGCGTCAAGGGACCTGGAAGTGTCACTGGAGGAGGTTATACAGACCGGCGCGTCGCGCCTTCTGACGTCGGGCGGCGAGGCGCGCGCCATTGACGCGCTTCCGATATTGGCGCGGCTTGTGCAGGCAGCAAGAGGAGGAATTCTGCTCATGCCGTGCGGCGGCGTCCGATCGGAAAACATTGCGCGCATTGTTCGCGCCACCCTGGCGCAAGAGTTCCATAGCTCGGTTGGAACCTCTTCCGCAAGCCAAGCGTCTAGTTTGGATCCCGGCGATGAAAACGGCTCCCGCCCGGATGCGGCGACGTT
>Ga0302326_10005697_pt1 | contig 28337 bp, 25 predicted proteins | sample Palsa_T0_3_FD_202264 | JGI IMG/M metagenome (GOLD analysis project Ga0302326, IMG submission 202264) | Peat permafrost microbial communities from Stordalen Mire near Abisko, Sweden - Palsa_T0_3 | ecosystem: Environmental > Terrestrial > Soil > Palsa > Peat permafrost | place: Sweden: Abisko... | reverse complement strand
GTTCGGCAAGCTGACCGTGGTGACCGAACTCAAGAAGCTGAACCCCGACATTCTTCGCGCCCTGCTGCCGATCAAGGAAGGGCAGGTCTATCAGGACGACAAGCTCGAGCAGGCGACCGACGCCCTTACCTTCGCGGCGGGCGCCGCCGGGTTCGCCTTCGTCGATGTCCGGCCGAAGTTTACGCCAAATCCCGCCAAGCACACCGTCGACATCACGTTTGACGTGAAAGAGGGTCCTCGGGTCTACATCGACAAGATCCAGATCAGCGGCAACACCCAGACGCTCGATTACGTCATCCGCCGCGCCCTCATTGTCTCCGAGGGCGACGCTTACAACCGCGCGCTCATAGACCGGTCGAAGAACAATTTAAGAGCCCTGGGTTTTTTCAAGGACGTGGACATCACCAATGTTCCCGGATCGGCGCCGGACCGCACCACCCTGCAGGTGAAGGTCACAGAGCAGCCCACCGGCCAGCTCTCGTTCAGCGCCGGCTACAGCACCGTCGATGGAATCATCACCGACGTCGGCATCACCCAGACCAATTTCCGCGGCCGCGGCCAGTCTCTCAGCGCCCGCGTGGAATTGGGCTCGATCCAGCAGGTGGCGGACCTCTCCTTCACCGAGCCGCACTTCCTCGATCGCGATCTCAGCGGCGGCTTCGACATCTTCGCCACCCGCTACGACTTCACCCAGCAGGCCTCGTACACCAGCACCTCGGTTGGAACGACCTTCCGGGTGGGAATTCCGCTCACCCAGAACATGGCCCTGCGGCTCAACTACACGATCAGAACCGACGACGTGATCGTCGAGGATTTTCTCTGCGTGCCGGGCGCCCAGCTCGTGTCAATCGTGCTTTGCGACGAGAGCGGCACCAATCTGACATCGCTGGTGGGCTATACCCTGGGCTACAGTCACCTGAACGATCCGATCCAGCCGACGCGCGGCTACTACATGTCTCTGACCCAGCAGCTGGCGGGCTTCGGCGGCACCGTCCACTATCTGAAAGACATTGGAAAGGTCGGCTTCTACCACGGCTTCGCCAAGGATCTGATCCTGAGCGTCAGCGGCACCAGCGGCTACGTCGATGGGTGGGATGGCGACACGGTTCGCATCGGCGATCGCTTCTACGAGGGGGGCGATACCTTCCGCGGCTTCCAGATTGCCGGCATCGGACCAAGGGACACCCAATTCGGCGACGCCCTGGGCGGCAAGTTCTACGCCGTCGGCACCGTCGAGCTTTCGATCCCGACCAAGCTGCCGGAACAGTACGGGATCAAGCTGGCGCTGTTCACCGACTTTGGCACGGAGGGCCTGCTGGACAGGTCCGACAAGTTGAATCCCTTCACGAATCTGCCGCTGACGACGGTGCAAGATGACCTTGGCTTTAGGCAGTCGGCGGGTATAAGCATATTCTGGAAATCGCCGATGGGTCCTCTGCGATTCAACCTCAGCCAGATTATCAAGAAAGATACCTACGATAAGACTGAACTGTTTCAATTTTCTACTGCAACAAGGTTCTGAAATTTCATGACTTCAAGACATATCCTTGCCATCGGCGCGGCTTCCGCCCTGCTCCTGGCCCCCGCCTCCGCCGTCATGGCCCAGGCGGCCGCGGCCGCCCCCCCGCCGCTGGTCCAGGGGCCGCCCATTCCCGGCGTCTGCGTGCTGGCGGTCAACCAGGCGATCGCCAACTCCGCCGTCGGCCGTTATGCGAGCCAGCGGATGCAGCAGATCGTCGCCCAGGTGAAGGCGGAGCTCCAGCCGGAGGACACCGCCATCACCACCGAGGGCAGAGCCCTGGAGGCGGCGCGCACAACGCTCGATCAGCCAACCTTCCAGAGTCGGGCCACGGCCCTCCAGGCCAGGGCCCAGGCTTTCCGCGAGAAGGCGGACCTGCGCCAGCGGGAGGTTCAGGCGACCGAACAGAAGTCGGTCAATCGGATCGCACAGGAGCTCGATCCCATCGCCCGCCAGCTCTACCAGGGGCACCATTGCAGCGTGCTTCTGGACCGGCAGGCGGTGATGATGGCCAATCCAGTCATGGATCTGACCCCCGAAGCGGTGACCGCGCTCAACGCCAAGATCCAGCAGTTCGCCTTCGATCGCGAACATCTGGACGCGGCGGCGCCGGCGCCCGCGCGCTGAACTAAGAGGGGAGATGCCTGATCGGCGCTTCTTCGAGAATCTAGGACCCGTCTGCCTTGGAGACCTGGCGGAGATTGCCGGAGCGGTATTGGCCGATCCGGCGGACGCGGGACGCCCGATCGACGGCGTCTCGGTGCTCTCGCAGGCGGGGCCGCGCGAGATCGCTTTCGTCGCCGATGGCCGCCACGCCAGATATCTTGGCGCGAGCCGAGCCGGCGCCTGTTTCGTGGCCGAAGCCGCGGCGCCCCTCGGGCCCGAGGGCTGCGCGCGCCTCCTGACCGCCGCGCCCCACGCCGCCTGGGCCGCCGCCGCCGAACGCTTGCATCTCCCGCGGCGGCACTTGGGCCTCGACGCGCGCACCGATCCGGGCGCCCAGCTCGAGGAGGACGTGGTCGTGGCGGCGGGCGCAGTTGTCGGCCCCGGCGCGATGATCGGCAGGGGCACCTACATTGGACCGGGCGCGGTGGTCGGGCCTGGAGTGGCCATCGGCCGGGACTGCTCGATAGGGACAGGCGCACGCATCGGCTTCGCCCTGATCGGCGATCGGGTCCGGGTCCACGCCGGGGCCGTAATCGGCGAGCCGGGGTTCGGCGCGACGGTCGGCCCGAAGGGACTTGTCGACGTACCGCAACTTGGCCGGGTGATCATCCAGGACGGGGTGACCGTCGGCGCCGCAAGCTGCATCGACCGCGGCGCCTTCGAGGACACCACCATCGGCGAGAACACCAAGATCGACAACCTCGTGCAGATCGCTCACAACGTCGTCGTGGGCCGCAACTGCGTGCTGGCCGCTTTCACGGGCATTTCGGGCAGTGTCTCGATCGGCGACGGATGCCAGTTCGGCGGCCGGGCGGGGATTGCCGACCACGTCCGCATCGGCGCCGGGGCTCGAATCGCCGCCGGATCGGGTGTGATGAGCGAAGTTCCCGCCGGCGAGGCCTGGGGCGGATCGCCGGCCCGGCCGGTGAAGCAATGGCTGCGCGAGGTCGCCTGGGTGTCGCGGATGGTTCGCCGCCGGGGCGTGGGCGGGAGCGAGGCATGAAACGGCAGGAATCGGACGCCCTGGTCGACGACACCATCGACGTCCAGGAAATCATGCGGCGGATTCCGCACCGGCCGCCGTTTCTGTTCGTCGATCGGGCCGAGGGCTATCGGCCAAGCCAATCGCTCGTGGGCATCAAGTGCGTGACCATGAACGAGCCCTACTTCCTGGGCCACTTCCCTGGCGAACCGGTAATGCCCGGGGTGCTGATCGTCGAGGCCCTGGCTCAGACCGGCGGCCTGCTGATGTCCAAATCCTGGGATGTTCCGCCGGAGGGCAAGATCATTCTCTTCATGTCGGTCGACCACTGCCGGTTCCGCAATCCGGTACGCCCAGGCGACATCCTGCGGATGGAAGTCGAGGTCCTGCGGGTCCGCGGCGACGTGGTCAAGTTCCGTGGCCGCGGCATGGTCGGCGACAAGCTCGCCGCCGAAGCCGAATTCGCGGCCATGCTCGTCGATACGCGGGCATGACCCGTGTCCACCCGACGGCGATCGTCGACAAGAACGCCCAACTGGCCGAGGACGTCGAGATCGGCCCCTACTGTATCGTCGAAGGCCCGGTGGAGCTGTCGGCCGGCGTCCGCCTGAAGTCCCATGTCATCGTCGAAGGCCATACCCTGGTCGGCGAGCGGTGCGTGATTCACCCGTTCGCCAACATCGGCGCGCCGCCGCAACACGCCGGCCATCGCGGCGAGCCGACGAGACTTGTCGTCGGGGCCGACAATGTCATCCGCGAGCACGTCACCATGCACTGCGGCACCTCGATGGGCCGAGGCGTGACCACGGTGGGATCGCGCGGGTTCTTCATGGTGGGGGTCCACATCGGCCACGACTGCATCGTCGGCGACGACGTGACCCTGGTGAACAGCGCCACCCTGGGCGGGCACGTCATCATCGAGGACTTCGTGATCATGGGAGGGCTGTCGGCGGCGCACCAGAACACCCGAATCGGTCGGCACGCGTTCGTCGGCGGCATGGCGGGAATCAACCACGACGTCATTCCCTTCGGCTACGTGTGGGGCAACCACGCCCATCTCGAGGGCCTCAATCTGGTCGGCCTCAAGCGCCGCGGCTTCTCCCGCGAAGCGATAAATCGCCTGCGCGCGGCCTACCGGATGCTGTTCGCCGAGGAGGGCACGTTCCAGGAGCGCCTCGACGACACCGCCGCCGCCTTCTGCGGCTCGGTCGAGGTCATGGAGATCGTCGACTTCATCCGCGCCGACGCCAGCCGTCCCCTGACGACGCCGCAGCGGGAGATCTGAAGGCGCCGGGCCTATGGAGAAGCTTGGCCTGATCGCTGGCGGCGGAGCGCTCCCCGCCGATCTGGCGCGCCACTGTCTGGCGGCCGGCCGGCCGGTCTTCGTGCTGCGGCTGAAGGGGTTCGCCGACCCCGAACTCGCGGCTTTCGACGGCGCCGAGGTCGGACTGGGCGAGCTCGGCGCGGCGATCGAGGCGCTGCGGTCGGCCGGATGCCGAGCGGTCTGCCTGGCGGGCAAGGTGAGCCGGCCGGACTTCGCCGCCCTCGCCCCCGACGCCCGCGGCATCGCGGCGCTGCCAGGCGCGCTGCGCGCCGCCCGCCAGGGCGACGACGGCCTCTTGCGGTTCTTCGTGGGCGAGTTCGAAAGGGAAGGTTTCCTCGTCGAAGGCGCGCATCAGGTGATGGCCGGTCTCGCCCTTCCCTTAGGACTGCTGGGCTCTGTCGGTCCCGCCGAGGATGATCGTATCGACATCGCCCGAGCCCTCGAGGCCGCCCGCGCCATCGGCCGCCTCGACATCGGCCAGGCCGCCGTCAGCTGCCGGGGCCTGATCCTCGCCGTGGAGGCTCAGGAGGGTACAGACGCCATGCTCGCTCGAGTGGCTGGGCTGGCCCCGGCCGTGCGCGGCTCGGACGACCGGCCGCGGGGTGTCCTCGCCAAGGCCGCCAAGCCTGGCCAGGAGATGCGCGTCGATCTGCCCACGATCGGTCCTTCGACGCTGGCGGCGATGGCGCGGGCGGGCCTGGTCGGCATCGCCGGGGAGGCCGGAAGGCTCCTCGTCGTCGATCGCGACACGACGCGGCGACTGGCCGACGAACTCGGTCTCTTTGTCCTGGGCGTCGCCGCCGACTCGCCATGAGCCGGGCGTGCGTCATGCTCGTCGCCGTCGAGGCCTCGGGCGATCTTCTTGGGGCTGAACTGGCGCGGGCTCTGCGCGCTCGTCTGGGGCCCGGCGGGGTGCGCCTCCTCGGCGTCGGCGGCGAGCGCATGGCCGCCGAGGGCGTCGTCAGTCCATTCCCGATCGCCGGCCTTTCGATCGTCGGCGTCTTCGAGGGCCTGGCCGCGCTGCCGAGGATCCTTCGCCGCGTTCGCCAGAGCGCCGATCTCGCAAGGCGCGAGCGGCCCGACGTCGCTGTCCTCATTGATTCCTGGGGATTCAACGTCCGGCTGGCCAGGCTTCTGCGCCGACTGAAGCCGCGCCCGGCGCTGGTCAAGTACGTGGTGCCCCAGGTGTGGGCGAGCCGGCCCTGGCGGGCGCGGCCGATCGCGCGGCTGTTCGACCGGCTGCTGGCGATCCATGCCTTCGACACGCCCTACTACGAGCGCGAAGGGGCCGACGTCGCCTTCGTCGGCAATCCGGCGCTCGCCCGCGACTTCACCGCCGCCGACCCTTCGAGACTGCGCGCCAGGATCGGCGCCGCGGCCGGCGATGAGATCCTGCTCCTGCTTCCCGGAAGCCGCCCCAGCGAGGTGAAGCGCCTGATGGGACCCTTCGGCGCGGCCGCCGCGATCCTCCAGCGCCAGCGGCCCACGCTCCGGGTGGTCGTCGCCGCCGCGCCGAGCGTCGCGGCCCAGGTCAGGGCGCGGGCGGCCCGCTGGCCGCTCAGCGTCGATCTCGTGGAAGGCGACGAAGCCAGGTTCGACGCCATGCGCGCGGCGAGCGTGGCGATCGCCTGCAGCGGCACGGTGACGACGGAACTGGCGATGGCGTCCTGCCCGATGGTCGTGGCTTATCGGCTGGGGGCGCTGAGCTATGAGGTTGCGAGGCGCCTGGTGACGACCCCCTACATCACGCTGCTCAATGTGGCCGCGTCCCGCCTCGTGGTTCCAGAGCTGATCCAACAGGCTTGCACGCCGTCGGCGCTGGCGCGCGAGGCCGCCATCATCCTCGATGACGCCGCCGCCGCCTCGGCCCGGGTCGCCGAACAGAGCGAGGCTGTCGAAAGACTCCGCGGCGGCGTTCTCGACCCGATCGGCGCCGCGGCCGACGCGGTGGTCGAAGTGCTGGCGCGGCGAGTCGGCTGATTCAGCCCGCCAGGACGGCGGCGAACTGTTCCACCGCCCAGTCGATCTGACCCTCGGTGATCACCAGCGGCGGGGCGATGCGGATGATGTGCTCGTGCGTTTCCTTGGCGAGAAGCCCGCGCGCCTTCAGAGCCTGGCAATAGGCGCGGGCGCCGCCGGCGTCCTCTTCGAGCTCGATCGCGACCATCAGGCCCCGGCCGCGCACGGCCTTCACCGCCGGCGCGGCGATGGCGGCCAGGCCCTCGATCAGCCGGGCCCCCTGAACGCGCGCGTTCTCGATCATCCCCTCCTCGACGAGGACCCTCAACGAGGCGCGGGCGACGGCGCAGGCCAGGGGATTGCCGCCGAAGGTGCTGCCGTGCTCGCCGGGCTTCAGTACGCCCAGCACCTCCTTGTTCGAGAGCACCGCCGACACCGGATAGAACCCGCCGGAGAGCGCCTTGCCGATAAGCGTGAGGTCGGCCTCGACGCCCTCGTGTTCTTCCGCCAGCAGCGCGCCGGTGCGGCCAAGTCCGGTCTGGATCTCGTCGAGGATCAGAATGACATCGTTGCGGGTGCACAGATCCCGCGCCGCCCGAAGATATCCGGCCGGCGGTATGATCACCCCGGCTTCGCCCTGAATCGGCTCGACCAGGAAGGCGACTGTCCTCTCGTTGGTCGCCGCCGCCAGGGCCGCCGCGTCGCCGAAGGGGACGATCCTGAACCCCGGCCCGAATGGCCCGAAACCGGCGCGCGAGGCCTCATCGGTGCTGAAGCCGATGACGGTCAGGGTCCGGCCGTGGAAGTTGCCGCCACAGACGATGATCTCGGCCTCGTCGGCGGGCACGCCCTTGACTTGGTATCCCCACTTTCGCGCCACTTTGAGGGCGCTTTCCACCGCCTCGACGCCGGTGTTCATCGGCAGCACCGAGTGGGAGCCCGTGAGGGCGCAGACTTCTTCGTAGAAGAGGCCCAGCTGGTCGTTGCGGAAGGCGCGGGAGGTCAGGGTCAGGCGCCCCGCCTGTTCGACCATCGCCGCCAGGATCCTGGGATGGCAATGGCCCTGGTTAACCGCCGAATAGGCCGAGAGGCAGTCGAGGTAGCGACGGCCGTCGACGTCCCAGACATGCACGCCTTCGCCGCGGGTGATCACGACGTCGAGCGGCTTGTAGTTGCGCGCGCCGTATTCGGCTTCCAGCCCCAGGTAGTCGGTGCGGCCCGCGGCCGGCCGTTCGATGACTTGGATGTTCATGATGTCACCTCGTCGAGTTGGCGCGCGGCGGAAGCTGCGGCCACGCCGCCGGCGGAGGCGGTCGAGGCCAGGTCGAGCCGCAAGGTCATGCAGAAGGCGCCGCCGCCCGAGAGAATGAACGGCGAAACATCGACGCCGACGACGCGATAGCCGCGCTCCGCCAGTTGCCGCTCCAGCCTCGCGGAAGGCGTGGACATCACCAGGGTGCGGCCGAGCCCGACGGCGTTGACACAGAAATTCCGGGCGTCCTCCTCCGAGGCTTCGATCAGGAGCTCATCCGCGACGCGCTCGCGGATCCTGCGCAGGCCCTCCGGCTCGATCGCCGGCGGATAGAAGAGAATCTCGCCACCGCTCAAGGGGCAGAAGCAGGTATCGAGGTGGTAATATCGCTCGCTCGCCAGCGGCAGGCTCACGACCTCTTCGCCGAAGTGGTCGGCGATCATCGGCGCCGCCGAGGGGCTCGAGCGGGGCCCGCCTCCGGCCCAGAAGATCCGGTGGCGCAGATCCCAGATGCAATCGCCGGCGCCCTCCTGGACGATTCCGGGGTTGGCGGCGACCTCGCCGAGGATTCCTGCGCGACGCAGTCCCTCGAAAACGGCGCGGAACGGCGCTTCTTCCTGGGCGCGCTCGGGATGACGAAACTTCGCCAGCAGCGCTCTTCCGTTAAGGATCACGCCGGCGTTGGCGGGGAAGACCATGTCCGGCATCGCCGGGGCGCCGCGACCGATGTGGACGACGCCGCCTTCGGCCACGATGGCGCCCCGCAGCTTCCGCCAGAGCGCCTGGGCTTTCAGCAGGTGGGCTTCCGGGTCGGCGTCCCACACCTGGGGGCGCATCCAGGGATTGATCTCGTAGGAGACCGCATAGTGCGCGGGATCGGTCATCAGGAAGGCCGGCTGGGCGCGCATGCTGAGTTCTCGCCTTAGTCGGGGCCGAATCGCCCCGAACAAGCCTCGCCTGCGGCGGAGTCAGCGAAAAGGTGGCGAACGTGCGTGAAGTGTGAGCAACTATGACTAATCGCCAACCGTAGGTATACAAAGAGTCATGACATGGACGAGATAGACCGGCGACTCGTCGAATTGCTGCGCCGCGATGCCCGCCTGCCCGTCGCCGGCCTCGCCAAGACCTTGCGAATGTCCCGGGGCGCGATCCAGAATCGGATCGATCGGATGCTCGAGCGCGGCGAGATTCAGGGTTTCACCCTGAGGCTGAGAGCCGACGGCGACGCCGGCAGGGTGCGAGCGATCATGGCGATCGCGGTGGAAGGCGAGCGATCGGCGGCGGTGCTCAGGGCGCTCCGCGGCTTCCCCGAAATCGAGGCGGTTCACATGACCAACGGCCGCTGGGATATGATCGCGGAGATATCAACCGACAGCCTCGCAGGCTTCAGCGCCGTGCTCGACCGGGTTCGGATGGTCGAAGGGATAGCCGCGACGGAGACCAGCCTGCTGCTGGCGACGCACCGGATGTGAGCGGGGTCTCGTCAGCCGCGAACTTCGATCGACTTGTACTCGCGCCTCAGCGGGCCGGTGTAGAGTTGACGGGGCCGGCCGATCTTGCGCTGGGGGTCCTCGAACATCTCGCGCCATTGGCTGATCCAGCCCACCGTCCGCGCGATGGCGAAGAGGACGGTGAACATCGTTGTTGGAAAACCCAGGGCCTTCAGCGTGACGCCCGAGTAGAAGTCGACATTGGGAAATAGCTTGTGGTCGATGAAATAGGGGTCGGCCAGGGCGATCTTCTCGAGCTCCAGGGCCACCTTGAACAGCGGATCATCGGTGTGGCCGACCTCGGCGAGCACTTCGTGGCAGGTCTTCTGCATCATCGTCGCGCGGGGATCGTAGTTCTTGTAAACGCGGTGGCCAAAACCGGTCAGCCGATATTTCCGCTCCTTTATCCCCTTCAGGAATTCGGGGATGCGATCGACGGTGCCAATCTCCCTGAGCATCATCAGCGCCTCTTCGTTCGCGCCGCCGTGGGCGGGTCCCCATAGACAAGCGATGCCGGCGGCTATGCAGGCGAATGGATTTGCTCCCGACGAACCGGCCAGGCGGACGGTGGAGGTGGATGCGTTCTGCTCGTGGTCGGCATGGAGGATGAAAATCCGATCCATGGCCCGGGTGAGGACGGGATTGGGAACCCAGTCCTCGGCCGGCACCGAAAACGCCATTCTGAGAAAATTCTCGGCGTAGGATATGTCGTTCCTCGGCGTCACGAACGGTTGTCCGATCGAATACTTGAACGCCCGTGCGGCGATGGTCGGCATCTTGGCGATGAGCCGATGGGCCGAGATCTTGCGCTGTTCGGGATCATCGACGTTGGTGCTGTCGTGATAGAAAGCCGACAACGCGCCCACCGCCCCCGTCATGATCGCCATCGGGTGCGCGTCGGACCGGAAACCAGTGAAGAACCGGTCGAACTGCGCATGCAGCATCGTGTGGTAGGTGATCGTCTTCTCGAAGTCGGCGAATTCGGCAGCCGTGGGCAGTTCGCCGCTGAGGAGCAAATAACAGACCTCGAGAAACGTCGAGTGTTCCGCAAGCTGTTCGATGGGATAGCCGCGGTGCAGAAGCACGCCCGCGTCGCCGTCGATGTAGGTGATCTTGCTTTCGCAACTGGCGGTCGAAGTGAAACCAGGGTCGAAGGTGAAGACGCCCGTTTCGCTGTAGAGTTTGCGGACATCGACGACGTCCGGACCGGTCGAGCCCCGTATGCGGGAGAGCGGGTAATCCTTGCCGTCGAGCGTCAGAGTGATGTCGTCGGACATGCGCAGTCCCTTGATTGAAAAGGAGCCCGATGGGCCAAGAAACCCAGGAGATTCCGCCTCGCCTTATAACCGCTTAGCGCTATCGCGAAAGGGCGTCCTGGATTCGCCCCAGACTCTCTTCGCGGCCAAGGGCCGTGAGGGCGCCGGCCAGGTCCGGAGCGGGGGCGCCGCCTGAGAGCACGCCGCGCAAAGCCGGACCGATCCGCCCCAGACCGACGCCTTCGGCCTCCGCGAACCGGCGCAGGCGAAGGCTCAGGCCAGCGGGCGCCCAATCGGCCTCGCCGGCGAGATCGCGCCCCAGGCGCCCCAACAGATCGCGGGTTTCGGGAGAGAGCGCGGCGACGGTCTTGTCGTCCAACGCGAGCGGCCGGGTCCTCAGGACGAATGTCGTCAGGTCGGCGAGGTCGACTATGGTCCTGGCGCCTTCCTTTACCAGCGGGATGGCCGTGACGAGGCGAGCGAAAGCGTTGGCCGGAAGCTCGATCTCCCGGCGCCCGAGCACATCGATCACCAGTTCCGCCAGCCGCCGGTCGTCGGCCACGCGAATGTAGTGATTGTTGACGTGAGCGAGCTTGTTCCAGTCCAGGCGCGCCGGCGCGCGCACGACGTCAGCGACATCGAACCAGGCTATCGCCTGGGCGTCATCGAAGATCTCGTCGTCGCCGTGGCCCCAGCCGAGCCTGGCCAGATAGTTGCGCATCGCTTCGGGCAGGTAGCCGAGATCGGCGAACTCCGCGACCGCCTGGGCGCCGTGGCGCTTCGAGAGCTTGGCGCCGTCCGGTCCGTGGATCATCGGCAGGTGGGCGAAGGCCGGCGGGCTCCAATCGAGGGCCCTGTAGATCAGGCTTTGGCGAGCTGCATTGTTCAGGTGGTCGTCGCCCCGGATCACGTGGGTGATCGCCATGTCGTGATCGTCGGCGACGACGGCGAGATTGTAGGTCGGCGCACCATCGGAGCGAAGCAGGACGAGGTCATCGAGTTCCTTGTTCTGAAAGACGACCCTTCCCTTGACGAGATCGTCGACCACGGTCTCGCCCTCGATCGGGCCCCTGAACCTGACGACGAAGGGCGCGTTGGACCCCGCTTCGGAGTCTCGGTCACGCCACGGCGAGCGGATCGCGCGGCCCTGGGCCCTGGCGTGCTCGCGCTCCTGGGTCAACTCCTGCGGGTCCATGTAGCAGCGATAGGCGCGATCCCGCGCCAGGAGTTCGGCGACCACCTCCCGGTGGCGATCGGCCCGGGTGTGCTGGAAGAGCGGCGGCGCGTCGGGCTCGAGTCCCAGCCATTCGAGGCCGTCGAAAATCGCGTTGACGGCGGTATCGGTCGATCTGGCCTTGTCGGTGTCCTCGATGCGCAGCAGGAACGTCCCGCCGCGATGGCGTGCGTAAAGCCAGTTGAACAGCGCCGTCCGGGCTGTCCCTATGTGCATCGCGCCGGTGGGCGAGGGGGCGATGCGGGTGACGACGGGGCTCGCGGGGGCGGACATCTCGGTACCGAAGGAGGGGTCGGGGAATAACCTGGCCGCGTCGGAGGATTCACGCCGTCGCTGGGGGGCGCCTCTTATCACGCTGCCTCGCAGGGTTCCTAGTCCAGGCGACCTCTGGGCGGCGCTGGCGCATCAAGCCGCCTCGCAGGTCGACCGGCTGACGCTGTGGGTTCCGGTCGTCTTCGGCCTCGGGGCGGCGACCTATCTGGGTCTGAAGGTCGAGCCGCCGCTCTGGCCCGCCGCGATCGCGGCCGTCGTGCTCTGCGCCCTGGCCGTCGCGGCGCGGCTCCTCGCGCCGCGCCCGGCCGCCATCGCCGCCGCGGCGCTCGCGATCGCCGCCCTCGGATTTGTCATCGCCAAGGCCCACAGCGACGCCGTCGCCGCGCCGATTGCTCCGGCCGGCCTCGGCATGGTCCGGGTCGAGGGATGGGTGGTCGATATCGCCTCTCCCAGCGAACGGGGGGAGAGGCTGCTCATAGCCCCGGTCCGGATCGGCAGACTCGCGCCCGCCGCCACCCCGACCAGAATTCGCATCGTCCTCGCCACTGGCGGCGGCCCCGAGACGGCCCCGCCGCCGGGAACGCCTGTCAGTCTCCTGGCCCTTGTCGATCCGCCTCCGGGACCGGCCGCGCCGGGCGCCTACGACTTTGCGAGGGATGCGTGGTTCGACGGCATCGGCGCGGTCGGCCTGGCGATGCAACCGCCCCTCTATGCGTTCCTGCCGCCGCCGCCGCCCAGACTCCGCCTGGAAATGGCGGTCAACGCCCTGCGATGGCGGGTCGCCGGCCGCCTCGTCGCCGACATTGCGGCGGTCATGGGCAAGGACGATGGCGGCGCGGCCGGACTGGCGGCGGCGGTGACCACCAGCCATCAGGACTGGCTCGATCCCGCCCGCCGCGACGACCTGCGCGCATCGGGCCTGGCGCACATGCTGGCCATCGCCGGCCTGCACACCGCGGCGCTGAGCGGTTTCGTCTTCTTCGCGTTCCGGATCGGCATCGCCGCGTGGCCCTGGCTCGCCTTGCGCGTTCCCGGCAAAAAGGTGGCGGCGGCCGCCGGACTGCTGGCCGTCGGCGCCTATCTCGTGCTTTCGGGGGCCCATCCGCCGGCCAGGCGAGCCGCCATCACCGCCAGCGTCGCCTTTGTCGCCATCCTGCTCGATCGGCGCGCGGTCAGCCTGCGTTCGCTGGCCATCGCGGCCCTGATCATTCTCGTCGGCGAGCCCGATGTCGTGGTCCAGCCCGGCTTCGAGATGTCGTTCTGCGCCACCGCCTCTCTCGTCGCCCTGGCCGAGATCTGGAGGCGGCCGCCGCGCGCGGCCCAGCTTCCCTGGCCGCTGGCGGCGGTCCAGGGCCTGAGGGACTGGACCATCGCCATGCTGATGGTGAGCTTCGTCGCGGGCGCCGCCACCGGTCCCTTCGCCATCCAGCACTTCAATCGGGTCGCCAACTACGGCGTCTTCGCGAACCTGACCGCGGACTTTCTCGCCAGTGTCGTGTTGATGCCGGCCCTGGCGCTGAGCCTGCTCGTCGAAGCCCTGGGCCTTGGACACTCCGCGTGGCCGGTTCTCTGGGCCGCCGGCTGGGCCGCAAGAGGCGTGGTCGCCATCGGCCACTTCTTCGCCAGCGCGCCAAGGGCCACGCTGGCGTGGCCGAGCGCCCCCGAGACGGCGCTCGCCCTATCCTATCTGGGCATCGTCTTCGCCTGCCTCTGGCGCGGACCGCTTCGCTGGATCGGCGCGCCCCTGGCCGCGGCGGTGGCCCTGTGGCCCAGGCCGGCGCCGCCGGTCGCCTGGATTGCCGCCGACGGCGACGACGCGGCCATCGTGGTTGCGGGTCAGGAAGTAGCGATGAAGCCGGGCGCCCGGGCCTACGCCACCGAGCTCTGGGCCCAGAGGCGCGGATTCGTCATGGCTTCCGACCCCGCGACGGCCCAGCAGGCCCATTTCGATTGTGATCGCAAGGGTTGTGCGCCGATCGGGCCTGGTCGGCCGGCGATCGCAGCCTGGTGGGGCAAGCGCCCACCCTCGCTGGAGCGCTGGAACGCGCTCTGCGACCGCACCGACATCGTCATCTACCGCGCCAGCTCCGCGCCTTCGCCCTACTGCGGCGGGGCCCTGGTGCTCACCCGGGCCGACTTCGCCCGCGGCGGGTCGGCGGAGGTATTCCGCGGACCGCGAGGCTTTCGGATCGAGTGGGCCCAGCCCCTCAGGGGCCAGCGACCATGGTCGATCAATCCAGCCGGCTGAAGCGAGACTAATGGTAGCGTCGGATCAGGCCGACGAGCTTTCCCTGGACCTCGATCTGGTCGGGCCCGAAGATTCGCGTCTCGTAGGCGGGATTGGCCGCTTCGAGGGCGATCGAGGCGCCCTTGCGACGCAGGCGCTTCAGAGTCGCCTCTTCCCCCATCACCAGGGCCACGACGATCTCACCGGAATTGGCGGTGTCGGTGCGCCGCACGACCACCATGTCGCCGTCGAGGATGCCGGCCTGAATCATCGAATCGCCCGAAACCTCCAGAACGAAGTGCTCCCCGGGTCCGAGGATCGATTCGGGAACGTGAAGCCGGTCGCGTTCATGCTGGATCGCTTCGATCGGCGTGCCGGCGGCGATCTTGCCGAGGATCGGGATCTCGCGCGTATCGTTCGCGGCGGTCGGCGACGGGTGACTGGCGACCGGGCGCACCGGCGAGCGGAACGCCCGCGCCGGGGCGGCTTGTTCGGGCATCCTGATCACCTCGAGGGCCCTGGCGCGATGGGGAAGGCGGCGGACAAATCCGCGCTCCTCCAGAGCCGTGATCAGGCGGTGGATCCCCGATTTCGAGGCCAGGTCGAGCGCTTCCTTCATCTCGTCGAACGAGGGCGAGACGCCAGTCTCCTTTATCCGCTCGTGGATAAACATCAGCAGTTCGTGCTGTTTTCGCGTGAGCATCGTAGCCTCTCGAAGTTCCCTGATCTGGCGGAACAAATCAAAAACGACGGCCGTGTTCTCAGAGTGTTCTCTACAAATGTCAAGCGAGGGTAAAATTCGGGTAAGATTCGGGCCGGATCCGCCGGTCAGGCTTCCCGAACGCTTCAGGAATCGCGGCGCAGGCGAAGTCCCAGAGCCACGCAGGCGGCCATGACCAGGGCCGCTTCCAGGAGCGGCAGGCCTGGCAGATGAAAGTCGGGATGGCGCACAGTCCAGGCGAAAGAGAGCCCGAAGATGCTGGGTCCGATCACCGAGCCGAGGCCGGCCAGGCTCTGATTGGCGCCCTGCAGCTGGCCCTGCTCGTCGGCGCCGACCGACCGGCTCATCAATCCCTGGAGGCCGGGAATCATGAGGCCGCCCAGGCAACTGACCGGCATGCCGGCGATGTAGGCCCAGCCGGTGGGCGCGAGGCCATACCAGCCGATGCCGATCGAGGCCGCGCAAGCGCCGGCGAGCATTGCGCCGCGCTCGCCCAGGCGCCGGATGACCGGCGCCACCAGAAAGCTCTGCACGCCAACGCCAAGAACGCTGCCGGCCATCATCGCCAACCCCACCGTCCAGGGTGTCCAGCCGTAGCGGTAACCGGTGTAGAGCACGAAGGCGCTTGGCCAGACCATCTGGGCGAGCTGGTTGAGAAAGTAGATGCCGGCCAGTCCCCCGAGGCCTCGGCGCGAGCGCAACAGCTTCAGCGATCCGATCGGATTGGCCTTGCCGAACGTGAACGCGGTCGCGCGGCGCTCCCGTGGCAGAGACTCCGGAAGGATGAGCAGGCCGTAGAGGGCGTTGACCAGGGTAAGCGCCGCGGCGGCCATGAACGGGAGGCGGAGGTTGACCTGTCCCAGCATTCCACCGATCGCCGGCCCCGCCAGAAAACCGACGCTGAACGCCGAACCCATCCAGCCGAAGGCTCTGGCCCGGTTCTCCGGCGCCGTCACATCGGCGACATAGGCGTTGGCCGTGGAGAAGACGCCGGAGGTCGCACCGCTTATCAGGCGCCCGACGAAGAGCCAGGCGAGCGACGGCGCGAAAGCCATGAACACGAAGTCGAATCCAAGGCCGAACAGGGAAATGAGAAGCACTGGCCGGCGGCCGTAGCGGTCGGAGAGCAGGCCGAGGATAGGCCCGGCCAGGAAACTCATCAGGCCGCCGAACGTGGTGAAGACCACATTCCACTCCGCCGCCGCGGCGGTGTCGCCGCCGGTGAACTGCTTGAGCAGGTTGGGGAGGATCGGCACCATGATGCCGATCGACATGGCGCTGGCGACGGCGCTGACGAAGATGAAGCCGAACGCCGCGCGCCGGCCTGGATCAGCTGGCGCAGCCTGATCGGTCGGCGCGTCGCGCACCGGCGCGTTCGGATCCTTTGGGGGCGGCATATTTCGTCCAATCGTTCGAGAAGGGCGCGCGCGTCTCCGCGCAGGTCATAGCGCCGGGCCTTGGCCTAGGGCGCGATCAGGCTAAGGCGATTGGTCTCATAGCCGCGCACGCTTCCTCGAGGGATGTGACGGCGAGCCTAGCACGGCGCACCCGAGGCGCAACCGCCCTGTTCGGCGATCAGGCGACGTCGCCATGTGGGCGCAGCAACGCCCGGGTGGCCGCTTCGACGTCGCTCTGGCGCATCAGGCTCTCGCCCACCAGCATTGCCTTGGCGCCGGCGCGGGCCAGTCTGCCGACATCGGCGGGCGTGTTGACGCCGCTCTCGGTGACCAGGGTCGCCTCGCGAGGAACGCGCGGCGCCAGGCGCTCGGTTACCGCCAGGTCGGTGACGAAGGTCGTCAGATCGCGATTGTTTATCCCGATCATTCGCGCTCCCAGGGCTGCTGCGCGAGCGATCTGCGCTTCATCGTGGGCTTCGAAAAGCACGTCCATAGCCCAGCGGTCGGCCTCGGCGATGATCGCGCGCGCAAGCGGGTCGTCGACCGCCGCCAGGATCACGAGCACCGCGTCGGCTCCGAGGGCCCGTGATTGAGTGACCTGCCAGGGGTCGATCAGGAACTCCTTGCGCAGGCAGGGGAGGGTGGAGGCGCCCCTGGCCCGCGAAAGATCCTCGTCGGAACCCATGAAGCTCGGTGAATCGGTGAGCACCGAAAGACATGCCGCCCCGCCGCGCTGATAGGCCAGGGCCAGGGTGGCCGGACTAAAGTCGTTCCGCATGAGGCCCTTGGAGGGCGAAGCTTTCTTTATCTCGGCGATCAGGGTGAGACCGCCCCCGGACGCCCTTCGCGACAGGGCGGCGTGGAAGCCGCGGGGAGCGCTTGCCGCCCGCGCTTGCGTTTCGAGGTCGGCCAGGGTGGTGGCGGCGCGGGCGGCGGCGACCTCGACCCTCTTGTAGGCGAGAATCTGGGCGAGGACGTCGCTCATCACCGCCCCGACGAGATCTCGATCAGACGCTCGAGGGCGCGCGCCGCCGCGCCCCCGTCGATGGCCCGCTCGCCCATGGCCACGCCTTCGCGCAGGGTTTCCGCCCGCTCGGCCACGAGGAAGGCGGCGGCGGCGTTCAGAAGCACGATGTCGCGATAGGGCCCCGTCTCGCCCGCAAGGAGGGCGCGCATGGCGGCGGCGTTGGCCGCCGGCTCGCCGCCCACCAGATCGCTCCTGGCCGCGCGCGCCAGGCCGACCGCTTCGGGCGTCACCGTGAAAAGGCGAATTGCGCCCTCGCGCCACTCGGCGATCTGGGTGGGACCGGTGGTGGTGATCTCGTCCAGCCCCTCGCCGTGGACGACCCAGGCTCTCTTGGCGCCGAGCGCCCCAAGGGCCCGCGCCAGAGGCTCGACCCAGCGCGAATCGAAAACCCCCAACAGCTGCCGACTGGCCAGCGCGGGGTTAGCAAGCGGTCCCAATAGATTGAAAATAGTGCGGAAACCGAGATCTTCGCGAATCGGCGCCACGTGCCTCATCGCGCCATGGTGGGCCGGCGCGAAGAGGAAGCAGATACCCGCTTCGTCCAGTGAGCGCCGATGGATGCCGGCGTCGGCGCTGAGGGTGACGCCCAGGGCCTCGAGCACGTCCGACGATCCCGAGCGGGACGACACGGCCCGGTTTCCGTGCTTGGCGACTTTCAGGCCCCCGCCCGCCGCCACCAGGGCGACAGCTGTGGAGATGTTCAATGTGTGGGCGCTGTCGCCTCCGGTCCCGCAAACATCGATGACTTCGTAAGGATGGTCCAAGGTGACGGCCGCACGGCGAAGCGAGCGCGCGCAGGCGGTGATTTCGCCCAGGGTCTCGCCGCGAAGGCGCATCGCGGTGACCGCGGCCGCGATCTGGGCCGGAGTCGGCTCGCCGCGCAGGCAGGCGGAGAAGAACGCGTCGGCGTCAGCATCGTCCAGCGTCGCCCCGTCGGCGAGACGTCCAAGCAGCGGCTTGAAGGCGTTGGACATTTCTTCGAGCTTCACGCCTTCGCCAGGGGTTCGAGGTCGGCGAGGTCGAGGAAGTTGGCGAGCAGGCGATGGCCGCCCTCGGTCGCGATCGATTCTGGGTGGAACTGAACCCCGTGGAGTGGACGACTGCGATGCGAGAAGCCCATTATCTCGCCGTCGTCGGTCCAGGCCGTGATCTCGAGGGCCGCCGGCAGACCCTCCCGCGCCACCGAGAGGCTATGGTAGCGGGTGGCTCTGAAGGGGTTGGGCAGGCCCTCGAAGATACCATCGCCCGTGTGCCTTATCGGGCTCACCTTGCCGTGCATCAGAGTCATCGCGGGGACCACCCTGCCACCCAGGGCCTGGCCGATCGCCTGATGCCCAAGGCAGACGCCCAGGATCGGCAGATCCGTCGGCGCGGCGCAGATCAGCTCCAGGCACACGCCAGCTTCATTGGGCGTGCAAGGCCCCGGCGAGAGGACTATCGCCCGCGGACGAAGGCCCAGCGCCCCGGCGACGCTGACCGTGTCGTTACGTCTGACCAGAACCTCGACCCCAAGCTCGTCGAGGTAGTGGACGAGATTGTAGGTGAAGCTGTCGTAGTTATCGATCACCAGGATCATGGCTCCGCCGCTTAGGCCATCGCGGGGATGGCGGGCAAGGGAGGGAACCGCCGCCGCCTCCGGGCCGCGGCCCGCAGCGCCCGCCTAGCCGAATCGCCAGGCCTCCTCGGCGGCCCTGAGCAGCGCCCGCGACTTGTGCAGCGTTTCCTCGTACTCGGCGTCGGGACCGCTGTCGGCGACGACGCCCCCGCCGGCCTGGACGTACATCGCGCCATCCTTGATGAGCGCGGTCCGCAGGACGATGCAGGTATCCACCGAACCGTCCGCGCCGAAGTAGCCGACCGCCCCGCCGTAAACGACGCCGCGTTTTTCGCTCTCCAGGGTATCGATGATCTGCATCGCCCGCACCTTGGGTGCTCCGGAGAGGGTGCCGGCGGGGAGGGCGGCCATCACCACGTCCACCGGGTCCACGCTCTCGGGCGCGATGCCCTCGACGTTCGAGACGATGTGCATGACGTGGCTGTAGCGCTCGACGGCGAAGCTCTCCGTCACCCTCACATTGGCGACGCGCGTGCGAGGCGCATTGCGCGCCTCGTGGCCGAGGCGCGCCACCCGCCCGACGTCGTTTCGTCCAAGATCGAGCAGCATCAGGTGCTCGGCGCGTTCCTTCTCGTCGGCCAGCAGTTCGCGCTCCAGGGCCTGATCCTCCTCCGGCGTCGACCCGCGCGGGCGCGTCCCGGCGAGCGGCCTGATGGTGATCTTTCCGTCTCTGAGGCGAACGAGAATCTCAGGCGAGGACCCGACCAGCTGGAATTCCGGAAAATGTAGATAATACAGGTAGGGGGAGGGATTTATTCGCCTCAAGGATCGATAGAGCGCCAGCGGATCGCCGTCGAACGCCGCCGAGAAGCGATGGCTGGGCACGACCTGAAAGATATCGCCGGCGCGGATGTAGGTCTTGGCCCGTTCGACGATGGCGCTGTAGGCTTGGCGCGACACCTTCGAGGCAAGGGCGCCCTGGACCCGCGGCGCCGCGGCGACTGCGCCCGCGAGCGGCCGGGCCAGATCGCCGCGCACGGCCGCCAGTCGCTCCTGGGCCTCGCGCCAGGCCGCCTCGGCGGAGTCGCCCGAGGGCCGTACCGTGGTCACCAGGAGGATTGCCTGGGCGACGGCGTCGAACACCGCGACGATCGACGGCCTGATCATCACCGCATCGGGCAGCCCCAGGGGATCGGGGTTCTGGGCCGGCAGGCGTTCGACCAGCCGGACCATGTCGTAGCCCATCACGCCGAAGACGCCGGCGGCCATGGGCGGCAAGGGCGCGGGCAGATTTAGCCGGGCGCCGGCGACCAGATCGCGGAGGCTCGAAAGCGCCCCTCCGGCGATCGGCCTGAAGCGGCCGGTCTCGACTTCCCGGCCGGTCGCGGATTCGGCGCTATCGCCGCGGCATCGCCACACCATGTCGGGGCGGAACACGATGATCGAATACCGGCCCCGCCAGGCGCCGCCTTCGACCGACTCGAAAAGGAAGGCGTAGGGCTCGGCGGCGGCGATCTTGAGGAACGCCGAGACCGGTGTCTCGAGGTCGTCGATGAGCCTTGTCCAGACGACCTGGGCCGCGCCGTTGCGGTAGGTTTCCTCGAAGTCGGCGAAGGCCGGTTCGAATTCGCTCACTTCGCCTTGCCGCCTGGCCCGCCGGTCTTGGCCTTCGGCAGAGCGTTGGGATCGACACCGATCGCCTGGCGCGCGAGACTGAGATTGACCGTTGTCCTGACGCTCTGGCGGGCTGCTGATCTCACCGATTGGAGCAGATCCTGCGCGTAGTCCTGCGACATCCGCTGTCTGATCCCCTGCGCCGCCGCGGCCATGGCCGCCAGTTCGCCGGGGCGCGACGCGTCGAGCCTGGCGACGAACACCAGGCCGTTGGGGGCCTGGGCGGCGAAGACGTCGCCGGGCTTGGCCGTGAAGACCCCCTGGAGGAAGTCCCGTCCCATCGCCTTGTACTGCTGGGCGGCGATGCGTTGCATGCCCACCTGGTGGACGATCTTGGCGCCGATCGTGGCTGCGACGCTCTCCATCGACGCTCCCGCGCGAAGCCGGCGCATGAGGTCGTCGGCCTTGGCCTTCAGAGCGGCGACGAAGCGCTCGGCCATCCAGGCCTTGGCGAGTTGCGGCCGGAACTCCGCCAGCGGCGGCAACGCGGGGGGCGTCACCTTGTCGACATGCACGGCGAAATAATCGCCGGGCCCGGCGTCCTCGAGGTCGGTGTCTTCGCCAGCCGCCTCGCCAAAGGCGCTCTTGAGGATCTTTTCGTTCACCAGCGGATTGGGCTTGCCGTCGAGGCCGACGCCCTGCGCGGTCACCGGGCCGATCACGACTGGCGGCGTCCCGACCTTCGCGGCGGCGTCGGCGATGTTCGACCCGGCTTGCCTGGCCTCGTCGAACTTCTGACTGAGATCGTAGGCGCGGTTCTTGGCGGCGTCGGTCCGCATGTCCGACTCGATCTTCGCCCGGCTGTTCTCGAGCGTCGCTTCGGCGCCGGGGGTGATCTTGACGACCTTTAGGGCGGCGAGGCCCAGGTCGCCCTGCACCGGCCCTCTCGCCTCGCCCGCCTTCATCGCGAACGAGGCTAGGGCGAGCTTGCGGTCGGTGATCGCCGATTGCGGCTTATCGCTCCAGAGCAGGGGCTCGACCCTCAGGGACTTGGCGACCGCCGCGGGATCCTCGCCCGAACGCAGCCGCGCCGCCGCCGCCACGCCCTCGGGCGCCGTCTTCACCGGAATCTGAACGACCGTTCTCAGCTCCGGCTTAGAAAGCGAATCCTTGCGGGCGGCGAACTCCTTGGCGACCGCGGCCGGGTCGATCGTGATCGACGGGGCGAGGTCGGCGGCCGAGAAGCGCACCAGGCTGAAGGTCCGCAATTCCGGTCTGGTGAGCTGGGCTGCGTGGGCCTTCATGAAGTCCAGTATCTGGGCGTCCGTAGGCGGCGGCGGCGCGGGTACGGTTCTGGGATCGAGAAGGAAAAAGGTTACGTCGCGATTCTCGAGCCCCTCGATGGCCGCCAGGGCCGCATAGGCCAGCGGCACGCGAAGGCCCGCCTCCAGGGCGTAGCCGAAATGCTTCTCGGCTACGTCGTCGGCAAGCTCGCTTTCCACCTGGCGCGGCGTAAGGCCTTGGGCCGCCAAGGCCTGGGTGAACTGGCTCTCGCTGAACTTGCCGGTCACCCGATCGAAGGCGATGGGCATTTTCTTGATTTCGGCGTCGACGAGAACCGGCGCCGGGTCGATGCCGGAGCGCGCGAGCATCTCGCTCTCGGCCTCTTCCTGGGCGATCGCGTTGAGGATCTGCTGGTCGAAGCCGTTTTGGACCAGCACCTCGACCGACGCTTCCTGCTTGGACTGCTGCTCGAACCGCGCCTTTTCCGAGTCGAAGATCCGGCGAAAGTCGTGGGAGCTCATCTGGTGGGCGCCCGCGGTCACGACAGAATCGCCACCGCCAGAACGGAAGACGTCGGCGAATTTGCCGCCCCCGCTCACGCCCAGGAGCAGGAATACCAACATCAGCAGGCCCATCAGGGCGATGGCGACGGGGTTTCGCGCCGTGGAGCGCAGGGAACCGGTCATGAGGCGCTTTGCGGTTGCTGGCGCGGGCGTCATGACGCCCGCAAAAAGGCGGTATAGTAGAGCGCCGTCCTTTGCCGCAAGAAGATCGGGCGCATCGCCTGGGCCGCCGTGTCCGACGCCTCGAGCGGAGAGAAGCCATTGAATTCGCCGCGCCCGCTGATCGCCGGAAACTGGAAGATGAATGGCCTCGAGGCCGATCTCGACGGGGCCAGGAGCGTGGCCGCGGCGGTGGACGCACAGCCGCCCGCCGCCCGCATCGCCCTTTGCCCACCGGCAACGCTCGTCTGGCGGATGGCCGACGTGCTGGCGGGTTCGACCGTGGCTGTCGGTGGCCAGGACTGTCGGCCCGAGCCTTCGGGCCCGTTCACCGGCGACCTGGCGGCCGAGATGTTCGCCGACGCCGGCGCGCGCTTCATGATCCTGGGCCATTCCGAGCGGCGCGACGGCCATGGGGAAGATGACGCCCTCGTTGCCGCAAAGGTGGCGGCGGCTCTTCGCGCCGGTCTTGAGCCCATCGTTTGCGTCGGCGAAAGCGGGGATGAGCGGGCGGCGGGACGGGCGCTGGACGTCGTGACCGGGCAGCTCGCATGCAGCCTGCCTGACGCCCTTCAGCAATGCGCGTTCGCGGTCGCCTACGAGCCGGTGTGGGCGATAGGCTCGGGAAGAACGCCGCGGATCGAGGAGATCGAAGAGATGCACTTCTCCATTCGGGCGGCACTGGCGGAGCGATTCGGCGATCGGGGGCGGGAGACGCCCATCCTCTACGGCGGCTCGGTCAAGCCGGCCAACGCCCGCGCCATCCTCGCCGCCGACGAGGTCGGCGGGGCGCTCGTCGGGGGGGCGTCGCTGAACGCAGCCGACTTCATCGCGATCTTCCGGGCGATCTGATCACCGGCCCGCGGTCTGGCGCGAGGGCCGCCTTGGTGCTACAGGGCCGACTTCTCGCAAAAGCGCCCTCTGATTTCCGATCCGGACCGGATTGCCGTTCATGCTGCTTGGCCTGCTCCTGAGCTTGAATATCATGATCTGCCTGGCGCTGATCGGCGTGGTGCTGTTGCAGCGCTCCGAGGGTGGCGCGCTTGGCTCTGGAAGCCCAACCGGCCTGATCACCACCCGCGGCGCGGGCGATCTCTTGACCCGGACCACATGGGTGCTCTTCACCCTCTTTCTCACCATCAGCCTCGCGCTCACGCTCCTCGGCGGACGGGAGCGGTCGTCGCAATCGATCCTCAACCGCCTGAAATCGCAGTCGATCAACCCGGACGCCGCCCCGGCGGCCGCGACAGCGGCGCCGTCGGCCGCGCCCGGCTCGGCCGCGCCCGGGCCGCTCCTGGCGCCCGCGCGCCCTGCCTCCGCGCCATCGGAGTTCCCCGCCCCGTCGCCAGCCGCGCTCTCGGCCCCCGTTCCAACCGTCCGCGTCCCAACCGCGGCCAGGCCCGAGCGCTCAAGGGCAAGCAGACCGGTCTCCCCTCCGGCGGCCGTGGCGACGACCCTCGCGCCGACCGCGCCGGCCACGCCACCGGTTTCGACCAAGCCTGCGAGCGGCGATTCGACGGGCAACTCGGCCCCGCAATGATCGGGCGAGGCTGAAGAGGGCGACCTTGACCGCGAATCGGGCATAGGCTGGCCTTCCATGGCCCGGTACATCTTCATAACCGGCGGCGTGGTCTCGTCCCTTGGCAAAGGTCTCGCTTCGGCCGCCCTCGGCGCACTGCTCCAGGCGCGGGGTTTCCGCGTTCGCCTGCGCAAGCTCGATCCCTATCTCAATGTCGACCCAGGAACGATGAGCCCCTATCAGCACGGCGAGGTTTTCGTCACCGACGACGGCGCCGAGACCGACCTCGATCTTGGCCACTACGAGCGTTTCACCGGCGTTTCGGCCACCCGCGCCGACAACATCACCACCGGCCAGATCTACAAGACCATTCTGGAGAAGGAGCGTCGCGGAGACTATCTCGGGGCGACAGTGCAAGTGATTCCGCACGTTACCGACGAAATAAAACGTTTCGTCCTAGCCGATCCCGGCGATGTCGATTTCGTCCTCGTGGAGATCGGGGGCACGGTCGGCGATATCGAGGGGCTTCCCTTCTTCGAGGCGATCCGGCAACTCGGCCAGGAGCTTCCCCGCGGCCACGCGTGCTTCGTTCACCTGACCCTGCTGCCCTTCATCAAGACTGCTGGCGAGATGAAGACCAAGCCGACCCAGCATTCGGTCAAGGAGCTTCGTTCGATCGGCATCCAGCCCGATATCCTGCTCTGTCGCTGCGAGCAGTCGATCCCTCCCGAGGAGAAGCGCAAGATCGGCCTCTTCTGCAATGTTCGCCCCTCGGCGGTGATCGAGGCCCTGGATGCGCCGAACATCTACGCCGTGCCGTTGCAGTACCACCGTCAGGGGCTCGACGCCGAGGTTCTCGACGTCTTCGGCTTGCGCGACGCGCCACCACCGGATCTCTCGCAATGGCTGGAGATTTCCGAGCGCCTTCTCCATCCGGACGGCGAAGTGACGATCGCCATCGTCGGCAAGTACACGGTGCTCAAGGACGCGTATAAATCGTTGATCGAAGCCCTCGTGCACGGCGGCGTCGCCAACCGGGTGAAGGTCAATTTCGACTGGGTCGAAAGCGAAGCGTTCGAAGGCGAGGACGGCGCGGCGGCGACCAGGCTGGAGGGTGTTCACGGCATTCTCGTTCCCGGCGGATTCGGCGAACGCGGCTCCGAGGGAAAAATCCGCGCCGTGAGATTCGCCCGCGAGCGCCAGGTGCCCTTCTTCGGCGTCTGCTTCGGCATGCAGATGGCCGTGATTGAGATCCTGAGGAATGTAGCCGGAGTCAGTTGCGCCTCCTCGACCGAGTTCGGCGCCACGCGCGAACCCGTCGTCGGCCTGCTGACCGAGTGGACGCGCGACAATACAAAGGAGATTCGAGCCGAGGGCGACGACCTCGGCGGCACAATGCGGCTGGGCGCCTACCAAGCGGTCCTGACGCCCGGATCGAAGATCGCCGAACTCTATGGCGCTGTCGCCATCAGCGAGCGGCACCGTCATCGCTTCGAGGTGAATATCCGCTATCGCGAGGCATTCGAGGCCGCGGGCCTGACGATGAGCGGCGTCTCGCCCGACGGGGTTCTTCCCGAGACCGTCGAACTGAAGGACCACCCGTGGTTCATCGGCGTCCAGTTCCACCCAGAGTTGAAGAGCCGCCCCTTCGCGCCGCACCCGCTCTACGCCAGCTTCATCGCCGCGGCCGTCGAACAGAGCCGGCTGATGTGACGCCGGCGCTCGGCTGGTCGTACCCGCGCGCCCGCCACCTTGAAGGACGGAGGCTTTTGCGCCATAGACCCCGGCGCCAGGGCGGCCTCGTGGCCGCCCTTCGTATTGAACAGCTCCAAAAAGAAGCGCGCCATGGCCGTCCCCAAGCGAAAGGTCTCTCCGTCCCGGCGCAACATGCGCCGATCGCACCATGCTCTGGCGCCCAACGCCTATGTCGAGGACAAGCAGAGCGGCGAGCTGCGCCGGCCCCACCACATCGATCTGAAAACGGGCATGTACCGCGGCCGCCAGATCCTCGCCGTCGAGGAAGAGTAGTCTTCCTGGCAACGGTCCCGCTAGGCGACCGGCGGTCATGAGCGAAATCGTCGACATCCGGGGCCGCCAGATTCTGGACAGCCGGGGCAATCCAACCCTGGAGGTCGACGTCCGGCTGGGCGATGGCGCCCTTGGCCGCGCGGCCGTTCCGTCGGGCGCCTCCACCGGGACTCATGAAGCGGTCGAGAGACGCGACGGCGACCCTGGCCGTTATGGCGGCAAAGGGGTCCTTGGCGCCGTCGGGGCGGTGAACGGCGAGATCTTCGACGCCCTCTCCGGCGCGCAGGCTCAGGACCAGCGTCGTCTGGACGCCCTGCTCATCGCCCTGGATGGTACGAACAACAAGGCTCGGCTGGGCGCCAACGCCATTCTGGCCGTCAGTCTCGCAACCGCCAGGGCCGCCGCCCAGTCCGCGGGCATGCCACTCTACCGATACGTTGGGGGGGTCTCCGCTCACCTGCTTCCGGCGCCGATGATGAACGTCATCAACGGCGGTGCTCACGCCGACAACGCCATCGACATCCAGGAGTTCATGGTTCTTCCCACCGGCGCGCCGACGTTCGCCGAGGCGCTGCGGATGGGATCGGAGATCTTCCATGCCCTGAAGGGCGCCCTGAAAGCCGCTGGTCACGACACCAACGTCGGCGACGAGGGCGGCTTCGCGCCGAACCTCACCGGCGCGGAGGAAGCCCTGGAATTCATTGTCAAGGCTGGGGAAGCCGCAGGCTACCGGCCGGGCCAGGACTTTCACCTCGGCCTCGATCCGGCGGCGAGCGAGTTCTTCAGGGATGGGCGCTACCATCTGGCGGGCGAGGGCAAGGTCCTCGATCCCGCCGGCATGGTGGACTATCTGGCAACCTTGGCGGCGCGATTTCCCATCGCTTCGATCGAAGACGGATGCGCCGAGGACGACTTCGAAGGCTGGGCTCTGCTCACCAGGCGGCTCGGCGACCAGATTCAGCTGGTCGGCGATGACATCTTCGTCACCAGCGCCGCGCGCCTGGCCGACGGCATCGGCCGCGGCCTCGCCAATGCGATCCTGATCAAGGTCAATCAGGTCGGGACCCTGACCGAGACCCTGGAGGCGATCGCGGTGGCGCGGGCGGCCGCTTATGCCTGCGTCATCAGCCACCGCTCGGGCGAGACCGAGGACACCACCATCGCCGACCTGGCCGTCGCCACCAACTGCGGCCAGATCAAGACCGGCTCCCTTTCCCGCTCCGATCGCCTCGCCAAGTACAATCAGCTGCTTCGCATCGAGGAGGAACTGGGCGACCAGGCCGTTTACGCCGGCCGGACCGCGTTCCGGCGGCTGAGTTAGGGGTTCGCGCCGGCGGGCGTGTTAGCGGCTCGTTAAGCGCGTTCCGCGATTCTCCAGTTTCCGTTTCCAAGCCATTGAGTGCGAAGATTGTTCCTGCGTCTCCAGACCTATATTCCGACAGCGGCGCTCGCGTTCCTGATCTTCTATTTCTCCTATAGCGGGCTCACCGGAGACAAGGGACTGCTGCTCTCGCGTCGGCGCCAGGCGACGCTGGCCGAGAAGCTGACCGAGCTCAAGGCCCTTCGCGCCGAGCGCGTGGCGCTTCAGACGAAGGTGCGGTTCCTCCGTGATGACCACCTCTCGGCCGACCTGCTCGAGGAGAGGGCCCATGTCCTGCTGGGATTTACCGATCCCAGGGACTATGTGATCCGCGACGTCCGAAGGAGCGGCTGAACAAAGTTCTCCCTCGGACGCCGGAAGGCGTTCGGCGACGGGAGCGATTCATGCAGAGCGAGCGCGACGCAAAGGCGCGATCCCGCAAGCGCCCGGCTGAACCGCCGAGCCGCGGGAAGGCCGGCGAAAAAGGCGACGCGCCCGACCTCCTGGCTTTTTACCGCAACATGCTGCTCATCCGCAGATTCGAGGAGCGCGCAGGCCAACTCTATGGGATGGGCCTGATCGGCGGCTTCTGCCACCTCTACATCGGCCAGGAAGCCATCGCCGTGGGCATGCAATCGGCCAAGCGGCCCGGCGACCAGGTGATCACCGGCTATCGCGAGCACGGCCACATCCTGGCCGCTGGCCTCGACCCCAGAAAGGTGATGGCCGAACTCACGGGCAGGGCCGCCGGCGTCTCCAAGGGCAAGGGTGGGTCGATGCACATGTTCTCGCTCGCCGACGACTTCTATGGCGGCCATGGCATCGTCGGCGCCCAGGTGAGCCTTGGCACCGGCCTGGCGCTCGCCAACCGTTACCGCGGCGACGGGGCGGTGGCGTTCGTCTATTTCGGCGACGGCGCGGCCAACCA
>Ga0302326_10005695_pt1 | contig 28340 bp, 21 predicted proteins | sample Palsa_T0_3_FD_202264 | JGI IMG/M metagenome (GOLD analysis project Ga0302326, IMG submission 202264) | Peat permafrost microbial communities from Stordalen Mire near Abisko, Sweden - Palsa_T0_3 | ecosystem: Environmental > Terrestrial > Soil > Palsa > Peat permafrost | place: Sweden: Abisko... | reverse complement strand
CGGATCACTCCGATGATCTCCACCGACCTTTATGCCTCCATCGTCGGCGCGAAGGTGGTGGAATCCCTGGCGGTGCGCGACCCGATGACGCTGGACTATGTGCCCCAGCTCGCCCGCGACTGGAAGATCAGCGACGATGGACTGACTTTCACGTTCTATCTCCGCCGCGGGGTTACTTTTTCTGATGGAGAGCCGTTCACGGCCGATGACGTGCTCTTCTCCTACAACATCATCATGGATCCCAAGATCGATGATCCGCGCGACCGGGCATATCTGGACAAGATCAAGAGTGTGAAGAAGATCGACGACTACACCGTCGTCTTCACCATGACAGAGCCGTATTACGACAGCATGAGCCTCACTGGCGGCCTGTCGATCCTGCCCCGGCATTTCTATGCCAAGTACACCCAGGAGCAGATCAACGAAAATCCTGGCCTGTTGATGGGCACAGGTCCATACAAGATGCGCGACCCTGCCGGCTGGACTCCCGGGCAGACGATCGAGGTGATCCGCAACGATCGTTATTGGGGCAATCCGCCGACGTTCAATCGGCTCGTCTTTCATGAAGTGGAGGAAGAGGCCGCTGAGGAGGCAATGTACGTCAATGGCGAACTGGACCAGTTCGCTCCCCAGCCGGAGCAGTACGTGCGGATGCTCAAGGACAATCGGGTGATGGATCATTCCAATCACTATGAATACTCCACATTGCTGAGCGGCTACAGCTTTATCGCGTGGAACGAACAGCGCGCAGGGAAGCCGACGCGCTTCGCCGACCCCCGGGTGCGCACCGCGATGACGCTCCTGACCGATCGGCAGCGCATCTGCCAGGACGTGTACCTCGGATATGCCACTCCTATCAGCGGGCCGTTCTCGAATAACTCGCCGCAGGCTGATCCCTCTATCAAACCGCTGCCATATGACGTACCCGCCGCCATCAAGCTCCTCGCCGAAGCCGGCTACAGTTATCGCGACAACTCCGGCGTGCTGGAAGACGCCGCCGGAAAACCTTTTCGGGTCAAGCTCTCCTACGGCAGCGGGAATGCGACGTTCGAACGGGTCGCCCTCTTCCTGAAGGACTCATACGCCAAGGCCGGCGTTACGCTCGATCTGGATCCAATTGACTGGCCGCTGCTGGTCAAGAAGCTGGACGAGCGGGATTTTGACGCGGTGTCGCTCGGTTGGGGCGGCTCGATCGAAAGCGACCTGTATCAGGAGTTCGACTCCAGCCAGATCAAGGACCGTGCCGACAACTTTATCGCGTACTCCAATCCTGACTTGGATCGCGTGGTTCGTCTTGCCCGCAAGACTGTCGACACTGAAGCACGGATGAAGCTCTGGCACGAGGCCCACCGTCTCCTCGCGCAGGATCAACCTTACACCTTCCTTCTGGAGCGGATGAGCCTTCGCTTAATAGACAAGCGAATTAAGGACGTGCAGCAGTCGAAAGTTGGTCTCAACTACGTGAATATCTGGAACGTTCCCATTCCCTGGTACGTTCCCAAGGCGATCCAGAAGTACGCCGATTGAGCGCGCATGTTTACTTACGTCATTCGGCGGGTACTGCTGCTGGTGCCGACGTTGCTCGGCATTACCCTCGTGGTCTTCACCGTCATGGCCACCACGCCGGGCGGGATGGGCGCATCGCTGCTGGGGAAGGACCTGGAGCTGCGGCCAGCGCAGCGCAAGGCGTATGAAGTGTATTTGAACGAGCGGTTCGGACTGAATCAGCCGCTGCACGTGCAGTATCTCAGGTGGCTCAGGCGTGTGCTCCCGGTCGGATTCAAGAAAGTGGGCGCGGGCTTCCCTTCGGGTTGGACGTTCGGATTGAAGGTTCCCGACCTCGGCTACAGCTTCAGTCGGGGTCGTCCCGTCGGCACGCTGATTCTTGAAGCGCTTCCCATCACGCTGCTGCTGGAAAGCCTCTCCCTTCCGCTGACTTACCTGATCGCAGTCGGCACCGGTATACGTGCGGCGATTTCCCGGGGACAACTTGCTGACGTTGGAATCGGCACAATCCTCATCGGGCTCTATTCTCTTCCGGAGATCTGGGTGGGCGTCCTACTCATCGGCTTTCTGACCAATCGGGAGATCATACATTGGTTTCCCAGCAATGGCCTCCACGATGTGCTGGCCGAGTCCATGCCGTACCTGCCACATTGGACTGCGGCCGGGTTCGAGCGCGGCTGGCTGCTCGATACGCTCTGGCACCTGGCCCTTCCGCTGCTTTGCTTTTCGTATGCGAGCTTCGCTTTTCTTTCGCGTCTCATGCGCGCCTCCATACTCGACACATTGGGGATGGATTTTGTCCGCACCGCCCGCGCCAAAGGGCTTTCCGGAAAAACGGTCCTCTACCGCCACGTGCTGCGCAACAGCCTGATCTCCCTGATTACCGCCTCCTCCGGAATCCTGCCCGGTCTGATCGCAGGATCATTCATCGTCGAAACGATTTTCGGCGTTCCCGGAATGGGAAAGCTGACGATCGATGCCGTCAACTCGCGCGACCGGGACCTGTTCATGTCTCTGACCCTCATCACCAGCCTGCTGCAATTGATAGGCTTCCTCATCGCTGACCTGGCGTATGCCGTGGTCGATCCGAGGGTGACCTATGTCGATTGAGCAGGCAGAAGAGAGTGCATTGACGGACCGCCGCGGAGGTGGCCCCCTCGCGAACGCAGAACCGCCTCCGCCCGGCTTTCTGCGACAGGCGGTTCGCGACACCGTCTCCTCGCGAACCGCCCGGTTTGGACTGGCATGGCTCGTGGTGCTGGCGTTGAGCGCAGTCTTCGCTCCCTTTCTCGCCAACACGCATCCCATCGCCCTTAAAACGGACAGCGGGTGGAGCAGCCCCCTGCTTCACGCCCTTCACCCCACTGACGTGCTCCTGCTCATTGCGTTTGTGGAATCTCTGGTTCTGCTGGTGCTGCGTCAATTCACCTTTCTCAAGGGAGCCGGCATCGTCTCCCTCACGCTCCTCGTCCTCGCCTATCCCGCTTATCGATTCGTTCGCCCGCCGGCCACGGAGGATTACACACGGTTCCGCACTCTGATTGCCGAAGGACACGTCCAAACGGTATGGATGACGCCGATCCCGTATTCCCCCACTGACCGATTGCGCGACGACCCCAGGGCGCGCCTGCTTCGCCCGAGCCGGGCGCATTATCTCGGCACTGATACCAACGGAGCTGACGTTGCCAGCAATATTCTGCACGCATCGCGCATCGCTCTTTCCATCGGGTTTATCTCAACGGGACTCTCGGTCGTCATCGGAGTCGTCATTGGTGGCTTCATGGGCTATTATGCGGGTATCTTTGACCTGCTGGGAATGCGGCTCATTGAGATCTTCGAAGCTATTCCGCGACTCCTGCTGCTGATCACCATCACGGCGTTCGTCCAGGAGCGAAATATCTATCTCATGATGGTGGTCATCGGCATAACCGGCTGGACCGGGTACGCGCGGTATCTGCGCGGAGAGTTCTTTTCGCTGCGGAAGCAGGACTTCGTTCAAGCAGCCATCGCTGCGGGTCTGCCAGAGCGCTCGGTGGTCTTCCGTCACCTGCTGCCCAACGGTCTCACGCCCGTGCTGGTCAGCACGACGTTCAGCGTGGCGTCAGCAATCGTGCTGGAAAGCACGCTCACGTTCCTCGGTCTGGGGCTGGTCGATGAAGCGAGTTGGGGCGGGATGCTCAATCAGGCCCGCGCCGGCGGCAGCGGGTTTGTGTGGTGGATCGCGATGTTCCCCGGCCTGGCGATATTTCTCACCGTTTTCTCATATAACCTCGTCGGCGAAGCCATCCGCGACGCCCTGGACCCCAAGCTGCAAAGCCGCGCGTAGCTGCTCACCAATGCCCGATATCAAACCACCACTTTTGCAGATCAAAAACCTCACGATCGGTTTCAATACCAGTCGCGGCCAGATTCTGCCCGTTCAAAACGTGTCGTTCTCGATTTTTCCCGGCCAGACCGTCGCCATCGTCGGGGAAAGCGGCTGCGGAAAGTCGGTGACGTCTCTCTCGATCCTGCGCCTGATTCCAGAGCCTCCGGGACAGATTCTCGGCGGCGAAATCTTGCTCGAGGCGCGCGACCTGCTGAAGCTTCCCGAGCGTGAGATGCGGGCGGTGCGCGGCAAAGAGATTGCGATGATCTTCCAGGAGCCGATGACCTCGCTTAACCCGGTCTACACGATTGGCGATCAGATCGTCGAAGCCATCACGCTGCATCAAGGCGTGCCGATCGGACGAGCCTACGAGATCGCCGAGGACGCGCTGCATGACGTGGGAATCGCCGACCCGCGGCGGCGCATCCGGGAATATCCCCATCAGATGTCCGGCGGCATGCGGCAGCGCGTGATGATCGCCATGGCCCTTTCCTGCCAGCCAAAACTGCTGATCGCCGACGAACCGACCACTGCGCTGGACGTGACGATCCAGGCGCAGATTCTCGATCTGCTCCGCACTCTGCAGCGCGACCGCGGGATGTCGATCCTGCTGATCACCCACGACCTCGGCGTCGTGGCGGAGAATGCCGATGTCGTCGGCGTGATGTATGCGAGCCGGATCGTCGAATTCGCCACCGTCGAGGACCTCTTCGACCGCCCGCAGCATCCCTACACCGAAGGGCTCTTCCGCTCCGTTCCCAGACTCGGATCGCACGTAAGACGGCTGGAAACCATCCCTGGAGCGGTTCCCAATCCCGCGCGCTTTCCGTCCGGGTGCAAATTTCATCCGCGCTGCCCGCGCACCCGCGATGCCGCTTCCCGCGCGCCAAAGGAGGATGTAACCAGCGTCCAATCCTCCGGCGAATCATTCGACGTCCTGCGAAAATGCGCTTCCGAAGAGCCGTCGCTGCGCGACGCGGCAGGTTCGCACTGGGCCGCATGTCATCTGATTGACGGCTTCTCCCAGTCGCCGATCACGCCGCCGACTCTCGATTCGCTTCGACAGATTCAATCGGAGGCCAAATGACCAGTGCGATCGCAACCCCGCCGCTCGAGAAGGATTCGACCGCCGGCCCGCTCCTGCAAGTGCGCGAGCTGCGTACCTGGTTCCCGATTCGTCGCGGACTCTTTTCGTCGGTGGTCGGGCACGTCAAAGCCGTTGATGGCGTCAGCTTTGACGTGCGACCCGGCAAGACACTTGGGCTGGTCGGTGAATCCGGCTGCGGCAAGACGACCGTCGGGCGATCGATCCTCCGCCTGATTCCCGCCACCTCCGGGCAAGTCCGCTACAAGGGCGAAGATTTCTTCGCATATCGAGGCGAAGCACTGCGCCGCTTGCGGAGACAAATGCAGATTGTGTTCCAGGATCCCGTCAGCAGCCTCAATCCCCGCATGACCGTCGGCAACATTATCGGCGAGCCGATCGAAGTTCACGGCATCGCCAAGGGCGCCGAGAAACTCGATCGCGTCGCTGCCCTCCTTCAGCGCGTCGGCCTCGATCCCTCTTATTCCGCCCGCTACCCCCATGAATTTTCCGGCGGGCAGCGCCAGCGTATCGGCATCGCCCGCGCCCTCTCCCTCTCTCCCGAGCTTATCGTCTGCGACGAACCCGTCTCCGCGTTGGACGTGTCGATTCAATCGCAGATTCTGAACCTGCTCGACGACCTCCAGCAGGAACGCAAAATCGCCTATCTCTTCATCGCGCACAATCTCGCCGTCGTCGAACACTTCTCCGACGAAGTCGCGGTGATGTATTTGGGCCGAATCGTGGAGAAGGCCGCCAGCGACGAACTCTATTCCAATCCCCGGCATCCTTATACCGTCAGCCTCCTCTCCGCCGTCCCCGAACCCAATCCGCGGCCGAAGAAAAAACGCATCGTCCTCCCCGGCGAAGTCCCCTCCCCCTCCAACCCCCCCACCGGCTGCCCGTTCCACCCGCGCTGCCCCCTCACCCGCCAGCTAGCCGCCCAGGCGTCGGCAGCCGACACCGTCGAGATTCCCTCCGGCGACGGATCCGCCCGCGTGATCCGCAAATGTGTCGAGCAGATTCCGCCCCTCGAACCGCTGAAGGCCAATACCCACCACACCGCCGCCTGCTGGTTCGCCGAGCAGGCGAGTGGTCTGGCGGAGTGATCAACTCGCCCGCATAACCCGAGCAATCGCCTTGAGGTCGACGGCGACGAACAGGTACTGCTACGACCCCGGCCGATGCGCTGGCACCGTGGGCAATCTTGCAGCGGGTATCGTAGTACGCGTTCACGCGCGCATAGGTCGCCTGACCCTTGTCGATCAGGAGCACCAAGAGCGGGCAAGCTTAGTAGGGTCCGCTGGCGGGCGCGAGAAACGGCGCGGAAAGTACGGAAATGCTTGTCGCCCGCCTGCGGACCGCTGGGCGGCGACAACACCTTGGTCCGCAAAAGAGCCGACAAGACTCGCCCTGCCAACGACGCGGACTGGCGGCTCTTTAGTGGACCCTACGCAACTTCTACGCCAATACCATTGACCCACCGGCTGCTGGTTTCGAAACAATAATGAGCGGTTTTTATGATGGTGCAGCGGGTCCGAGTTCGGACATGGCCACTAAAGTGGCCTCGCCGGCGGTCGGGGGCGGTATAGCAACTTGAAAACCGCTGATCAAGGTTTCACTTCGGCGCCTCGGCCAAGCCCGGCGCGTATCGGTAATACACTTCCAGCGTGAGCGTCGCGATCGCGGTGGTGAAAATGTAGCCGCTTCGGTCGATCCCCCTGACGTTAATCTCCCAGCAGCCGTCGGCGAAGCCGCCGCGGGTTTGCAGTTGGACCAAGGTGTCGCGGGTGCGGGCGTTCCAATCGCTCCACGCGGGGCTGTTCATCTGCAGCATGCAGAGGGAGGCGTAATACCAGCAATACAAATCCGGATGCGCGGCGTCGGGAGCATAGCGAGAGAGGAACTCGGTGGCGTCCTGAACGTCGGCGTCCGAGAGGTGTTCGCCGAGCAGAATGCGGGCGAAGATCATCTCGGAGGTCATCGTTTGCGTGGGATCGACGCCCGGCTGATAGCTGGCAAGCACGTTGCGCGGGCCGGTGCAGGCGGTGTCGATGTAGTGATGGGAGAGGCGGCGCGTTTCGGAGGGAATCTGGAACCCGAGCAACTCAGCGGTGTGGAGAGCCATGATCTCCCAGCCGAAGACGCTGGTGTCGCCGGTCTGGCCGGGCGCGTAGCGCCAGCCGCCGCCGTCGCTGTCCTGAGCATTGACGATGAAGCGGGCGGCGGCGCGGGACGAGGCGGTCAGGCGCGCGTCGCCAGTGAGCAGGGCACACTCGGAAATGGCGAGCATGGCGATAGCGTGGTCGTAGAGATTTGCCTGTTGCGAGGCTGGGCCGCGAAATTCCGGCGGGCCGCGCAGGTCGCCATCGGCTGATTGATTCGTCAGCAGGTAGTTGAGACCCCTTCGTATCGTCTGGCGGTATGGCCCGGCCTCAAACGGGGAATTGTCGCGGGCGAGGAACGTGAGCAGCGCCAGGCCGGTGATCGCCATGTCGTGTGAGTTATAGGCGCGCTTGCCGGGCAAACTCTCCTCCGACACTTGCGTCCATCGGCCGTCCGGCTCCTGCTGCCGGGCGAGGAATCTGAGGGCGTGATCCACCGCCTCTTCCGACTGCGGCGTCCCGCCGAGTTTGGCGATCAGGCCCTTCCGCTGCTCGGGGGCGCGCTGGAACGGAGTGACGGCCGCCATGGCGCGGTGAATCGTCGGCGCAACCGGCGGAGGAAGAATCAGCGGAACATTGGGAGTCACGAGATCGTCGTCGTTTAACTTTGCAATCTGAATCGGCGGAGGCGCCACCGCGACGCCGCTTCGCTCTGGCGGCATCGCTACCGGGGGAGCGGGGTAGGCTCCCGCTCCGATGCTGCCAGCCAAATCGCGCGGCCCCTGCCGGATCGGAGCGAAACGCACGCCGGCAGCCCCCGCGCCGCTCTGCGGCGATCTGCCGAAGTCCGCGTCATCTCCCAACCCGGAATCGGCGGCGGGCGGCAGCACATCGGATGAAGCTCCGGCGCTGACTTTTGGCAGCACCGTTGGCGGAGCGCTGATCTGTGGGCCAGCGGCCATGGAAACCAGCGGGGCCGCCCCGCCGGAAATCATGGGAGCGTTGATCTGCGGCGCAGGAAGCGGCGCGGGTGCTGCCATCGAATCGATGTGATCAGCCGCCGACTCCCCGCCCGTCTGAAGCGCAACTGCATGGGGAGCCGGCGACGGAAGCGCAGCCGACCGCACTCCCGATTTCGCCAGCGCGTCAGGCCCCGGCGTCGCCACGCTCGGCTGCAATTCCTGCTGACTCACCGGCGACGGCAGCGGGACGTTCAGCAGCGACGGATCCGGCGGCGATGGGAGCGGAATCAGCGCCGCAACCCCCGGCGCACTGGAGATGGGCGGTGCACTGATCGCCAATGGCGGCGTGATGATCGATGCCACCGAGCCTCGCCCGCTGACGGCCGTATCGAGCGGCACATCCACTGGAACCGCCGCCGGCGCATGCGGCTGCTGAATCGGATTCAGCGCCGGATCGAGATCGCGCGGCGCGCTCGCCTCCGGCCCTTCGCTGCTGCGCGGATTGCGCAGCGACAACGCAAGCTCCACGCTCTTGGGCAACGTCAACGACAGATCGACGCCCGTCTCCTGCTTCACGTAGCTGCTGACGTGCTGCGTCACAACGATGGAGCTCAATCCGAACGAGATCAGCGCATGAAACAGCACCGAAAGGACCAGGCAGCGCTGCAGCATGTTCACGCGCCGATCCGAACCACGCAGAAACAGCACCAGCGGGACGATCAGCACCATCGACCCGAGCATCGCCCACCCGCTCCACCCCAGATTCGGCAGCGGATGCCCCTGGCGGAGCAACGGAAGCACGCGGCACAGTCGCGGATCCACGGCATCGAGCCGCGTCGCGATCGCATCGAGCCAGATCTGCGGCAAGCCGACGAACCAGGCACCGGCGGCTGCTCCGGCGACGGCGATCACCACCAGAAACATCAGCCAACGCAGGAAGCGCAGCCGCGGCTTCGGCGGCGGCGGTGGCGGGCGAAATCTGGGAACTACAACACCCACGGCTGTGCATCAACCTCCGCCATTACGGCTGCACTGGTTTCGGCTGGTCCTCGAGATAAACAATCTTCGCTTCCTGCACGCCCTGCTGCTTGCAGATGCGGGTCACGTCGGCGAAATGGCGCATCACCGTCCGCTCGTCGGTTCGGATGATCACGGCCCCTTCCGGATCCTTCTTCATCAACGCCGCCACCAGCGGCACCAGCTCCGTCGGCGTGTACTTCTTCCCCGAGACGATCGTGGTGCCATCCTGCTTGATATTGATGATCAATTGCTTCGGCGGAGCCGACAGCGGCGTCAGCGTCGAAACGTGCGGCAGCTCGATTCCAAGCTCCTTCTCGACCTGCGTGAACGTCGTCGCGGCCATGAAGAAGATCAGCAGGTTGAAGACCATGTCCGTCAGCGGGACAAGGTTGTACGGCTCTTCATTCTCGTGCAGCGGATCGCGAATTCTCATGAGACACTCGATGGTGATCTGAGTTATCAGTTTTCGGTTTTCAGTTTTCAGTTTTCGGTTTTCAGTTTCGGCTCACAACGTAGACGTCGTCCTCAGTTCCCTGGTTGACTCGGCGTTGAAGCCGAACTGGTCGGAGAAATCCGACAGCTCGTCGTTCAATTCCGAAATGAGCCGTTCGATGCGACCGACGAAGAAGTAGTAGAAGATGGTGACGACGATGGCGACAGCCAGCCCGGAGAAGGTGTTCACCATCGCCAGGTAAATCCCGGTCGAGAGTTCGTTGATGCGCCCGACACCCGCCGCCGCCGCGGCCTGGAAAGCCTTGATCATGCCGTAGATCGTGCCGATCAAGCCGAGCAGCGTCGCCACGCTGCCGATGGCGTAAAGAAACCGCATGTTCCGCCGCAGCTTCAGTGCCTCATTGGCGCCGGCGTCCTCGATTGCCTTTTCCGCGACGGCAATCCCGCGCGGCATGCGCTTGATCCCGGCGGCCAGCATGCGCGCAATCGGCGAATCCTTCTGCCGGCAGTAATCGAGCGCACGCTGGCGGTCTTGCTGCGGATCACGCCACACTCCGCGCAGGCCCTTCATGAAATTCCTTGGAATCACCTGGCTGCGGCGCAGCGAGAGCATGCGCTCGAAAATGATCGCCACCGCCATGATGCTGCACGCCGCCAGCGGGTACATGAAGATCCCGCCCTTGAAGAAAAGATCGATCAACGGGATGTTCGTACTGGTCGCCGTCTGCGTCGTCGGCGCAGCGGCAGCGCCGGCGTCCTGTGCAAACGCCGCCGATGCAAGCAACAATCCGATGCATCCTGCAAAGAGCGCGGGCGATACTCGCCAGGGGACGGGGAAGCTCAGAGTCCATTTCGTATCCCGTTTAGCGGCAGCCCCGCAGGGGCGCGAGCCCCGGGACGTCTCTTCGCGTTGTGTGCTGACATGCCAGAACCCGCCCTTGGACTCGCGCCCCTGCGGGGCTGCCGCTAAACGGATTCTGAAACCGCTTCTTAGAGTCTCGCGGACGCTTGCAAAAAGTGATCGCCTTGTCACGTTGATCCTTCCGATCTCAATTCAAAAATGAAACGCGCGCTATGAACCGCTGATCGACTTGAGCCGCCCCGCGGCAAGCTCTGCTTCCGGCGCGTCTTTGTACTTGGTGGTGAGTTGGTTGTATTGGGCCTTGGCCTCGTCCATCTGCTTGAGTTGCTCAAACGTCCGCCCCGCCTCCAGCAGTGCCCGCGCCGACCACTTCGGATACGCATAGACATCCTCGACGGCCAGGAATGCGGGAATCGCCTGCTCGAATTTCTGCTCGGCCAGAAATGTCTCGCCGATTTGAAATTGCGCCCGCGCGGCCGTCTCGCCGTTGGTCGCGGCAATCACCTCCTGATAGGCGGCCCGGGCCGGGTCATATTTCTTCTGATTCTCCAGCGCCCAGCCAACGCAAAAATGGGCCCGATATGACAATGCGTGAGCCGGATACGTCTCGAGGAACAACTGAGCAGTCTGCAGCGAGCCGGCGAAATCATTTTGTGCCGCCTGCACGTCCGCCAGCTTCAGCATCGCCACCGGCGCGTCTTTGTGGTGGGGATACTGCTGCAACATCGCGGAAAGCTCTTTCTGCGCCTGATCGTCCCGACCCGCGTCAGCATCGGCCAACGCGCACTGCAGCAGCGCTGACGGCGCCATTTCATCGTGTGGAAAGCTTGCCGCGAAGTTGCGGAAGGCTTCCGCAGCTTTATCGAAATCTCCGAGCTTTTGATAACACCACGCCAGCCGGTAGCCGGCGGCGCTGAGCACCTTCGCGTCAGCCTTCCCGGCGTTCACCACCGGCCAGAGCATGGCCGCCGCCTGGGAATAATTCTTCTCGTCGTAGAGCAGCTCCCCCAACTCCGTCCGCGCCAGCGGCGCGGCTGCGCCGTCGGGATATTGCGAAACGATCCGGCGGTAGGTTTCCTCGGCATCGGAGACGTGCGATGTCTTGCGCTGCGCCCAGGCGAGATCGTAAAGAACGCTCTCGGAAGCTGCCGGGTCTTTTGCCAGATCCGCCAGGATGCGCAGCGCCTCATCGTTCTTTCCCTGGGCCCAGAGAATCGCCGCCTCCGACTGTCGGGCGCGCGGAACGTCGGGCGATTTTGGGTATGCATCGGAGAACGCGTTGAACGCGGCGACGGCATCGTCGTTCTGATTCGCCTGCTGCAGCGCTATGCCGCGCTGGAATGCCGCATCGGAGGCCAGCGCACGATCGGGATCGTTCGCACTTACGTCTTTCCATCGATCGGCGGCTTGCGCGAATCGTTTCGCGTCAAAGTCTATCCAGGCGAGCAGATAAATTGCCGACTCGGCCAGATCGGGCGCCGGTTTGGAAGCGAGCAATTTGTTCAACACCGCCGCGGCGGCATCCGCATGAGCGGATTTGTACTGAAGCTGGCCAAGCGCGAGCAGGCCTCGCTGCACCCATACCGAATCGGCCGATCCGCTGGTGAGAGATTCGAGCTGCGCCGCAGCGGCGTTAATCTCCCCGCTGCGCACCTCCGCGATGGACAGTTTATATTGCGCTTCGCGAGTATCGCTGCCGCCAAATACGGCGTACTTCTTCAGCGCTGCCTCGGCCTCGGCATTATTGCCCAGCTGTAACTGTGCATCGCCAAGCAGAAAAATGGCGTACTGAAGATCGCCCGACTGCGTGACGCGCGGATCATCCGCCAGCGGTTTGATCTCTTCAACCGTCGCCGCGAATTTACCGGAAAAGTAATCGCACTGTGCAATCGACAGGCGAATGGAAAGTTGCGATCGCTGGTCGGTGGTTTGTGACAGCAGTCCGCTATACACCGAGCGCGCCTCGGAATATCGCTGGAGATGGAACAGGTCTTGGGCGTCCAACCGGGCCGCGGCAGCGGAAAATGGGGTCGGCGGCAGCTTTGCAATCCGCTGGCAGCGGTCATCACTGGCGCCATAGTTTCCCATTTTCTCAAGGCAGTACGCTGAGCGATACAGTGCTTCGGCCGCGACCGCGCCAGCCGGCGATTCATCGGCCAGCGCGTCAAACTCCTTGGATGCACCCGCGAATTTCGTCAGCTCCATCAGGCAAATCGCATGATAGCGCGCAATCTGCGGACGGTTGGGAGGCGCGGGTTGTTCGGCAAGCAGATCTTCAAGAATCGATCTTGCCGAATCGAAATTCTTCTCCGCCAGGTCACACTGCGCCAGCCCGTACTTGGCTTGGGCAGTTTGCGCTGCGTCTGGCGTTGTGATTGCGGTGAAGATCGCACGGGCATCCGACACATGACCGTTCGCCAGATCGACGAGCCCAAGCTGCAGTTTTGCCGGGATGGCATACGTGGTGTCGGCAGGGTCGTTCGCGGCCGCGGAAAGTTCTTTGGCCGCATCATCGAGCTTCTGTGCTCTGAAGAGGGCGACGCCCAGCGTGTAGTGCGCATCGGCTTTGCGTGCCTCCGGAGCGGTGGCCAGAAGTTTGCGATACCGATCCAACGCCGCGTCGATCTTCCCTTGCACTTCCAACGTCTGGCCGCCCAGCAGCACGGCGTCGAATTGATAGGGTGAGTCTGTGAAGCCGCGCGTCAGCCGATCCAGCGCAGCCAGCGCCGCATCGTTTTGATCGAGCGCCCGATCCGACAGTGCGAGAAAGTAGAGTGCCGTGCCAACGTCTGCGCCTTGAGTATGCGTCTGCAAATAGCCCTGGCACGCGTCGGCCGCCTCTTTCGGATTCCCTGAGAGGTACAGCGATTGGGCGCGGTAAAGTCGGGCCGGGCCAGTCTGCGGACTCTGCGGATACGTGGCGATGAGCTGATCGAAATGGGCTATCGCGTCATCGTATCTCTTCGTGGACATCTCGCAGTAGCCGAGCAGCGCCAGCACCTGGTCCGTCTGTCCAAATTGCCGATCGGCAAGAACCTGCCGCAATAGCGGCGCGGCCGCATCAAACTGACCGAGCCGATACCGGCAGATCGCCAGTCCGTACTGTCCGGCGGTGATCTGTGCATTCTGCGGATAGTCGTGAAGAAACTGCTCGTACGCATCCGCCGCCAGCTTGAAAAGGTTCCGCTGGAGCAGCCCATCGGCGGCCAGCAGCTCTTTGGCCGCCGGATCCACCACCTGCGGCAGCACCGCCGGCGCATCCGCCGACACCGGCGGATCGCCCAATGCGGTTATTCCGGGGAGCGCCAAGGCAATCGATATGGCGCAGATGGTCGTACGCACCCCCATCGCCTTCCCCCGGTAATTCCTCTTCGCGCGGCTAATGCCGGGATTCCCTTTTGCCCCCTCTCCCGGTACTCCGGGTGAGGGTTGGGGTGAGGGTGATTTTGGATCTCGGTGTCGCTGGTACTCGAAATCACCCTCACCCCTGCCCTCACCCGGAGTACCGGGAGAGGGGGTAACCGATTCGCCGCTCCTGGCGTTGACCGCGCGAAGCGGAATAGCCGTCGAGCTTGTTCGCGGTCCGGTTCCCCGCGCCCGCGCAACACCCCCCCCGCGCACACCATCGCGGGCGCACCCGGCAAACCGCCATGGCGATGCCTCAAACCTCACCTGAAACCTCCATGACGGTACGGCTGACCAAAGACCGATAACCATCCGCCATCTGCGGACGCGCCCTCCGTTTGCATCGGCCCTTTACGCAACAATCAATAGAGTTACTTTGCCACCTGCGTCAAGTTGAAGCCAGCCGGGGCGCCGACAACCTGCAATGATCGCGGCTCGTGATCCAGCGCCCCATGTTGGTGTGCCAGGCGATGGAAGACACGGATGGCTTCGAGCTGCCGCGGACCAATCTCGAACTTGAGATGTTGCAACAGGTAACGTCTAGCCACGCCCGCCGGCCACCCCCCCGGCACCGCATGCTCGGCGATGATCTTTTCCACATGTGCCAAGCCCCTCTCCCTGGCTTCCCGAAGTCTCTCCGGCAAATCCCCCAAATTCACGCCAAGCCGCGCCATCCAGCAGGCAAAGACAAACGGCTCCCCCGTCATCTGCTTCCATGCGTGCCCCAGGTCCAACTGATATCTCAGCTCCTTCGGCTCCTCGCACACCACCTTATCACCGATCAGCAAGCGTGCCGCGTCCCGCGGCACATCTGACGGATGCAGATCGATGAACTTTGGCCGAAGCCCAAACCGCTCGGCGAAGATAACCCGTGCGAGTGCCACCGACGTATGGCTGTCCGTATCACATGCCACCACGCTCGTCCGCTCCAGCGGCGTCGGGCTGAACAGCCGAACCGTCAGCGTTGGCCCATCGCATCCAATCCCCCCGCTCGTCAGCACCCGCAATCCCTCCATGCGTTGATAATCAATCACCGGCAGCAGCGCAACATCCAGCGCCCCGCTCGCCAGTCCATCGAGGAGCCGGGAGGGAACCGCCAGCGACAGGGCGATGCCAGGCTCCGATTCCAAGCCATAAATCAACGGCTTGGCGTTCAGAAAGCTGACGCTCCCCACCCGGATCGGCCGAGGGTTCTCAGAGCATCCGATCGTGGCCAACGCGTCCATGGCACGCCATTCTAGCGCCGAGGGAAGGCTTCTCGAATCTCGCATCATCGTTTCTGAAAGTTGAGCTTGCCTGGCCAAAAATTTGCGAGTACGGCGACAAAATGCCGGGTATCTGCGAGCCCGGCACCCGTGTTAGACGCTCTTGACCCCGTTTGGAGATGCCGCATACAGTGGCTCGCTTTTTGCGAACATGAACCGCCACGCATGCGGACGGGTAATCGACCTTTCCAATTGCTTATTCTTTAACATCTACCGCGGAGCGCTGAACGATGAACATTCGAATCGGTTATGACATTGCATTTCAAACGACCGTAAATCTACCGATGAACCTGGTGCTGTATACACATCCGTCGCGGGAAGCGGATTTGTTCTACCCTGATCTGATCCATGTGAAACCGGAATACGGGCCGGAGCTGCCGGTACAGATCGCCCGGGATCCGTTTGGCAACAAGATCGGCCGGATCGTTTCGCCGGGGGGACTGCTGCGGATCAGCTCAGAGAACATCGTCCGCGACAACGGGTTGCCGGATGCAGTTCCGCAGAATACTTCGGAAGGATTTCAGGCTCGGCCGGATCAACTGCCGCCGGATGTGTTGCAATATCTGATGCCCAGCCGCTATTGCGAAGTGGAATTGCTGCAGGATCAGGCTTGGTGGCTGTTCGGGCACATCCCGGCCGGCTGGCAGCGGGCCAAAGCGGTGGTGGACTGGGTGCACAATTATGTCACGTTCGGCTACCAGTACGCCCGGCACACGAAGACGGCGATGGATGTCTGGAATGAACGCTGCGGCGTCTGCCGGGATTTTCAGCATCTCTGCGTCACCTTCCATCGCGCTTTGAATGTCCCCGCGCGCTACGTCACGGGGTATCTCGGCGACATTGGAGTGCCGATCAATCCCGCCCCCATGGATTTTTCCGCCTGGCATGAAGTCTATCTGGGTGGCCGGTGGTGGTCACTGGATGGCCGACACAATGAGCCGCGCATCGGCCGAATCCTCATGGCGACCGGCCGGGATGCGGTGGATGTCGCGCTGACGACCCAATTTGGCCCGGGCTGGCTGCAGAGCTTCAATGTGATCACGGAGGAAATTCGGAATTCCGCGGGCGAATTCAATAACCCCGGCTGGGCCAACCAGCGCAGATCGCCTGTGCAGAGATTCCAGAATCACGAGTCTGATGCGCGGCTTCTCGTTGCCAGTGCGTGAGGGGCTGGAGTTGGCAACCCTGAGGACTTGTCGCGTGTAGCCGCCGAGCTTGCTCGCGGGACTTCGTCCAGTTCAAAAAAAACGCGGGAGAGACCGCACACCGCGAGCAAGCTCGGCGGCTGCACGGGGTTCAGAGCCTGAACATCAACCCGATATACGCCTCCGGCCCATTGAGGCTCGGATTATGGTCGGCCCCTTCAATCCGCGCGTTGGAGAGATGGAAGTAGCGCACGCCGGCGATGAGATCGACGTCTTTGGCAATCGGATGATCGACACCAATGCCGGTGTCGAACGTGAAGTTAAAGTACGTGCCGTTCTGCGGCACCCGACGGCTCGCCTCGAAGATTCCGAATCCGATGTCGATGAACAGCGAGGAATCGCCAAACTGGTAGAAATGATGGCGGAACCCGAGGCTGCCCTGCCCGGCGGCGGCATCTCCGCCTTCGGTGCTCACCCCCCAGGCCGTCAATTCGCATCGCAGGCAGAAGTCCGTGTGGGTGTAGAAGTCGACCGCAACGGAGGATCCACCCATCTGCACGTTCCGGTCGGTGACATCCGCCATTCCCGCGCCCAGCACTTCCAAACTCCATCGGTGCGGATCGAGCACCGGATTCGGCTGGGTCGGCCGCGTCGCGGGGACATCGAGGGTGAGGGGGCTGACGTCGTCGGCCGCACGCGCGGGTGGCGCGACGAAGAAGAACGTGGCGGTGACGATGCAGATGGCTGAAAGTTTCAAAAACATCGTGTGCGAATGTGCCGAAAAATGAGCGTTCGTCAATTCCCGCAGGTCTTGGGGGTTCGGTGCGCTGCAAGGTTTCCCGGCGTGCAGGGATAGTCGGTTAGAAACGCGACAACACACATCCCCGAACGCCCAGGGTGCTTTGCACCCTGGGGGGTGCGCGGTCAAACCGTGTCACTTCTTCTGATGCGCCACCGGCTCAAATCCAGGCTCGATGACGCCGAGGATATCGCGCGACCGCATCGGCTCCCGCACTCGCCCGGTCATGGACATCAGGAACGTCGCGCTGTCGAGCTGATTCAGTCCGCCGTGCGTTGATTCCATCGTGATGTATTTTTCGTACTCCTGCAGCCCGGCGCAATAGCCGTCTTTTGTCGTGAACATGACGCGCGGCGGATCGACTGCCGTGGCGTGAAACGCATCCCACAGCCGCCGCGGGCCGTCGGGAAATTGCGCATCCCGGGTCGCTCGGAGCCACTGGTCACCGGAAGCAAATCCACCCGCATCCGCGCCGAGCGATTTCACGATCGCACCGTACGCCAGCACGTCACGGTCGATTGGCACGTAGCGCAGACGCTGATGCTCGCACTCGATGGCCGCCGATCCCTCAGCATCGCGGACGATCACGCGGTTGCCCTCGAGATACATCGCCAATTCGATCTCCGGATGCGAAACCAGTGCATCGGCGACGCGGCGCGGCTGGAGCGTATCGATCGCCGCGTAGGTCACCAGGCCATTGATTTCCAGGAACACGTCTTGCGGAGAGGCGATTGTCTCCGCCGGATGAAAGCCCGCCTCAGTCATGTACTGCGCGATCGGCAAATTCGTGGACCGCATGAGGTTGTGCCCGTGATCGGCCATGATGGAAATCTTGATCGCGCCGTGCCGTTCGTACAGAAGCTCAAGACACAGCTGTTCCGCACCGTCGAACACCTCGTTGACGCCGGCCCTGCCGTACTTGCAGACCATTGACGCCGCACTGCCGAGGTAAACCACCGTCACGTGGTTGGGGCTCTTGTCGATCGCGGCGTGCGCCCGCTCCAGTTCGGCCGCGTACCAGGGGCGCGGATCCAGAAACGAGAGGCCGTCCTCATAGAAAGAGGCGTGATAATCGCAGCGCTGCTCCCAAGGCTGCACATACCCCAGCACCCTCGGCCAGAACGCGCTGCGGACGTGCCCGGTGCCCTGGTCGTAACTCTGATCGATCATCCCCGTCAGTGGGGGGCAATGCAGAACGCTCGAATAACAGACCTCCGTCAGCGAGGGAAACGGCGGAATGATTTTCTGCGGCTGGGCGCAAAAGCGGAAGCCGCCGGCGTTATACCGGTTGATTGCAGATTGAAAGGGAAGCGAATCGAGCAGGAGAATGAGATGCGGAACGTCGGCGTTCGCATAATCCGCCAATTCGTAAGTTCGCGACACCGTGCCGTCGTGCAGATCCGAGTACACGAGCGCGGCAACGTCCCCGTCGGTGTTATAGCGCAAGCCAAAATCCCGCGTCCTTTTGCCGGAGAGGTCATACCAGACAGTATCGCCGGCCCGGCAGAGGGGGTGAGCTGGAAACGTGAGGCGGGCGCTGGGAGCCGAGCATCCACAGGCGCACCAGATCAGCCAAAAAGATGCGGCGGCCCACGTGGTTACAAAACGTACCATGCAAGAGGAGCGAAGAGGGGAAGTCTACCGGCGGGTTGCAAACTGTAAAGCCGCGACCATTTGGTCGCGCGTACACCTGAAAGCCAACGGATGGCCATCCGTTGGCTCTTGGCTGTTCCCGGAACTCGCAGCCCGTCTTCAACAGGAAGCCGGTGAAGAAGAGGCCCTGACGTGTTTCAAGATGTGCGGGAGCAGTTCCTTCCATCCGCCTCCCTTGACCACGAAGTCCGGCACCCCCAGGGCCGTTGCTTCGGCCCGCACCTTGTCGTCCCGGACTGCGGTATAGAGGATGACGGGAAGCGCGCTGGTGCGCGGATCGGCACGCAGCTTGCGGAGCAACTCCAGCCCGGTCTGGTCCGGAAGCATCACGTCAAGAACCAGCAAGTGGGGCAGATGATTGGCCAGGCTGCGAAGTGCGTCGGCGGCATTGTAGACGCAGTGAGCGACATGCCCCTCGGCGCGAATCAGGCGCGCGACCGTACGGCACGTAAGTGAATCGTCATCGATCACTAGTACCTCCGCCAAGTTCAATTTATCCTTTTGACAATCCAGACTGGGGCTCCGCGAGTGTACGAAGAAAGCCGGCCACGGCGGAACGCACAAAAAGAAGAAATTGTGAGACCTCGATGCCGACTGTTGGAAATTAACCTTCCCACTTCCCAGCTTCCCAGCCCGGCATACCCGGCCATTTCGGTTTGGGCCGGTATTTGCTTGCCTCAGGAGACTGGTGGAACTCGGCCGTTGTTGGCGCTACGATTTCTCGTCGACAGGCAATTCCGTCCTGCCTCTGGAGGCCTCTATGATTCGCCCCAAATTATCGCTCGTTTCATTCCTGGCGGGGACCGCATCGCTCATTGTCGGGGCGGTTTCGCTTGGAGCACCGACGACCGCGCCGGCTCAAACCGCAGCGGCAATCATTCCCGCCACCCCCGCCTCGTACTCCTCGGTGCTGGTCCTTCCGTTCGCCCCGGTTGCGGGCGCGAGCGACTGGATCGGCAAGGGGATCCAGGAGGATCTCGCCACCGAGCTGGTCCGGCAAAGCCGGCTTGACGTTCTCACGCCAACCGACGCGCAACCCGCTGCCGATGCCGTCGATGCCACCAGAATCGCGCGCGACAAAGGAGCGTCGTTGGTCGCCTTTGGCACGTATCAAATTCAGGACACTGATGTCCGCATCAACGGTCAGCTCATCGACACGGCTACCGGCAAGCCGATCGCTGCCCTGAAGGCCACCGGCCCGCGACGTGACCTGTTCCACATGGAAGACGTGCTCGCCGCCCAGGCCGTGGCGTCCCTTCCTCCCACGTCGATCAAGGTGGGAGGCGGCGCCTACGCTTCGACCAGCGAGGCCGGCGCTCCTGCCGCCTCGGGCGCCAACTATGCAACGCAGCCTTACAACTCTGAGGGTTATTACGTCACGCCGGCCCCGGATTACACCGTGAATCCCGGCTACGGCGCCACCACCTACACCCCAACTTACGACCAAGGGGACGCGCCCTACACGTCGGCCTACCCATATGACTATCCCTACGACTATCCCTGGTACGGCTATGGGTATCCCTACTGGGGCGGTGGCTTCTTCGTCGTCGGTGGATTCGGCGGCCGTCATCATGATCACGGCCGTGACGGTGGAGGCCGCTTCTTCAATGGAACCGAGTCGCATGAACTTGGTAGGTTCAACGGCGTCGATGCGCGTTCGACGGTAGCCGGCGAGGGCTCGGCCATGCGATCGTTCAGCGAAGGCGGATTCACGCGCTCGGCACCGGCATTCCACGAATCAGTCGGTAGTGGCGGCTTTCACGCCGCCAGTGGATTCGGCGGCTTCCGCGAGGGCGGTTTCGGCGGCGGCTTCCACGGCGGGGGTGGCGGCGGAGGCGGCCACCGGTAACCGGCGGTTTCAGGACCGTTGATCCGCAGACCACGGCGAGTCTGAGGTACCCCGAAGGCTCCGATCCAACGGCAGGAAATCCGAGCCTTCGGAGTACCTCAGACTCGGCGTGGCGCGCAGTGTTGATACGGAGCTCAATACATCCGCCAAACAAATACAATCAACAACCCAATCGCAGCGCACACCATTCCCCCAATGGCTTTGTTCTTGTCCGTCGAATTATCCGCCCGTGCCGCCTGCCGATAGCCGATGATTCCAAAGATAATCGCCAGGACCGGCGGGATGATGATGCAGCCTCCCGGAAGACTGATGATTCCCAGCACCAGCGAAGCGGTGCAGAAGCCGCTTTCCGATCCGGGCGCCTGTGCGGTGGTTCCTTCGAGCGTGAACGGCATTCCGCAGTTTTTGCAATTATTCGCCGAGACCGGACTCTCCGCCGCGCAGTGCGTGCAGCGGATCAACTGCGTGCCATCGGGCCGGCGCAAAATCGTCGGCGCCCGCGCGCCGGCGGCGGCATACGCATGCACCGGATGCGGATCAGGCTTGATGATCTGCCCACTCTTCGGATCGATCAACCGGCCATCCCGATGCAGGATCGGAATCGTGATCTTGTTATCGCAGGTGGGACAATGCCCTTCCTGCCCGCCCATCGACTCGTTGGCTTCCAGCCGTGAAGAGCAGTAGGCACATTGGAAGGGAAATCTCCGCCCCGACGGCCGACTCGGCACGGCAACCGCCTGCGGCTGTGGCACCGTCAGCACCGTCATACAAGTCGGGCAACGCAGCGCCGAACCCGCCTGCTTATCGTCGGCAGAGAGCGCGCTGCGACAGACGTGGCAGACAAAAGGAATCATGCCCGAACGTTATCGTACTGATGACACCGCAAGTTTGGAAAGCCCGAGAGTGCAAGCGTGGCAGGGGAGGAGGACCAAAATCCGAATGACGAAACCAGAATCCCCGAATCAAACCAGAATGACGAATGACCGAATGACGAAACCGCGAATTGAAGCGACGTCCCGTCGGACGTCAGCCGGTGCGGTTAGCCGATTGCCTCAAGTCACCAAACGGCGCGGCGGTACGTCCACTGTTTCATTCGGACATTGGTCATTCGGGCTTGATTCTGGTTTCGGGTTTCGTCATTCGGATTTACCCCGGTTGCCGCCCGCCGCGTCCTCGGGAATAATCACTACGCATGCTTGAGACTCTCAGCGACAGGTTGGGTGGCGTCTTCCGCAGTCTCTCCGGGCGCGGGCGCATCAGCGAGGAAAACATCCGCGAGGCGATGCGCGAAGTGCGCAGTGCCCTGCTCGAAGCCGACGTCAACTTCCAAGTTGTCAAAGACTTCACCGAAAACGTCGTTCAGAAGGCACTGGGGCAGGAGGTCATCAAGAGTCTTCAGCCCGGCCAGTTGATGGTGAAGCTCGTCTATGACGAGCTGGTTGCGCTGATGGGCCCGGTCGACACGCGGATCTATCTGGTGCAGCCTCCGCCCACGATCGTCATGATGTGCGGGTTGCAGGGATCAGGGAAAACCACCACCTGCGGGAAACTGGCAAAATATCTGCTGTCCAAGGGACATCACCCGCTGCTCGCGGCGGCCGACCTGCAACGCCCCGCGGCCGTCGAGCAGTTGCGCGTGCTGGGAGAGCAGGTCGGGGTGCCGGTCTACACTGATCCCACCAAAGTCGCTCCGCACGGGGAAGTGGCCAAAGGGTCGGCCGTCGCGGTTTGCCGGGCCGCGGTGAACGAGGCGAAGAATACCGGGCGCGACATCGTCATCCTCGATACCGCCGGCCGGCTGCACATCGACGATGAACTGATGGGAGAACTGCGGGATGTGCGTTCGCAGGTCCGGCCGCATCAAATCTATCTCGTGCTCGACGCCATGAGCGGGCAGGATGCCGTCAATAGCGCCAAGGCATTCAACGAGCAGTTGGAAGTCGATGGGCTGATCCTGACCAAATTCGATTCCGACACCCGCGGCGGCGCGTTGCTCTCCGCGAAAATCGTCACCGGCAAACCCGTCAAGTTTCTCGGCGTCGGTGAAAAACTCGACCGCCTCGAAGAGTTTCGCCCCGAGGGGATGGCTCAGCGGATCCTCGGCATGGGCGATATCGTCGGCCTCGTCAGCGAGGCGATGGAGAAATTCGATCAGGACGAAACCGCCCGTCTCCAGGCCAAGATGGAGAAGGGGCGGTTCACGCTCGATGACTTCATGGCCCAGATGTCGCAGGTGAAAAAGCTCGGCCCGATGGGAAAGGTGATGGGGATGATCCCCGGCATGAGCGAGATGACCCGACAGATGAACATGAACGAGGGGGATGTCGAGAAGCAGATGGGCCACATGCGCGCCATCTACGATTCGATGACCCCCAAGGAGCGCGCCAACACTGATCTGCTCGACGGCGCGCGCCGGCGCCGCGTCGCCCGGGGCGCAGGCGTCGAGCTCAACGAAGTCGGCCAGTTCATGAAGCAGTTCGAACAAAGCCGCGACATGATGAAAGCCGTCGGCGGCATGGGAATGATGGGCCGAATGAAGCTGATGAAAAGCCTGATGAGCGGCGACCTCGCCAGCCTCGGCATGCCCGGCGGCCCGCAACTCCGCACCAAAAAGTCCGGCTTCATGGAAAAAAAGGACCGCAACAAAAAGAAAAAACGGCGATGAAACCAGCGCAAGAATCTCCGTCCGGCTCCCCCCTTTAGCCGGCGAGCTTGCTCGCCGTTTCCAGAGGACGTTGCAACGGCACGAACGCAACGTAGCGGCGGATGCCCCTTGGCAATGACCCGGTGATGATGGATCTGCTGCAGCATGGCGTGTCACAGCAAATCGCCGAGCGGGTGCTGGGCGAAAAGTATGATGCCCAGTCAGAATTGACCACTGCTCGGCAGCTTGCCAAAAAACATGCGGCGCGTTTAGGCGGCCTCGACCCGATCGTGGCGCGCAAAAAGCTTGCCGGCCTGCTTTCCCGCCGTGGCTTCGGCTACGACCAGGTCAGCGACATCATCGACAGCGTCCTCGGCCCGCAACGGGAAGCTGTCGGCGAGAGTATCTGAACCACATGGCCTGCCGTGGCATCCTCTGCTATTTGAGCATCACCGTGGTCCTCATCATGCCATGCTGCGCTGCGGCTGAGGACCAGGCACAGAAGACATCGCCAACGGCGATCGTTCCCACGAACACCGAGTCACTCCAGCGCGCAATCGATGCTGCTTACCTCGCCGGGCAAAAGAAAATCGTCATATCCCCTGGCGTCTATCCGATGGACGACCGTCTCCGCCTCCGAAACCTATCCGACTTTGAAATCGACGCCACCGGCGTCACCTTCGCACGGGCGGAGCCAACAAAGACCGGCATTTCTTTCGACGGGTGCACCGACGTGACGTTGCGGGGTCTGACGCTCCGCTGCGACAAGGCCCCGCACACCCAGGGGACGATCGAAGCAATCGATCCCGATGGCACGTGGATCGATCTCCGTGTCGATGCGGGTTATCCCGCCGATTATTTGAATCAGAAGACGACCGGGTACTGTTTTGATCGGAAGACCCGCCAATGGAAAGCGGGCACGTTCGACTATGGCATCGCCAGCACTGAGCCGCGCGACGGCGGCCTGGTTCGCCTCCATCTCGACGGGCATCTCGGTCGGAATAACCAGATGCTCCCCGGCGACCTGATGGGCTTTCGCGGGCCGGGTGGATCGGACATCGCGGTCTTCGGCTGCGCGAAAATGAAAATCATCGGCGTGACGCTCCTTGGCGGCACCGGCTTCTGCATGCACGAATCCGGCGGCGAGGGAGCCAACTACTATTCCTACAGACTGACATACTGCCCCAGGCCGCCCGGGGCGATTACCGATCCGCTGATCGCTTCGAATGCCGACGCTTTCCACAGCTCCGGCATTCGCCACGGGCCGACGCTCGAAAACTGCTCATTCGAGGGGATGTGCGACGACGGTGTCCCCATTCACGGGGAATACGCGATGGTTGCCTCGTCCGGTACGAAGGAGCTGATCATCGCCGGTCCCGGCGATCGAAACTTCTTCCGGAACGGCGATCCCGTTCGCCTGCTCGATACCGGCGCGGGGTACGTAGGCGAGGCGAAAGTTATCAACAGCCAACTCGCCGCCGGCTTCCATCCGGCCGAGCCGCTGAAGGACAAGAAATTCGTTCGCTGCCATCGTTTCTATCAGCTGACATTGGATCACGATCTGCCAGCCAAGCCGGGAGACCGCGTCAGCGATCCGAACGCCAACGGCAGCGGCTTTGTCGTCCGCCACTGCACCATTCGCAATCACCGCGCCCGCGGCATGCTGATCAAAGCCGACGATGGATTGATCGAGGACAATCGGATTGAAGGAAGCACGATTGCCGATCTGGTGATCTCTCCTGAGTATTACTGGAACGAAGCCGACTACAGCCGCCACCTGGTGATTCGCAACAACTTCTTCGGCCGTTGCGGCTACGCCAGCACAGGCCCGTGGAACCAACAGGCCGGCGCGGTGACGCTCGCGTCGGAGGCGAAAAAACGCGGCCCCGGCGGATACGGACACCAGCAGATCACGATCGAGAACAACACGTTCGAAGAGATCGACGGCGTGAACCTATTCATCAACTCCGCCCAAAACGTACTGGTCGAAGGCAACCGCTTCCTCCGTCCGCAGCAGCAGCCGACCCGCCGCGGAGCCGATTACATGGATCCCGAGGCGTTAATCTATCTGAGCGATTGCGATGACGTGCGCTTCGAACGGAATACCGTTTCCGCCGCCGGAGCGTACAGCAAGCACACAGTGGAGGCAGCGCCCACCGCGACCAACGTCGCAGGCGAACGCGGCGGCGTCAGCCCGATACCTTCGCATTGACGCCACGAGCACGGTACTTCCACGAGCGTATTCGGTATCTGTGGCGACGGACTGCTGTGAACGCCAGCCAGTTGTGGTAAACTCCCGCAACAAATTACGGCCGAGTACCCAAGCGGACTAAGGGGACGGATTGCAAATCCGTTATTCGTCGGTTCGAATCCGACCTCGGCCTTGCTCCTTTTTCCCCGGAAGAATCGCTAAAACCCCTTGTTTCATAGGGTTTCCCGTCACTCCGCCCGCCGTCATCGCTTGTGCAAGTTTGTGCCGTGGAAAGACGCAAAATGCCGTCCGTTTTCGGCGCATTTTCGGCGCGCCGAAAGGGGAGCGCGTCATCGGTGCCGGTTTTCTTCATGCTCGCCCGCTCTTGCTCCGTCTCCCGCGGCGCCACCCTCGGCAGCTCCTCAAGCGCTGCGCGGTGATCGGCCAGGGTTGGGTGAGAGTACACGCCGATTGTCAGCACGGGCGTTGAATGCCGGGCGAGGGTCTGGCACACGCTCACCGATGCACCGCCAGCCACCAGCCAGGAAACGAACGTGTGACGCAGGGCGTGAAAGTCGGCCACGCGGTCGGACGCATCGCGGTAAACGAGGAAATCCGACGCCAGCCGCTCGCGTCGGGCCTTGCGGTCGATCGTCTCGCGGATCCAGCCGGCCCGGGCGCTGCGCAGGTCCGCCCGGAACATTTCGGCAACGTGTTGAATCTTCGGAAGGGTGAATACTGGCTTACCCTTGGCCCGGCCCGCCAGCCACGCGGCCAGGGCGTCGGCCAGGTCCATCGGCAGCGGTTGCACGTCATCGCGCCCGCTCCGCTTCCCCCGCTTGGAGTATCCCGCCGCCACGGTAACGCACGGCTCATCGTCGGCCAGGTTGAAGCTTGCCGGCGTCAAGCTCGCCAGCTCAGAAGCCCGCAAGCCCGTGCCAGCGGCCACGCGGTAAAGCATCACACGATCCGCCGCCGCCATGCAGTATCGCTTCCCGGTGCTCGGGACGTGCCGTAGCAGCGCCGCAAACTCTTCCCGCGACAACGCCCGGCGCTGGTGTTTCCGATCAGCCTTGGCAATCGCCGTCTTGACCGAAACGCCCGCCAGGGCATCTTCCCGCATCCGGCCATCCTTCAACAGCCATCGGCTGAAAAGCTTCACCGCTCGCATGTAGTGCGATGCCGACGCCTCGGACAGCCCGCGCGATTCCTTCAATTTCTGCAGCGCTGAATTGACCGCCGCCGGGCGAATGTCGTTAATGCCGACGGCCGACGCCAGCAGCAGCCGCACGCGGTTTGCCGTTAGCGCCGCATGGTTCGCCGTCCGGCCCTTTGCCAGTAAATCGCCTTCGTAAGCGCTGATATGGTCCGCCAGCTTCGTTTCGTCGGCGGCCTTGTAGGCGTCCGCCTTGCGATCGACCAGCCCGGCCCGGCGGAGCTTCGCTTCATGTTCCCAAAAGCCCGCCAGGCGCATCGCCTCGCCTTTGTCGGTTCCAGCCACGCGGGAAGTCCACCCGCCATCGGCCTTGCGAAATGACGCCATCCACTTCCCGTTACGCTTGGATACACTTGCCATAGTTCACCCGTCTTTCAGTTTGTTGCCGCTCACGAACGTCATAAACTATACCGATGCGATAGAGTTTATGCAAGGGCATTCCGTTGACTAAAATCTACCGCTGCGATACCGTTACCAACGATGGCACGAAAACAATTCATAACCACGGGCGAAGCCTCCGAACGTCTCAAGGTTTCTGCGCTGCGCGTCCGGCAGTTGGTTCGTGCCGGGCGCATCCGCGGCGAAAAGTTCGCCCGTGACTGGCTAATCGATCCCGCCTCGCTTGCCGCTGTCCGTGTCCGAAAACCTGGGCGTCCCAAGTCGGCAAAGCAGAAATCCAGCGGAAGCCGTCGCGCCGGCAATTGAGGGGATGCTCATGGAATTTCTTGAGGGTGCCAAGATCGAAGACCTGGACGGGGAAGACGGTACTCGTTTTTGTCCAGCAGGACGGCCCAACAATCAATGCGACAACGTGCCGCGCGTTTCTAGATCAAGGCAAACTCTTTATCGATTGCATCCCAAAATGCCCGGGCAAGTACACCGCAGACGTGCCGTATGATGCGACGATAGCGCCAGCCCGCGATCCCGCATCGCCCGTGCAATTCGCGATCTTCATTCATCCGGAATCAACGGCCGCTCGGTTCATTCAGTCGATCGTGGACATTATCCATTCTTGGAACTAGCGAGGCCGGCAGGGGGAACATTCTCGCTATCTCGGCGAGAGTGTATTCCTTCATTTCCATCAGCTTGGCGTCCGCGGGTGTAATATTTGCGGGCGGCCGCCGGGCTTGTGCGTTGTCACAATAGATCAGCGGTTGGTTGCTCATTCTTCACCATTGCCAGGAAGTCGCCGGGCTTCGTTGGATTGCTCCGCCGCGAGTTGCTGCAACTGCCGGGCGAAACCTTCCGCGTCGAATACGGTACGGTCCACAGCTTGAATTTGAAGCGGCCCGCCATCAGCCCCCGCCACGATGGTTGGCGCTTTGCCGATGGCCCTATCCAGCAATTCCTTGATGGCCGCCAAGTCGCCGCTCTTGGCTTGTCGGATCAGCACGTCGGCAATCTCCTTCGCGTCATCGACCGTCAGTCGCGACAGCAGCGCAGCTCGAATCTTCTGGACCCGCTTGGCGAAGGGATTGCCCTTGGCCAGCTTGTTCCCTGGGCGAAAGCGCCCTGTGGTGTCCCTGCCGTTGTCCCCCGTTGGTGTCGGTTGCTCTTCCATGACGTTCCTTGCCGTTCGGTGCCATCACTTGCCGGACGAAAGCCACATCGCACTGAACACTCTCGGCGTATCCCTGCGGGTCGTGATATCGAAATCTTTCAGCTTCCGCCATTTCGTCGCATGCTCTTCCGCCGTTTCGCGCAATTCCTTCTGCTGCCGTGCGAGGTCTCGCCGGACACCACTGGAAATATTTGGATGGTCCAGTTTGTCGATTTGAGACTGCATCGCGTTCGCCTTGGCGGTTGCGTCGGC
>Ga0302326_10005694_pt1 | contig 28343 bp, 29 predicted proteins | sample Palsa_T0_3_FD_202264 | JGI IMG/M metagenome (GOLD analysis project Ga0302326, IMG submission 202264) | Peat permafrost microbial communities from Stordalen Mire near Abisko, Sweden - Palsa_T0_3 | ecosystem: Environmental > Terrestrial > Soil > Palsa > Peat permafrost | place: Sweden: Abisko... | reverse complement strand
GATGCGCTGACCATGCTCGCTGCGTCGGACAAGCGCGCAGAGCTCCCCACCAAGGCGGTCCTCGTCGGTGATGCGCTCACAGTGTTCGACGTGCTCGTCTCGTCACGTGCGCACCCCGTCGCCATCGCCTTGACGGAGCGCTCGAGCGGACCGCGGACGCGAGCCCTCTTGGAGCTGATGGGCGTCCCGTCCATCACGGACGTGCACGGTCTTTTCCGCTGGGCTTCGGACGGCGACGTCGCGCTCGTCGACGCAGATCACGGGCTCTTCGTCATCAACCCGACGAAGAGCGAGATTGCAGCGGTACGCGAACGTAACCGCAGCACGTGAACCGCTCGAAGACCCTGCTACGGTGATCCAAGGGGGATGCCTGCGGCGTGTCTCTCGGAGTGATGATGACGGACGCACAACCCACCAACGAACCCGACGTGCTTCCCGCCCTCGCCGACGAGGGGGACCGACCATCCATTACGGAGGTCAACGGAACCGTCGCGCGGTTCGAGATGGCCTACCCCACCGAGCTTCACGAGCGCTACGCGTTTGGCCCGACGTGGCTCGCGCGGTTGCCATCGTTCCTGTGGTTCCTGTTCTCGCTCGGCGTGACGACGATCGTCGTCCTGGCGCATCACATGTCGACGAGCTCGAGCCTCACGGCATGGGTGCTCGAGCGGGATCGCAACGGCATCCCACCGTCGGTCCTCGCGTTCCTCGTCCTCGCGAGCGGCATCGCGACGCTCGTGCGGTCGCACATGCGCGGCGTGATCGTCCAGCGCGACGGCCTCGAGGCCCGATACGTCTTGCCGATGGGCCTACCGCGCGTTCGCCGCTGGGCGTGGGCGCAGATTCACCGCATGATCGTCGACCCACGCAAGGGGGTGATCCTCGAGCTCTGGACGGGGCAGTACGAGAAGCTGCCGGTCGTCGCGCGAACGGCCGAGCTGGCGGCGGTCCTCGAGCGCAAAGGCCTCGAGCACGGGATCACGGTGACGCGCCTGGAATAGACTCCGCGCAGCGAAACCCTGCCATGAGCAGGCGGTAGCGAGCGGGGTGGTGGACGCGATTGGTCGCGCGCAAACCCGGCGCATCGTAGTTGAACGCGCCGCCACGCAGCACACGCTCGCACTCGTTCGGAATGGGGTTGCTGCCGGTGAAGCCTTGTAGGTTGTGAGCGCGGAGCTCGTCTTGCGTCTCGGTAATCGCTGCGCAGTCTCCACCGACACCACTCGACGCTGTGGCTCGTCGATACGCTTGGGGATCGTAGGCGTCTTCGCACCACTCCCACACGTTGCCCGCGAGATCGTCATGCCCGTACGGACCTCGGCCCGCGGGGTGCGTTCCGACATCGTCCGTCGATGAGCCCCAGCCGAGCGACCGCCCGAACGTCGTGCGCTGCGCGGTGGGCGGCTCGTCGCCCCACGCGTACTTGCGACCATCGTCGCCGCGCATCGCTCGCTCGTACTCCGCTTCACGCGGGAGGCGTTTGCCCGCCCACGTGCAGAACGCTTTCGCGTCGGCCCAGCTCACGCCGATGACGGGATGCTCTGGGCCCGAGAAGTCCGCGTCGTTGCCAGCGTCCTTGCGGCTCGCGAGCGTGCGATCGTTGATGCGGCACGCCTTGGCCTCGATGCATGTTCGATACGCGGCATTCGTCACAGGCGTGCGGTCCAAGAGGAACGCGGGCAACGTCACTGGATGGGCCGGGTGTTCGTCCTCTTCCCCACCCCTGTCCGCTCCCATCGTGAACGTCCCCGCGGGGACGAGCAGCATGTCGTGTGGCGCTTCCGCTTCCACCTCCGCGTCCAGCGCTTGCGCAGCGGACACTCCAGCCTCGCTTGCAGCATCGTCCGCGTTCACCTGCATCGCGGGTGCAGGTGGAGGTTCTTCGCGGCACGCAACCAGCGCGGCCAGCACGCCGATCCCAACGATTCGGGTCAAAGCCTCGCGAGCTCCTTCGCGAACATGCGCGCCTTCTCCTCGAGCCGCGTCACACCGTCGATGTCGCCGTTCTTGCGAAACGCGGCGAGGGCACATCCGATGGCGCTCACGTACGTCTTCCGATGACGATTGCTCGACGGCGGAACCGGCATCGACGCGATCGCGTCGTAGATCAGCGCCGCTCGTTTCGAGTCGTTCGTCTTCGCGGCGACGTCGAAGAGCGGGTTCATGAACCAATCCTGCCGCTGCGGAGCCCGCAGGAACGTCATCACGCCGGCGAGGCGCTCGGGATTCGCACGCGCCATCGCGACGACGAGCTCTCCACCATCGAGATACGTCACGACCTTGTCGTGGTCGCCTCCCAAGAACTCGTCCGTGAGCTCCGGGCACGCGAGCCCGTGGGCTTCGCGGATCTCCTTGTGACCTCGAAGCGCCGTCGATTGCGATGCTGCTTCAGCTGCGGTCCGCGGCACCTTCCAGTGAAGGGCGACGATCTTCGTGTTGAGCGCGCGCCCTCCGACCACGAACGGCTCGAGCACGTCCTCTTGCTGGAGTGCGTTCAGGAGATCCTTGTCGACGTTCCACACGATCTTTCCAAAGACGAGCACGAGCGTGCCGCTCTTCGCCTCGCTCGGTTCGATTCCGCTGAGCTCCGTCACGCTAGCCTCCTTCTGATTTCCCGAGCACGTCGTCGCGCGTCATCGTTCGCGGGTCGGGTGGGAGATCTTCGGTGCGCACCATGACGCCGCTCGCGTACTTCCACTTCCCCTCCTCGCGGACGAAGCCAGAGAGCTCCACGAACGAACGGTCTTGCCCACTCTCGAAGATGCGCGCGTAGAAGAGCACCTCGCCGACGTCGCCGTCCATCGACGTGTGCAGAATGGAGAGGTCGAGATACCGCAAGCCCGCCCGTGCCGCGCGATAATCCACCGCCGCGGTCTCGGTGCGGTCCGGGTGCTCCGCGCATAGCGTGTTGGCGAGGTAGTCGACTTCGCCGCGCGCGAACGCCGCGTAACGCGACCGCATGAGCTCCTCTGGCGTCGCGGCCGCCCGCGTGCCGCGATGAAGCGGACCGCAACACGCGACGTAGCGCAGCCCCGAATGACACGGACAAGTCTTCGATGGCGTCATGCCAATCCCGAAGCTTACACAGCCGGGCGTTGGCGGGCGCTTGCAACTGCCGTAACGTCCGGCCGTGCGTCCGCAAGTCTTCGTCGGCATCGTCTCGGCCTTGGTCGGCGCGGGGATGACCAGCACACTCGGCATCGGCACGTCGGGCGACTGCTACAAGCGCTTCGCGATGAACGCGGGGGACACCGGGTCGGCGACGCTGACCGTTCCAACGAGCGCCACGTCCGGCGACTACGGTGTGCTCAGAATCACGAGCTTCCGCGAGAACCCGTCGCCGTCCTGCTATTCGCCGATCACGGAGGACGACTACCACTTCTGGCTCGTCGGTCTCCACGTTCCGTAGACCGCATCCTTCTTAGGGGCTCAGTCGTTACGGTAGGGAGGTCAATGCAATGAAAACGATCATGGTGCGCTACAAGACCGCGGAAGCTCACGCCGATACCAACGAAACGCTCATCCGCGCCGTCTTCACGGAGCTTCGGGCGCAAGCTCCGGCTGGGGTTCGTTATGCGACGTACAGGCTCGCCGACCGCGTGACGTTCATCCACATCGCGACGGTCGCGGCAGTGAACGACAACCCGCTCACGTCGCTGCCGGCGTTCACGGCGTTTCAGAGCAAGCTCGGAGAGCGTTGCGTCGAACAGCCCGTGCTCACAGAGCTGCCTCCGCTCGAGTCCTACGGGAGCCAACCATGAAGGTTAAAGGACTCGGCAACGCAATCAAGCCGTGGGAGCTCAAGACGCCACCCGGCACGGCGGAGTATCAGGCCTACAAAGACGAGGCCGCGGATCCGCCGGCGCTCGTGGTGCAGGTCGGGAAAACGCAGCTCCGGTATCACCTCCGTGCCATCGAAGATCTCCACGCCATGTTGGTCCGAAGCGGCGATTGGGTTCCGCTCGGAAGCGCGGACGAGCAGAAGCCCGCCGCGACCGGCACGGTCGAAGCGTGGGGGCGCGCGAGCACGAACCCGGTGAAGGTTGGTACGGCCTGAAGAAGGGTCTGCGCGGGCGCTTTGGGATGTATCTTCCTCCCGTCCTCGAAGCCCTCGGCCTCGCAGAGGTCGAGCACAACCCGAAGAACAACCGCATGCGCGCCGTCGCGAAGAGCAAGTGACCGAAGCCGCCGGTTCCCAAGTGACCGAGACACCGCCTAATCTTGCCGGCGCTCGCGAGCAGTTTCTCGGCATCGTCGGTGGCGTGCGGCCCGAGCTTCATCGTTACTGCGCGCGGCTGACGGGGTCGGTCATCGAAGGCGAAGACATCGTCCAAGAGACGCTCGCGAAGGCGTTCTACGCGCTCAGCCTCTCTGCCGACGTGCCGCCGCTCAGGCCGTGGCTCTTTCGCATCGCTCACAACACGGCGATGGACTTCTTGAAGAGCCACGGCAAGAAGTACACGGACGTGACGGCCGAAATCGAGGACGTCGCGGGCTTCGATGACAAGCCCGATCCCGCGGTCGTCCGCGCGGCGCTCGCGCGCTTTCTGACCCTTCCGGTGACGCAAAGGAGCGCGACCATCTTGAAGGACGTGCTCGGCCACTCGCTCGAAGAGACCGCCGAAACGATGGGGACGACGGTCATGGCCGTGAAAGCGGCGCTCGTTCGCGGGCGCGGAAAGCTCCTGATGACAGAGCCCGAGGAGACCCCCGTCGCAAAGACGACCCGTGCGGCCCTAGACCGGTATGCGAGCCTCTTCAACGCGCGCGACTGGGACGGCGTCCGCGCGCTCATCAGCGAAGATAGCCGGCTCGATGTCGTGTCCAAGTCGCAACGTCGAGGCAAGCAGGTCGGCCTTTACTTCGAGCGCTACGAGAAGGAGAACGTCGCGCTGCGCGTCGTGCGCCTCGAGGGTCAGCTCGCGTTCGCGGCGTACCCGGACGGGGCGAAGGAGCCGGCGTACTTCGTCTTGATGGATGTCGAGGATGGACGGGTGACGTCGATCCGGGACTTTCGGTACGTCCCGTATGTGATCGCGGAGGCAGACTTCGAGGTCTGCGACGTGCCGACGTAGCACCGACGGCCGAAGCGGCCTTATTTGGAGCCCGCTCGCAGCAAGCGGATGTCTTCCGAGTGCTGGCGCGCAACGTCCTCGAGCAGCGAGACTCGACCACTCAGTCGCTCGTCAGCCTTCATTTCGGTCGTGGACGCCTTGGCGGTCATGTTCTCGGCGATGAAACGGACGCTCGACTCGATCCGTTCGAGGATGACCAATCGGCCGTCGATCTTGTCCAACCGGCCGTCGATCTTGTCCAACCGGCCGTCGATCTTGTCCAACCGGCCGTCGATCTTGTCGAACCGGCCGTCCATCGTGTTCAGGCGTCCGCCGATGTCGGTCTTGACGGCGTGAAGGTCGGCTTTCGTAGCGTGGTCCATGGCTCACCTATTTAAGCTCGTCGCGATACGCGACGCAATCCAGCACGGTGCACCGAGCATGCCGCTCGATTCTGCCGTCAATCCGCTCGAACGACCTGGCCGTCCGGCCGGAATGCCGGCACCGGTCGACGCTGCGCGAGCGGTTCCCCTAGCCCATCCCAAAGGTCGCGCGCGCTCGGGTCAGCTCCGCGGTATGCGCACCGTGCGCGTCGCGGACGACGAACGGGGGCTCGGTGACGGTGGCGACGTCCGTGCGGTGACGACACGCGAAGAGTGAGAAGAGCGGCGACAGGCCTTCCTTCGGGATGACGTCGCGGGACGACGCGATCGAGAGCGACGCCGCGGCGCATGCGCTCTCGGCGCGAGCGCGCGAGACGGTGGGAAAGCAAAAGACGAAGACGCCTGCGGGCGCGAGCGCGTGGCGTGCCGCTTCGCAATAGTCGCGGACGTCGCCGCGGAGCTCGAAGCGCGCACCTGCGCGCTGAGGATCCGCCGACACGATTCCGCTGTTCACATCGAAGTACGGCGGCGAGCCAAGCACGAGATCGAACGTGCCCAAGGGGAGAGTCTTCGTCACGTCACGGAGGTCGCCGTGGATCGCACGCGCACGCAACTCGAGCGCGTTGGCCCAAAGGTTCTGCTGAAGCAGCCGAAAGCTCGCGTCCTGCACTTCGATCGCGGTCAAGGAAGCATCGCGGAAGTACCAAGCCACCGCGAGGCCAATCGAGCCGATGCCTGCTCCTAGCTCGAGAATCGCGAAGCGCAGCGAATCGGGGGCGTGCGTGACGGCGTACCACGCGGTCAGGAGATCGTCGGTCGAGTGGCGGTGGCCTCGGCGACGCTGGAAGATCTTGTAGTCGCGCGTGAGCCCGTCGAGCGTCATCGGCGAGCCCTCGGCGCGCGTCATCGACTCGAGCCGCTCGCGAAGCTCCGCGTCGGAGCGAACGCTCATGCTTCCCAGCATACACACAACGTATCCCGCCGCGCGCACCCGTCTGTTACGATTGGTGTGATGCGAAGTCTGTTCTTCGTTGCGCTCGTGACGTCACTCGGGTGCTCTTCCACGCAGGCCGCGCAAGACGGCGGTAACGACGCCACCGTATCGACCGACGCGAGCGATGCAGCGTCCGACACTTCGCCGCTCGCCGATGCCGAGCCCGAAGCAGGCGACGCTTCCGACACCGCCGCGCCGACGATCATCTTCGGCATGTACGACAACACGGCGATCGCGCCCGGTGCCGAGACGCCGACCGCGGCGAACTTCCGCGCCATCGCCAACAAGTGGATGGACGGCTCGCGCATCAACGTTCACCGCGTGTTCGACGACGAGACGAGCTTCCCAGCCAACTACGCCACGAGCGCGGGTGGGCAAGACCCGGCGAGCGGCAACGTATCGTTTCTCTCCGTCAAACCACCGAACGACGATCACGCCGGCGTCGCCGCCGGCACGTACAACGCGCAAATCACCACACTCGCCGCGTCGATTCCAGCCGGCAGTTACTTCACGATGTGGCACGAGCCGGAGAACGACATGAGCGCGACGGACTTCGTCGCCATGTTCCAAAAGTTCTACACGGTGGCGAAGGCCGCAAACGCCAACATCACAATCGGCTACATCGCGATGGCGTACCAATGGGGCATGGGGATGGCGTCGACCGCGAGCGAGGACCCCTGGTACCCCGGTGACGCCTATACGGATTTCCTCGCGGTCGATGCCTACGATCCCGGTTACAGCGGACAGCACTCGCTCGACACCGAAGCGGACTTCCAACGTTGGTTCACGTGGGCTCAGAAATGGAACAAGCCGCTGCTCATCACGGAGTATGGCGTCGAAAACGCATCGAGCACGAACGGCTTCACCGACACGGTGCGCGCCACCATCATTGCCAAGTCGATCGCGTACGCAGCCGGGTACCCATCGATCAAGATGATGCTCTACTGGAACGGAACGGACGCGACGCCGGGTGGAACGAACTGGTTTTTGAACCCCACGACGTCTTTCCCCACCGACAGCTACGCGCAAGCGCGCGCCGCGTGGAACGCTGGCGTGGCGACGTACGGAACGACCGGCACGAGCTATTGATTATTTCGACGTGATCTCGTCGTACGTAGCCTCGTAGCGCGGGTGGGTCGTCGCCATCAACCGATCCCAGAACGTGAAGTAGAGGCCGCCACTTCGCGCCTGGACCGATCAGGCGGGGCGTGATCTCTATGAGGAGACTCTCAGCTTTCGGCGGCTCCGCGCGGCCTCTGGTTGCCCTTGGAGTAGGCCGCCGAGAGCATGCTGTCCGGAACGGGGCGATCGTCACACTGTTCGGGATGCGCGACACGCCTCGCCATGGAGGTCCAAGCCGACGGGACGCTAGATTCGAGCTCGGCGTGCACCCTGCTCGACGGCAAGCGGCGAAGCGCCGCTTCGCTCAGTCGTAGCCGCTCGTCCACCACGTCTCGTTCGCAACGAGACCCCGCTTCGAGTTCGTCCCGCAGTGCACCTCGCCCGCAAGCCGATGGTAGAGGTCCCAGTCCTCCACCCAGACGACGTTGATGCCGACCGGCGCGAGCGCCATCTCCATCTGCGCCTTGAAGATGTCGACGCCGTTGATGACGGGGCCGTGCGGATCGGGAGCAGCGAACGTGGTCGGCGAGTAATAGAGACCGTTCACGGTGCCCACCTGCCATGCAAGCGAGCCGCCCTGCTCGGGTTGATAGAGGTACGGGATGTGGATGATTTCGGCGTCGGTCAGGCCCGTCGCCGCCTGGATGACTTGGAGCTCGGCGTTGACGCTCGCGACGGCGGCATTGCTCGTCGAGATGATGTCCGTGTCGGCGAGGGCGTCGCTGATGGAGATCTGCGCGGGCGTCGGATTGTTGTTGTCATCGAGCCAGCTTTCGCCGGCGAACATGAGCACGTCGCCGTTGCCCGCGGTGACCTGATCCTGGAGCATCGTCATGGCGAGCGCAGGGTCGTTCAGCAGGAGCACCCAGCCTCGCGGCGAGCTCGCCGTGAGGAAGCTCGTGGTCTCGTCGACGTGGCCTACGAACAGCCAAGACGTGTCGATGTAGACCGGCGGCTGCACGAGCTGCGCCTCCATCATCTTCTCGAATGACGGATCGGGGTGCCACGACGGGATGTCGCCGCGAAACAAGCGGCCGAGTGGGTAGTTCGTGCCGTTCAGCGAGTACGGCGGAATCGTCTCGAGATTGCCATACGAATTGAGCGAGTCCGAGTCGGGATCGGCCAACGACACGCTGAACTGCTGGACGCCAGCCGCACCTGGCCCACGGAACTTCGCGAAGACGACCTTGCCCGCCGGACGGAGTGGATTGTTCGTGTCCGTCGGCGTGTAGATGTTCGCCGACCGGAGGTAGACATCGATGATGTGCTGCTGGCCACCGGTAGTCGGCATCGACATGTAGCCGACCTCGAAGAAGTCCTGCGTCCACTGGTCGTCGTAATAGGTGTTGTCGGCAAACGTCTCGTCGCCGTTGATCTCAGTCACGTTCGAGGGCGTCGCAGGGAGAACTCCACCGTCGCCTTCACCCGTCCCCGCCATGTCGGAGTAGAGCGCCGACCGCATCGCGACGGACCCTTCGTCGTCCGAGTACGCCGTGACGAACATTTGCTCCTCGGGCGCGAGCTGATGGCGCGTCACGATGGGTGCTACGCGCAAGATCACGGAGTCGGTCTGCGTCGCGCCGCCGTCACCGACGTTGATGGATAGCGTGACCGTCGTGTAGCCGTTCCACACCGCTGGGTCGCGAACGACGTCGGTGGCCTCGATCGCGAGCGTGACGTTGCCAGCTTGAAGCTCGGCGGTCTGAATCTGATCGCCGTTCTGCCAATCAAAGAAGGTCAGAGCGCCGTTTCGCTGGATGAAGAGGTGGATCAAGGGCGCAGAGGCAGCGTCGACGGAGACCGTCCCAAGCGTACCCGGCGGCGCGGCGGGCCAGGCGCGTACGCCGAGCGGAGCGAGATCGAGAAGATCCGCCGGTCCGTTGACGACGGTGTCGGCCGCGTCGTTGCACAAGGGAAGCTGAATATCGCTGAGGAGATCGCCGCCGCTCGTCGTGCTGACACACGCGCTCGCAGAGTCATCGATGTTGGCGAGGAAGATCGCGCCCTGGGTCGCGTTCCATACGGTCTTGTTCGCTTCCTCCGTGGGATCGTTCCAGTCGATCGTGCCGTTACGGTTGGTGTCAGCAAGGATGTCGACGACGGGGCCGGCGGCGTCCGGCTGGCTGCTGCTGTCGCTGCACGCGGGGATGATGAGAAGCGTCAGGGTGAGGAGTGCCTTTCTCATGGCATCCTCCCGCTGACCGTCGTCGGGTTGTGTGCGAAGCGAGCCGCCAGGGCATCGAAGTCCGCGACCCGTTCAGGTGGTGCGGAGCCGCGCGCGGAAGCGATCCATTGTGTGGTGATGGGTGCGGCGATGACGATGAGCGCGTTCGACGCATCGGTGCGCACGTAGGGTTCGGTGGTCGACGTGAACATCGCGAACGAGGCCCGTGCCGTCGTCTCGCGAATCGCCTGAACCTCCCCCGCGGGAGCTGCGTTGGCGATGGCGAGCGTCCACGCCGAGCCCATGAGCTCGAGCGACCGCAGCAAGTGCACGGCCATCGTTCCGGTGGGGTGCTGCCCGGCAACGGTTTCGAGCGCGCGAGCCGCACCGATTCGGCGGCAATCGCCCAAACCCGCGATCACTGCGTCTTGGTTCGGCCCTTGGGTCGTGGCGAGGCGCGCGAGCGTCGCGACGTCCGTGTCGAGCGTGAGCTTACCGAGCGCCTCGGCTGCAGCGCGGACCTCGAAGTACTCCGTGCCGCTCGTCAGGATCGCGCGAAACACCGGCGCCACTGCTGGCTCCTTCTTGTCGCCCGCGGCTTCGATGAGCCCGGCCCGGAGGGCGATGCGCGCGGAGGACGACGCGGGCATCGTGAAGTGCTCGGGCTCGACGATCGGTTCGAGGAGCGCGAGCGCAGCGCCCGCATGGCCACGGGTGACGCCTCGCAAGAGCGCGGTCATTGGGTAGAAGCGACCCTGCTTGGTGTGGTCGAGAGCGTCAGCGCGAGCGACGACGGTGCGTACCGACTCGAACGCACCGGCATCGCGTCCGTGCGCTGCCGCAATCGAGGCGACGAGCTGTGCACGGGCTCCGGGATCCAACGTCGTCACCGACGCGAAGGCATCAGCTCGAGCGGGGGTTGGCGCACCGAGGACGGTGGCAGCGACAAGACAGACGGATGACAGATGAGCAAAGCGCATGGGGAGCGGTCGGTACCATCGTGAAACATGTGGTGCAAGGTGACCGAGCCGCAAAATCGTCGCGCATCCAATCGCGCTGAATCTTTCGTGCGCAAGCTTTCTTTACAAACGACTCGCGGCCTGACTTCGACGACGTCCGGAAGACGCTGAAGATCGAACGCCGCGAGCTGCCGAGACCGCTCGAGATGGCGCTCAAGTCACTACACGATCGCGCAGCTCGCGACGCTTCGCACGGACCACTTCGTCATCGTGCCCGACCAGTCATGGCGCTCGATCATCCGGATGCCGTGCGCAGCCTCACCCTCGCGTCCTCGTTTGCCAAGCCAGACGCTTACCTGCTCCGCGAGTTTGCCGTTCCCGGCGCCGAGCGCGTCGTGCTGCCCGGTGGGCACATGATCCACGACGAGGAGCCGGAGCGGTTCTTCGAGTCCGTTCGACGATTGCGACGATGACGTCAGCGATCGACGTGGTCGTCGCCGATTCGGTCAACTTGTACTTCACCGAGGGTGAGGACGAGATCCTCTCGATTCCAGCCAACGGTTCCGGACCTCCGGTCGTGCTCGTCTCCGGCTTGAGCGGCCCGCTCGAGCTCGCGACGGACGGCGTGAGCGTCTACTGGGTCGACGCAACCACCATCTCGAAGGTGCCCATCACGGGCGGGGCGGCGACCACATTGTACTCGACGGGTGGCGATGCGGCCTTCATTGCGGTTGACGGGACGAGCGTCTTTTGGACGAATTCGTGGGAAATCCTGAAGCTCACGCCGAAGTAGCGCGCTAGGATTGGGGCATGACTCGGGGTGGCGGGCTGCGACGGATGTCGCTCGCCGCATTGGCCTTCGTGGCGTGCGGCGGGTGGGAACCGAATCCATCTCACTTCTATCACCTCGCGATCGCGTCCGGCTTTTCGGACGCGCAGTACCAAGCCATTCGCGATGCTGCGTCGGAGTGGCAAGCGAGCAGCGGGAACTACGTGACGTTCGATCCTGTGGTCGCGAGCGTCTCCGCTTGGGGCACGGTCACCTCGACGGACAGCGACGTGATCGCCTTTCAGGCCGACAGTGTAGGGGCGATTAGGTCGGAGTTCGGCGGCGGCGCAATTGGGTACACGCAATATGAGGGGCAGTCATCGAACGTGTACCTCGGCACGTCGCTCGACGCCGAGACGTTCCACCAAACCGCGCTGCACGAGATCGGGCATGCGATTGGATTGAAACACACGACCCCAGGGACGGTGATGTGTCAGGACACCACGTGCGCCACGCTCGAGATCACGTGCGGCGATCTCGTGCAGCTCCTCGGCCACAGCGTCGCCGGTTGCACCCTGTAACAGACGAATGATGTCGCGTACCTTCGCGGTCGCGGTGCTCGCTGCGTGTGGTGGGCGAGCGCAACATGTCGAGGCCATCGCACCGCAGCACCTCGAGACGTTCGTGGTCGCCGACTTCGAAAAGGGATGTCCGCTGGCACATCGAATCACCGTGGCGCTCGATGGCGCCGAGGTCGCGGCGATCGATGCCGGATGCAAGCCGGAGCCGGTAGCCCACGACGGAGTCATCATCACCGACACGACTTCCCCTACGTTCAGCGGACCCGCGTTCGACGTGGCTGCCGGTCATCATCGGATCGTCGCGTACGATACGATGACCGGCCGCAACGCAGAGGTCTCGTTCACCACACCGCTGCTGGGATCGGCGGCGCACCCGTCGGCGGTTGGTGCCCGCGCGGACACGGTCGTCATCGTCGTGAACGACAGTATGATCGGTGTCGGCGTGATGATCCGACAGAACCTCATCCTTCTCTGACCGTTAGCCCTACCCTCGGGGGGATGAAGCTTCGAAGTCGTCGCGCGATCGTGCTTGGCGCGGTCATCGTCGTCGCATGCCTCGTTCTCGCCGCGGTTCGTCCTGGCGAGCCAGGCTACGGGCGTCTCTACGCGGAGCAGACGTACCACCACCAAGCGCTTCGCGCGCTCAACCACGTCGCTGCGGGCGGCGCGGATGTCTCCGAGGTGCTCGAGGTGACGACGCACGTGCGCGCTGGTGACGCGCAGGGTTGGTACGCGGCGTGGACCGCGCTCGGGGATCGCAACCTCGCGCGCGCGAACGCGACACGCGACGTGGACAGCCGCGGTGAAGCGCTCCTGCGCGTGCACTCCTATTACCTCCGCGCAGAATTCTTTCTTCCGTCTGACGATCCGAAGCGGCTCGAGTCGCTCCGGCGCAACAAGAAGGCGTTCTACGAGGGGCTCGCCACGCTCGGCGTCGGCCACGAGCGCCTTGCCGTCCCGTACGAGGGGAAGCACTTGAACGCGCTCTACTTCGCGCCATCGAGCCACGAGCCGGCGCGCAAGCCACTCATCGTGTTCTGCGGCATCTCGAATCCGGGATTCGCCGTGACGGCGGGTGCGTCACGATCGGCGAATTCGTATTCGTAGACGTCGACGAACTTCGACGCTTCGCGCGCGGTCTGCAGGTAACCGCAGTTGTTGAGGCCATTGCCCGGTGTGTAATCGAAGATGGCCGTCCCGAAGGCCGCGCTATCAGCCATGCGACAGAGCGGCTCATACACGGCGGCTTCTATTGCGACAGCTCCGATTGCACCTTCTGAGCGTGCACCAAGTGCTCCGCGACCTTCGAACGGATCGTCTGCATCAACGCTCGCACCTGGGCGTCTTTTGCATCCGGAATGAGCTGATTGTCGACGATGCCGAGCACCGCCGTGTGTTCCTTCACCTGCGCGTCGACATACGCTTTGTCGAACGCGGCTCCGCTTTTGGCGGTCAGGTCCGCGAGGATCTGGCCTCCATCCGTCTTGATGCCCGAGCTTGTCGTCGAGTCCAGCAGCGTCAGGCCTTCCGTCCGCGCGAGCTCTGCTCCCGCGTTGTCGGCGGTGGTGTGGTCGGCGATCATCATGGTGGCGAGCTTGTTGACACGCGCGTCGCTCGATTTCGTCTGGGCGAGCTTCGCCTGCTCGATTTCGCCTGCGTTCGCGGTATGTGTCACCTCCAGAATCTGGCCAGCGCTCAACCGGCTTGGAGGATCATTCGCGACGGATGTGTTCTGCGACGACGATCCCGGAGTCGCTGTGCTCACCGGTACGTTGTCACGGCACGCGGCAGCACACGCGAGCGAGAGTAAGAACGCAACGGTCACCCCTAGACGCGCATTGAACATGATTTTCTCCTCCGAGAGGAGCGCGAGTAAGCACCAGTCGTTCCATACGTGGTGTGTGCGAGAACTCGTCGAAGGCGCACCGCGAAGCGTGGCAAACTGTCACCGATAGGCGTTTGTGCCACAGGCGACGCGCTCAGCCCAACGATCGCGCTGACGCTATGGCGTGCAGATGCCGAAATCCACGGTGGTCCCTGCAAACACCGCCGGACCGCACGTCCCCATGCCGCACTGCGAGCTCATCGTGCAAACTGGCGCGGTTCCGTTTGGGCACATGCCGCTGGCGTGACGCCGCTGTCGCATGCACCATCGGACGCGACACAGGCGATGCCTCCGGGTGTGAGACAGGTGACGGGGTTGGTTCCGCTGCAGAACGTGAGCTGAGGGTACGGGGGCGGATTGACGATGGCCTTGCTGGGGTCGCACCGCGCTCATGGGCAGCCGCCGTCGCATTCGACGATTGAGAACGGCGGCGTGCCGACGTTCCAAGGACCTGCGTCCTCGAAGCCGCCCTGCAGCGCCACGTCGTTGCCGCTGGTGTCCTTGAAAGTCATGTCGTCGAGAAAAAGCAACGCGGCAGGCCTCGGGGCGATGCCATCCTGGACAATCAACGTCATCTGCGTGGATTGCCCGCTCTGGACCATCGGCGTCACGCACTGCGTCCACACGGGGGTGGCGTCGCACTCTTGCGTGAGGACGTTCGTCCCCCAATTGCCATCCTTGACGAGGAGCTGGACGTTGGATCCCCCGCGCATCCACACGGCGAGCTCGTAGCTCTGTTGCGGCGACGTCGTGACCCACTCCCACGTGTTGCTGTAGCCGGGGGTGGTCGTTCCTGTGAAGTCGGCGCGTAGCACGTGCGTGCCGCCGTGCGCGCCGCTGGGATCCGTCGCGTCCACCGCGACGTCCGGTGCCACGTCGACCGCGGAGGGCGCATCCTCCCCCGCGTCGCGGTCGTCGAGCCCGTCGAGCGATGGGAAGAGACACGCGGCCAAACCGACAAGCCCGGCTAGCCCGATCGTCGATGCGATCCGTCGCGGCATCCCGCTCATCATCCCACGGATTCTGCCTGTCGGACCATTCGCGACGTGGACTCGGCCGTGTTCTGGATCATCGGGGATCTCCTCTTGGATCGGATCGATCGGGCCGACACCTGGAAAGGGACGTATTCTTTGCCAATGGCCTCGGGTACGGCTCCTGCACAGCTGCCCGATATGCGTTTAAGCTTTTTCCTCGCGCTTGCAGCTTGCTCGTCCGGTGCATCGGCCGTGTCGGATGGTGGTGTCGCGGACGCACCCTCCTCGAGCGACGTGGCAGTGTACGACAGCGCGAGCGACGCGGGCGGAGACGCGGGGTGGACCTTCGAGCCCGCGACCTCGGTCGCCGAGCTCACGCAGAACAACACGGCGGGGTGCGGTTCGAGCGCGGCTCCATGCACCGGCGCGTGGACGCAAACGCACACGGTGACGTACGGCTCCGGGAGCTACAGCGGGCAAACCCACACCGTGGACGGTTTCTGGGATCACCTCGTCGCCGGGGGTGCGCACAACGCGGGCAGTGCGAAGGGTTACGTCAGCAAAGTGCCCGTGAGCGTCCTTTTGCCCGGGCACTCCGTCCCCGTGTTCGTCGAGACCCAAGACTGGTGGGGCAACGGCAACGGTCACATCGACAACGGCGAAGACTCGACGAACGCCGCGCAAATGGCCAACCAGGTGAGCGACCACATCAGCCGCGGCTTCGCAGGCCAAGTCCTCGACTGGTACGGACAGGGCACGACGGCCGACAAAGCGCTTCCTGCGATCAAGGCCAACGCCGAGGCCTCGGGGGGCAAGTATCAGTTCGCCGTCATGATCGACAAAGGGCTGTTCTCGAGCTGCGGCGAGACGGTCACTTGCCTGAACGACGCGATCGCCTACCTCGTCACGAGCTACACCGCGTCGCCCGCATACCTCAAGGACGGCAACGGTCATCCGATTCTCTTTTTCTTCATCAACGACTATTATCCAACGGAGTACGCCATCCTGAACGACTCGGGCGTGAACGCCATGGGGACGACGTTCGTCATGTACGAGCCGAATGGCTTCCCCAAGAACGCGCCTCCCAACACGATCGGCGAGTATGGGTGGGTCAACCCCGCAGACGGCGCGATGACGATGAGCACGGGATCGGCGGGGACCTTCTCGTGGGCAACGGACTTCTCCTTCGGTGACCTCGGGAGCTTCTTCCATGCAGCCGCCGCGAACCCGACGTCGTACGCCGTCTCCGAAGTGCACAAGGGCTTCGACGACAACCTCGCCAACTGGAGCATGAACCGCATCATCGATCAGCGCTGCGGCGCGACGTGGCTCGAGACGTTCAACCACACAGGCAGCTTCGGCGGGAGCGCGACCTACATGGGCAGCCTGAACTACCTCGCCAGCGGCGGGAAGCTCGACTTCATCATGGTCGACACATGGGACGACTACGAAGAGGGCACGGAGATAGAGACCGGAATCGACAACTGCTTGAGCAGCCTCGACGTCACGCTCGTCGGCTCGACACTGAGTTGGACGCCGACCTGGGGCGCCGATCCGATGGACTCGACCGTCACGGGCTCCGAGTCGACCGTGTACCAGTACTCCGTGTATGCGGCGCAAGGCGCGACCGAGCTCATGGACATCGCCGATCTCGTCTGCACGGGCGGCACATGCCCCCATACGTTCGATGTATCGACGCTCGCCATCACGGGAGGCCCCTACGTGTTTTATGTGGAGGCCGTGGGCATGCCCTCGATCGTGAACACGCTCGCCGGACCGACGACGGCGTCGTTCAGCGTGCCCTGATCAGTATTTTCCTTCGATCCCGATGCTCGGAACACTCACCGGCCCAATCGTCTGCGGCGTGCACTGATCGAGAGACGGCGCCGGCTTGAGCTGACACTGCGCCGCGATCGCCTCCTTGTTGAACGTGACGTTGAGGCCTTCGAGCACGACGGCAATCTGGCCGTGCGCTCCAAGCCGCCAGCGCTTCTCCAAGCGGACGTCGATGCGCCAGAAGTCGGGCAGCCGATATCCATTGTACGGGGCGATGGGGAGCCCTTGCGCCGTCTGCGTGTACGGGAGCCCCGTGTAGTAGGTGAAGCGCGTGCCTGCGTGCCAGCCGACTCCGAGATCGAACGCGAGGGCGGCGTTGAAGACGTTCGGGCGGTCGAAGTTGCTCGGAACGTTGGTCGCCTCGTTCGATAGCGGGTGGGGGACCTCCACGGTCGACCGCGAGAACGTGTAGGAGATCCAACCTCCGATGCGTTTGGAGAACGACCGCCGCAAGAGCAGCTCGATGCCCAGGCTCCGGCCTTGCGTGCGCGCGTCGACGCAGTCGAGGTTGGGCAAGCCGCTGAAGATCGACGAGCACGAGGCGAACGCGTTCGTCATGTTGAAGTAGCTCTGGAGAAAGAACGTGCCTTTGAGCTCGAGATCCCAGAAGAGCTTCGCTTCGAAGCCTTGGCTCGCTTGAACGGCGCTCTGTAACCCGTCCGCCAGCGAGCCGAGCTCCACGCCGGGGATGGGGGCGGCGAAGCTCGGGGGTTGGTGCGTGATTCCGAACGTGCCGACCCACGTGAGGCGCGGGCTCACGGTGACGCGCGCGGCGAGGCGTGGGTCCACCGCAGGTTGGGCGGTCGCTTTCTCGCCGAGCAGGAGCGCGAGCGGGGAGTCGGTGGCGACCGTTCCGGATGAACGGGACGTGAACACGTCGAAGCGAACGCCAGGCACGATCTCGACGCGCGGATGAATGCGCCACACGACGTCGCTGTAGCCGCCGAAGATGACGTCGTTGCGCGAAGGCGACGTGAGGGACAGGCCGTCCTGCGTCGCTTCCGTGAATTCGTAGTTGTAAAGGAGCGCGTCGGCGCCCGCGCGAAGCCGCAGATTCGGGCTCAGCGTCTTGTCGAGCTCGGTGCGAAGCTGGATGCTCGAGGCCTGCACGCGGACAGAGTCGTTGTCAGTGCCGCCGCCGACGAGCGAGTCGTCGAGGCCCAAGGTGATGGCCGTCCGCAGGCGCCCGCCGACGAGGCTGTGGTCCCATCGCAAGTCGGCGCGGTGGAACTCCGTGCGAAAGAGCGGGATGAAGGGGCCGTACGTGAGTGGGTTGCCCTGCTGGTCGTAAGTGGCGGGGTTGCGCTCGTCGAGCTCGTCGAACGAGCCGAAGACGAACGCCGTCAGCGTGTCGCGCGGCGCGACGCGGTAGGAGAGGCGGCCCTGGTAGTCCCAATAAGCGAGCTGCGTGTTGGGCGCGAAGAGGGGAACGAGTAGCGCGGGATACCCGTAACGGCCGGCGACGAGCGCGTCACCCTTGCCGTTCGCGAATGGGGCTTCGCCGAGAACCCCTGCATCGAAGAGCCGCACTTCGGCTTCACCGTTGACCCGTGACGACGGGCCGCGCGTCTCGCCGGCGACGATGCCACCCGTGAAGCGCCCGTACTCGGCGGGGTAGCCGCCGGGATAGAAGTCGACGCGTTCGATCAGCGACGGGTGGACGACGCTTGGCCCGAGCGCGAGGTGATAGAGCAGCGGGACGCGTACGTCGTCGAGGAAGTAGCCGGTGTTCCCAGGCGGCGCGCCGCGCACGAAGAAGAACGGGAGGCCGCTCACGATGGGCACGACGCCGGGCATCATGTCGATGGCGCGAAACGCGTCGCCGAATGCTCCGGGCAGATCGCGCACTTCTTCTTTCGAGATGATCGTCCCGCCGATCTCTGTGCGCTTTCCGCGCACGTGCACGTCCTCGATGGGTCCCTTCACCGCGGGAAGCACCTTTGGCGGCACGGGCTTCGGCGGGACAACCTCGAGGATCTCGACGCGGGGTGGCGGGAGGACGACCGCCTCTCGGAATGGGATCTCGATACGAATGCGCGCGGCCACGGGCTTTGCGTCGCGTGTGGCGGGCTCGAACGTGAACGTTGGAAGCGCCGCGCGCACGGCGTGGAGGAACGGCTCGCCACCGGCGAGCACGCGCGAATCGATCACATGGCCGTCGTCACCGACGATGAGCTCGATGACGACGACGGCCTGCCCATGCGCGCCCTCGGGATAGACGACAGCGACGTCCCGGGCGTGTGGCGGCTCCACTCCGAGTCCGTGCGTCCCACCCACGACATCTTGCGCAGACGCGAGACGCGGCAGCGCCACGAGGACGAACGCGACGAAGGTCCGTGCGGCTCGCGCGAGTGTCAGCTCTGCTCCACGAACTCCGCGCGTGCTCGGTCGCGAAAGCTCGCGTCGGCGAGGAGCTCGACTGCGGTTCGCGCCATCGCTTTCGCCGCGAGGATGGCCGTGTCGATGCCACGGTCGCTCGCGGCAGCGACGGCGAACTCGCGCTGATGAATCGTGGTCGTCCCCTGGTCGACGATGCCGAGCATCGGGTGGATGCTCGGGACCACGTGCGACACGTCGCCCATGTCCGTGCTGCCGGTGCCTGCGGTCGGATCGGTCTCCCGGACGGGGCGCCCGAGCGCTTTGCAGTGCGCTCCAAATGCTCGGGCGATGGCGTGGTTGTTCGTCATCGAGCGATAGCCTTCGCTGACCTCGATCGAGACGCCCACGTCGCTCGCGGTCGCTGCGGCACGCGCGCACCGTTCCACGATCGCGCGCACACGGGCGTGCTCGACGTCGTCGAGGGCGCGGACCACAATCTCGCATGCCGCGTGCTCCGGGATCACGTTCGAGGCCTCACCGCCCCCATCTCGGATGATGCCGTGCACGCGCACGCCGTCCTTGAACGTCGGCCGCTGGGAGTCGACGAGCCTGAACGTATCCATGCACGCGACGAGCGCGTTCCGCCCGTCGTGCGGGGCTGCTGCCGCGTGGGAGGCTTTGCCTTCGAAGCGAAACGTGTACGTGCACAACGCGAGAAACGGATGCATGAGGATGTCGCGATCGAACGGGTGGAACATCATCGCCGCCTCGATACGCTCGAACGCGCCGGCTCGAATGAGCTTGATCTTGCCGCCGCCGCCCTCTTCCGCGGGCGTGCCGAGCAGAATGACCTCGCCGCCGGACTTCGCGACGGCCGCCGCTGCACCAATGAACGCCCCAACGCCACCCGCCGCGATGAGGTTGTGCCCACACGCGTGACCAATGGCCGGAAGCGCATCGTACTCCGCCAGAACAGCCACGCGCGGCCCCGATGAATTCCCCGAGCGCGCGCGAAAGGCCGTCGGCATTCCCCCGAGACCGCGTTCGACGGTGAAACCGATGCGCTCGAGGTAGGCGGCGATGCCGCGGGCGGCCTCGTGCTCTTCGAACTTGAGCTCGGGTTTGGCGTGGATCGCACGCGCAAGCTCGGCCAGCGCGCCGCGCTCTTGGTCGATGCGCGCGTCGATCGCGCTGGTGGTGCTGTCGTCGATCACGTTCTGCTCCGCGGCTTTTGTGGGATGCGGATTATACTGACTTCTCGATGCGCGTCCCGCGGTTCATTTTTCTCTTCGGCGTCCTCCTCGTCGGTTGCCCGAGCCCCGAAGCGCGAAAGGACATTCCGCCCGTTACGTCGGGCGCGACGACGGTCATCGCGTCGACGAGCGCAACGCCCGCCCCCGTAGGTCCACAGAAGATCACGACCGAGGACACGGCAATGGGCACGCACCTGTCGTTCGCGGCGTACACGAGCAGCCGGGTCGACGAGCCGACGATTCGGCGCGCGTTCGCGGACGCAGTCTCGGAGATTCGCCGCATCGAAGCGCTCATGACGACGTGGCACCCGAGCGAGATCACGCGCATCAACGATGCGGCCGGGATCTCACCGGTGGACGTGAGCCAGGAGACGTACGATCTCGTGGCGGAGTCGCTTCACGCGTCGGTGATCTCGAAGGGCGCATTCGACATCACCTTCGAAAGCCTCCACGGGATGTGGAAGTTCGACGAGGACCTCGACCCTCATCCCCCGAGCGAGGCCGACGTGAAGGCGAAGCTCGGCCTCGTGAGCTATCACCACGTCAAGCTCGACTCGGCGAAACACAGCGTGTTTCTCGATGCGCGCGGCGTTCGCATCGGGCTCGGTGGCATCGCCAAAGGGTACGCGGTGGATAAGGCAGCCGCGGTCCTCGACCGTGCTGGAATCACGTCCTACTTCGCGCAGGCCGGCGGCGATCTCTTCACGCGTGGGAAGAAACCGAACGGCGAGGAATGGCAGGCCGGGATCCGCGATCCTCGTGGCACGAAGGACCAGTTCTTCGCCCTCTTGCCGGTGAGCGATCACGCATTCTCGACCGCGGGCGATTACGAACGCTCGTACGTCGTCAACGGCCGCCGCTACCACCACATCATCGATCCGCACACGGGCTTTCCGGCGACTGCGTCACGCAGCGTGACCATCTATGCCCCGACCGCCCTGCTCGCCGACGAGATCGACGACGCCGTGTTCATCCTCGGGCCAAAGGAAGGGTTCGAGCTCGTCGAGTCCATCGACGGAGTCGGCGCCGTGGTCGTGGATGCCAAGAACAACCTGTGGGTGAGCAAGCGCCTCCAAGGCAAGCTCGTCGTGACGGGCGTCCCGACGGACGCGCCTTAGAACCGTCGTGTGACGGCGCGGGCCGCGCGTTCGAGATCGCGCGCGGTGCGCACCTCATGGACCTCGGTGCAGATCTCGGCGTAGCGCGTCATCGCACTGTCGCCTTCGGCCCAACGTTCGCGGGGGTCCGGACATATCCAGAGAAGACTCTTCGCGCGACTGCGCACGCGCTCGAGGGCTGCCTCCCCCGCATCGTGGTAGTTCGTGCGGCCGTCTCCCAAGATGACGACCGTGGTCTTCCGGTCGACCGCGTCGAGAAACCGATCGACGAACGCGCGGAGCGCCGCACCGTAGTTCGAGTTTCCGGTCACGGGGACGACCGCTCCACCATAGGCGGCCGCGATCGCCACCTCGGGCGATTGGTCGCGAAAAAGCGAGCTTGCCTCCGCGACGTCATTGACGAAAACGAAGCTGCGCGTCTGCTCGAATAGCTCGTGCGCCGAGTACACCAGCTCGAGGAGCAGCGTGGACACGTCGCGAACCGAGTCGCTCACGTCACACAAGAGAACGAGGCGCGGGCGGTCACGACGCCGCCTCACATACGCGGGGCTCATCGGAACACCGAACGTTCGAAGTGTTCGCCGCAGCGTTCGGTGCGGATCGATGCGCCCGCGACGGGCCCGTTTGCGTCTCACGCGAGCGGCACCGCGAAGGCGCGCAGCGAGCTCGCGCACACCGCGTCGCACCTCCACGAGCTCACCGCGATCGAGGGATGCCATGGCGCGGTCTGCGATTCGTCCAGTCCATGGGGGGCCGGGGCGCTCTGCACGGGAGGTCACCCGCGCGTGGACGACGTCCTCCCCTGCTTCGAGCTCCTTCGTCAGCGCGGTGACGAGCGCGTCCGCCCGCGAGCCCATCGCGTCGCGAAGCACGGTGCGCAATGCTCCGAGCGCTCGCCAGGCTGCCCCTGCCCCTGCGCGTTCGAGCGCACGGTGCGCGAAGAAGCCGCGCTGGAGAGGGCCCGACATCGGCGCGAGCATCCGATCCATTCCGGCGAGCGAAAGAAGACGATCGAGATCGCTCCCGTGATCGAGCAGGCGTTGCAAGCTCTCCCCCCCTCCCTGACCCAGCATCGAGATGGCTTCGAGCGCGATGCCGACTTCGTCTTCCGTGAAGCCGCGTGCGAGGAGACGTTCGCGAAGTGTCCGCGGTGTGGTCGCGAAGAATGCGTCGAACGCATGGTCAAAGACGCGCAGCTCGTTCGTGCTCTTCACGAGCACACCGATGAGCGCTGCCCGCACCACGTTCCGATCTTCGAGTCCGGTGACGCGAAGCGCTGCCACCGCATCGATGGCCGAAGAGGTCGGAATGCGGAGGCCCTCGCGTCGTAGCCGCCACAAGAGCTCGTCGACGACGCGCAGCATCTATTATGGCGTGGCGGTCGTCGTTTGTGGCGCGGGCTCGGCGAGGAGCCGCTGGACGAGCTGCTCGATCTGGCTGTTCGTGCCAGGGTCGAAGCCAATGGACACCTCGCGCACGACGCCACGCTTGTCGACGACGAAGAGGGTCGGGATGTTGCGTACCCCGAACGCGAGCGACGTCGCGTTCGTGGAATCGGAGGCAATGGCGTAGTGGAGCGACTTCTGCGTCGCGAACGCGGCGGCCATCATGACGGGCTCCGTCGTGATGCCGATGACCGACAAGCCTTGCGCGCCATAACGCGCTTGCCACGAGTCGAGCACCGGCATGGTGAGCTGGCATGGCCCGCACCACGTGGCCCAGAACTCGATCACGGCGACCTTGCCGCGAAGGGCGTTGATCGACGCCGGCACCGTCCCTGATGCAGCCGCGAGCGACGACAGCTGCGGCGCGAACGTGCCCACATACTCCATGCGGAGGATGTCGTCCGTGGATGGCCGCGCCGTGAGGGTCACGGCAATGGTCTGTGACTGTCCGTTGCGTTGAACGATGACGTCCACCCTGTCACCCGGCGCGTGCCCGGCGACGAGGCGTGTCACTTCGTTCGGTGACGCGACCGGATGTCCGTCGACGCGGGTGATCTCGTCGCCATCGTGGATACCGGCGTGGTCAGCAGGTGATCCGCGAACGACGTGGCGTACGGGAACGACGGTGGTGGCTGGTACACTGCTCATTTCGACACCGAGCCACACGGGGCGGTGTGAGGGGAGCGGCAAGGTCGTCGGTGCGGGGAGAGTGTGGGGATCGCCAGGACCCGCACCGGCAAAACCGGTCGCCGCGACTGAAGTCAGCAGCCCGACTACGCCGAGTAGAAGGAGCGTTCGCCTCACCCGAAAATCATAGCCACAAAACGAGCGTAGCGCGGAGCCCGTTCCCCCCTTCACCTGGTGGGCTGGCCGCGCGCTACGAGAAGTTCGTAGAAAGAAAACTGAAAGGAAGAAGGTTCTAAAAAGGGAAGCTGAGGAAAGAAAGCCACGAAAGGAAGAAAGCTGGCCCGTCACGAAGGGAGTTCCGACGGGAAGCGCCGCAGCCCCGGCGCGTCCTGGTCCTTGAGCAGGACATGTGCCACCCATAGCGAGCAGGTATTTATCCTCATACAATCCGTTGGTTAGCGTAATTGTCCCCATGTTTACAGGTGGACACTCGCTCCGCATCGTAGGGCGGTGAGATCACGGTCGAGCCATGGGCTCGAAAACTTTGCGGAGGCACCATGCCCCGCCTCCCACGTTCCGAATCGTTGACACATGAGGGCAAGCAAGTAAGTTTGCGGCCCCTCGGCCGTCATTGGTTGGACGGTGGGAGTGCGCCCATAGCTCAGCTGGATAGAGCATTGGTCTACGGAACCAAGGGTCGGAAGTTCGAATCTTCCTGGGCGCGCCATGTCGGACCACGCCGACCAGATGTGGATGCGCGAGGCTTTGGTCGAAGCCGAGCTCGCAAGAGCGAAGCGGGAAGTTCCGGTGGGCTGCGTCATCGTGAGCGAGGGTGCAGCGATTGGACGCGGCCACAACCTCCGCGAGAGCGAGCACGATCCGACGGCTCACGCCGAGATGATCGCGATTCGCGAAGCGGCGCGGGCGATCGGTGACTTCCGTCTCGTCGACGCAACGGCATACGTGACGCTCGAGCCTTGCGTCATGTGCGCGGGCGCATTCGTTCACGCGCGCATCCCGCGCGTCGTCTATGGCTGCACCGATCCGAAAGGCGGCGCGGTGCACACCCTCTTTTCGATCGGCAGGGATGCGCGACTGAACCATGTCTTCGCGTGCGAAGCGGGCGTCCTCGCAGAGGAGAGCGCTGCGCTCCTCCGTGCGTTCTTCGAGTCCCTCCGGGCGGAGGGGAAGAAGTAGATGCGCTCGAACGGCGACGTCACCGAACGGCGCCAGGCTTCATCCGCGCCCAACGCCAGACGAGGCGTGTCGCGGCGATTCGTCGGCGACTCGTGGCTCGAGACCGCACGACCGCGTGGAGCGCAAGCCGTTCCAGCCCACGAGGTCGGACATGCGCGGAGCCCGCGCACCGACCGTTTTTCCTCCACCTAAGAGCCTCAGAGCGACCGTGCTGCGAACAGGCACAGTTCAGTGATTACGCGGCGTTGGCTCGCTTCGTCGCGGCACTCGAGCGGAGAACCAGGGCGCTCCTTCCGAGAACCAGGGCACTCCTTCCGAGGACCAGGGTGCTCCTTCCGAGGACCAGGGCGCTCCTTCCGAGAGCCAGGGCGCTCGCTCCCAGTGCCGATTGAAGACTTGCACACGCACTCGGCGCTCGTTCCCAGCACCTCGTCGCTGGTGTCGAGCACCTTCGTCGCTCCTTCCCAGTACCGATCGAAGACATCGACACGCACTCGTCGCTCGTGCCCAGTACCGCGGAGTCTTGCCGAGGTCACTCGGCGCTTCGCGCAGCACCTCGTTGCTCGTGCCCAGTACCTCCGGACGCTTGCCGCGTGCACCTTATCGAAACTGCACTGTTTTCTGAAAAAGGCCGCACCGATGCCGTCTACTAGTTCGTCTCCCAGGTGTCATCCCCCGTGAAGTGTGATGCAGTCACCGGCGTCCGTGGTTGGGGAGGGGGCGCGTCCGGCCGGTGCAAGATGATCGTCTCCGACTTGGCTTCCTCGAGCTCTTTGTCGGAGATGCGCGCGTTCTTGTGCGCGACGTCCATCAGCTGGTGGATGTTGTTCATCCACGATGGCGGCACTTCGCCCTTGTCCATCATCTTGTGATACTCGAGCGGCCGCGGCAGGAGAGATGACAGAAAGAGGCTCTCCGCCAGGTTGAGCTCGGCCGGTGTTCGAGCGAAGTAATGCTCCGCCGCTGCGCGAACACCGTAGATGTCCGGTCCGAACTCGATGACGTTCAAGTAGAGCTCCATGAGCTCGCCCTTGTGAAAGGTGCGCTCCAGATAATCGGCCAGGATCACCTCCTCGAGCTTGCGAGAGAGCGTCTTCTGGCGTGACAAGAAGAGGTTCTTCGCGAGCTGCATGGTGATGGTGCTCGCCCCGCGCACGAAGCGGCCTGCCTTGAGGTTGGCGATGATGGACGAGCGAATCGCCCACGTATTGAAGCCGTGGTGGTGGAAAAACGCGCCGTCCTCCGTCGTGAGCACGGCGACCTGCATCATGGGGCTGATGGTGTCGAGCGGAGCCCAGTCGGTGGAGCCTGGACCCGACTCGCGCTCGGCTGGCTTGCCGTCCTTGTCGATGACCGCGTACGTGAACGTTCCGTCGAAGTGGTCCTTCCTCAGCTCGTCGGGGACGGCGGTCGCGCGACACAGATCGTCGAAGTCGTACTTGATGACCAAGTCGTCGATCTTGCGCGTGTCGAATGACAGGTACCCAGTGCCGCCGAGCGTTCCGCGGTAGTGCGTGAGCGAGACGTGCGGCAGGAGCGCCGCGGGAATGCTGTCGAGGAGCGACTGGCAGCCGGCGACCGCAAGATCGAGCGAGAGACGCGCCGACAGGTGATCCGCGGTCTGTTCCAAGCCACCGTGAGCGTGGAGGTGCAGCGCACCGAGTTGGGCCTCGGCATCGTCGAGACGCACGGCACCAGCATCGTCGAGCACCCCACGTGCAGACACGCGCACGTCGAGGCCGCGCACGACCTCGTCGGCGACGCGCGTGTTCTTGAGCGAGAGCCCGTTCACCCCGAGCTCGCCATCGAACGTGACGGCACCACCGGCATCGTCGAGCAGAAGACGCGCCTTGCCCCTCACGTTCGTGCGACCAGGGTCGACGAAGCCGAATGCTCCCTCACGAACGCCGAGCATCGAGAGCGTCACCGGTCCGCCCGCGAGCGCGATGATCGTATCGCCCGCATCGAGGGGAATCGTGGCGACGAGCGTGAGCGGCGTCTGTGTCTTGTCGCTACCGGCGGAGAAGTCGACCGTGACGTCTCGCGTGTTCCGTTCGACGCTCACCTTGCCCGGCCCGAGCTCGAGCTTCTCCGAGCCGCGTGTGAGCTCGATCGTCAGCGCGTCGAGCGCGACGTGCATCCCTTCGGGAGCACGGTCACCCGCCCGCTGCCCGAGGCTCCGAATCATCGCGCGAAGCAGGTGCAAATCCGGAAGAGCGACAAGGGGGTGAAACGGCTCGGGAGGCTCCGCGCTCTTTCCGCGTTTGTGTGGGGTCGGTACGGGGACGGGATCGGGTGGTGGCGAGCTCTCGACGGGCTCGAGCTCGAGCGCGACACGCGCCGAGTCGATGTGGGCATCATGGAGCTTCCCAGCCTCGACGCTCACATTGGTCACGCCCAGAGCGATCCGCGCCCGCTTGCGGGTCATGACCACGCTCTCGGTGGAGACCTGCGTCCCCGCCGCGTTGCGCGTCGCCGCCATCCCTAGAGCCTCGAGGGTTGCCTCGGCGTCGCCGTTCACGTGCGTCCAGGTCAAGGAGGCTCCCTCGACGGAGAGCGCGGTCTTCGATACCCCGCCCTCGCTCGTGCTTGGATGGCGCAAACGCCATGCGCTGAGCTCGGCGATGGCATCGTCCTCGGCCGCTATGTGAGCTCCACGGGCGACCACGCGCTCGACGGACAACGTTCCGCTGGTCTCGACGCGCATTGAGTCGATGTGTGCCTCGAGCCCCGTTGCCCCCTCGGGCTTCACGGTGACGTCGGTGAGGGTGACGGCAAACCACCCAGGGCTGACCCGCCCAACCGTGACGACGATTCCCCGCTTCGCCGCTTCGCTCGCGACGCGGGACCGGACGACTGGCCCGAACGCGATGGTCACGCCACCGACGACCAAGATAAGCGCGATCGTCGCTATCGTGATGCGCTTGCGCCTTCGTGACCGGAACACCGGCGAGATAGTAGCGGCAACGTCTTAAAAGCAAAAAGCCCACGCTTTCGCGTGGGCTTCTTGGCAGGGAAATAATCCCGGCAGCGTCCTACTCTCCCACACGGCTTCCCGTGCAGTACCATCGGCTCCGAGGAGCTTAACTTCCGAGTTCGGGATGGGATCGGGTGTGGCCTCCTCGATGTCGCCACCGGAAATTGAGGGTCAATCGTCCTTTACGCGTTTTGATGCGTAGATACACAGAATCGATTCGATATTCGCGACCCGAATCCCGGGTGCGAGCTTACCGATGTTTGCCTTAGAGACATGACCAAGCCGCACGACCCTATTAGTACCAGTCAGCTCCGTGGATTGCTCCACTTCCACCCCTGGCCTATCAACCTCGTAGTCTTCGAGGGGTCTTTAGAGGCACCGAAGTGCCTGGGATACCTTGTCTCGTGGCCGGCTTCCCGCTTAGATGCTTTCAGCGGTTATCCGTTCCGCACATAGCTACCCGGCTATGCCACTGGCGTGACAACCGGAACACTAGAGGTGCGTCCAACCAGGTCCTCTCGTACTATGGTTAGCTCCACTCAAGTATCCTTCGCCCACAGCAGATAGGGACCAAACTGTCTCACGACGTTTTAAACCCAGCTCGCGTACCGCTTTAATCGGCGAACAGCCGAACCCTTGGGACCTGCTCCAGCCCCAGGATGCGATGGGCCGACATCGAGGTGCCA
>Ga0302326_10005693_pt1 | contig 28344 bp, 27 predicted proteins | sample Palsa_T0_3_FD_202264 | JGI IMG/M metagenome (GOLD analysis project Ga0302326, IMG submission 202264) | Peat permafrost microbial communities from Stordalen Mire near Abisko, Sweden - Palsa_T0_3 | ecosystem: Environmental > Terrestrial > Soil > Palsa > Peat permafrost | place: Sweden: Abisko... | reverse complement strand
GGGGGGGGTGTGGGGGGGGGGGGGGGGGGGGGGGCGCCGCCCCCCCCACCCCCCCGGGGGGGGGGTCGCGGCGCGGCCCCCCCCCCCCCCCCCCCCCCCCCCCCCCCCCCGCGACCCACCCCTACTTTTTAGCCGCCCTCTCATGACCATCGCCAAATGCCGCTGCGCCTGGGCGCGCGAAGAGCCGAATATCGACTACCACGATACCGAATGGGGCGTGCCGCAACACGACGACCGCGTGCTTTTTGAGTTCCTGATCCTGGAGGGTGCGCAAGCCGGCCTGAGCTGGACCACGATCTTGAAAAAGCGGGAGAATTACCGTGCGGCGTACGGGGGCTTCGATCCGCGGCGCATCGCGAAATTCGACGACCGCAAGGCCGCGCAGTTGCTGGCCAATCCCGGCATCGTCCGCAACCGATTGAAGGTCGCGGCCTCGATCGGCAATGCCCGCGTATTTCTGGCGGTGCAGAAGGAGTTCGGCAGCTTTGACGCCTATGTCTGGCAATTTGTCGGCGGACGGCCGAAGCAGAATGCCCGGGCGTCCATGAAGGAAGTGCCCGCGCGCACGCCGGAGTCGGACGCGATGAGCAAGGACCTTCTGCGCCGCGGGTTCAAATTTGTCGGCTCAACGATCTGCTACGCGTTCATGCAGGCCGTGGGAATGGTCAACGATCACACGACCGACTGCTTCCGCCAGCGCGCGGTGGCGAGGCTGAAGTAGCGGTTCCAGAAAGCGATGGCGCTCGACTTCCTGTCCCGATACGCGTAGGCGACAGCTCACGACTCCATCCCATGAATATTTCCATCCGATACCTCGCCGCCCTGGCCGTTCTGCTCCTCACGCGCGTGCCGCTTTCAGCGGCGGACACAGTAGCACTCAAACAGCAGTGGCTGGCCGGCAAGAAGTACTATCAGACCGTGAAGACTGAGCAGGAAACCAAGGCCGAGATCGCCGGCCAGAAGATGGATAATAGCATGAACATGACGATCGATCTGACGATGACCGTCAGTCCGAAGGTCAGCGGCCAGCCGAAGCGCGTGATCATTCGCTACGAGCGGACCGCCATGCAGATGACCGTGAATGGGCAGACGATGGGTTTCGATTCCGCCGATGCGAATGCGGGCAACGATCCGCTGGGCTTGGGGAAAACGCTTGGGGCGACGGTGGGCAAGGAATTGAAATGCATCCTCAATGACCAGGACCAGGTCGAAACGATCGAGAACTACGACGAGTTCGTGAAAAGCCTCGCGCCGGGCGCGGTCCCGGGCTTCGATCCGTCAAAAATGTTCAGCCGCGAGGCGCTGACGCAAATGCTTCAGCAAGGCTCTCTCCGCGCGATGCCCGGAAAGCCCGTCGCGGCGGGCGACTCGTGGCCTTTTAAAACGGAAGTGGACATGGCCCAACTCGGCAAGGTGGGCGTGAATGGGAGCTACACCTACAAGGGCACGGTTGATCATGGTGGCGCGAAGTGCGCGGAAATTGCCACCGATGGGACGCTGTCGATGGAAATTGGCGGCGCCGGCGGCGGAGACTCGCCTCTGGCCGGGCTGGGGCTCGCGATTACCGACGGCTCGGTCAAGGGCACGATCTGGTTTGACAACCAGTTGGGCACGGCGCGTGAAACTCAACTCGTCCAGGAAATGACCATGTCGATGAAAAATCCCACCGATCCATCGGCAAAAATGGTCATGCCGATGAAGCAGCACGTCACGGTCAGCCTGACGAAGATCGAGGATGTGAAGTAAGTCTACGGCATCACCGCCGCTGCGGCCTGGGGGCTGGGCAGGCCCCAGGACTTCCATTTCTCCTCGTATTCGGAGCGAGGCAGGAGGGCGTAGTGCGGGTGCTTGTCGGCGCGCAGCCAGCGGATCATTTTCACGAGCTCATCCTCGGCCATGGTGGTGCAGCCGGCGGTCTTGCGGTCCGGGCCGCGCCGGATGTGGAAAAAGATCGCGCTCCCGCCATTCGGCACGGGAGGGTCGGAGTTGTGACGGATTTCCACGAGCCAGCGATAGGCGAAGTCGCCATGCCGCATTTTTTCCTTTTCAAACCACGAGGGCGGGTTCGCCGGGTCGATGGTCACATGCTGGTTGTAGTCCGGTGAAGTGATGTCATCGACCCACGCATCGCCGGGACCGACGGTGTGAAACGGGTAGTTCGATCCGGGCGGCAGCGCCGGGTCGTAAGTATAGATCGTGCCGATGCGGAAGACGCCCGCCGGCGCGCGTCCGTCGTGCTCCTGTTTGTGCGTGCCAGGTTCGTCGGTGCCGAAGACGCCGCGTCCCCAGATCAGCCCATTTTTCCCGTAAAGGACTGGGACGGGTGGTGCGGCCGGCTTCCATTCAGCGCCGGCCCGGTCGAACAACTGAAGCTTTCCCGACGAGGCATCCCAATTCGCCGCGACGCTGACGATCAATTGCTGGACGGAGGGATCCAGGCCGCTGGCGAAGGACCTTGCGGCCAGCGCCACCGCCAGGACAGCCCAGCCAAACGCGCGCTTGCTGGCGCGAAATCTGTTTCTCATCATCGCCTGCTTGAACAAGCTTACGCGATCCGGAGCCGTGGTGCTGATCATTGCGGCCACTCTTCTCGTGTACTGGCCGGCGCTCCGCAATGGTTTTGTCTGGGACGACACCGCGCTGGTCCTGCGCGATCCGCTCATTCGCTCCTGGCGGCTGATTCCCGAGGGGTTCCGGCACTTCCTTTTCCTCGATGCCACCGCGTCGGAATTCTACCGGCCCGTGCAGCGCTTGAGCTTTGTCTTCGACTACCAGCTTTACGGTTTGGCGCAGCCGTGGGGCTGGCATCTGACCAGCATCCTGGTGCATGCCGGCGCGGCGGTGGCGCTCTTTTTCGCCGTCGAAAAGTTGCTGGCCGCCCTGGCGCCGGGTGTGGCTCTCACGGGGCAGCGAACGATCGCCTGCGGTACCGCGCTGCTGTGGGCGATTCATCCGCTGCACACTTCGGCGGTCACCTACGTGGCTGGGCGGGCCGATCCGCTGGCGGCGCTCTTTGGGTTCACCGCGCTCGCACTCGGCCTCATCGGCGTCCGAGGGAGGCCCACGGGGCGGCTTCGCCGCAACATCCAACATCCAATGGACTCCGCGGCGAATGCGAAAGCTCAGCTGCGGGAATCTTTCGCCAAAACGGAGAATGAGGGGAAGAGTGACGCGGGGGACGCGGACGAACGCGAATCGCATGGGGGTGATCCGAGTGGTTCGCAGGCGGAATCTGAGTCAGACCGCGCGTCGTGGATTTGGACATTCGGCGCCGCCGCGTGTTTTTTGCTGGCCATGCTCTCGAAGGAAAGCGGAATCATTTTCCTCCCGATCTGGTTGGTGCTGCTTGCCTGGCGGCGCGAGACGCGCCCGGCCCTGATCCGGTGGTTGCTCATCGCGGCTGTCGTGGTCGCGGCCTATGGTGGGTGGCGTTTCAGTTCCGATAAAGTGCCACCGCCGCCACCTCCCGCCACACCCGCGGCCATTCGCCCGATCCTGGCGGCCCGCGCCATTGCCGAATACGCGGGTTTGCTCGTCGCACCCGTGACACTGCGCATGGAACGCGATGTGAGCACCCGTCGTCTCGACCGGCCGGAGGAGACCCTGCGAATGGCGCGCGCCCGCGAGTACGAGACCCTGGCCGGTGTGCTCCTGGTGATCGGTCTCGGGGTGTGGATTGGGTATTGTTTTCGACAAGTGCCGGCGGCGGCTTTTGCCCTTACCGCGTTTGCCGTCGCCTATCTGCCCATCAGCAATCTCTTTTCGCTCAATGCCACCATCGCCGAACATTGGCTCTACGTGCCCAGCGCGTTTCTCATTCTCGCGGCGTTTCTGACGGGGGCCCATGTTCTGCCGCGAACGACGGCTCGTCTTTCGTCTTTTCCGCTGATCGGCGTTGGCGCGTTGGGTTTGTGCTGGGTCGTCCTGCTGGGCCTCCGGACGTTCCGGCGGCAGGCGGATTGGCACGACCCGCGCACCTTCATCGAGCGGACCATGGCCGCGGGAGGCAATTCCCCGCGCATGATGATGAATCTCGCCAATGTCGAGTTTTCCGACGGCCATCCGGAAGCCGCGATCAACCTCTACCGCGAGGCGCTGCGGCGGGCGCCCGACCAGTCGGTCATCTGGATGGGTTACGCGACTGTCCTCCTGCGGCAGCATGATTTTGCAGGGGCGAGCGAGGCGCTGGGGCACGCCGAAAAATCGCCGTTCCTGGCGGCCGATGCCGGCGTGCTCCGCGCGGCGATTGAGAACGCGGACTCGGGCCGCGATCCGGGCGAACTCTTGCGCAACGCGGTCGCCCTGGCGCCGAAGAATTGGGGCATTCGAAAGCGGTACATCGAGTACCTCCATGACAGCGGCAAGCCGCAGGAGGCCATGCGCGAATTGCAGGGGCTCCTGAAGAATGCCGGGTTCCGTGCGGAATCCTGGCGAATGCTCGGCACGCTGCTCGAGGAGGCGCACCAGCCGGCGATGGCGATCGAGGCTTATCGGGAAGCAGCCATGCGCGATGTGCGCGATACGGAATCGCGGGCGAAGATCGCGGCAGCGGCCCAGCCTTGAGCACGAGAGCTTGAAATCCGGTCGACTTGCCCGGACCTAATACGTACACGCACATCTCCGTTTGCATGATCGCCAAACCTCATAGCGCCCTGATCATCGTCGGGCACGGGTCGACCGTGAACGCCGACTCCAGCGCGCCGACCTTTGATCATGCCGCGGAAATCACCCGGCGCGGCGTCTTCGGCGAGGTCTGCTGCGCCTTTTGGAAGGAAGAACCGAGCCTGCGCCAGGTGCTGCATATGGTGGACTCCGAGGACATTTACGTCGTGCCGAATTTCATCAGCGAAGGCTATTTCACCCGGACCGTCATCCCGCGGGAACTCGAACTGACGGGACCGGTGACGCGGCGCGGCGGGCGCACGATCAAGTACTGCGAGCCGGTCGGCAATCATCCGCGCATGACCGAATTACTGCTTCGCCGGGCGGCAGAAGTGGCGCCGGGCGTGGCGCCGGAAAAGACGAGCCTGTTCATCGTCGGCCACGGCACGGATCTCAACGACAACTCCGCGGTGGCCGCCAAGCGCGAGGTGCAGCGCATTGCCGGGCGCGGCCTCTACGCCGAGGTGCTCAACGCCTACATGGAGGAGGAACCCCTCATCGCGAAATGGGATCTGTACGCGTCGCAACCGAACGTCGTGGTGGTGCCGTTCTTCATTGCCGACGGCCTGCACAGCTACGAAGACATCCCGGTGCGGCTCGGAATCGTCCCGGAATCCGGCGGCGCAACTGGCGCCCCGGCCCATGAAGTCTTTCGTCACAACCCCAGCCAGGTGCGCGGGAAGAATCTCTACTACGCCAGCGCCATCGGGACGGAGCCGCTCTTTGCCGATCTGATCCTCGAGCAAGTGGCCGCCTTCGATGCCGCGGAACCGGCTTTGGTCCGCGCATGATGCCGAACCTCACGCAAGCCTTCGCAGACTGGCTCGCGGACGGCGGGCGGGAGGTGGGCGAGATCCATCTGGAGCCGGTCGAGGGCGGCTTTGTGCTCTGCCATCGCGATGAGATGGAAAATGGCGACGGGACGCCGGCCGTCGGGGCGCCGGTCGGCCCTTCGCCTCTCCGCCGGCGCGCCGAGTTCACTGAATTCGCCGGCCCGGAAGCGGCGCGCGGGATCGCGCACTTCGACGACGCGGGGAAATTCCGCCCGTTAAAGACCGCGCCGACTCTCCGTCACGGCTGGCGGCTGCATCTCGCGAATTTCGCGGAACTGCGCCGCGCGCTGGACTACTTTTATCCCGCCATGATCGGCGTCTGGGCGAGCCACCAGCGCGGCACGCTCGCCATGGCGCCACTGCGCGATACCCTGAGAAGACAATCGGGCATGTACGCCGTCACCAAAAGAATCACCGACGCCCAGGCGCAGACCATCATCGCCGGATTCTGCCGGACCGATGGCGGATGCCTGAAGCGGATCCTCTGGCCGATTGCGCCCGGGGTGCCGGTGACTTCGCTGCCCGCGGAGAAGTTTACCGCGGCGGCTGGGCGCGAGACCTTTCCATTGCTCTGCCACGAAGCCTGCAACCTGCTGGTCGCGCGGGCGCGTGAGGTCGTGAAAAAAAGCGAGGCGCCGGGATGATCATTCGCGCCCGCCAGATCCTCACGATGGATGGCCCGCCGATCGAGAATGGCGCGGTCGCCGTCGAGGGCAATCGCATTGTGGCCGTCGGCACGGTGCCGGACTTGCAATGGGTCTCGGCCGGGCCGGTGCTCGACCTTGGCGAGCAGGTGCTGCTGCCGGGCCTGATCAATGCGCACTGCCATCTCGACTACACGATGATGCGCGGGGCGATCAACGCTCCGAAACAATTCACCGCCTGGGTGCAGCGGATCAATGCCCTCAAGCGCAGCCTGGACAGTGGAGATTACCTGAATGCGATCCGGCGTGGTTTTGTGGAGTTGACCAAGTGGGGGACGACCAGCGTGTGCAATATCGAGGCCTTTCCCGAGTTGATGACGCGCCTTGGGCCATCGCCCTTGCGCACGTGGTGGTTTTACGAAATGATCGATATCCGCCACCGCATCACGACGGATGACGTCGTTGCGGGTGCGCTGGCTTTTTTCCAGCACCGCGGCAATTCCCTGGACAGCTTTGGCCTGAGCCCCCACGCCCCGTACACCGCTTCGTTCAATCTCTATCAACTCGCCAATGCCTGCGCCTCTTCCTTCACCATGCCGTTGACGACCCACGTTGCGGAATCGGCGGAGGAGTTCGAGATGTTCCGGCACGGGCAGGGCGCGCTCTACGAGTTCATGGCCTCGCTTCAGCGGCCCATGAAGGACTGCGGGCGGGCGACTCCGTTCGCGCATCTGTGGCGCAGCGGAGCGATCGATGCGCAGTGGCTGCTCGTGCACATGAACACCTTGATCGAAGAGGATTTTCAGATGCTGGCGGAGCTGCCGCGCGGCGCGGGGCCGCACGTCGTCCATTGCCCCGGCAGCCACCGCTATTTCAGCCATCCGCCATTTCCGGCGCGCCGCCTGCACGAACTCGGGGTGAACCTGTGCCTCGGGACCGACAGTCTCGCGAGCACCGAATCGCTGAGCCTCTTCGAGGAAATGCGCGTGTTCCGCAGGGCCGAACCGTGGCTGCGCCCGGAGGAACTGCTGCGCATGGTCACGGTAAATCCCGCGCGCGCCCTGCGGCGGCGCGGGCAGTTGGGAAAAATCGCGCCTGGCATGCTCGCCGACTTGATCGCGCTGCCCGCGCCCGGTACTCTCGGCGGTGTTTACGAGGATATCGTCAATCACGACAAACCTGTTTCCTGGATGATGATCGATGGCCAGATTCGCGCGTAGTATTCCATGGCTGCTCTGCACGGCGGTCCTGACGCTGCCGGACCGCCTGCCCGCTCAGGCCGCTGCGCCGGCGGCGCTCTCACCGCTGGGCGTTTCCCTGCGGTCGCCCGCGGAATTCCGGGGAGCGCACGCGCCCCGGGTGCCTGGCCTGGCGCGCTCGCCGGTCATTCGCCTCACGTCAGCGGAAACTCATTGGTGTCACGAGGAAGTTTTCGGCGAGGGCGCTCCCGCAATTGCGGGACGAAGGCCCGTGCGCTTCGCCATCGATCTGCCGCGTTACGGTGGGATGAAGGACGGCGGGACCGCCGTGACGGAAGCATCCCCGCCGCGTCTCTGCGCGACGAAGCGTCGGCGAATTCCGCGGGCCACGCCCGCCGTGGTGCCGGCGCCGCCCCCCGAGCCGCAACCGGGACCCGATGGCGGGCTGCCCCTGGCGGCCTGGGGCGCCATTGTTATCGATGCCTTGAGCGGCGAGGTGCTTTACGAAAGCAACGCGGACTCGCCGCAATATCCCGCCAGCACCACGAAGATCATGACGGCGTTGCTGGTCATCGAGGAAGGCGACCTGGACCACGAGGTCGAGTGCGACCTGGACGACAGCAAAGTCGGCGAGAGCAGCCTGGAGTTGAAGCCGGGACAACGCTTTACCCGGCGGCAAATGCTCTACGGCCTGATGCTCAAAAGCGCGAATGACGTCGCGCATGCGCTCGGCCGCGACAACGCCGGTTCGATCGAGGCGTTTGCGGAAAAAATGACCCGCCGGGCGCGCGAACTGGGCGCGACGAATACGCATTTCGCCAATCCAAACGGACTGCACGATCCCGATCATTACACCACGCCGCGCGACCTGGCGTGCATTGCGCGGGCGGCCATGCACCAGCCCTTTTTCCGGCAAGTCGTCGGCACCCGCGACTATAATTGGACCGTCAATGGCGCGATCAATCCGCTGCACAATCACAACCGCCTGCTGGAGCGGTTTCCCGGCTGCACCGGCGTGAAGACCGGGTATACGATTCCCGCCCAGCAGGTGCTGGTGAGCTCGGCGACGCGCGGCGACCACGAAGTGATCTCCGTGGTCATGCACACGGATAAACCGGGGATCTGGAACGACAGCATGCTGCTGCTCAGCTACGGGCTGGACCGGCTGAGCGGTACGGTCCCTCCGAACCGCGCGGCGGGACCATAATCCGGTGGATCGCGCGCTCCGAGCGCGATGCCCAGCGCCCAATTCACCGCGCCCCGATGCCCGCACCGATGAACGCCTCCGGCGTCGGAGTGTGCCATCGCGCTCGGAGCGCGCGATCCACCCAAGCTCGACTGTTCAATCCGAGATCGGAGACGGTTGGGAAGCCGGCCAATGCTCGCTGAACGGCCAATTTCTCTCGAATGAGAACTCTGCCGCCATGGCACCGCGAAACTTTACCAAACATTCCACTTTTCATTTCTCAAAGATGAAATAGTCTCATTTCCGCGACTCTGCCCTTATGGCTCGAATTCTCATCATCGACGACGACCCAGCCATGGTGTCGGTCATCTCCGACATCTGCCAGGAACGCGGCCATCAGACCGTGGCCTATGCATCCGGGCAAAAGGCGCTGGATAACCTCACCGCCCACGCGCCGCAGCTCGTCATTACGGACCTGCGCATGGACAAGGTCGGGGGTCTGGACATACTCCGGGAATGCCGTGAGGTGCTCCCGCAGACGCCGGTAATTCTCATCACTGCGTACAAGACCGTCGAGACGGCGCTCGAGGCGATGAAGCTCGGGGCCTACGACTACATCACCAAGCCCTTCAAGGTCGACGAACTCCAACTGACCATCCAAAGGGCGCTCGATAACCAGAGCCTCGTCCGCGAGAACCGCAATCTGCGGCAGATCGTCAAGGAGAAGTACCGTTTCGAGAACATCATCGGCACGAGTACGAAGATGCAGGAGATTTACAACCTCATCGCCAAGGTCGCCGATACCGACAGCACCATCTTGATCCAGGGCGAAAGCGGCACGGGCAAGGAACTGGTCGCCCGCGCCCTCCATTTCAACTCCACCCGGCAGCATCAGCCGTTCGTGGCCATCAACTGCTCGGCGCTGCCGGAAAACCTCCTGGAATCCGAACTGTTCGGCCATAAAAAGGGATCCTTCACCGGTGCGGTGCAGGACAAGATCGGGCTTTTCGAGGAAGCGGAAGGCGGGACCATCTTCCTGGATGAGGTGAACTCGATGGCGCAACCGCTCCAGACCAAGCTGCTGCGCGTGCTGCAGGAGCGCCAGATCCGGCGGGTGGGCGACACCAAGAGTGTTCCGATCAACGTCCGCGTGCTCGCCGCGACCAACGAGGCCTTGAGCGACAAGATCAAGGGGGGAAACTTCCGCGAAGACCTCTATTACCGGCTCGCCGTCATCCCGATCGAAATGCCGGCGCTGCGCGAGCGGCCGGACGATATTCCGTTGCTGGTCAACCACTTTCTACAGAAGAACGCCTCCCAAACCGGCACCGAGGCGAAGAAGATCGATCCCAAGGCGATCGACATGCTGGCCAAGTATCGCTGGCCGGGCAATGTCCGCGAACTGGAAAACGCCGTCGAACGGGCCTGTGCCCTGTGTGACGACGGGATGATCTGCACGACGGACCTCCCGCCGCAGGTCATCCGTCACGCCACGTCGCCGCCCGTCGAGCACACCGGCACGTTGCCGGTGGGACAGACGCTGGACGAATACATCCGCGACCAGGAGCGCCGGTACATCGAGGAGACGATCAAGTACAATGGCAACAGCCGGGAAAAGGCCGCCAAGATGCTCGGGATCAGCATGGCGACATTGTACCGCAAGCTGGAGGTCAAGGCGCAACGCGCGGCCGCGGGCGGCGCCGGCGCTGCGAGTTGATAGTTGATGGTTGATAGCCGTCGCAGGTAAAGCGACGGGGAAACTGCGAACTGCGCCGTACGAGGTTTCGTTGCGTGCCCAACCGGAGTTCGCATCCGCAAACTCGCCAGCGGCAATCAACGATCAACTCTCAACTCTCAACTTTCCCCATCACGTTCTCTTCGTGAGGAAACGCATCTGCTCGGCGGCCTTGTCCATCTCGTCGAGTTTCTCGAGGGTGGCGTTCTGTTTGTCGATGAGCTCGGCGTTTTTGGCTTTCACGTCCTTGAGCTTTTCGAGCGGCGACTTGGGCATGATGCCTTGGGAGTGGAGATTGACGGCCAGCGCGAGCAGCGCGCCGAAGGTCAGGATCTTTGGGGCGGATAGTTTCATGGCTTAGCGGCCGCGGCCGGCGTAAATGCGCGCCTGGCGGATGTTTTCGCCGATGGTGGCGAGTTTGGCGTCGATCTTGGCCTGGTTGTCGACGATGGTGGCCTGCTGGGCCGTGAGGTCGGTGGCGATCTGGGTCATCTGGATCTCTTCACCTGTCTGGCCGCCGGAAGGGGCGGGCAGAAAGTAGGCGGCGGCGGCGACCGCCGCGAACAGAATCGCGACCGGGAAGGGTTTTGCTTTCATGGATTCATTGAAGAGAGCGAGATTAGTGCCGGAGGCCCGTCAATCAAAAAATATCGGGCCTTGGCAGGAATACTGCTTGCGGTGGCTTGCCACCTCATTACCTTATCCGCCCATGGCCGGACTCTCCCAATCGCAGACCCTCTCGCAACAGCAGGTTCTTGCCCCGCAGTTGCAGCAAAGTTTGCAGATTCTGCAGGCTCCCATGCTGGAACTGCGCAACCTCATCCAGCAGGAGCTTTGCACCAATCCGACCCTCGAGGAGGACATCAGCGAACCGACCATCGAGGACAAGAAAAAGGAGCACGAGGAATTTCAGGAGGAGTTCGACCGCCTGGCCAAACTCGACGAGGAATGGCGCGACTACATGTCGCAGAGCCAGAGCTATTCGGGGCGTTCCGCCGAGGAAGAGGAGCGGCGCCAGTTTTTCTTCGATTCGATCGTCGGCCAGGAAACCCTCCAGCAGCACCTGCTCGAACAAGTCAACTCCAGCGACATGAGCAACCCCGACCGCAAGGTCGCGGAATTGATCATCGGCAACATTGACGATGCCGGCTTCCTCCAGACGGGTCCCGTGGAGATCGCCCAGAATACCGGCATGGAACTGGAGGACCTCCAGCGGGTGCTCGAAATGGTGCACACCTTCCACCCGGTGGGCGTTGGCGCCCGGGACTTGCGCGAATGCCTGCTCATCCAGCTCAAGCGCCTGAGCAAGGAGCAGAGCCTCGAGTACCGCATCGTCGACCGCTACCTCGAAGACCTGGGCAAACGCCGTTTCCCGGAGATCGCGCGGCGCCTCGGCACCACCGCCGAGCAGGTGCAACGCGCCGCCAATTTCATTGCCACCCTCGACCCGAAACCCGGCCAGATCTTCACCCCCGATCCGAACAATTACGTCCTGCCCGACGTGACCGTGGAAAAGATCGGCGGCGACTGGACCATTTCCCTCAATGGCGAGCAAATCCCGCATCTGCGCATCAGCAACACCTACAAGGACCTGATGTCCCAGGACAAGGGCGGGGCGGACGTGAAGGACTACATCCGGGACAAGATTCGCAGCGGCAAGTTCCTCATCAAATCCATCCACCAGCGGCAGCAAACGATCTCGAACATCGCGCACGAAATCGTCACGCGGCAAAAGGACTTCCTCGAGCACGGCCCGAGCGCGCTCAAGCCGATGACCATGGTGCAGATCGCCGACGCCGTGGGGGTGCACGAAACCACCGTCAGCCGCGCCATCTCCGGCAAGTACATGGCCACGCCGCAGGGCGTGTTCGACATGAAGTATTTCTTCACGCCCGGTTATCAGACCTCGGGCGGGGAGTCGATGAGCAACACCAGCGTCAAAGGGGCCATCGCCGACCTGGTCAAAGGCGAGGATCCCAAGAGCCCGCTCAGCGACAAGGAAATCGTCGAGATCCTCGAAAAGCGCGGCATCCCGATCGCCCGCCGCACCGTGGCCAAGTACCGCGGCGAGCTGAACATCCTGCCGAGCAACATGCGGAAGCGGTACTAGGGCGGCGCCGGAGCGTATCAGGTAGGGCGCACTGGCCCCAGTGCGCTGGGAGCGGGAAGTCGGTATCGGCGGATCAGTGGCTCACCGGTTCCTCAGATTCCGCTCGCTCCGAACTGGAGCGGAGCGACAGGCCAGTCTCGCTGCGAGACTGCCCGCAAGAGTCCCGGCAGCGAGCCGCCAGCAATTGGGGACTCGGGAACGGACCATTCGCGCTCGCTCCCAACTGGAGTGGAGCGACAGGTGAGTGCATTCGTGGGAATCGCTGAGAACTTCCCAGTTGCGGTCCGGGCACGGCGTGCCAGAGAGTGTGCGCCCGCATGATCACACCCGAGCAAGTCCGCGAAAAGCTCGCGACCGTCAAATACCCCGGCTTCAGTCGCGATATCGTTTCGTTCGGCCTGGTGAAAGACGTGCGGGTCACGGGCGTCGATGTGCTCGTGCAGATGGCCCTGGCCACCAGTGACCCGAAGGTCCCGCAGGCCATCAAGGACGGCTCCGAGGCGGTGCTCGCGCAATTGCCCGGCGTGGGGCAGGTGACGGTGCGGATCGATATCCAGGCGCCGCCGCAGGCGCCCCAGGCCGGCGGGGGCAGCCCCATGGCCGTCGCGGCGATCGCGGGCGTCAAGCGCGTCATCGCCGTGGCCAGCGGCAAGGGCGGCGTCGGCAAGTCGACGGTGGCGGCCAATCTCGCCATCGCGCTGCAAAAGAATGGGGCGGCCGTCGGACTGTGCGATTGCGACCTGTACGGGCCGAGCATCGGCCAGATGTTTGGCAGCAACGAACGCCCGATGGCGACCGAGGACAACCGCATCATTCCCATCGAGCGTTACGGTCTGCGGCTGATGTCGATGGGCTTTTTGCTCGATGACGCTGCGCCGGCCATCCTCCGCGGGCCGATGGTCACCAAGTACACGCAGCAATTCCTGCGGCAGGTGGACTGGGGCGAACTCGAGTACCTCGTCCTCGACCTTCCGCCGGGGACCGGCGACATCCAACTGACGATCGTCCAGACGGTGGCGCTGACCGGGGCGGTGATCGTGACCACCCCGCAGGAGGTCGCGCTGATCGACGCCCGCAAGGCGGCGGCGATGTTCCAGAAGGTCAACGTTCCCGTCCTCGGCCTGATCGAAAACATGAGCTATTTCGTGTCGCCTAGTGACGGCAAGCGCTACGATATTTTCGGTTCCGGCGGCGGCGAACGTGAAGCCGCGAGGCTGAAAGTCCCACTCCTCGGGCAGATTCCCATCGACATTCCCACACGCGAAGCCGGTGACCGCGGCCAACCGGTGACCAGCGCGGACCCCGGGAACCCGGTGGCGCAGGCGTTTCTTCAGATTGCTCGCAAAATGCAAGAATCAATGTCACTTTAAGTCAGCAGAAACGACTCCGCCAATGAAGAACGCCCGCCAAAACGATTGACGCCTGCGAGAATTTCCAGAAATTATGTTCATAGCGATGAACTCTCCTCTAGACGAACCGGCTGAACTCGTTCGCGAGTCTTTGCTCTATAAGGAATTCCTCGCAGAGCGCGAAGAGATCTTGCGCCATAAGTGGATCGAGAGCGAGAAGGCCGGCCACGATATCGGATTTGAAAAGGCGCTGCTGGATTGGATCGTCAAACACCGTTCCTCCTGGCGTGCGCAACGACACCCCACTGTGAATTAGTTCTGCTTGCGTCCCTTTAAGGTGATCCTGCGAGATCGCCAAGGAACATGAACCCACCTCCGACCCCGCCCACCCCCGGCGCCGCGCTCGTTCTGGACCGCGCGTCCATCGAGCGCTGCCTCAAGCGCATCGCGCACGAGCTCATCGAGCGCAACCCCGACCTGGCGAAGATCGCCCTCATCGGCATTCCCTCGCGCGGTATCGAAATCGCCAAACGCCTGGCCGGCTACCTGAAGGACTTCACCGGCACCGAGCCTTTTACGGGCGTGGTCGACGTCGCCATGCACCGGGACGATCTCCACCGGCATCGGCTGCCGCCGCGGGTCGAGCGCACCATCCTGCCCCACGACCTCGAGGAGGTGACCATCGTCCTGACCGACGACGTGCTTTTCTCCGGGCGCACCTGCCGCGCGGCCATGGACTCGATCTCGAGTTTCGGGCGGCCCGCCCGCATCCAGTACGCGGTGCTGGTCGACCGCGGTCATCGGGAATTGCCCATTCGCGCGGATTATGTCGGAAAAAACGTGCCGACCGCCCTCGGCCAGCGCGTACACGTGCGCTTTGCCGCTACCGATGGCATCGAAGATTCCGTCTGGATGAGCCAAACCTGATCCCCCGCCATGGAAACCGCCGCCCCCGTCAAATATCAAGCCGCTCCCACCCCTCCCGCCCGGGACAACGACACCTGGACGCACAAGGACCTGGTCGGCCTCCAGGACCTGACGGCCGCGGAAATCAACCACGTCCTCGACACCGCTGCGGCGTTCAAGGACGTGGGGGCGCGGGAGGTGAAAAAGGTGCCGGCCTTGCGCGGGCAGACCCTGGTCAACTTCTTCGTCGAGGCCAGCACGCGCACGCGCGTGAGCTTCGAACTGGCCGCCCATCGGCTCAGCGCCGACGTGATCAACATGACCGCGACCAGTTCCAGTCTCACCAAGGGTGAGACGCTGAAGGACACCGCCAAAAACCTCGAGGCGCTCCATGCCGACATCATCGTGTTGCGGCACAGCAGCGCGGGCGCCGCGCAGTTCCTCGCCGAACGGCTCGAGGCGAGCGTCATCAATGCCGGTGACGGCGCGCACGAACATCCGACCCAGGCACTGCTGGATACCTTCACCATTCGCGAGAAACTCGGCCGCGTCGCCGGCATTCACGTGGCCATCGTGGGCGACATCCTCTTCAGCCGCGTGGCCCGATCGAACATTCATGCGCTGCTCAAGCTCGGGGCGCGGGTCACGCTGGTTGGGCCGAGCACGCTGGTGCCACGGGAATTCGAGCCCATGGGTGTGAAGGTCACGCACGATCTCGACAGCGTTCTGCCCGAGGCTGATGTCGTCAATCTGCTCCGCATCCAGCACGAGCGACAGCGCAAAGAGTACTTTCCCAGCCTCGGCGAATACACCCAGTTCTTCGGCCTCACCAAGCAGCGCGCCGAACGGCTCAAGCCCGGCGCGCTGATCATGCATCCGGGCCCGATCAACCGCGGCGTGGAGATCGACAGCGACCTTGCCGACAGCGTCCGCAGCGTGATCCTCGATCAAGTGACCAACGGCCTGGCAGTGCGCATGGCCGTCCTCTACCTCTGCGCGGGAGTGCGCGTCCCGGAATCATGACGATGGCGGCCACCACACGAAAGGCCCGGGGAAGCGGATCGTACCTGCCGGGTTTCGAGCCCCTGGTTTCCACCTTCCGCGAAGAGCTGGCGTCCTTCTCGCAATTCGGGACCCGGACGGTCGTCAGCGACCACGATTGCGGCGGGTTTCGCCTGCCGGTGTTTGAGAACGAGTTTTGGACGGCGAAGCAACGCGACGGCCATAGCCTGCACGAAGTCTCCTACCGCGCCTGCTTCAAGCCTCAGCTTCCCGCTTTTTTCATCTCGCGTTTCACCGCTCCGGGCGAGGCTGTCTACGACCCGTTCATGGGCCGCGGCACCACGCTGGTTGAGGCTTCGTTGCTCGGACGCTGCCCGGTAGGCAATGACGTCAACCCGTTGAGCAAAGTCCTTGTCGAACCAAGGCTGGCGCCGCCGCCGCTGGCCGCAATCTCCAGGCGCCTGGACGAAATTCCCTTCGACTGGACCGGCGAGACGTCCGCCGATCTGCTGGTCTTTTATCATCCGAAAACTCTGGGCGAGATCTGCGCCTTGCGCGCCTGGTTCCTTCAGCGGCGCGCTACCGGCGAGCTGGACGAGTTGGATCGGTGGTTGCAAATGGTCGCGACCAACCGCCTCACCGGCCACAGCGCCGGGTTTTTCTCCGTTTACACCCTGCCGCCCAACCAGGCCACCAGCGTCACCGCGCAGCGGCGCATCAATGAGAAACGCGGGCAAATCCCCGAGTACCGCGATGTGCGCAAATTGATCCTCAAGAAATCGCGTCAACTGCTCAAAGATCCGCCTCCCGGAAAATCACCGCTGGCCGCCTCGATCCATACGGAATCGGCCGCGCACACGCCGGACATCGCCAGCGAGAGCGTCGCCCTGATCGTCACCTCCCCGCCATTCCTCGATGTCGTGCAGTACAAGACCGACAACTGGCTGCGCGCGTGGTTTTGCGGGATCGATTTGGACAAGGTCGACGTCTGGACCCTTCGCAAACTCAGCGATTGGTCGGACGCGATGAAAGGCGCGTTCTCCGAGTTTCTCCGGGTCCTGCGTCCCTCGGGCATGATGGCCTTCGAAGTCGGCGAGGTCCGGAGCGGTTCGATCCGCCTGGAAGAGGAAGTGGTCCGCATCGGCCAGGCCACGGGATTTGTGCCCGAGTGCATCCTCATCAATTCGCAAGTCTTCACGAAGACCTCCAATTGCTGGGGCATCAGCAACAATGAACGCGGCACCAATTCGAACCGGATCGTGCTCCTCCGGAAATCTTCGTGACGGCATGGCTACGACTCTCATAACGAACGGCCACATCATCGACCCCGCGAACGGTATCAATCGCGTTGGCGACATCTACTTCGCCGCTGGAAAGATCACGAGGATCGATCTGGGAGGGGCCGCACGGCATGTCGAGGAGGATGAGACGATCATCGATGCCACTGGCCTGGTCGTCACTCCCGGGCTGATCGACCTTCACGTCCACTTTCGCGAACCGGGCCAATCGGCCAAGGAAACCATCGCGACCGGCGCGAACGCCGCGGCCGCGGGCGGCTTCACCAGCGTGGTCTGCATGCCGAATACGTCGCCGCCGGTCGATAACCCGAGCGTCGTGACGTGGATCCTGGAAAAGGCGAAAGCCGAGGCGTGTGTGAATGTCTTCCCCACGGGTGCGATTACCAAAGGCATCGCCGGCGAAGAACTCGCCCCCATCGGTTCGATGCGCAAAGCCGGTGTGGTCGCCCTGACCGACGACGGCCATTGCGTGCAAAACCCCGAGGTCATGCGCCGCGCCCTCGAGTACGCGCGCATGTTCAATCTGACGGTCATGGATCACTGCCAGGACTATGCGCTCGTCGGCAAGGGGGTGATGCACGAAGGCTACTGGAGCACGGTGCTCGGCCTGCCGGGCTGGCCGGCCATCGGCGAGGAGATCATCGTCTCGCGCAACGCCCAGCTTACCGAACTGACCGGCACGCCCATCCATTGCCAGCATCTCAGCAGCGGGGGCAGCGTGCGTATCCTGCGGGAGGCGCGCACGCGGGGCCTCGCGCTCAGCGGGGAAATCTGCCCGCACCACATCGCCTTGACCGACGAATCGATCCGCGCCTTCGACACGAATTTCAAAATGAATCCACCCTTGCGGACGCCGCGGGATATCGAGCTGCTTATCGAAGGCGTGGCCGACGGCACGATTACGGTGCTGGCCAGCGACCATGCGCCGCACTGCAATTACGAGAAGGAAGTCGAGTTCGACAATGCGCCCTTTGGCATCCTCGGCCTCGAAACGGAACTGGGCCTTTTCCTCGACATCCTCGTCCACAAAAAGAAAGCGATCACCCTCGCCCGCCTCATCGAGATGTTGACTACCGAGCCCGCACGGCTCCTGGGTCTGGACCGCGGCACGCTCAGCGTTGGAGCGCCGGCGGACATCACGCTGATCGATCCCGATCTCGAATGGACCGTCGACAAGGAACAAAGCGCCTCACGCAGCCGCAACACGCCTTTCCACGGCTGGGAACTCAAGGGCCGCGCCGTGCGGACGATGGTCGGTGGGAAGACGGTGTGGGAACTCTAACTTCCCGACTCGGCGCTTGCCGTGATGACACCCGCTCGCTACGCATTCGGTCATGAAGAAGGTTCCTCTCGGTGACAGCAAACTTGAATCCAGCCGCCTGGCCTATGGCTGCTGGCGCCTGGCACGCACGGGCGATATCCAGCAGGATCTGAAGACCACGCGGGAAGCCGTGCTCGCCGCCGTGGATGCGGGTTACACGCTTTTCGATCACGCGGACATTTATTGCCATGGCCGTGCGGAGAGCGCCTTCGGTGAAGTGCTGCGGGAGAATCCCGCCCTGCGCAAAAAGATCCTCATCGCCACCAAGTGCGGGATCCGTTTCGCCGGTGAACCTGCCGGCGCGCCGCAACGCTACGATTTCACCGCCGAGCATATCATCCGCTCGTGCGAGCAATCGCTCCTGCGCCTGCACACCGACCGCATCGATCTCTATCAGTTGCACCGGCCCGACTGGCTGATGGACGTGGACGAAGTCGCCCTGGCCTTTGCCAGCCTGCACAAATCCGGCAAAGTGCGCGAATTTGGCGTGAGCAATTTCCGGCCCTCGCAAGTGAGCCTCCTCCAGCGCGTGGTGCTGCAGAAGCTCGAGCAGAACCTCATCGTCAACCAGGTCGAGATCAGCCTTTCGCAATTGACGGCGTTTGAAGACGGCACGCTCGACCAATGCCAGGCGATGAACATGACGCCGCTCGCCTGGAGCCCGCTGGCCGGCGGGCTGCTTGGCGATGGCGCCACCGATCTTTTGCCCGGACAAAAAGGCTACAAACCCGCGCCGATCGTCGCGGCGGTCGATGAGCTCGCCAAGGCCCGCGGGACCAGCCGCACCAGCATCGCGCTTGCCTGGCTGCTCAAGCATCCGACGAAGATCATTCCGATCATCGGCACGACTAATCCGGAGCGCATCCGCGCCGCCGCCGCCGTGGTGGAAGTCGAGCTGACCCGCGAGGAGTGGTACGGGCTGCTCGTGGCGGCCCGTGGCGAACCCATGGCCTGATGTGTGCCATGCGGAACGTCGCTGAGTCGCGCCAACGCACCACAGCCGACCGGGCGTCCGTGGAACGCGACAGAGTTTTGGAGTGCGGCGGTGCTCCGCCGCTTTCGGAGGCCTTCTCCCAAAGCGCCAGAGCACTTCGCCCGTCCAGCCCGGACCACTCCAAAACGCAGGCGCGAAAAATGCGTTCTCGCTAATGTCCCGGGTCCTCATCGCCGGCTGCGGCTTCGTCGGGCTCGCCACCGCGCGGCTCTTCTTGAACCGCGGTTGGGAGGTGACCGGCTGCACGCATTCACCGGACTCGGCCGCGAAGCTCTCCGGTGAAGGGTTCCCCGTGGTGGCCTGTGACATCGCGGAGCGATCGGCCGTGGAAGCGCAAGCGGGCCTCGGCCCGTTCGACGCCATCATTCATTGCGCCAGCTCCGGCCGCGGCGGCGCGGACGAATACCGCCGCGTTTATCTCGCGGGCGTGCGAAATCTCGCGGAGGTATTCGCGCCGGCGCCGCTGCTTTTCACCAGCAGCACCTCGGTCTACGCGCAAACCGACGGCGCCTGGGTGACTGAGGAGAGCCCCGCCGAACCCGAGCGCGAAACCGGGCTGATCCTGCGTGAAACGGAGGATTTCGTGAGCGCACAAAACGGCATCGTGGTCCGGCTGGCGGGCATCTACGGGCCGGGACGTTCGGTGCTCTTGCGGAAATTCTTCGACGGCACCGCCGTGATCGAGGGCGAGGGGACGAAGTGGATCAACCAGGTGCACCGGGACGACATCGCGGCGGCGCTCGTCCAGCTCGTCGCGAAGGGCGCCCGCGGTATTTTCAATGTGAATGACGATCGTCCGCTCCAGCAGCAAGAGCTGTACGGCTGGCTGGCGGAGCGCTTCGCGCGGCCGCTTCCGCCGCGCGGGCCCATCGAAACGAACCGCAAGCGCGGCTGGACCAACAAGCGCGTGAGCAATGCCCGCTTGCGCGCGCTGGGCTGGGCGCCGCGGTTCCCGTCGTTCTGCGATGCGGTTGCCAGCGACCCTGCGCTCCTGCACCATGCCGCCGTATGAGTTCACCCCGCTCGTCGTTGCTCGTTTTGGTGATTTGCCTCCTCGCGCTCGCGGCGGAGCCGGCCCGGGCGTTGGAAAAATGGCTCTATTGTCCGACGAACCTGCTCGTGGACAAAAATGTGGATGCGCTCGAAGCGCTTTGGCGGCGCGCGGCGGCGGCCGGCTATACGCGCGTGCTGCTGGCGGACTCCAAGTTCAACCGGCTCGGCGAAATGGATGCGCGCTATTTCCGCAATGTCGAGCGCGTGAAGAAGATCGCAGCGGAACTCAAGATCGAGATCGTGCCGGCGCTCTTTTCCATCGGCTACTCGAACGATCTGCTCAGCCGCGATCCCAATCTGGTGGAGGGGCTTCCGGTGAAGGACGTGCCGCTGGTCGTGGAGGGTGGCATCGCGCGGCTCGATGATCCCGATCCCCCGACGCTGCCCGGCGGCGATTTCTCGGACCTCAAGAAATGGACCTGGAAGGACGAATTCATCGTGGCCGACAAAGGCGCGGCGCGGATCTCCGAGGCCGGTGGCAAAAATGCGCGCCTCGTCCAGAAGCTGAAGCTCAAGCCCTGGCGGCAGTATCACGTCTCGGTCTGGATCAAGACGCAGGATTTTCACGGCGAACCGATGATCAAGGCGTTGCCGGCCCAGGAAGGCGCGCGTTCGCTCCAATGGACCAACCTCGACGTGGAGCCAACGCAGGATTGGAAAGAACATCACGCCGTTTTCAACTCGCTGGAATACCCGGATGTCGCCCTTTACCTGGGCGTCTGGGGCGCCGGACCGGGGTCGCTGTGGTGGCGCGACGCGAAGATCGAGGAAGTCGCCTTCCTCAATATGACGCGCCGTGCGGGCACGCCGCTCGTCGTGAAAACAGCCGGCGGCAAGGTCCTGGAGGAGGGGCGCGACTTCGAGCCGCTGAGTGATCCGCTCCTGGGGCGAACGCCCTATGCCGGCGAATACGACACCTGGCATCAACCGCCGCAGCTTCATACGAAGCTGCCCGAAGGCGCCAAACTGCTCGTGAGCTATTTCCACGCCGCCACGATCTATGAACATCAGGCCACGATCTGCCTCTCCGAGCCGAAGACGGATGAATTGCTCCGCGACCAGGCCCGGCGGATGCAGGCCGCCTGGAACGCCAAATCGTACATGATGTCGCACGACGAAATGCGCGTCGCGGACTGGTGCGACGCCTGCCAGGCGCGCCACCTCACGCCCGGCCAGCTTCTCGCCGACAACATGAAGCGGTGCGTGGAGATCATGCGCGAAACGGCGCCAGCCGCTCACCTCTATGTCTGGAATGACATGTTCGACCCGCACCACAATGCCGTCCCGGGACCCTACTATCTGGTCAATGGCCCGTTGACCGGTTCCTGGGAAGGGTTGCCCAGGGAAGTCACGATCATGCAATGGAACTTTGGTCACCGCGTGGAGAGCCTCCAGTTTTTCGCGAACCGCAGTCACGCACAGGTCATCGCCGGCTATTACGACGCGCCACCGGAGAAAATTCGCGACTGGCTGGAGGCGGCGAAAGCGGTGCCCGAGAGCGTGCAAGGAGTCATGTACACGACCTGGAAGCACGACTACAGCCAGCTCGAGAAGTTCAGTACGCTGATCGATGAGGCGGCTCGCTAGGCTCGGCCGGAAACTAATACCGCCGCCCAAATCGCGGGATGGGACGCCGCCTTACTTCGCCCGCGGATGAAACCGGCGATGGACCGCCTTGAGACGCTGCTGGTCGACGTGGGTGTAAATCTGCGTCGTGGAGATATCGGCGTGGCCGAGCAACTCCTGGATGATGCGGAGGTCGGCGCCGTTGCTCAGCAGGTGCGTGGCGAAGCTATGCCGCAGCAGGTGCGGATAGACGTTGATGTCCAGTCCGGCATTCTTTGCGCAGGCCTTCACGATCTGCCACACGCGCACCGTGGTCAGCTTCGTCCCGCGTGCGGACAGAAAGACTTCGCTGCCCGTGCGTTTGCCCACCATCTCCGGACGCTCTTTGTCGAGGTAGGCGCGGATGGCGTCGCAGGCCTTCTGGCCTACGGGAACGAGCCGCGTTTTGTTTCCCTTTCCGGTCACGCGGATGATGCGCGCGTCGAGATCGAGATTCTCCAGGCGGGCGTTGACCAATTCCGAGACGCGCAAGCCGCTGGCGTAGAGCAATTCGAGGAGCGCGCGATCGCGAAGGCTGCGCGGAGCATGAATGGCGACGCCCTCCAGCAGATGGTCGACCTGCAATTCGTTCATCGTCTCCGGCAGGTAGCGTTCGGTGCGCGGCAGGGGCAGCACTTCCGCGGGATCGCGCTTAATCCGTTTTCGCGCGTACAGCCAGCGGAAGAAAATCTTCAACGCCACGACGATCAATTTGATGGACGCCGCGGAGAGGCCCAGCCGCTTTTTGTGGGCGAGATAATCGGTGATCTGCGGATGCGTCACCGTGCCCGGGGACACGGGTGAAAGAGGCTCTTGCTCCGCACCGGGCGCCTGGGAATCCGCCGGCGTGTCTGGGATGTTTTCCAGCGCGGACCGGCGTTCCAGCCAGGCGGCGAATCCCTCCAGGGAAAGCCGCGTGGATAGCTGGTAGTTATCCGAGAGACCGCGCTCTGTCGCGAGGTAGAGGATGAAATCTTCGATGGCGGCGCGCATGGCGCTTAACTCCGGACGAGCGCATCGCCTGTCAGGCGGGAGTAGGCCTCGAGATATTTCTCGCTCGTCTTACGAACGACCTCGGGCGGGAGCGCCGGCGCGGGCGGAGTCTTGTTCCAGGGAAGGGTCTCGAGGTAATCGCGGACGAATTGCTTGTCGAAGCTCGGCGGGCTGACGCCGAGTGTGTACTGATCCGCCGGCCAGAAGCGGGAGCTGTCCGGGGTCAGGCATTCATCGATGAGAATGATCCGGCCATCGAATGTCCCGAATTCAAACTTGGTGTCCGCCATGACCATGCCGCGGTTGGCGGCGTAGGCCCGGCCTTCCTCGTAGAGGCGGATGCTCAAGGCCCGCACCTGTTCGGCCCCGTCGTCGCCCACGAGCCGCCGGCATTCATCCCAGGGAATGTTGATGTCGTGCCCGCTGGCTGCTTTGGTCGCGGGAGTAAAGATCGTTTCGGGCAGTCGTTCCGCCTGGCGTAATCCCGCGGGCAATTGGATCCCGCAGATGGTCCGCGACTGCTGGTATTCCTTCCAACCCGAGCCGGCCAGATAGCCGCGCACCACGCATTCCACCGGCAACGGACGGGCCTTTTTTACAATCATGGCGCGCCGGTCGAGCTGCGCCTCATAGGGTTGGAGCGCCGCGGGAAAATCGCGAAATTCCGTGGCGACCACGTGATTTTCCACGAAGCCGAAGCGCCGGAACCAAAAGGCCGAAATGGAGGTGAGCACCGCGCCTTTGTGCGGAATGGGGTTCGGCAGGATGCAGTCAAACGCGCTGATCCGGTCCGTGGCGACGAGCAGCAGGTGTTCGCCGAGATCGTAAATCTCGCGTACCTTGCCGCTGGCGATCTTGCGCACGCCGGGGAGTTCGAGGGTCAGGAGTTCCATCGCTCCGAGGATGCACCGGCATCTTGCGACAGCCAATCCTCAAACATCAACGTCATGGGAAAACGACCGCGCCAATTGGGCATCGCGGAGCGATGGGCTGCTGGCAGCCGGGGGTTTCAACCCCCGGGCAGATCGGCAAATGCCACACGTCGCAAAGCGACGTTTGCCGTCAATCCAACACTCGCGCAGGCGTTCCATCTGCGACGCCGGCAAACGTCGCTCCGCGACGAATCACACCAATCGATTGTCCCCGGGGTTGAAACCCCTGGCTACCGGCATGGCATCACTCCGCGATGATTCGGAAGGCAGGACGTTTTGCACAACTCCATCCCCTCCTCAAGCTCCGCTCTTTTCAAACTCCCGCAGCGCCCCGGCGAGTGCTTCCATGGGCAGGCCGATGACGTTGCTGAAGGATCCCTCGATGCTCTCGATCAACTCTCCGCGATCTTCCTGGGCGGCATAGGAGCCGGCTTTGTCGAGGGGGCCAATGCGGGCGAGATACGCGCGAAGCTGGGCCTCGGTGAGCGTGCGGAAGTGCACGCGCGTGACGTCGATAAAGCCGCGTTCCCGCTGCGAGGCCGCGTGGCACAGCCAGACGCCGGAATAGACGTCATGGGTCCGGCCGTTGAGGCGCCTGGCCATGGCGAAGGCCGCCTCCATGTTCTCCGGTTTGCCCAGCACTTCACCCTCGAACGCGACCAAGGTATCGACTCCCAAAACGAGCGAACGGGGTCGGGCGCGCGCAATGGCGTGCGACTTGGCGCGGGCATTGAAGAGCGTGATCTCGCCGGGAGTCAGGTGCGGTGGGGCGATCTCGGCGACGCTCGCCGGAACCACGCGAAAGTGGTAGCCGTGATCGAGGAGCAGACGCCGGCGGCGCGGCGAAGCGGAGGCAAGAATCAGCGGCAGCATGGGCGAAGTGCGGCTGCGCCGCAATTGCCCCCATTGCGCCACGGGCGTCTCGCAGAGCCTCGGCTTCCAACACCCGCCTGCATCGCGACATCCCGCAGTCGCGGGATTGCGGGCAGGCCCAATAGGCTCCAAAGCGAAGGCGAAACCTCATTCGCAGAAGAGGAGGGATTTGAGGAAGAGTGACACGAATCAACCGATTTCGTGATTCGCGTCATTCGCGGGCTTCTTTCCCGATCATTCACAGCGGCTCATCAGCGGCGCCGACGCTACTTCGGCTGGAAATTCAGCACCGGTGAGGAAATCTCCGTGTAGCCCTTGGGAATGGCATAGATGCCGGGATCCACATTTTCCTCCTTCGCCGAGATCAGCGTGGTGTCGGTCTTCTTGCCGCCCAAATCCAATTCCGTCTTCATGATCATCCCAGGAAAGTCCTTGAGCTCGGGCATGAGGCCTTTGCCCATCGCGGAGATCGTGCCCGCCTGGAATTTTTCGAGCTGCGCGAGCACGGCCTGGTAGTTGGGAAAATCCCTGGCGACCCAATAGGTGATCGTCATCGCGCCAAGAGTGGCGGTGAAAATGTCGCAGTCGTAATCCCCGATCTTCTCTTTTTTACCGGTGGGCTGAAGTTTGGCCGGCTCCGGGCTGGTGCGGAACTTTTGCAATTCCTCCATCATCGCCTTGGTCTGTTCCGGCGAAACCTTGAGGTAGGTCCGGCCCGAGTGCATGAGCGTGACCATTTCGCCGGTGGCCCCGTCGGTGATCATGCTCACGGTCGGTGTGAGGTCGGTGCGGGCTTTGTCGCCCTTGATCCGGATCGTTTGCTCGCCGGCCTGTCCGCCGCCCTCGACCTTTTGCACGACCACGAGATCGGCCTGCGCCACGGCCGCGGCGGCGAGGAGGCCTGTGGCGACGAGGAAGGAAACTTTCATGGTGCGAAACGGCCTCAAACGCCCTCGCCCTCGCCGCTACCGCCACTGATCTGTTCGCGGTACTGCACCGGACTTTTCAGTTCCTCGATCTCTTCTCCGGCCTCGACCTTGATCTTGAAAATCCAGCCCTCGCCATACGGATCGGTGTTGATCAAGGCCGGGTTGCCGGTCAGCGCGTCGTTCACGGCGGTGATCGTGCCGGAAATGGGCGAATAAATATCGCTGGCGGCTTTCACCGACTCGACCACGCAGACCTGCTGGCCGGCGGTGACCTGCGCACCGGTCTTCGGCAGCTCGACATAAACCACATCGGTCAATTCCGCCTGGGCGTGATCACTGATGCCGACAGTGCCATCGGCGCCGTCGAGGCGAAGCCATTCGTGGGTCGAGGCATATTGGAGATCTTCGGGAACATTCATGAGGGTGATGGGAAGTGAAAAGGATCAAGCGCTGGCGCTGCCCGCCCGGTGCAGGGGCTTTTTTTCGATGACGGCGGGGAAGCGTTTGCCACGAATCTCAATTTCGATCTGCTCGTTGATGCGCGCAAATTCGGTCGGGATGTAGGCCATGCCGATGCCGATCTTGAGGGTCGGCGAGAGGGTCCCGCTGGTCGTCTCGGCGATCTTCTGGTTGTCCTTATAAACGGCGTAGTGGGACCGTGGTGGTGGCGAAGTATCCGTCATCTTGAACGGCACCAGGCGGCGTTTGACGCCCTCCTGCTTTTGCCGCAGCAAGGCTTCACGGCCGATAAAGTGCGGCTTGTGCAAGTCGACGAAGATGGAGAGGCCCGCCTCGATCGGGGTGGTCTCCGGCGAAAGGTCAGAACCATTCAGCGGATAACACATCTCCAGGCGCAGGGTGTCCCGTGCGCCGAGACCGCAGGGTTTGATGCCAAATTCCGCGCCCTTGCGCAGGATATCGTTCCACGATTTTACGGCGTATTTCGCCGGGCAGAATACCTCGAAGCCGTCTTCGCCGGTATAGCCGGTTCGGGCAATGTAATAGGTCTGGCCATCGAACGCGACGGTCAGGATTTCGTTGCGGGCCGGACGGGAGAATTTTTCGTGAAAAAAGGCGTCGAAAAGCTGCGCGGAGCGGGGTCCCTGGACCGCCAGCCCGGCAAACTGGTCGCTGCGATTATGAAACTCGACCCCGTCCCGCAGGTGTGATCGCATCCAGGCGAAATCCTCATCGATCTTCGCGGCATTGACCACCATCAGGAAACTCGTGTCACCGATGCGATAAACGATGAGGTCATCGATCACTCCAGCCGAGTCATTGAGCAGGAAGGTGTACTGGCATTCACCGACCGCGAGGCGTTCGACGTTGTTGGTCAGCAAATCATTCAACCACCCCAAGGCGTCCGGACCCTCGGTGAAGAATTGTCCCATGTGGGAGATATCGAACACCCCCAGGCCGCCGCGCACGGCATTGTGTTCATCAATAATGCCCGAATACTGCACCGGCATGGACCAGCCGCCGAAATCGACCATTTTCGCCCCGAGACGCACGTGCTCATCGTGGAGCGGAGTCTGTTTGAGGACGGCATGGGCGGACACGTGCGGGAGCGTAGGTGGTGGCGTGGGCGTGTCAATCTGCTACGGGGGCGGGCGATTCGCCGGTTGCATTTGGGGCGAATGAATCGAGAGTCTGCGCTCAGATTCTCCCATGAAATGGATCGACCGCGCCGAGCGCAGCTTCGGACACCTTGCCATCCCCAATTTGATCCGGCTGATCACCGCGTTTAACGCGCTGGTTTTCATCCTCTACAAGTTGGTGAATCCTTACATTGTCAAGGTCCTCCGGCTCGACCCGGAAGCGGTGATGCACGGCGAAGTCTGGCGGCTCGTGACCTACATCTTCATTCCCTCGATCGGCGGACGGATGTTCGATTGGCTGGTCGCGGTGTTCTACATCTGGTTCCTCTGGTGGCTGGGTGACGGCCTGGAAAACGCCATGGGGAGTTTCCGGGTGAACGTCTTCTATTTCCTCGGGGTCCTCGGCACGACGACGGCGGCATTCTTCACCGGCGCCAATTTCGCCACGGCCATGCTCAATAGTTCGCTGCTTTTCGCCTTCGCCCGCTTCTATCCGGAGGAAATGATTTACCTGATGGCCCTCATTCCGGTGAAAGTGAAATGGCTGGCGTGGATCACCGGAGCGTTCCTCGTTTACGGCTTTCTCACCAACTCCTGGGATTACCGTCTCGCGCTGCTGGTCGCCTTCGCCAACTACTTCATCTTTTTTGGGCGCGAGGTGATCCAGGATGCCGTCCACCGGGGCGAGACGCGCGCCCGCCGGATGCGCTTCGAAGCGGCCCAGCGTCCGGGCGACGAGGCGATGCACCGCTGCGCCGTGTGCGGCCGGACGGAACTTCAGGCGCCCGACCTGGAATTTCGCGTGGCCAAAGACGGCCAGGAATATTGTCTGGAACATCTGCCGAAAGCGCCGCCGGCGTCGCCACCCCCAACCACCGCACCGTAGCCCGACGCGCGCTGCGCATCGACGCGCCGGTAGCGGCGACTGGCCTCAGTCGTCCGCAGGTACACGACACGTCGCTGTAAGAAGGGCCTCCCCCTCCCGGCACACTGAGAGGGCGTCTAAAAAGTAGGGATGGGTCGCGTTGTGCGCAATTCTGGCTTGGGCAAGACGCGACGAAGGAGCATACCCGCAGTGGTCTGTAACTGAGGAGCAACGCCGCCCAAGCCAGAATTGCGCAC
>Ga0302326_10005692_pt1 | contig 28347 bp, 19 predicted proteins | sample Palsa_T0_3_FD_202264 | JGI IMG/M metagenome (GOLD analysis project Ga0302326, IMG submission 202264) | Peat permafrost microbial communities from Stordalen Mire near Abisko, Sweden - Palsa_T0_3 | ecosystem: Environmental > Terrestrial > Soil > Palsa > Peat permafrost | place: Sweden: Abisko... | reverse complement strand
AGCAGATATTTTCGACGGCGGAGGCGGTGGCGAAGGCAGGAGCGAAAGTGCTGCGCGGCGGCGCGTTCAAGCCGCGGAGCTCGCCGTATTCGTTTCAGGGGCATGGCGAGGAGGCGCTGAAGTTGCTGCGCGAGGCTGGAGAAAAGTTCAAGCTGCTGGTGATCAGCGAGGTCATGGAGATTTCGCAGATTCCCATGATGCTGCCGTATGTGGACATTCTGCAGGTGGGGGCGCGCAACATGCAGAATTTTAATCTGCTGCGCGAGTTGGGGAAGGTGCGCAAACCGGTGCTGCTGAAGCGCGGAATCGCGGCGACGCTGGAAGAAGTCTTGCTGTCCGCGGAATACATTATGGCGGGCGGGAACTACGACGTGATTCTGTGCGAGCGTGGCATACGGACGTTTGAAACGTATACGCGGAACACGATGGATATTTCGGCGATCCCGATCATTCACAAGTTGTCGCATCTTCCGATGACGGCGGATCCGTCGCACGGGACGGGGCGGCGGGACAAGGTGGCGCCGATGGCGCGGGCGTCGGTGGCGGCGGGTGCGGATGCGCTGCTGATTGAAGTGCATTGCGATCCGGACAAGGCGTGGTCAGACGGGGCGCAGTCGCTGTTTCCGGAGCAGTTCGTGAAGCTGATGGATGAGATAAGGATGATTGCGCCGGCGGTTGGGAGAAAGATCGGGTAGTGCATTGAGTCATTGGGTAATTTGGTAATTGAGTAATTGAGAACCTGTTCGCGGTTGCGCTGGCCGTTGGATTCTAAAATTACACAATAACCAAATTACCCAATTACTCAATTTCTTCTTATGGCGATTCGGCAAATCACGATTATTGGCACGGGGCTGATTGGCGGGTCGCTGGGGCTTGCGCTGCGCAAGACAAAGTTTGCCGGGCGGATTGTGGGGTGCGACCGCGAGGGGACGCTGGAGCGGGCGCGCATGCGGGGCGCGATCGACCATGGGACCGTGAATCCGGGGGACGCGGTGCACGGGAGCCAGGTGGTTGTGCTGGCGACGCCGGTGCTCGCGATTGTGGATTTGATCGAACGCATTGGGCCGGTGCTTCCAGCAAAGGTTTTGCTTACCGATGTGGGGAGCACGAAAACTGCGGTGGTCGAACGCGCGGTTAAAGTGTTTGGGAAGAGTGTGGGGAAGCGGTTTCTGCCGGGGCATCCGATGGCGGGGAGAGAGATGAGCGGGGTGGATTACGCGGATGCGGATCTGTTTCAGAAGGCAGTGTGGTTCTTGTCTCCGCTGCCGGGGCAGAATTTGAATGAAGGGTTGCTGGCGGAGTTTGCGGGATGGATTGACACGATTGGGGCGCGGATTGCGATGCTGCCGGCGGAGGAGCATGACCGGCTGTGCGCATGGATCAGCCATGTTCCACAGATGATTTCGACGGCGCTGGCGGCGGCGCTGGTGGAGGAGTTTGGCGAGGAAGCTCCACTGCTTCCGGCGGGTGGGCGCGCGCTGCAGGAGATGACGCGGATTTCGGCGAGCCCGTATTCGATGTGGCGGGACATCGCGATCAGCAATAAATCCAATCTGGAAAAGGCGCTGTGGAAAGTGGAGCAGCGACTGGCGCATATCCGGGAGAATCTGGCGACGCGGGAACTGGCGGCGGAGTTTGAGCAGGCGCACCAGTTGCGAAAGATTCCGGGAAAGAAACGTAAAGAGGATTGAGTCATTGGGTAATTTGGTAATTGAGAAATTGAACACCTTCCCGTGCTTTGGTTTTCAATTACTCAATTACTCAATTACCAAATTACACAATTAGAATTCTTCCGCTATGAATAAAGTTGTGGCCAATGCTGACGACGCGATCGGCGACGTGTTTGACGGCGCGAGCATCATGATCGGTGGGTTCGGTTTGTGCGGGATGCCGGAGAATCTTATTCGCGCGCTGGTGCGCCGGGGGACGAGGAATCTGCGGACGATCAGCAACAACGTGGGCGTCGACGGCGTGGGAAACGGACTCTTGCTCGCGGCGGGACAGATCGTGCATCACATTGGCACGTATGTGGGCGAGAACAAACTGCTGGAAGAGATGGTGCTGAAGGGGACGATCCAGCTGGATCTGGTTCCGCAGGGGACATTTTCGGAGCGGATTCGCGCGGGGGGCGCGGGGATTCCGGCGTTTTATACGCCGACGGGTGTCGGCACGATTGTCGCCGAAGGCAAAGAGACGCGCGAGTTTGATGGGCGCACTTACGTGATGGAGCGCGGGTTGACGGCCGATTTTGCGTTTGTGAAGGCGTGGAAGGGCGACCGCGAGGGGAATCTGGTGTATCGCAAGACCGCGCGGAATTTTAATCCGATGATGGCTGCGGCGGCGAAGATCACGATTGCCGAAGTGGAGCATCTGGTTGAGGTTGGCGAGTTGGATGGGGACTCGGTTCATACGCCTTCGATTTACGTGAAGAGGATTTTTCAGGGGGAGTTGTACGAGCGGAGGATTGAGCGGAGGACGGTGAGGAAGGGCAGTGGTCAGTGATCAGTGGACAGTGGCCAGACTGCCAGCCATCCGTTGATGGGGAATATATATGTCGATGCCAACGAAATCTTCGAAGGATGCGGATAAGCGCGAACGCATCGTGAAGCGGATTGCGCGCGAGTTGCGCGATGGGTTCTATGTGAACCTGGGGATTGGAATGCCGACGCTGATTGCGAATCATGTGCCGGCCGGGATGGAAGTTACGCTGCAGTCGGAGAATGGGATGCTGGGGATTGGGCCGTATCCGGTGGAGGGAACGGAGGATGCGGATCTCATCAATGCGGGGAAAGAAACTGTCAGCGAGATGCCGGGGACTTCGTATTTTTCCAGCGCCGATTCGTTTGCCATGATTCGCGGCGGGCATATTGATTTGAGCGTGCTGGGCGCGATGGAAGTGGATGAGACGGGCAGCCTGGCGAACTGGATGATCCCGGGGAAGATGGTGAAGGGGATGGGCGGCGCGATGGATCTGGTTGCGGGGGCGCGGCGGGTGGTGGTGGCGATGGAGCATACGACGCGCGAGGGAGCGCCGAAGATTTTGCAGAAGTGCACGCTGCCGCTAACCGGCGTTAACGTGGTCGATACGATTGCCACGGAGATGGCGTATATTCGCGTGACTCGTGACGGCTTGGTGCTCGAGGAGATCGCGCCGGGATTGACGGTGGAGGATGTGCAGCGGGCGACTGAAGCGCGGCTGATTGTGAGCTCTTCGCTGAAGGTGATGGAGACGTAGAAAATTCGAGCGAGTCGAAAATCCCCATGTCTCGCAAAAGAGACGAGACATGGGGCACTCATTTTCGTATTTTTCTTTTCGAAACCCTTTACGCGGCGGCGATGCGGCGGATCAGGTCTTCTTGTTCTTGTTTGCTTTCGGCGCCGATGGTGAAGGCGTCGAGCAGGCCCAGCGACAGGGCGTATTTGATGGCTTCGTCCTGACGGGTGCGAAGCGCGCCTTGACCGAGAATTTTCATTCCTACGACGGCCTTCCCGGCTGTTTTCATTTCTTTTAAGACCCCAACTACCGTAGCCGGATCGGCGTCCATGATTGCGCCGATGGGGTTGATGCGGGCGAGATCGACTTCAACCCACGGCGATTTCGAGGCGGCGCGCAGAGCTTCGATGGAGTGGCAGGAACAGCCGTGAGCGCGGATGATTCCCTTCTGTTTGGCTTCGGAGAGAACGTCCATTGCGCCGCGGTAGCGGTCGGTCCAGTCGGCTTCGGTGACGCAGTGCATGAGGCAGACATCGAGGTAGTCGGTGCCGAGTTCGCGGCGAAAGCGGTCGAGGTCAGCGCGCATGCCGGCGGCATCGCGCGCCCAGGATTTGGTGAGCACGGTGACTTTGTCGCGCTGCACGTGCTTGAGCGCTTCGGCGACGTGGGGATGGCTGCCGTAGGAGTCGGCCGCATCGAAGAAACGAAGGCCGTGATCGTAGCCGTTAAGCAGAAGATCGGAAAGGCCTTTGACGCCGAGCGCGGTCTGATGCGAATGATGTTCGGAGCCGACGGTGCCGGTTCCCATGGCGAGGCGGCTGGTCTTGATGCCGGTGCTGCCGAGGGTGACGGTGTCGGAGGCGGAGAATTTGTTGGGGAGCGTTGTATTCGCGAGGCTGGCGAGAATGGATTTCGACGAGAGCCAGGCCGCCCCAACGGCAGTTGTGGTGCGAATGAGGAATTCGCGGCGACGCATGGGATCCCTCCTGAATGGTTAGAGGTTACACGAAGTGGGGCGGGCAGGAAAGTGGGGCGGGGTACGTGGGCGAGTCCGCGCGGGTAGGGGTCCTTCGAGTGCGGTTGGACTCTGCGCTAAGGCGCAAAGTCCAATCCTCGCTCAAGATGACAGAACAGAATCAGATGCGGAATGGGGCGGCCAGCAGGCGGAAGGGGAGGGTGATGGCGAGGAGGATGAATTCCAGGACGCCGTGGACGGCGACGCCGATGATGCGGAACGGGAGCAGGATCAGCCAGATAAAAGGATATGCGATCAGGGCCAGCACGGCGAGAGGCCAGCAGAGAATGAAGAGGATGCACCAGAGCAGGAACGTGAACATGGCAGAGACCTCCTTACTACTTCTGAGTGATTGTACGTGACGAGTGAGGGAAATGTTCCGTCCCTCCGGGACTTGTTGGTTTTTCTTCGTGGCGACCCAGCGCTGAAGGGCTGGGCTAAATTGTCTTGTCCCTGCTGCTCCCCAGCAGGGCTCTCTCGGGGAGTTATTCGAATTGCTTGCGGAAGGCGGCGAGTTGCTGCTGGACTTCGGAGAGTTCGTGGCGGAGGCGGGATACTTCTTCTTCCAGCGTTGCAAGACGATCTGCAGTTGAGTTTGCGCCGGCAGTCGCGGGCAGAGCCTGCCCTGAGCCTGTCGAAGGGAGTGCCCGCGCCACACTTGCAGCTCCATCCGCATTGGGCTCTGGCGCATCGCCGGAGAACAGGTGCATGTAGCGGGATTCTTTGGTGCCGGGCTGGCGCGGGAGGATTGCGGCCAGTGGAGGCTCGCGGTGCGCGAGGCGATCAAGGGTGGAGATGACATCGTCGAGGGCCTCGAACTGGTACATGCGGTCGGTGCGGCTGCGAAGTTCGCCGGGAGTTTGCGGGCCGCGGAGGAGCAGGACGCAGACAATGGCGATTTCGCGGCGGTCGAAGTTGAAGACTTCCTGCAGGCGGTGTTCGAACTTCGGGACGCGGCTGTCGGCGCCGCCGGCGGGGCCGGCGAGGCGCTTCTCCTGCAAGGTGGCTAAGGCGTCGCGGACTGCGGATTCGTCGAGAGTCATTACCGGGTCGCGATTATTTTTTTGATTGCAGGCGTTGACCAGGGCGTTGAGCGAGAGCGGGTAGTAGTCGGGCGTGGTGATGTCTTTTTCGATCAGGGAGCCGAGGACGCGGGTTTCGATTTCGGTGAGGGCGTGCATGGCGGAGTTCTGATTTTACTGGAAAAGAAAGAACTCACCACAGACGACACTGAGGATCAAACGCGAAACCCCACTTCTCGCGCCAAAGACGCGCGAGAAATGGGGCACCCAAATCTCGTCGGAACCTGCTGACTTTCTTAGAGCAACGCGGTGGGGCGGCGCTTCCAGGATTTGCCTTTTTCTGCGGCGATTTTTTCCATGTCTCCGACGTAAGCTCCGGCCTGGGTTAGGACGTGGTGCAGGTCGTTGCCGATGCTGATGAAGGTGAATCCTTTTTCGAGGAATTCGCCAACGCGGGCGGTGCCGAAGAGGAACAGGCCGAGGATGACGTTGTTCTTGCGCGCGTGCTCGATCAGCTTCTTGGTGGCGGCGTCGAGTTCGGGCGAGGTGTACATGTGGGGGAATTCGTATTTGTTGTAGAGGCCCATCGACATGCAGAGATCGTTCTGGCCGAGGAAGAGAATGTCGACGCCGGGGACGGCAGCGATTTCAGCGATGTTCTCGATGCACGAAGCGGTCTCGACTTGCAGGGCGACGATGCCGTCGTTGTTGAAATTGCCGGCGTAGCCGAGGAGTCCGGCTTTGTTCATGCTGCGCTGCGGGAAGTAGACGGAGCGTGTGCCGACGGTGGGATACTTCATGCAACTCACCGCGATCCGCGCTTCTTCGGCAGTGTTGATGTAGGGGACGAGGACGCCGTCGGCGCCCAGGTCGAGCGATTGCTGGATGCCGGGTCGGTCGTCGTATCCGCCGACGCGGACCAGGGACTTGGCGCCGCCGTTGGCGATGCCGCTCAGCATGGCGGAAAGTTTTTCGTAACCCATGGGGCCGTGCTGCGAGTCGACGAGGAGCCAGTCGTATCCGCTGTGCGCGAGTTGCTCGGCGACGGTGGGGCTGTGGGCGTTGAGGAACAGGCCCATCTTGGGGCTGCCGGCGCGGAGTTGCTTTTTGAATTCGGATCCGCTGAGTGCGGGGTCGGGCATGGGAAAATCCTCCTTGAGTCGAAGGGATGAGTTTATCGTATGGGGCGGGAAGAACGGCTAACGAGAAGTAAATTTTTCGCGAGCGTGACCGGGGGACAGGTCAAACAGCAGATTCCTCGGTTGCCGTGGCGTTCGCTCCGGCGGCCCTCGGAATGACAAGAGATGGAGGGTGAGCCTATAGTTTGACTGACGTTCAACGTGACTGAGTTGACGTGATTGACGTTAATGTGTCGTTATTGTGACCGACTGGGAGATCAGAATGCGATTGCTTTTGAACTGGGTGTTGAGCGCGGTTGCGGTGTGGATTGTGGCTCAGCTGGGGATCGGAATTTCGGTCCGAGGGTTAGCATCAGCGCTGATCGCGGCGCTGGTAATTGGGTTCATCAACGCAACGCTGGGATTGCTGCTCAAGATTATTACGTTTCCTTTGACACTGGTCACGCTGGGGTTGTTCTGGTTTGTGATCAATGCGCTGATGCTGGAGCTAGCGGCAATGGTGGTGCCGGGATTTCAGGTGCGGGGTTTTCTGGCGGCGTTCGTGGGCGCGATTGTGCTCAGCCTGGTGAATGTGGTGTTGAAGGCGATCGTGATGCCGCGCAGGGATGATCGCTAGTGGCTGGTGAGCGCAGTACTTGGGGAGAGAAAACAACAGGTTCCCTTCGGCTTCGCTCAGGGCAGGCTCTCCACTTCGCCGTCGCTAGCGCTCCAGCTCCGGTCGGAATGACGAAGGATGGGGAGACGGGCGCAACGAGGATTCCGCTTTTCTTCTGAGACTACTTTTTCTTTTGCGGCTTGATCGCCCGCCATTCTTCTTCTTTGATGGCCCTTCCCAGATTAGTGAATTCTCCGGCGCCTTGCAGGAATTCTCCGGCGTCCATGCGGATGACTTCGCCGTTGATGTAGCTTGATCCGTCGCTCACCAGAAACGCGGCGAGGTTGGCGAGTTCTTCGACCGTGCCGAAGCGGTGCAGCGGATTGCGGTCGAGGGCGAGAGGTTCGAGCCGGGGATGCGGCAGCACACGGGAGAATGCTCCCTGGGTGGGAATGGGGCCGGGCGCGATGGCGTTCATGCGGATGCCGCGGTTGCCCCACTCGACGGCGAGGCTGCGCGTGAGGGCTTCGACTCCGGCTTTGGAAACGGCCGAGGGCACGACGTAGGCCGAGCCTACGGGCGCGTAGGTGGCGGAAATGTTGAGGACGGTGCCGGGGTGGGAGGATTTGAGCCAGCGGCGTCCGCAGGCCAGAGTGCAGTGCAGCGTGCCCATCAGGACGATGCCGATGACGGAGCTCCACGCGCCGGGAGAAAGCTCTTCGCTGCGGGCGATGAAGTTTCCGGCGGCATTGTTGACGAGGATGTCGAGGGGAGCCTCTTGCCAGATGGAATCGATCATCGCTTCGACGGCATCGAGGTTGCGAACGTCGCAGGGGATGGCGTGGATGGTGCCTTGCGTCTTTTGGGAGAGTTCGGCGGCGGTTTGTTCTAAGACTTCTTCGCGGCGGCCGCAGATGTGGACCGTGGCTCCGAGTTCCAGGAAACGGTGGGCCATGCCTTTGCCGAGGCCGGTGCCTCCGCCGGTGATGAGGATGCGCTTGTCTTTTAGAAGGTCGGTTTTGAACATGGGGAATTGAGTAATTGGGAATTTTAGTAATTGTGTAATTGAAAATCGATATTTGGCGATTCTAAATTATTCAATTACCAAATTACACAATTACTCAATTATTGCATTTGCGCAATCACACGCCACGCGGAACCCGTAGTCGGCGTAGTGAAACTCCGGGGGGATGCTGGAGCGGGCGGAGCAGCGGGACATTTTGATGTGGTGACGCCATGATCCGCCGCGGGAAGATTTGCGTGGCGGATTCATTGAGCTTTGGCCGGGGCCGCGCGGGTTGCGCTCGGGCGAAGCCGCGTAGTAATTCGGGTCATACCAGTTGCTACACCATTCGTGGACGTTATCGCAAATATTGTAGAGGCCGAAGGCATTGGGGGCGAAGCGAGCGACGGGCTCGGGTCCGGTTTGCCAGCGCGTGGCGTAATCGGGCAGGGATTGCGGCGGAGCATCGCCCCAGGGATAGTTTTTCTGTTCGAGGCCGCCGCGTGCGGCGAGCTCCCATTCGGCTTCTGTGGGCAAGCGGTAAGCGCGGGCAGTTCTTGAGCTCAGCCAATCGCAGTATTGGGCGGCTTCGAACCATGAGACTCCGGTGACCGGCTGCTGGGGATGGTTGAAATTTGGTTCTTGCCAGAACGGAGGCGGCGCGGAGCCGGTTGCGCCGAGGTAGACTGCGTACTCGGAATTAGTGACCTGCGTGGCGGCCAGAAGGAAGGCTTCGATCCAGACGCGATGAAGGGGACGTTCGCAGTCCTGGCCGGAGTTCGAGCCCATCAGGAACCAGGCGGCGGAGATCTCGACCAGCGATGGTTCCAGAGCGGGGACGGAAGTTTCTGACTTTGTTTCGGACTTTGTTTCGGACTGGGCGGGAGTGAGCGTCATGGCTGTTGCTGGTGGATCGCTTCGCAGGTAAAGTTTACCAGCGCTGCGGCAGGAGGGTGCGATGGCGGAGAAGAAGTTACGGTTTCAGGCGAAGATCGAGGGGAAAGAGGCGGGGGTGGTGGCCGCGATTACGCCGCCGGTGGATGTCATTGACTGGTTCGGAACGCGGGCACGGGTGCCGATTCGGGGAACAATTAATGGCTTTCCATTTCGATCATCGCTGATGCCGATGGGTGGATGCCACATGATGCCGGTGAACAAGACTCTGTGCCAGGGCGCGGGGGTGAGGCCGGGAGATATTGTCGACGTGGTGATGGAGCGCGACCCGGAAGCGCGCACGGTGGAGGCTCCGCCGGAGCTGAAGAAGGAACTGACGAAGAGCAAGCAGGCGCGCGGGCGGTGGGACGAGTTAGCGTTCACGCATAAGAAAGAGATGGCGAACTCGATTTCGGGCGCGAAGCAGGAAGAGACGAAGAAGCGGCGGCTGGCGAGGGTGATGGAAGTGCTGAAGACGGGAGCGAAGTGGACGGGCTGAGTTGTGAGTCTGAGAGGACAGGAAGTCAAAGTCCCCACTTCTCGCGCAAAGGGCGCGCGAGAAATGGGGCACCCTCTGATTGCTCACTCCCCAGTATGCGAGCGCAGGCACTGCGCTACTTCGGCGACATTATTCTCCTGGAAGAAACGGATGGCGGCAATGCCGGCGGCTCCGGCGGCCATGCAGGATTGCGCGTTTTCGAGGGTGATCCCGCCCAGAGCAAGAACCGGGATGTTCGTCTGGGAGGCTTCGTGGAGAAGGTTGAGTCCTGCTGGCTGCGCGTTCTTCTTTTCGAAGACCGGGGCGAAGATCGCGAAAGTTGCGCCGCTGGCTTCGGCTTGGGCAACTTCTGCTGGAGAGTGACAGGAGACTGCGATCAGCGGTGGTGAGAGTTGGCGGGCAGAGCCTGCCCTGAGCTTGTCGAAGGGAGTGCCCGCCCCACATTTGGCCATCCCACACTGTTCCCAGGCTGCCCTGACTTCCTGTGGCGAGATGTCGTTGGAGCGGAGATGTACGCCGTCGGCTTCTACAGCCAGGGCGACGTCGGTGCGGGAGTTGATAAGCAGGGTAGTGGACCGTGGCCAGTGGCCAGTGGCCAGTCTTCCCGCCTCTCGAATGACGCTTACGGCTTCTCTCGCCAGCGATTCCAGGTCACGCGTGGAGAGATCCTTTTCGCGGAGCTGGATGTAGTCCACGCCGGCGCGGGCGGCTTCGGAGATTTTGTCCAGGAGGCGGCGACGGCGGGCGGGTTCGTCGCCGGCGAACGCGGTGCGGTCGGTGATGTAGTAGAGAAGGCAGCGGGGCGGCATCTGCTTGCAGTCTAATGTACAGGTGAGTTGCAGGGGGCAAAGCCAAGGTTCCCGGTTGCCGTCGCGTTCGCTCCGGCTGCTCTCGGAATGACAAGCGAGACTAAGCGGCGCTTACCGCGGGCGTTCTCCAAAGGATAAGCGACAATCAATTCCGTTCGCCTTACGGATTTGTCTTGGCAATCTCCGGCAGGGCTTCGGCCTCTTTTTTTGGCGCACCGCCGAGGTGGTGTTGCGTGAGGCCGTCGCGCAGGAATTCGAATGCGTCTTCGGGAGTGTCGACGATCTTGAACTGGTCAAGATCCTCGGGAGAAATTGTTCCGGCGTCAACGAAGGCCTGGAAATTGATAATGCGGTTCCAGTATTCGCTGCCGTAAATGACGACCAGAATTTTCTTGGCCAGCTTGTCGGTCTGCGCCAGGGTGAGGATTTCGAAGAGTTCGTCCATGGTGCCAAAGCCGCCGGGAAAGATGACGAGTCCCTTGGCCAGATAGGCGAACCAGAATTTACGCATGAAGAAGTAGTGGAACTGAAAATTCAGCGCCGGAGTCACGTACTGATTGGGACTCTGCTCGAAGGGGAGCTGAATGTTCAGACCGATCGTCTTCCCTCCGGCTTCGTGCGCGCCGAGGTTGGCGGCTTCCATGATGCCGGGACCGCCGCCGGTGGTGACCACGAAACGGCGGCGGCGGGCGGGAATCTGGATGGACCACGTGGTCAGCATGTGCGCGAGTTTGCGGGCGTCTTCGTAGTAGCGAGCCATGTCGACGGCGGCCAGGGCGCGTTTCAGATCTTTGTCGAGGCTTTCGGCGGGCGTGGCGGCGTGATTCTGCTTGATCGTAGCGAGGGTCTCGCTGGCATCTTTGCGGCCTTGAAAGCGGGCAGAGCCGAAGAATACGACGGTGTCCTGAATCTGCTCGCGGCGGAAGCGCGCCAGCGGTTCCTGATATTCGGCCAGGATGCGGAGAATGCGCCCGTCCGGGCTGTCGAGGAAGGGTTCGTTCTGGTAGGCAACGGGGGCGGACTTGAGATGGTCAGTCATAGATTGAGTCTCGGCGCGGCTTCAGCCGCGCCCTTGTCAAAGCGTCATTCAGCGTTCGCGTTCTCGTGGTAGTGCATAGCCTCCCAGAAGCCGATCCATATATCGAGCAGGCCGAGGCCGCTGCAGAAGCCGCGGAAAAATCCATTGGACACCACGGAGCGCAACGCGGGAAACGAGAGCAATAGATAGTTGTCGGTCCACTCTGGGGTCCAGGGAAGAATGATGAGCAAGACTCCGGCCACGGCGCTGATCAATACAAAGAGAAAGACGGAAATGCGATGCATCCAGATTTCCAGCGGACTTTCGCTTTCTTGGGCCGTGGTTTCTAGAGCAGGACCGAGAAGCGCATGGCCCGACTCCGGCTGCGGAGCAGCGGCTTTTGTCGAACTGTCGGTGGCGCTGGGTAAGGGGGTGGGTTCGGTCATGCGGAGCAGCTCCGGCATCGCGAAAACCCTGCGCGGCAGCGTGCGCCATTCCCCGGGCACAAAAAATTAGGGACAAAAGGCATCGCGCTATTCTACGACTTCAGGGCCTTGATGCGCTCAGCCACGTCACGATAGTCGATGTTGCTGCCGTAGACGTCCATGAAGTGCTTGAGGGCGGAGGGCTTGTCGCCCGCGGCCTCGTAAGCGGAAGCCATTTCGTAATGCAGCGCGACCCGGGTTTCGCCGTCAATGCCGACAACGTTGAGAGCCTTGTCATACCAGCGGACGGCAGCTTCGGGAACGCCTTTATCGAGGAAGCACTGCGCCAGCCAGGTATAGGTTTGCATGATTTGCGGGAAGGGATGGCCGTGATCGAAGGACTGGCAGGCCTTCTGCAGTTCTCCGATGGCCTCGTCGAGCAATCCCATTTCGCGAAAAGCGATGCCGAGGTTGTAATGCGTTTCCGGATCTTCGTCGGCGGAAGCTCCGCCGGCTTCGAGATCCTGTTTGAGCTCGCCAAACATTTCGGCGAGATCGACCCCGGCGTCATCGCCAAAGGGAGAAGACTTGGCGGCGCTGGACGGAGCCGCTGGAGCCACGCTGGGAAGAGCGGCAGCAGGCGCGTGCGAAACAGAAATTGACGGCGGCTGCAGTTGGGCAGCTTCGACCGGAGCGTGCCAGGCCACAGATGCGACCGGCTGTGCCGGGGGTGCGACATGGCTGGCTGGTGAGGCCGATGCGGCGGCGACCGCGGCCAGGGGCGGAATGACTCTCGGGGCCGCGACGGGCGCGGGAACCGGCGCGGCCTGCGCGACGGAAACAGCAGGCTCCGCCTTGGCGACCGGGGCTGCTTTCAGGAAGTCTTCGCCCAGCGAGGCTTCGATATCGGCGACAAACTCGCCCAGAAGCGGCGCGGTTGGCTGGGCACCGATCACGGGCCCAGTGTGCGCGGCAGGCTCGTGCGCGGGCGGAGCTGACGGGGCTGCGACCGGCTTGGCCACGGTCCCGGGCAGGAAGCTATCGCCCAGCGAGGTTTCGAGATCAGAAACAAATTCCTTCAGGACACCTGGTTGCGGCTCAGGCTCGGGTTCCGGCTTGGACGCGGGCACGGGCTTGGGTTTGGGCGCATGCAGGTGCACGGCAGGTTGCGGCTTGGGTTGTGGTACCGGCGTGGGCACGTGGACCGACTCGGCGACGACAGGTTCTGGTTCGGCCTCGACGACGGCCTCGGCGACCGCAGGCAGCGCTTCCATGACGGCAGGCTCGGGCTCGGCAGGCTCTGGTGCGGCGGGCTCCGGCTCAGTGATCTCTGACGCAGCGATCGCGGGCTCATCGACGGTGAACTCAAGTTCCGCGGGCTCTGCCAAAGCAGGCTCTTCGGCGGCTGCTTCGGAAACGGGAACGGGCGCGACTGCTTCGCCTTGAACTTCGTTGGCCTGGACTTCATCAGCGACTTCATTGCTCTGGACTGCATCGGCTTCGAGTTCGATCGTCGGAATATCGTCCGCAGTCAGTTCCTCAATCACGGGCTCAAGTTCGACTGCGCCGTCTTCACCGGCGGGCTGAGAGGCGGCCTCCACTTCGGCGCGAAGCTCGGCAATCTTGTCTTGATCGCTGGTCAGAGTCTGGAGCTTGGCCAGGGCCGCCAGGGATTGCTCGGGCATGCCATGAGCGAGATAGAAACGAATCTCTTCGATGGTCTCGTCGATCTTGCCGGAATCGGCTTCCGGCTCGGCTTCGGCTGCGACTTCCGGCGCTTCCTCATTCGTGACTTCAGCCGTTTCCCCCGCGGGAGCGCCGGCTTCCACGGTGAGTGAATCATCCCACTCCGAGGAGAGATCGATTTCACCCGATGCCGACTCGGCTGAAACCGTGGCAGAGTCATCCACCACGGCAAACTCGGGTTCTTCGGCTTCGACGGTAATTTCCTGTGCGGGTTCGGCGGTGGTGGGCCACGGCGAAGCGTCCGGCTGCTCGTCGGCCGGTTCCTCCGGCGCCGCAGTTGGCCCGGCGACGGTTTCGGCGGGAGATCCGTCGATCGAAAGCTCTTCGACGGCGGGTTCGGCCTGCGCCGACGCGGCGTCCAGGAAAATGTGCGCGTCTTCGTCGGGCTCGCCGAACTCTGGAGCCGAAGAGCGCTCCTCATAGCGCTCGGCCAGTTCGTTGTAGCGCGAAGCTTCTTCCGGATGGTCGGCCTCAGAGTAGACGGTCTGCAGAGTGCGGCAGCAGAGGGCGGCTTCGGCGAAGCGGGCGGCCCGGGTGTGCAGGGCGGCCAGACGCTGATTCACGCGCAGGTCGGTCGGCGCCAGCGCCAAGGCCCCCAGCAGGGGTCCGAGCGCCTTGGCCGGCATGTTGTAAGAAATGAACAGCTCCGCGTCAGTCAGGGCAGAGCGGATGGCCAGCGCAATCTCGTCGGTATAGTGCTGGTGAACCGCCGGCGCGGTCGCTTCCAGATCGTCAATCAGGACGACGGCCTCTTCCGGCGTAATCAGCTTGCTGCCGGAAGGCCCGCCGAGCTGGCTGACCACCTGCTGGTAATTCTGCATGTGCAGGGCGTTCTGGGGTTCGAGAGTGGCGAGCTTCTGATAAAGATCGCGAGCCCGCGCCAGGTCGCCGGACTGCACGCTGGCATGAGCCAGCAGTTCGGTAACTTCGGTGACGTGAGTGTTCTCCCCGGCCTTGTGAAAGAGATCCAGCAGTTTCTGCAGAGAGTCAGGATTGTCGCGCACGTGCCCGATAATGACGTGCAGGCTGTCGAGCACCTTGTCAGAATTTTCCGCCAACAGACGGTCGGCGTGCTCGTCGAATACCTGAAGGGCAGTCTCGTATTGTCCGGCCTGCATCAGGGCGTCGGCGAAGCTGGAGATGGCCGCCAGATCGTTGTGCACGGTCAGCAGTTTGCTGGCGACGGTACCGGCCTCAGAGAGTTGTCCAGTCTGGAGGTAGCCTTTCAGCAGGTCGCGGAGACCGTCGGGCTTGGAATCGAGGTCGGGGACTTTCTGCAGGGTGGCAACTGCTCCGGCGGCGTCGCCGGACTCGATCATATTCTTGCCCTGCATGAGCAGGGCATAGGTATTGCCGGGATCGAGGGTCAACATGCGCTGCAGCACTTCGTCGGCGGCGCTGAGCGAGCCCTTGGAGCGCAGAGCTTCCGCGGCGGCGGAGAAAATCTCCCAGGCTTCCGGCTTCTTGCCCAGGCGGACATACACTTCCGCCAGCCGGATCCGCATAGTGCTGTTTTCCGGATCCATCTCCAGAATCTTCTGGAAGATGCGGACCGCGTTTTCCAGTTCGCCGGCTTTCAGGAATTCTTCCGCCACCTGCAGATACTGGGCGCGGGCGTCATTGAAAAGGCCCTGCTGGCTGTAGAGTTCGGCCAGCTTCAGCAAGCTTTCGAGCGAGGGCTGCAGCTTGCAGATCTTCTTGTACATCGCGATGGCCTTGACCGTGAAACCCTGTCCGGCATAGGCATCGCCTACCGTCTTGAAGCATCCCGTGGCCTTATCGGTTTCGCCGAGGCGCGAGTAGAGGTCGCCGACGGTATTGGTGACCGTCAGATCCTTGGCATCGTTCTTGAGAACTTTTTCGTACTCGGAGATGGCATTCTGCAGCTTGCCCTGCTGGACATACTTCTCCGCACTGGCCAGAACCTTTTGCTTGTTGAAGCCAAACAATGCCATAAGAGTGCGAACTCCAGACCCTGGTCTTCAAAACGAAATGCAAAGTTGCCGCAGAACCTGCTCAACCTCTTGAAACCGCTTTTTGCGTATTGCTCCGAAGGTCATCTCGCTTATCGGCAGATGGACCGACCGGACAAGGCCAATTGTACGTCTGGACTTCGCGAATCGCATGGTTACCAAGGGTTACCAAAAGGGAGTGTACGAATGGGTTACCAAGGGAATCAGGCGCCGGAGTACCGCCGGAGCCAAGGAAACTGGCCCGGTAGAGAAAGTTTAAGATGAAAAGTGCGCCAGCGAGTAATGCCCGGCGGAGTTCCTTCACCCTCTTCAAAGCATCCGCGTAGGATGGGGTCGGGTGGGGCAGTTTCAAGAGTGCCCTAATCCCGGTTTCCCGGGCGAACGCTTCCACTAGACTTAAGCCCGGAGGTGAGGCGAGCGAGTCTGTAGTCCACGCGCCTGGCAGCCATGGCCGAATCCATCGCCGAGTTCTTCTCGGAACATTTTCGGGCTCACCAGCACGAGCGCGCCTACGGGCAGCGTCGCGGCTACAGGGCAGAATCGTTTACCTACGGCGAAGTTCTGGAAATGGCGTCCGGCTTTGCCCGCAAACTGGAAGCGCGGGGTATTGCCAGGGGCGATCGCGTCATGGTGTGGGGTGAGAATTGCGCCGAGTGGGTGGCCGCATTTTTCGGGTGTGCCCTGCGCGGAGTGATTGTTGTCCCCATGGACGACGGATCCGCGACGGACTTTGCCATGCGGGTCTTTCAGCAAGTCTCGGCGAAACTGCTGGTGGCGTCGCGGCGGCATCTGCTGGAGTGCGCGGCCGCGCAGCCTGCGATTGCGACTCTGGGTTTGGAGGACCTGGGGCGAACCGCAATCCGCCAACCCGCGGCGCTCGCGCAGGTCGCGCTTGGCCGCGACGACACTCTACAAATCATTTTCACTTCCGGCACCACGGCCGAACCTAAAGGCGTGGTCATCACGCACGCCAATGTTTTGGCGAATATTGCCCCGCTCGAGCAGGAGATTGGCCGTTACCTGAAGTATGAGCGCTGGGTGCATCCGGTGCGCTTCCTGAACCTGTTGCCGCTCAGCCACGTGTTCGGGCAGTTCCTGGGGATGTTCCTGCCTCCGCTGCTGGGCGGCACGGTGATTTTTCAGGATGAACTGAAGCCCTCGGAAGTCATCAGCACGATCCGGCGCGAGCGCGTGTCGGTGCTGGTGAGCGTGCCGCGGGTGTTGCAATCGCTGAAACAAAAGGTCGAGCGCGACCTGGAAGACCGCGGCGAGGGCGAAGCCTTTCGCCGGCGGATGCAGTCCTCGAAGGGCCAGCACTTTCTGCGTCGCTGGTGGACTTTTCGCGCGATTCGGCGCCAGTTCGGATGGAAGTTCTGGGCATTCATTTCCGGCGGTGCGGCCCTCGACAGTGAAACCGAAGAGTTCTGGGACCGCTTGGGTTACGCAGCGATCCAGGGCTATGGTCTGACCGAGACGACGTCACTGATCAGCGTGAACCATCCCTTCCGTCTGGGCAAGGGGTCGATTGGCAAGGTGCTGCCCGGCCGCGAAGTGAAGCTGGCGGAAGACGGAGAAATTCTGGTGCGGGGCGCAGGCGTTGCTTCCGGCTACTGGGACGGCCGCGGTTCGCAGAAGGCTTCCGAGGGTCGAATCTCAGACGAACGCATTTCGGACGGTCGCATCTCGGACGAGCAGGGCTGGTATCGAACCGGCGATATTGGTGCGCTCGATTCGACGGGCAATCTTTATTTCAAGGGACGTAAGAAAGAAGTGATCGTGACCCCGGGCGGGACTAATGTGTATCCCGACGATCTGGAAGCGGCGCTGCGCCGGCAGCCGGAAGTGAAGGATTGCGTGGTGGTGGGAATCGAGCGCGGGGGGAACGCGGAACCGTGCGCCGTCGTGATTCTGCGCCGCGCTGTGAATCCGGAGGCAGTGCGGCCGGAAGAAGTGCAGTTGGAAGACAGGCAGTCCGAAAGAGCGCGACTGGAAGCGGTCGTGCAACGGGCGAACCAGTCGCTGGCGGAGTATCAGCGAATGCGCATGTGGGTCGAGTGGCCGCAGGAGGACTTTCCCCGGACCAGCACGCAGAAGCCGCGGCGCAACCTGATGCGCGAAGTGGCCGAGGCGCAAATCGTCGCGCAGAGTGCGGCGCAGAATGCGGAAGTGTCTTCGCACGAGTACGCGAACCGTCCGCTGGCGGATTTGATAGCGCGCGTCAGCGGGCGGCAAGCGGGTGCGTTGCGCGAAGACGCAAGTCTGGACTCTGACCTGGGCTTGAGTTCGCTCGATCGCGTGGAATTGCTGAGCACGCTCGAAGACCGCTACCAGCTAGACCTCAGCGAGACCCGGTTCAGCGCGGTGCGCACCGTGGGTGATCTGGAGCGAATGCTGCGCGGGGACGCGTCACCTGCGGCGCCTTATCACTATCCGAACTGGACGTTGCGCTGGCCGGTAACCTGGCTGCGGATTCTGGCGCATTATCTGCTGATGCGTCCGGCAATCATTCTGTTGGGCTGGCCACGCATCGCAGGGCGCGAACATTTGCGCGGCGTACAGGGACCGCTGCTGGTCGTCTGCAATCACATCAGCGATGTGGATGCCGGATTTATTTTGACCGCGCTGCCAGCCCGCCTCCGGCATCGCGTGGCCATCGCGACTCGCGGCGAGGATCTCGAAGCGCTGCATTCCCCGGCACCCGATCGCGGATTCTTCGCGCGCATGTATGACCGTGTACTGTGGACCTTGGGCGTCACGCTGCTCAATTTGTTTCCCTTGCCCCGCGAGGCCGGCTTCCGCAAGAGTTTTGCCTACGCCGGCGAGGCTGTGGATCGCGGCTACAGCGTGCTCGTCTTCCCCGAGGGACGCCACACTTCCGATGGGAAGATGAATCCGTTTCGCGCCGGAATCGGGCTGCTGGCGGCGAATCTCGGCGTTCCCGTTCTGCCGGTGCGCATTGATGGGCTGTTTGCAGTGAAGAATGCCGGTAGAAGATTCGCGGCTCCGTGGCGGATCATCGTCCGGATTGGAGAGCCGGTGAAATTTCCTCCCGGGACTGATCCGCAGAAGATTGCGACCGAGTTGCGAAGGGCGGTCGAAGAATTGTGAAGAGTCCGTCGCAGAGCCGCGCAGGCGGACTGCGGCGATCGCCGTAAAACGATCCGCCGTAAATCGAGCCGCTGTCCAATAAATCAGGCGCTGGGTTCGTCGTTGTGCTGAAAACCGCACAGACGAACCCAGCGCCTTGGGGAGGGCGACTGCTTGGTCGCCGAAACCACGGCGAGGTGGCTTAGTCGATGGTGACGGCCACCGGCGTGGACGGGATTCCGTTGGCAACCACTACGATGCTTGCCGTGCCGGTTGCAATCGTCGAAGGAATGTCAAACTCGGTTGACACTACCTTCGTTCCGGTCGCCACGCCGCCCAGCCAGTTATGCGTTCTGCAATAAACAACCGCCCCGGCTGAGTCGGTAATGCGCACAATCGGGAAGTTGGTATTGCTCTGGTTGTCATCGCCGTAAGTTGCGCCTTGCGACAAACCGTTGAACTGGGTTCCGCTCATTTTGTTGTTCTTGCTTCCGTGGGTCAAAGTGCTGGCCACGGCGCTGATGGTGGGAGCGCAGCCGGCGCAGGCGCTGCCCGCGGCCGTGTAGATTTCAACTTCCGACGAGAAATCGGTGAATAGCACCTGCCCGGTCGGCAGGATCACCATGTCGCCGACGTAGGAAGAGTCGATCGACGCATTCGGCGGACCAGTCGTTAGGTTCAGTTTGGTGCCATCCCACTCAAAGAACTTGCTGCCGGTCTGGAAAATCTCTTTGCTGGTGTCGAGCAGAACATTACCATCGGGCAGCAGTGACGCCGGACCGTCGGCGATGTCCAGATCGCTGGGGAAGTTCGGACCCGCCGACCAGGTGCCGGTCGCGGTGTTGTAAATGGCGGTATGACCTGCACCGCAGGCATTCGCGCCGGTGGCAAACACGGTTCCGTCGGGCCGCAGCACTGCCGGACCGACTTCGTACGAGGCCGAACCCTCCCCACCGCAACCGGTTGCAGAGTCCCACAGCTGCGCCACCGTGCTTCCAGCGCTCGACCAGGTTCCGGTGGCGGTGTTGTAGATTTCTGAATTCGTTCCGGTGGCGAGATAGCTGCCGACATACGCGTCCACGGTCAGAATGTTTCCGTCGGGCAGCAGGGTCCAGCCTTCCTCGTCGTTGTCGTCGGCTTTTCCAGTGCCCGTCGCAGTCCAGACAGGCTTGCCGCCAACGATGGTCAGGATCGCTTCCTGGGTCGAGCAGCAATTGGCCTGCATCAGATTTCCGTTGGGCAGAATAATGCTCTGGGCATCCCCGATGGTGGTCCAACCTGCCGGTATCGGCAGTTTCGCCCAGGTGTTCGTGGTCGGGTTGTAGTACGCGGCCAGGTTAGTCCAAATCCCGTCGCCGTTGTTGTACTCGCCGCCCATGACGGTCACGTAGCCCAGGGGAAGCACCTCAGACCCAAAATAAAGTGGGTTGTATCCCGACGGCAGATTGCCGGCGGTGACCCAGGTTCCGTTGATGTAGCTGCCGGTGCTGTCCGGAATCAGGCGATACCAGGTGTCAACGTGAGTCTCAAAGAAGAAACTGTTGACGAGCACGGAACCATCGCTCAGCAGCATGGCGTGCGCGACGGCGGAGGGAGGAGCATTGTTCGTGGCGGTCCATGTTCCGGCAGTAAATGGTGTCTGGGCGATGGCGATGCTGGCGCAGGCGATCAGCGCGAGCACAACAATTCCGATGGTTCGGAAGCACCTCATAAAGCATTGACCTCGCATTCTAGTTTTTCGAAATGTGGCTGTGGACGGAATTGATTTTGTTCTGCCCCACTTCGTACAGAAGCAGTCCTCGGAGCAGTTCCGACCCAAAGCTCAAAGCCCGCGAATTATACCCCGACTGGTTGCCGTTCTAAACAGTTGTCCTCGAAAAAACAAAGAGATTTTTCCGGGGCGAGGAAAGGTCGCAAGAAATTGCAAACTGAGCGCAAGGAGTTTGCAGAATCTTGCAAACTAAAGGCTGCGAAAGCGGAACTCCGGCTCGACGTTGGTCTCTGCTGCCGCTCTACTCTTCGTCGGCCTGCGGTTCTTCCTGGTGCAGGTCCGCGTCCAGTTGAACTTCCGGAATCTTGGATTCACGCAGCAGACGATTGAGCGCCGGCAACTCTGTGGTCTTGAAATCACTCCAGCGCTTCAGAGCCTCGTCGCCATCATGTTCGGTCGCCGACAGAGCGACCATTTGCGCGGCGGTCGGCTCGGCATCAGACTGCCACAGCTGCTGGTAGAGCGTGCTGGCCTGTGAATTCATGCGGGTGAGCGTGGCGTCGCTGGAAGGCGGGAATCCGGCCGGCGCTCCCAGCGCGGCGGCGAGTTTTTTCTCCGCCGCTTCGACGGCGTCTTTCGTCGCGGGGTTCGCGGGTGTCCCCAGTTTTTCGAGTTGCGCGCGAATCGAGCCGCCCTGTTGCAGGGCTCGCGTGGATTCCGTCATGGCGGCAGCCATGCGCTTCTCTGCCTGGAATTTTTTCTCCAGGGCCGCTGCGGAAACTTTGATGCGTGGGTCCATTCTCACGACCTGATAACTCACCATGGTTTTTCCATCGACGGTGAAGTAGATCCCGTACGTTCCCGGCAGGACCGTTGGTCCCAACGGCCCTCGTGGCGTGTCGTGCGGAATTGCTGCGATGGGATATTCGTGGCGCATGCTGAGGGGAGCGGGATAGTGCAGGTCCCACACCCAGCGGTGCATGCCCGGTTCCGCCGAGAGATGGCGCTGCGGGCGCACCCAATAGAGCGGGATCAGTTGTTTCTGCAGCTCTTCGTCAGTGATGTCGGGCTTGTCGGTGCTGGAAAACTTGCGGACAACCTGCATTTTTTCGTCGCGGATCTCGATGGTGACTGAGTGAATGCCGGCCGGCAGATAGTAATCGATGATGGCGCCGTCCGGAGGATTGGGCGCCGCCGGCTCGTCAGGCGGCAGAGGAGTGTCGGTGTAGGTGTCGCGCTGCACGCGGTAGGCAGGAGGCTCGGCTGAGAAGAGAAATGGAAATGGGGCGCGTCCAGCCTGCGCCTGCCGCAGCGGCTCAAAGTCGTCAAGAATCCAGAAACCGCGGCCGTGGGTGGCGGCGATCAGATCGTCGTTGTGAATCCATAGATCGCGCACAGCCGTGTGCGGCAGATTCAGTTGCAGCGACTGCCAGTGATCGCCATCGTCCGAGGAAAAATAGACGGAGTTCTCGGTTCCGGCGAAAAGCAGATGCATGAGAATGGGATCTTCGCGGACAGTGTCCACCGGACCGAAGTCGGGCAGGCCCGCGGTGATCAGCTTCCAGGTCTTGCCGCCGTCGTGCGTGCGATAGATGTAAGGATGCGTATCGTTGATGCGGAAGCGGCTCACCGAAGCGTAGGCGGTATCTTCATCGAAGTGCGAAGCCGAAATCTGCGTGACCTTGCTCCACGCAGTCAGTTCCCTGGGCGTGATGTTGGTCCAGTTCTTTCCGCCGTCGCGCGTCGTCCACAGCAGGCCGTCGTCCGTGCCGGCCCACAGTGTGTTCACAGATTTAAAGGATGGAGCCAGCGCGTAGATCACGCCACGCTGCTTCTCGGCTCCTTTATTCAAGAGACTGCCGACGCTGGCCGGCGCGCCCGGCGTCTCGCGCGTCAAGTCGGGGCTGATGCTCTGCCAGGAGTTGCCGCCGTCGGTGGTCTTGAACAGCACATTGCTCGCGTAATAAAGAATGTGCGGGTCCACCGGAGAAAACATCAGCGGCTCGGTGCGATCGGCGCGGTACTTCGCGTCGCGCAGCGGAATCGGCGTGACGTTTTGCAGTTCGCCGGTGGACCAGTGAAATTTGGAAACTTCGGTTCGCCCGCCGCCGTAAATCACATCGGGGTCGAGCGGATCAGGCGCGACGTATCCATATTCGATCACGCCAACCGGATGCCAGTCGCGAAAAGTAATGGCGCCGTCGTTGCCGCGGCTGGAAATGCAGACCGATCCGCTTTCCTGTTGCCCCGCGCACACACGGTAGGGGAACGAATTGTCGGCGATGGCGTGGTAAAGCTGCGCCGTGGGCTGGTTGTACCAGGAACTCCAGCTCGCACCGCGGTTCACCGTGACGATTGCGCCCTGATCGCCGACGATCAAAATAATGTTGCCATTGTTGGGATTGATCCAGAGGTTCTGGTAGTCGTCGCCGCCGGGCGCGCCGCGAAATCCCGACCACGTCTTGCCGCCATCGCTCGATCGCATGGTCACGGTGCTGACCACATAAAGCAGGTCGGGATTCTTCGGATCCACTTTCGGAATCGGCAGATCGCCGCCGCCGATACGGCCTGAGGGACGAGGATCGTTGGTGATCTGCGCCCAGCTTTCGCCAGCGTCATCCGAGCGGTAGACGCTCAGTTTTCCCGACGCCGCCGCGAGCGTCGCATAGAGCCGCCGCGAATCGCTGGGCGCGATGGCCACGTAAATCTGCGAAAGATCTTTCGGCAAACCGTTACTCAAAGCATGCCACGTGCTGCCGCCGTCGGTGGACTTAAACAGCCCACCGCCCGCGCCGTTGAATTCGTTGCCATCCTCCCACGGGCCTTCCCGAACTTCCCACATGGACGCGTACACCACGTCGGGATTCGAGGGATCAATCTCAACGTCGGAGCCGCCGGTGTTTTCATCTTTCGCAATCACGCGCTGCCAGGTCTGGCCGCCGTCGGTCGAGCGGTAAATTCCGCGTTCGTCGCTGGGCCCATAAGGATGGCCCAGTACGGCGGCGAAAACGCGATTGGGATCGCGCGGGTCAACCGCCAGCGCAGGAATCTGTTGCCCGTCAACCAGGCCGAGATGAGTCCACGTCTTGCCCGCGTTTGTGGATTTATAAATTCCGTTGCCGACGGAAAGGTCAGGCCGGTGCAGTCCCTCGCCGCTGCTGACGTAAATAGTGTTCGGATCGGACGGCGCAACCGCGATGGCGCCAATCGACTGCGCGGGTTGCTCGTCAAAGATCGGGTTCCAGGTGCGTCCGTAGTCGTCCGATTTCCACACGCCGCCATTCACTTGTCCGACGTAGAAAACATTGGGCTGACTGGGCACACCGGCTGCAGCACGCGTGCGGCCGCCGCGAAACGGCCCGATCATGCGCCAGTGCAATTCCTGGTAAAGGTTCTCGGGAACCTGCGTCCAGCCCGGGATTGCGAAAAAAAGGACCACCAAAGACACGACGAGACGAAGCCCTGCACGCGATTCGCTCAATTTCCCCCCTCTAACCTGACGCGCCAAGCTACCTAGAATAAACCATCGCCACGGGGATCGTGGACGAACGCGTCTCCCGCAGGCGGATTCTGCCCGCCAAATTCACTTGGAGGCTGGCGAATCACGCACTATGATGACGGAGCGCCGGAAACCGGCTGCTTTCCATGGGGCCCTAAGAGTCAGTACCACCTGAGCAGGAAAGAATGTCTTTCTGTTTTTCTTTGGCCACCATGTCCCTCCCCGCCCATGCGCGCCGGCGCTTCGCCCGCCCGCCGAAACCCGCGCTGCTTCTGATCTTCCTTTTGTTCCTGACCACCGCGACTCCGTGGCTGTGCGCGCAGACGATTTCCGGCACCGTGCAGGATCCCTCTGGAGCAGTTGTCTCCGGGGCGCGCATCGAGATTAGCGGCGCGGCTCTGGCCCAGCCCATCATTCTTTCGTCGGACGCGGCCGGCAAGTTCGCCTCCCCTGAGTTGAAGCCCGGAACTTATACGGTGCGGGTCGCGCAGCAAGGCTTCGAGCCGCTGGTCAAGACCGTGGAACTGCAGGCGTCGGTTCAGGTGCAGCTCGCGCTCACCATCGCCAAAGAGCAAGTCAACATTTCGGTGTCGGCCAACAGCCGGGCGTTCGACAATTCAGACCCGGTATACCGGCAACTCCGCACCGTCGGTCTTGGCGAAACTTTCCGCTTCGACAATTTCACCATGACTTTCGACGCTGCGACTTTCCATTTCGAGAAAGGCACACTGGCCTTTCTGGCTCCCGTCGAAGGAATAGTTACGGGTGCCGTCTTCATCGGCGACGGCCAGTTCAATCTGAAACCCGTTTTGCCCCTCGATGTGCGCGAACTCACCCGGCGCACCGGCGCAACCGAAGTCAACGAAGATTTCAGCGAGATCGTCTTCCGCTTCACCGGCGGAGTCCGCATGGCCTTCCTGCAGGGATTGGGAGATCACACGGAACCCAACCCCGAGGCGGCGGGCGTTCTTCGCAACTGGCGCGAGAAGATGCGGCAGCGCCGCGAAATCCCTCTCGGCTTTACGGAATATCTGCTGCAGGGCGAAACCATGGACAACGTCGACGCCGACGTCCTGGCCGCTATCTACAACCCCGGGCATCCCATGTTCTGCAACTCTTACATCCGCGGCAAGAAGCATAAGGATCTTCGCTTCTTCGTGCGCAACCGCGTGGGCGCGCTGCCCCAGATCGATTCTCCCGAGGAAGTCGCCCTCATCAACTTCGCCCCCGAGAGTCTCGACGACGGCGTCTGGTACCTGTCGCATTTGAAGTCGGAATCCTCGCATCACACCGCCAGTTCCACCGAGGACCGCCGCCTGTTTGCCACTCATCGCTACAAGATAGAGACCGTCATCGCGAAGAACGGCCACTTGTTCAGCGCCGCGACTGTCAGCTTCGAACCTCTGGTTGCCGGCGAGCGAGTGCTCAAGTTTGGCCTGTTGCCGAATCTTCGCGTCACCCGCGTGACCGGCGAACAGGGTCAGGATCTTTATTTCATTCAGGAGAGCCGCAAGGAGGACGGTTCGTTCTACGCCATTCTTCCCCAGGCCCCGCCGCTCGGCAAGGAACTCTCGATCAACATCGAGTACGCGGGCGACAAAGTTCTGCAGCAGGCCGGCGAAGGCAGTTTCTACGTCGCGGCCCGTACTTCCTGGTACCCGAACCTGAACGGATTCGGCGAGCACGCTTTCTATGATCTGACGTTCAAGGTTCCGAAGAAATACAAAGTCATCAGCGTGGGCACGCTGCAGTCGGAATCGATCGAGCAGGATCTGGCCGTCAGTCACTGGACCACGCCCATTCCGGTGGCTGTCGCGGGATTCAACTACGGAGAGTACAAAGAGAGCGACATTGAGGATCACATCACCGGCTACAAGATTTCTGGCTACTATCTCACGGAGTTGCCTGACAATCTGCGCCGCTATCGCGCTCTGCAATCCCTGGCGCCCCACAGCATGACCGAATACGCGTTGGAACAGACGCGCGCCCAACTGCAGCTATGCACGCACTACTTCGGAAAAATTCCTTACGACGAGATCCACGTCACCGAGCAGCCCGATTTTAATTTCGGCCAGTCCTGGCCCAACCTGATTTATCTTCCCATCTCCGCCTACACCGATTCCACCCAGCGCTGGATGCTTTTCGGCAACATCGACTCCAAGTTCACCGGCTTCGTGCAGGAGGTAACGCCGCACGAAGTCGCCCACCAGTGGTGGGGCCATACCGTGGGCTGGGCCTCCTACCACGATCAGTGGTTGTCAGAGGGTTTTGCCGAATTCTCCGCCGGACTGTTCCTGCAGCAGGCCATGGGTGGCGACTGGCAGCGGGACTACCTCCAATTCTGGGATCGCCAGCGCCGCCGCATTCTCGAAAAAAACAGTTATGGCATCGCTCCCAACGATGCCGGCCCGCTCTGGATGGGATTGCGCCTGGATTCTCCGCGCACCGAAGGGGCGTACGCGAGTGTGACCTACCCCAAAGGCGCGTACGTTCTCCAGATGCTGCGTTCCATCATGTACAGCCTCGATACTCAGGACGAGCCATTCATCGCCATGATGCATGACTTTGTCGACGCTCATCGCGACCACTCCGCCACCACCGAATCGTTCAAGGCCATTGCCGAGAAACATATGTCCAAGCTCACGGATCTCGGCAGAAATGGCCGCCTCGACTGGTTTTTCGACGAGTGGGTCTACGGCACCCAGGTGCCGCGCTACCACTTCGACTATCAGCTGGTTCCGCAGCCTGGCGGCAAAGTGAAGCTGCACATGAGCCTTACCCAGAGCGACGTGGACGAGCACTTTGCCATGCTGGTTCCGGTGTTCGCCGATTTCGGCAAAGGCTGGATCCGCATCGGCCAGCTTGGAATCATCGGCAATACGGTCCACGCCTTCGATGTGGACCTGCCCAGCTCGCCTAAGAAGGTCGGCCTGAATGTGTACAAAGACATTCTCGAACGCTGAATCAAGCGCCCAAATGCAATTCCGTCAAGTCCACTTTCGTGGGCATTCAACGTCCTCGAAAGTAGACATCTCTTCCACAGGCTAACTCGTTGCATCTGCAGCCCCGCATAATTCCGCCTATGAAGAATCAGTCACTTACCGATTTGGTTTCCGTACTTTTCCACAATGTTCCTGCAGGAACATTGCCCTCCCGCGCGACCGTTGACGGCCTCCCCCATCCCACCTAAGATGGACTCCTTTCTCGCCCGCGCATACGCGACGATTGCCAGACGACGATCAACCAGAGAATGATCAACCCGGAATGATCGACCAGACCATCTCGCATTACCGCATCACCGGCCAACTGGGCAGCGGCGGAATGGGCATCGTCTATGAGGCCGAGGACCTGAACCTCGGGCGCAAAGTCGCGCTCAAGTTTCTGCCGCCGGAAATGTCGCGCGACCAGAATGCCCTCGACCGTTTTCTGCTGGAGGCGCGCACCGCTTCCGCCCTCAACCATCCCAACATCTGCACCATCTACGCCGTGGAAAAAACCGGCGAGGGGGCGGACGCACAGTCGGTCGTTAATCAGTCGTTCATTGCGATGGAATTGCTCGAAGGGCAGAATCTCGACCACAGGATTTATTCCGGCCCGTTGCAGGTCAGTCCGTTGCTCGACATCGCCATTCAACTGGCGGACGCGCTTGACGCCGCTCACGCCAAGGGCATCATCCACCGCGACATCAAGCCGGCGAATATTTTTCTGACTCAGCAGGGTCGGGTGAAGGTTCTCGATTTCGGTCTGGCCAAGCTGACTCGCCCTGACCTGCAGATGGAAACCATCGGTGCCACGCAGGATTCTCCTCAGCCGAACTTGACCAGCCCAGGTTCGACCGTGGGCACCATCGCCTACATGTCGCCCGAGCAGGCGCGCGGCGAAGAACTCGACCCGCGATCCGACCTGTTTTCGCTGGGCGCAGTCATCTATCAGATGGCGACTGGCAAGCAGCCTTTTTCCGGCGCGACCTCGGCCGTGGTGTTTCACGCCATTCTCGAACTCGATCCGGTTTCGCCGATGCAGTTGAACCCCGCCCTGCCGCCCAAGCTGCAGGAAATTATTGAGAAGCTTCTCGAAAAAGATCGCGACCTCCGCTACCAGTCGGCCGCCGACCTGCGCGGCGATTTGAAGCGCCTGAAGCGCGACACGGAATCAGGCCGCAAGCATGGGTCGGCGCAACAAGGGTCAGTGCAACCAGGGTCGGCGCAGTCCTCCACGGCATCCTCGGCGCCGGTGGCTGCCGTGGGCGCGTCTTCCGCGTCCGCCACTCCCGCCGCCCCGCCGGTTGTTCCCGCTTCGTCGCGTTCCTCGCAGACCTCCGCAGCGGTTGCCGCAGCCGGGCGGCACAAGGTTGGGACCGGCGTCTTCGTTCTTGTCGGCCTCATCGTTCTGCTGGCCGCCGGTTACGGCGTCTACTCGCTGCTCTCGCGCCATCGGGCGGCGCCCTTCAGCAACTTCTCCGTCACGAAATTGACGGAGGAAGGCAACGTGATGTATGCGAAGGTCTCGCCCGACGGCAAGTACATCCTCAGCCTGGTGCGAGACAAAGGTCTGGCCAGCCTGTGGCTGCGGAATATTCCCACCAACAGCATGACGCAAGTGCAACCGCCCGCCGAAGTCTACTTCGTGCAAAACCCGCTGAGCTTTTCGCCAGACGGG
>Ga0302326_10005691_pt1 | contig 28348 bp, 17 predicted proteins | sample Palsa_T0_3_FD_202264 | JGI IMG/M metagenome (GOLD analysis project Ga0302326, IMG submission 202264) | Peat permafrost microbial communities from Stordalen Mire near Abisko, Sweden - Palsa_T0_3 | ecosystem: Environmental > Terrestrial > Soil > Palsa > Peat permafrost | place: Sweden: Abisko... | reverse complement strand
GGCTTTATCGAGCGCCACGCCGTAGGGTTGGTCGAGCAGCGCCGATCCCGCTGGACCATTGTCGCCGCTGAAACCGGGGTGGCCGGTGCCAGCCACTGTGGTGATAGTGCCGGCGGGGCTAACCTTCCGTACGCGGTTATTGGCCGCGTCGGCAATATACAGGTTACCGCCGCTATCCACCACAAGGCCCTCAGGCTGGGCCAGTTGGGCCGCTATGGCCGGACCAGCATCGCCCACCATGTCGCTGCCGGCTATTGTCGAGAGCTGATAAACCGTGCCAGGGGCCGCGCATAACCCCCACAGGGACAGGGCCATGGCAGCAGCCTGGATCGGGACGCGCATATCACTTAAGGGGTGTCTCACGACTAAAGTTTTTCTCAAAACCGGCCGTTCTACTGAGTGGGTCCGACGTAATAATGAACAGGCTTTCTCCTCTGTCCTCAATCTTTTGGCTGGGTGCCTTGACCGCCTGGGCTAGTGGGCCGATCCACCTGAAAACACGGAACCTGACGGCGGCCGACTATCCCGCCCCGGAAGTCGTGCAGCCAGCCGCGCAAGGGCCGGGTCACCTGCTGGTGCAATTCACCGGCACGCCTCAGGCTGGCGATGTGCAGGAGCTCGTGCGGCGTGGGGCACAAGTAGTAGGAGCCGCTCCGGATACGGCATTGACGATCTCGGTCAGCCAGCCCATCTCATTCGAGGGGCTATCGGTCGAGTGGGCTGGGCCGCTGCTTCCACAAGATAAGATCAGCCCGCTGCTTTCTGCCGCGGCCGATGCGGGCCCGGCGCCCGTGGTAATCGAGTTTCATCCCGACGTTTCTGCGGAACGGGCGCTCGACCTGCTGCGCGGCGCGAACATAAAAATTTTGCAGCATCCGGACCTGGCGCCTAACCACCAGCTTGTCTCGGCCTTCCCGGCCGCGCTGGCGGAGATTGCAGGACATGACGAAGTGGCCTATATTTTTCCCGCTTCCAGCGACCTGATGCAGGGCAACCACGTCATGGCTTGTACGTCGGCGATGATGGGCGAGGCGGCGGTTGGCCAGTACGTGTCGGTGGCGAGCGGCTGGGGCGGGGCGGATGCGAACGGCGTGGTGCAGCTTGACTATGCCTTCACCCAGATGAGTGCCAGGCTGCCGGCCGCCGGCACGCAGTCCGAGATTCTCAGGGCGCTCCAGGAATGGGCCAAATACGCCAAGGTTCGTTTCGTGGCGGGCGACACTTCGACGGTTGACCCTACTATTGCGATCATGTTTGCTCAAGGAGAACACGGCGACGCATTTCCGTTCGCCGCGGACAGCCCTGTTTTGGCGCATACCTTCTTCCCATCGCCCGCTAATACGGCGCCGCTTGCCGGACAGATGCATTTCAATGACGATCAGAATTGGAACATCGGGTCGGATGTGGACGTGTACACAGTCGCTCTGCACCAGGTGGGGCATGCCCTGGGCCTGGGGCACACCGACGATCCGACTGGCGTGATGTATCCGTACTATCGCTTCGGCGCCGCGCTTTCCGCGAGCGACATTGCCGCGATTCAAGCTCTCTATGGCAGCCCCAGTACGCCTTCGGCCCTAAGCATTACGATCTCGAACCCAGCCACCACGGCCGTGACCACCGCGTCTGCGTCCGTAGCGCTTTCCGGTACGGCAGCGGGTGGCGCCGGGACACTGCAAGTGAGCTGGACGAACAATCAGGGCGGCGCCGGCGCGGCGTCCGGATCGACAGACTGGTCGATTGGCTCGGTGCCCTTAGATCCTGGAGCCAATGTAATTACGGTCGCCGTCACCGACAGCGCCGGCAACACCGCCTCGACCGCGATTACCATAACACAAGCGGTCTCGACCGTTTCGACGCCCATTATTCCTACACTGCCGGTCATGCCGATAGTTCCGGTCATGCCGATAGTTCCAACGAACCCGGTCACCCCGGCGGTGCCGGCCGATCCCACGCCCCCGGCCACCACGACCTCAACGTCTTCGGGTCCGCCCTCGCTCACCGTCACTTCGCCCGGGATGACAATTGTGGGTACGTCGCTCTCGAGCTTGAGCATGAGCGGTACGGCGACCGCCAACGTGACTTCGGTCACCTGGACGAACTCGACGGGCAGCTCAGGGAATGCAACCGGGACAACTTCATGGACCGCCGCGGCTATTCCCCTTCTGGTCGGAACCAATACCATCACGGTGAACGCCTACGATGCGGCCGGAGACTCTGCGTGGCGTACGGTGACCGTGGTCAGACAATAGCTGGCTGCCACCTTTCCTGTACGGGTGCATCATTAAGGTGTGAGCCTCCCTCCGATCAGTGCTATCGAGCAGCCTGGGTATCCAGCCCGATCATGAGCGCTGAAGCCGCCGAACGCGTGGATCTGCCCCTCTCGGGCATGTCCTGCGCGGGATGTGCGCGCAGTATTGAACACCAGCTTGCCGCAACGCCCGGCGTGGCTAACGCGCATGTAAATTTCGCTACCTCGACCGCCACGGTGGAGTTCGATCCAGCGCGCGCGGCGGTCCGTGACCTGGTAGGCGCCATCGAAGCGCTGGGCTACGGGGTTCCGCAACCGCAAGCCGGCGTGGATGTGGAGGAGCACACCCGCGAGCAGGAGTATGTGGCCCTCAAGCGACGCCTGTCGTTGGCGGTGGGATTTTCCGTGCCGGTGGTGGTGCTGAGCATGTGGCCTGGACTGATGCACCTCCGCGCCATGGCCTGGATCCAGGTCGTGCTCGCGGCGCCGGTGGTTTGCCTGGCGGGCGCTCCTTTCTACATAGATGCGTGGACCGCGCTGCGCCATCGTTCGGCAAACATGAATACGCTGATCGCGCTCGGCACCGGCGCGGCCTTCCTCTATTCGCTGGTGGTGACGGTCACGGGCGGTCATCAGGTGTACTACGAGGCGGCCGCCGTGATTGTCACGCTGATTCTTCTCGGGCGGCTGCTCGAAGCGCGTGCACGCGGGCGGGCCTCGGAAGCCATACGGCGCCTGCGCGAGCTGCAACCCAAGACGGCGCGTGTCATACGCGAAGGAGCAGAGCTGGACATTCCGATCGAGCAGGTGCGAATCGGCGACATACTGGTAGCGCGTCCCGGCGAGAAGATCCCCATCGATGGTGTAGTGCGCGCGGGTGCTTCGGCTGTGGACGAATCCATGCTCACCGGCGAAAGCCTGCCGGTCGACAAACAGGCCGGCGATACGGTTTATGGCGGCACGATCAACCGCTCGGGCAGCCTGCGTATCGAAGCGCGCAAGGTGGGCCGGGCTACCGCCTTGCAACAGATGATCGAGCTGGTGGCTCAGGCGCAAGGGTCGCGCGCGCCTGTGGCGCGCCTGGCGGATGTAGTGAGCGGCTATTTTACAATAGGCGTGCTCGCCGCCGCGGCGGTGACGTTCCTGGTGTGGCTGGCATTTGCGCCGTTTTCCTTCGCGCTGGTGAACTTTGTTGCGGTGTTGATCATTGCGTGCCCCTGCGCGCTGGGTTTGGCCACGCCTACCGCCATCATGGTGGGCACAGGACGCGGCGCTGAACGTGGAATCCTGATCAAGGGTGGCGAGGCCCTGGAGTCGGCCGCCCGGATTGACACGGTAATCCTGGACAAAACCGGCACGATCACCCGGGGTGTGCCCCAGGTGACGGATGTGATTCCAGCGAACGGTTTTACCGGAGCGGAACTGCTCGGGCTGGCCGCGTCGGCGGAACATGATTCCGAGCATCCTATCGGCCGGGCGGTGGTGGCACATGCCCAGGCACTCTCGATCGCATGGGAGCCGGCGTCCGATTTTCGCGCAATCGCGGGGCATGGAGTTCGGGCGAGTGTGAGCGGACACGAAGTCATCGCCGGCGCGCCTCATCCCGAGTTGGCCGAAATCGGGCGGCTTGCGGCCGAAGGAAAGACCGCGGTAGCCATCAGCGTGGATGGAAAAATAGCAGGTGTGATTGCCGTTGCCGATGCGGTGAAGGATGAAGCCGCCGCCGCGGTGCGCCGGTTGATTGCCCTGGGCGTCGAAGTGTGGATGATCACCGGCGACAATCGCCCGATCGCTGAAGCTGTGGCGCGCCAGGTGGGTATCGAGCATGTGCTCGCCCCGGTGCTGCCCGAAGGCAAGCTGGCTGAGGTGCGCCGGCTTCAGGCAGCCGGGAGGAAAGTTGCGATGGCAGGCGACGGCATCAACGACGCCCCCGCTTTGGCCCAGGCAGATGTCGGCATTGCCATGGGAACCGGTACCGACATCGCTCGGGAGGCGGGCGCCATCACCTTAATGCGCGGCGATCTGAATGGGGTAGCCGATGCCCTCGAGCTGGCCCGTAAAACGATGCGCGTGATCCGCCAGAATTTGTTTTGGGCGTTCGCCTATAACGCGATCGGCATTCCGGTAGCCGCCGGCGTGTTATATCCATTTACTGGCTGGCTGCTGTCGCCGATGCTGGCTTCCGCGGCGATGGCCCTCTCTAGCGTGACCGTCGTCACGAACAGCCTGCGCCTCAAGCGAGTATGATGGTCCGGTGGAGGCGGAGCCTTAGAATGTCGATCATGGCACTTGGACGGGCAAAGCCGGCCGGTCAATAGGGCCAGGCAGGGCGGCTGAACAGTCCACCATCCACCCACAAGGTCTGGCCGGTGATGAAATCCGCCGATGCTCCGGCCAGAAACGCCACCGCGCGCGCGACATCCAGCGGCTGGCCGACGCGCCCCAGGGGAGTGAGTCCCGCCCAGGTGTCTGCATAGCCTGAAGCTTCCAGTTTGGTGCGCTCGATCTCGATGGCCCCTGGCGCCACGCAGTTTACCCTGATGCCGTACTGCCCCAATTCGACAGCCGCCGACTTGGTGAACATTTCAATGCCGCCCTTGCTGGCGGTGTAATTCGACAGGTTGGGGAAGGCAACCTTGTTGCATCCGGAGCCGATGTTGATGATGCTGCCGCCGCGCTCTCGCATGTGCCGCCCGGCACGCTGCGTGCACAGAAAACAGCCCTTCAGGTTGGTGCGTATGACGCGGTCCCACTCAGCCTCCGCCAGGTCCAGTAGTGGTTTCCAGGTCTGCATGCCGGCGTTGTTGACCAGGATATCGAGACGCGGAAACTGCCGCAAAACTTCGTCGAACATGCGGTCTACATCAGCGGCCTCGCCTACGTCGGCGTGTACGATGAAAGCGCATCGGCCGAGCGCCCGCGCCTCGGCAGCGGTCGCCCCGGCTCCTTCCGCGTCGCTGTTATAGTTCACTGCGATGTCGCATCCGCAGCGGGCGAGCTCGAGTGCGATCCCTTTGCCGACTCCTTTGCTGGCACCCGTGACAAGGGCGGTCTTCGATTCGAGCGGCAAATGCGCCATGAGTGCGATTCTAACGCACTGCCTGCCGGCCTATAAGGTAATAGTCAATACGTTCACTCGTACCGCTTAACCAGATTCAGGCCGGAAGGGCTCTTGAAGTGCTTAGGAATTACTGCAGTTCGATTTAGCGGACCAAAGGAGAACAGATGAAACCGAGCACCCAAGATCAAACGGAAGGTAAGTTTCACGAGGCGAAGGGTAAAGTGAAAGAGAAAGTCGGTCAGGTGACCAACAATCCTAACCTGGAAGCGGAAGGTCAAGACGAAAATCTGGCCGGTAAGATCCAGAAGAAGGTCGGACAGGTAGAAGAGGTCCTCGAGAAGTAATCCGCGAGATGGATCTCTTCTTGAGAAAAAGGACGACTCACATTGATAATACTATTGATCATTTTGTTGCTGGTCCTCGGCGGCGGCGGCGGATATTACGGGCACAGCCGCTGGGGTTACGGGGGCGGCGCCGGCATAGGACTGGGCACCATATTGGTGATCCTCCTGATAGCGTACATGTTGGGAATGTTCCGCTGACCCGGTGGAGATGAAGCCCGGCGCCCCCGCATGCGGCGCGGCTTGCTGTACGGCCAGTAGGACAAAAAATACGCCGTTGTAAGCCGCGTGCATGATGGCCGCCGCTTTGGTCGATCCAGTACGATAGCGCATCCAACCGAAGGCGGCGCCGGCCATGGTGATCAGCAGCACGTGACGCCAGGAGTTGCCGTATTGTTGTAGGTGCAGCAGACCGAAGGGGACGGCGGCCGTCAGAATTCCGGCAACCGCGCCGAGCGACCGCACGAGGAGCGGCTGCAGAAATCCACGAAATACAATTTCTTCGCATAACGGACCCAGCGTAATTCCAAATACCGCGACCAGCATCATTGCAGTTCTGTCCGATAAGAGATCTTTCATAGGGCTGTCTATGTCCGGCGTTTTCAGGAGTACGCTCCCGCCCATCACCGCAAAGGCCAGCATTACTCCGCAAGCTACCAGCACGGCGTCGCTCAAACCAGCCGGCACCCAGCGCAACGATTGCCAGAACGGCCGCCCATAATAACGGCGGAAGATTGTGGAGAGCGCCCAGAGCAGTACGGCGTAGAGCACCAGTTGGGCCGGCAGTTCAATGAGGAATTTTTTGACGTGTACAACCGAAAGGAACGCTCCGGCGAGGAAAGACTCCACCAACACGGCGAGCAGAGCGATCATGACGAAGCCGGCCAGGTCTAAATAGCCCCAAAATGGATAACTCTCGGGCGGTGTAAGTTCGGGCGGCGCGATAATATCCGGTTCAGGCGGCTTCGGACTCATGGCTCGTGTTCGATCAGGCAGGCGGCCAACAGCGGCAGCAGCAGTTCGTGATGGCCGGTGAGTGCAATGCCCGTACCGCCGGATTTGGCGTGGGGCCGCTCCACCACGTTTACTCTGGGGCGATAATGCTGCAGGAAATCCAGATTGACGGTGGTGAATCCGGCCAATGGGTGACCCAGATTGCGTACCGCGGAGACGGCCTTCAGAAAGACCTCCGGCAGCAGCACGGCCGAGCCGACATTCAGATAAACTCCACCTTCGTGAAGTCCGATCAACAGCGAAGACAGCAATCGGAAGTCGCGGTGTGTAGAGCTGCCGATAGACGCCGCATCCGCTGCTGGATGGGTGTGCGGCGTATCGGTACCGACCGCGACATGCACGGTGACCGGCGTGGCCGTGCGCCAGGCCTGCAGCAGCAGACTGGCGTGCGCGAAGGCCGGATCGGCGATCTGGCCGAGGCGCCGCCCCAGTGCTTCACCCATGCCCAGCGAGTCGCGATCGCCGGCCGCGATGGCCTGGTTCATCTCCCGCCCGGTTTCCTCCGCCGCGCCGAAGCGGCCGTCTGGCAGTACGGCTTCCACATCCTCGCTGGTCTGGCCTGCCAGGGCGATCTCGAAATCGTGAATGGAGGCCGCGCCGTTCATGGCGAACGCGGTGGCATAGCCGCGCTGCATCAGATCAGCCAGCAACGGCGCGAGACCGCACTTGATCACGTGCCCGCCCAATCCCCAAACGATGGCCCGGCCTGCCGCGCGCGCCGCCGTTAAGGCATCGATCACGCGCCGTAGCGCATCGCCGGCCAGGATGTGAGGCAGCCCGTCCAGCCAGGCTGCCAGGCCGGCGCCTTTCCGGTAGGGCGAAGCAAAATCCGCCACGCGCACCTTGCCGCCGCGGGTTTGCAAGGGGACCGTCTGCAATCCGGAGAAATCCAACGGATGCGCCGAATATTTGCTCATATCACCTTGCGAAGCGCTTCCGCCGTGTAGCTCTTACGCGAGCGCGCCACCTGCTCCGGCGTTCCGGCGGCCACCAGGCGGCCGCCATATTCACCGCCATCCGGACCAAGGTCGATGATCCAATCGGCGGTTTTGATGACGTCCAGGTTATGCTCGATCACCACCACCGTGTTGCCCAGATCGACCAGACGCTGTAACACGTCCAGCAGCTTGCGCACATCGTCGAAGTGCAGGCCGGTGGTGGGCTCGTCGAGCACGTAGAACGTGCGTCCGGTCTGCCGCCGGCTGAGCTCCTTGGCGAGCTTGATGCGCTGCGCCTCGCCGCCGGAAAGCGTGGTGGACGACTGGCCTAGGTGAATGTAGCCCAAGCCCACGTCGTTGAGCGTTTGCAGCTTTGGCCGGATCTGGGGAATGTTCTCCAGCCGGCCGAGGGCTTCCTCTACCGTGGCATCCAACAGGTCGGCGATCGAATAGCCCTTGTACTTCACTTGCAGCGTCTCGTGATTGTACCGCCGCCCGCGGCAGACGTCGCAAGTGACATAGACGTCGGGCAGGAAATTCATTTCGATGCGTTTCAGCCCATCGCCCTGGCAGGCTTCGCAGCGGCCGCCCTTGACATTGAAACTGAAGCGGCCCGGGCGATAGCCGCGCTCGCGCGATTCCGGCAGCATGGCGTAGAGATCCCGTATGGGCGTGAACAGTCCTGTATAAGTGGCGGGATTCGAGCGCGGGGTGCGTCCGATAGGCGATTGATCGATGCGAATGACTTTATCGAGAAGCTCCATGCCTTCGATTGATGTGTGCCGGCCGGGCTCCTCGCGCGATCCATAGATCTGCCGTGCGAGGGCGCGATACAGAATCTCATTCACCAGCGTCGATTTTCCGCTGCCGGAAACTCCCGTTACTACCGTGAGCAGGCCGAGGGGAAACTGTACATCGACGTCTTTCAGATTATGCTCGGCGGCGCCCATCACGGCCAGCTTCTTGCCGTTCTGGCGGCGGCGCACGGCGGGCACCGGGATCGAAAGCGAGCCGGAGAGATAGCGTCCCGTCAACGAATCCGGATTCGCGGCAATATCTTTAGGCGTGCCCGCCGCCACCAGGCACCCGCCCAGCCGGCCGGCTCCCGGACCCAGATCGATAACATAATCGGCGCGCTCTATGGTTTCGGCATCGTGCTCCACGACCAGCACGGTGTTTCCCATATCGCGCAAGTGCCCGAGCGTATCGAGCAGGCGGCCGTTATCGCGCGGATGCAATCCGATGGAGGGCTCGTCCAGGACATAGAGCACGCCGCGCAGCTTGGAGCCGATCTGAGTGGCCAGGCGTATGCGCTGCGCTTCCCCGCCGGAGAGCGTACCGGCCCCGCGCTCCAGGCTCAGGTAATCGAGGCCCACCGCCGAGAGAAACTCCAGACGGCGGCGGATTTCATCCAGGACGCGCCCGGCAATCTGCATGTCGCGGGTGCCGAATTCCCAATTGCGCACCGTCAGCAGCGCCCGCGAAATCGGCATCCCGGTGAACTCGGCGATCGAGAAATTCTTGACCCGGACCGCCAGACTCGAGGGCCGCAGCCGCTGGCCATGACAGGCCGGACAAATGCCCGGCGACATGTAATCGGTCAGCCACTCGCGATAGTCGTCAGAAGAGTCGGCGAAAGTCTCGTCGAGGATTTTGAGAATACCGGCAAAGCCGTTGCCGCCTTCGAGCAGCGCAGTCTGCGCTTTCTTGGGCAATTGATCGAAGGGCGTCGCCAGATTGATGCCGAGCGGCTTGGCGGCGTCGACCAGGCGGCGGCGCATGAGGGCCGATCCGGCCCCCGGTCCCAGGCCCCCTTCGAGCAGCGGGCGGGAAAAGTCCACGATTACCTTGCCGGGATCGAAGGTCCACTTGCTGCCTAAGCCGGTACACTCTTCGCAGGCGCCGTAAGGGCTGTTGAAGGAGAATGAGCGCGGCTCCAATTGGGGCACGCTCGCGCCGCACACCGTGCAAGCCAGTTTCTGAGAGTAGAGCCGCTCCTCCCCGTTCACCACGGCGATGAGCACCAGACCGCCGGCCAGCTTGGTGGCCGTGTCGATCGAGGCTTCCAGGCGCTTCTCGATGCCCGGCTTCACCAGGAGGCGATCCACCACGACTTCGATGCTATGATTGCGCCGGCGATCGAGCGGAATATCGTCGTCGAGCGAGCGCAGAATTCCATCGATGCGGGCGCGCAGGAAGCCCTGCTTCGCCAGTTTCTCGAAGTCTTTCTTGAATTCGCCTTTGCGCCCGCGCACCACTGGCGCCAGCACCATAATGCGGTCGCCCGGCTGCAGCGCCAGCACGTGCTGCAGAATCTGTTCGGTAGTCTGGCGCGAAATTTCATTGCCGCACAACGGACAATGAGGCGTTCCGATAGAGGAATACAGCAGCCGCAGATAGTCGTAGATCTCGGTGATGGTGCCCACGGTGGAGCGAGGACTGCGGCTGGTGGTTTTCTGCTCAATGGAGATCGCCGGGCTGAGGCCGTCGATGGAATCGACGTCGGGCCGCTCCATCTGATCGAGAAACTGGCGGGCGTAGGTGGAGAGCGTCTCGACGTAGCGGCGCTGGCCTTCAGCATAAATTGTGTCAAACGCCAGAGAGGACTTCCCGGAGCCGCTCAGCCCGGTGATTACGGTCAGGGAGTTGCGCGGAATCTCCACGTCGATATTCTTGAGATTGTGCTGGCGCGCACCGTGCACCGTAATTCGGTTGAGCATAAGAAAGTAATTCGGAAAGAAATCCGCGGGCTAAATTCTAAATTTCATTGTTCAACAGTTGAGTTATCGCCACAATTGGTGTAAAAATGTTACAGTGTGCTGAATTGTTCATCGTGCCGGGCGGGGTTTCGTCGCGTACATAGGACCTTCACGGAAAGGTTATTGTACGTGGCGGTTTATGAGTGTCCGCAGTGTAAAATGCGGAAGCCCGCCCCACGCTGGTATGCGCTCTATTTGGGTGATTATCCCCGCTGCCCACGATGCTGCACCTACCGCTTGACGCGCCTGGCCACTCGCGACCATATCGATCCGATGTACAAAAGCTTCTTTAGCTTCCTGCAACGCATGTTCGGCGCGGACTTGTACCATTGCCGTTACTGCCGTCTTCAATTTTACGACATGCGGGCCCAACTTTCCCCGGGCGCAACGGAAAAGGTTGCGCGGGCTGTAGCTGACACTACCGCTAGACCGGCTTGAGGATGCCGGCGCTCGTTCACCGGGTCGTCCGTGCCATCAGCATACTGCGTACCGCCGTATAGATCCGTTCCACAGCCGGCCGGCGGTAGGCCCACCGCTCGTCCGGTTCGGGCGGGTTGACCACCATGGTGGCATTCGCTTCGAAGAGCAGAACGTCGCCGCGCCCGTTCATGCCGAAATCGATGCCGGCATACTCGAGGCCCAGGGCCTCCTGTATCCGCGCCAGCGCCTCCATGGCGCGCGCGCCGAGTACGCCGGGCATGTTCTCCAGGAACTCGGCGTCTTCGGCGCGATGCTCCGCCTGGCCGGCCATCTCAGCAGTGAAATAGTGGACTTTCCAGTGGCTCGAGATGGCCACGTGCAGCGGGTAGAGTTGGCCGTCGATCATCATCACGCGATATTTGCGCACTTTCCCGTCGGGACCGCGTGCATCCAGGTATTCCATGACAGTCAGCTCCCGTCCAGGCAGCTCGGGCACCACCGCCGGTAGCTGTTCGGGCCGCTCGACTCGCGCAAAATGCCGCCCGGTGTGAAAACCTGGCGTTCGCAACAGAAGTGGAAATGCGAAACCATGGCGGGCCAGCATGTTCCAGGCGTCGGCATCGGTGAGCAGCTCTCGCGGCAGCGTGGCGGTCGTCGCTGTCACGACCCCGGGCAAGCGGGCCAGCCGGTGCGTGTTTGCCGCGCGGCCCGTATCCCGTACGGCCGAGGGCGGGTTGATGACCGGGGCCCTGGTGAGAGCAATGATGGAGTTGGCGGCGGCGAGCGCCGGGCCGGCTAGCTCGGCATCCCCGATAGCATTGAAGACCAGCTGGTGCGCCGGTAGCGGCGTCTTCAGATCGTAATATTCCGCGACGATAACGGTTGTTTGAAACACGCGATCATCCAGAAAATTCCGCGTTGGTATATTTCCTCCGGCTGCCGACACAAGCTGCAGCAAAGAGACCGGCGGGCCCGTCCCGCGATACGGCAAAGCGATAACGTTCCGATCCTCAAAACCTTTCCGCCGGTGCAGGGAGGCCCCCTCTTCGTCTCCGAGTTCCGCCAGCACATAGGCGAGGCCCTGATGCGCCTCGGGATGGCCGGGCGCGAGCTGCAGGGCGTTCTCATACAGTTCGCGAGCCGCGGCGAGTTCGCCATTTTCGCGGAGAACATTCCCCAGATTGACACGGCTCATGGGATCCTGCGGATGGCGCGCCACGGCTTGCGCATAGGCCGTTTGTGCGGCTGTGCGATAGCCTGTTGCATAAAGCAGCGTGCCCAGGTTGTTCAGCGCGCCCAGGTGCGACGACTGGCGGGTCAACACTTCGAGATAGGCATTTCTGGACTCCAGGGTTCGACCCAGCTCGCCCAGCAGACAGGCGCGCTCAAACCGAAGCTCGATTGCGCCGGGATCGGCGTTCAGGCGTTCCTCGAGCTGCCGCAATCCGGATTCCCGCTCGAGGCGCGGCAGGGACTCCGGACTCTTCGTGACGCCGCCTTGCAGGGTGCGGCCCAGGGCCACGGCCTGCTCGACCAAGGCGTCGATGTCGCGCGGGCCGGTACGGTGATTCACGATCGCGGCGCGGATCGCCAGCCGCCCCCCGATGACCGCGGTCGAAGGCGCCACCATGCCCGACTCCTGCAGCTCGACGACGATCCTGGCATTGACCCGGTGGGACTGTTCGGCGCGATAACGGAAGCAGACGATGTTGAGTTCGACGGGTGCGGCAAGCTCCAGCTCCGGCGTGGCGGCTATCTGGCTTTCCAGATAACGCGCCAGGACGCAGGTGCGCGAGATCACCGCTCCCAGCGCCCCGAGTCCATACACCTTGAGCGTGAACCAGGTCTTCAACGCCCGGAAGCCACGGGAAAGGTCCGGGCCAAAGTCGCACGGCCACGGTGGCCCGGCGGCTAGTCCCCGATCCGCGCGCCTCAAGTAAGCGGCCGACGAGGCGAAGGCATTGCGATGCAGGACGCCGTCGCGCACCAGCACGAATCCGGCGTCATAAGGCACTTGTCCCCATTTATGGAAATCAAATGCCAGCGAGTCGGCGCGCTCAATGCCCTTGAGCCGGGCCGCGAGATCGGGAGCGAGAATCGCCAGAGCGCCATAAGCGCCGTCGACATGAAACCATACCTTTTCGCGGCGAGAAAGATCGGCAAGAGCGGTAAGGTCGTCAATAGCTCCGGCGTCCACAGTGCCGGCTGTACCGATAACTAAGAACGGCTGAAAACCCGCGCTGCGATCCGCCGCTATGGCAGCTTCCAGCGCCTGAACGTCAATCCGATCGCGACTATCGACCGCGATTGGCCGGAGCGCATCGCTGCCAAGCCCGCAGATATCCATGGCTTTGCCGAGGCAGCCATGCGCGGCCGTTGAGGCATAAGCGGTCAACCTCGCCGTATTTCGGGAAATGCCCGCGCAACGCGTTTCGAAACCCAGCGCCACGTCGCGCGCGATCACGACACCGATAAGATTGGCCATCGAGGCGCCGGTAACAAAGAGGCCCGTGGCGCTCTCCGGAAACCCGAAGATCTGGCGCATCCACTGAACCACCTGGCGCTCGACTTCGACCGGGATGTGATCACGCCCGCCGAGATTGGCGTTCAGCCCCGCCGCCAGCATCTCCGCCAGCATTCCGGCCGGCGTGCCTCCGCCATGCACCCAGCCCATGAAGCCGGGGTGTACATTGCCCGCCGCGTAGGGCAGGATATACTGCATGAACTCCTGGTGAACGGCGGCCAGAGCAGTTGGGCCGATGGGAGGGGCGCTATGGAACCTGGCCCGGACTTCATTCGGAATCGGCTGCCATACGGGGCGTTCTCGAATGTTCTGAATGTAATCGAGAATATCATCGAGCATCAGGTGGCTCTGGGATCGGAAACTCTCCCAATCCGACGGGTCGAGCGTCGCGACAGCGTCGGGCGGTGGGACCACGCTCATACCATCACTGTAACCCTCGCGCGGGGTCGAGCGCCCCTTGAAGCAATGCGTGTCTTGGCGGTCCCGGCTTTGTGTTTTGGCGTATTACTGGGGCCTTGCCTGCTGTCTGCCACTCAGTTCACGGGCTCTGTAAGGGCGGCCGATCAGTGGGTGCCAGGCGCTACCGTCACTGCCAGCCAGGGCGCCGCAAAAGTCGTGGCGTATACCGGCGATAGCGGACGTTACACATTAGACCTCGCGCCCGGTGTCTGGACTATTCAGGTGGATATGTTCGGATTCGGCACCGTGCAAGATCAGGTCACCATCGGCAACCAACCGGCGGTCCGGCACTGGACTCTGGAAATGCCCCGTGTGAATCAGCCGGCCACGCCTCGTTCGGGCGAGCGCCGTCCTCGCGGTGGCCCCGGCACAGCATCTCGCACGGGACCTGGCCCCCAGGGGCGGCCCGGTTTTCAGAATGCCCAAGTCAAAGCTACCGACGATGGTCAACAGGCCCTAGCCGATGCCGCGGCGAACGCTGCGTCGGCGGATTTGTCCGCCGGTTTAAACGCGGACGCGCAGGATTCTCTCTTGGTGAATGGCAGCACCAGCGGCGGGCTGGCCCAGTCGAGCGACGACGAAGCCAGGCGGGAGCGCGGTGGCAATGGCGCCAACGGCGGAGGCCTGATGGGCGGTGGGCCAGGCGGTAATCAGACTTTGGGTTTGCCTCCCGGCATGAGCGCCCCGGGCAGCGACCCTCTCGGATTAGGAGGTTTCGGAGCCAGCGGTATCAACGGCGGGTTTGGCCAGGGCCCGGGCGGAGGCGGCGGCCGCGGAGCTGGTGGAGGTGGCGGGTTCGGCGGCGGACGCGGATTTGGTGGAGGTGGTGGGGGCGGGGGAGGCGGAGGCGCCGGCAACCGCAATAACCGGCGGGGCCCATACAACGGCCAATACGCCAGCTTCGGCAATCGCCGGCGGAGCCAGCCCGCCTACAGCGGTTCGGTGTTCCTGAGACTCGAAAATTCCGCCCTCGATGCCGCTCCTTTTTCGCTCAACGGCCGGGCCGAGCCGAAGCCTTCTTATGACATGAGCAGCTTTGGTCTCAACGTCGGCGGCCCTCTCAATATTCCCAAGATATTGCATTATCCGCGCGCCTCCTTTTACCTGACTTATCAGGGGTCACTGAACCGCAATCCTTATAGCCAGCAATCGACCGTCCCGACACCAGCGGAACGCAGCGGCGATTTCTCGCAGTCCACCGTGAACAATGCGCCTGTGATTATTTTCGATCCGACCACCCACGCTCCCTTTCCCGGCGATAGCATCCCTGCTTCGAGAATCGCGACGGCCTCGGCTGCATTGTTGCCATACTTCCCGCTACCCACTTACACCGGTCTGGTACAGAACTACGCAATCGTCACTTCTGTTCCCAATAACAGCAACAATATTGGCCTGCGGCTCAATATGCCGATATCCAATAAAGACCGTCTGAATTTCAACGTGCAATTCCAGAATCGCGACTCGAAAACCGAGCAGCTCTTCCGGTTCGAGGATTCCACGAGCGGCCACGGCATCAGCGCATCAGCCGGATGGAGCCATAGTTTCGCGCCGCGCTCTAACAACAGCGCCAATCTGACTTTCAGCCGTAACACCAATCAAACATTCCCGTACTTCGCCTATGCGGATAACATCGAGGGTAATTCAGGCATTGGCGGCACTCTCCAGAATCCGCTGGACTACGGTCCACCTACTCTCTCTTTTAGTAACTTGGGAAGCCTTACTGACTCCGCACCGGCTCTGACTCATACGCAGACCCTCAACTTTACCGATACTCTCACTTACGTCTTACACAGGCGGCATAACTTTGGCGTTGGCTTCCTCTACCGCCAGTCGCACTTCGACAGTCTCAACTACCAGAGCGCGCGCGGAGCGTTCACCTTTAGCGGCCTGCTGACCAGCGAATTGAACGCCAAGGGTAACCCTGTCGCCGGCACGGGCTTCGACTTCGCCGATTTTCTGCTGGGATTACCGCAATCCAGCTCGCTCCAATACGGCGACGGCAGTTATGATCTGCGAAGCTGGGCAACCGGCTGGTATGTGCGGGACGATTGGCGGCCCAGCCGCGGGCTGTCGATTAATCTGGGTATCCGCTACGAATACTTCGCGCCCTATACGGAACTGAACGGCCATTTGGCCGACTTACTCGTCAGTCCGGGCTTTACCGGCGTCTCGGTGGTCACGCCTGGCCTGGCGGGACTACCCAGTAGCCTGATCCGGCCCGATACTCATGCATTCTCGCCGCGCCTGGGCGTTGCCTGGCGGCCCTTCGTAAAGGCCGCCACAGTCATTCGCGGAGGATATAGCATCTTTTATAGTCCTTCCGCTTACACCCAGCTCGGAACTTATCTGGCCACGCAGCCTCCCTATTCGACTAATCTCTCGCTCACCACCAGCCCCGCCGCTCCGCTCACATTGCAGGACGGTTTTCCGGTCATACCTTCCCAAACCATCCCGAACACCTTCGCCGTCGACCCGAATTTCCATCTGGCCTACGCGCAAACCTGGAGTTTTGCGATTCAGAACACTCTCCCGCACGGCTTGCTTGTGGAACTCGAATACATAGGGACCAAGGGTACCAATCTCCCCGTGGCTGAGCAGCCTAACCGGCCACTGCCGGGGAGTTCGCTGCTGACAGCCCAGGAGCAGCTACAGATCCCCTACGCCACCAGCTTCACCTACGAAACCTCGCAGGCCAATTCGATCTTCAATGCCGGCCAGGTACGCCTGACACGGCGATTTGCGCGGGGTGTCTCGTGGGTGCTGCTTTACACGCGCTCGAAATCTCTTGACGATGCCTCCAGCTTCAGCGGCCCGGGGGGAACCGTGGTCCAATTCATCGACAACCTGGGTCTCGAGCGCGGTCTGTCGACTTTCGACCAACGCAATAACCTGCAAACTACCTACTTACTCTCTTCACCCGTAGGCGTTCACGGCCTGTTACGCAACGGAGGCTGGACTACTAGAACCTTGTCGGGCTGGACCGTTAGTGGAACCTTTACAGCCGCCTCCGGCACGCCGCTCACCGCGTTGGTCGCCGGTAATCTCTCCAACACCGCGGGTCTGGCCGGTTCCGGCAGTACCCGTGCCCAGGCTACCGGCCTTCCCCTTTCCGGCGGCGCTAACGCTTACTTCAATCTGGCGGCCTTCACCACGCCTCTCCCCGGCGAATTCGGAGACGCCGGCAGAGACACCATTACAGGGCCGTTTCGCATCTCGTTCAATTCAGCGTTGAACCGCGCCTTTCGTTTTGGCGACACGCGCCGCCAGTTGCAATTGCGGCTGAGCGCCACCAATGCGCTCAACCACGTGGCTATTACCGGTTTCGGCACGACGGTGAACGCGGCGTCTTACGGCCTGGCCACCGCGGCGTCCGCCACACGGACAGTGCAGTTACTCATGCGATTCAATTTTTGAAACTATGCGCGTCATCTCCATCGTTGCCGTCGTGATTATTTTAGCCCTTTCGGCCGGCGGACAGCAGACTCAGCCGACCTTCTCCGCCAGCAGTAACTTAGTCATCGTCGATGTAGTGGTGCGCGACAAATCCGGCCGGCCGATCGAAGGGCTGAAGCCCGGCGATTTCACCGTACTCGAAGATGGCAAGGCGCAAAAGATCGCCGTATTTGAATTTCAAAAACTCAGTGACCAACCCGAGCCGCCGGCCAAGTTAGCGCTCGCCGATCAGCTCAAGCTTCCAGAAGCCCCCAAGACTACCATCACCGCGGAAAAGCCCGGCCAGGTGCAGTATCACGACAAGCGCCTGATGGTCTTCTACCTGGACTTCTCATCCATGGGTATCAGCGAACAGTTGCGCGCGCAGGACGCGGCGCTCGATTACGCCGCCAAACACATCACCAAAGACGACCTGGTGGCCATACTGCTCTATACCAGCCAGGTACAAGTGCTTACCGACTTTACCGCCGATCGGGACGTCATCAACGGCATCCTCAAGGCTCTCCCTATCGGCGAGATGAGCGAGTTAGCCGGCCTGGCAGATACCAACGACGCCAACGGCGAAGACACCGGCGCGGCCTTCGTTGCCGACGAAACTGAATTCAATATCTTCAATACAGACCAAAAGCTGGCTGCCATCGAACAGGCCGCGCGCATGTTAGCGCCGTTGCCGGAAAAAAAGGCGCTGCTCTATTTCTCCGCCGGCGTCAACAAGACGGGAATCGATAACCAGGCGCAACTGGAAGCTACTATCAATGCCGCCGTCAAGGCAAACCTGGCAATCTATCCTATCGATGCCCGCGGGCTGATGGCGGACCCTCCCGGCGGCGATGCCAGCCACGCCGCTTCGCGCGGAACAGGTATCTACAACGGTTCAGTCTATAACCAGCAAAGGGCCACCATCAACGATTCGCAGGAAACGCTCTATACCCTGGCGGCCGATACCGGCGGCAAAGCCTTCTTCGACAGTAATGACATTACCGCGGGAATCGTGCAGGCCCAGCAGCAGATGCGCAGTTACTATCTGCTGGGTTACTACACGACCAATCCGGCGCAGGACGGTAAGTACCGCAAGATTACTGTGAAGTTAAACAATTCTATGTCTGCGAAGCTCGAGCACCGCAAGGGCTATTATGCATCCAAAGTCTGGGGCAAGCTGAACGGACAGGAGAAGGAGCAGCAGTTGAAAGAGGCGCTTTCCGCCGGCGATCCGGAGACGGAACTGCCGCTGGCGCTGCAGGTGAACTATTTCCGTGTGGCTCCGACCAGTTACTTTGTTCCGGTTTCGATCAAGATTCCCGGCTCGGTGGTGGCTTTGGCGGCCAGGCGGGGCGCAAGTGTGACTCAGTTCGATTTTGCCGGCCAGATCCAGGACGAGCAGCACGCCGTGGCAGGCAATGTGCGCGATAACATTACGATCCGCCTGGATCGGGATAACGCCGCGAAGGCCGGCCGCCAGAGTTTCCAGTACGACGCCGGATTCACCCTGGAGCCGGGTAGATATCGCCTGAAGTTCGTCGTGCGCGAGAATGTGACAGGCAAGATGGGGACCTTCGACACGCGCTTCGTCATCCCGGACCTGGGCGCCGAAACGACCGGCCTGAAGCTTAGCTCTATCGTTTGGAGCAGCCAGCGGGAGCCTTTGAAGGCCGCCGTCGGCGCGGCCGAAAAAATCAGCGTCAAAGAACGGCTGGCCAATCCCCTGATTGTGGGCGAGGAGAAGATGGTGCCGAACATTACGCGCGTTTTCCGGCGCAGCCAGAATCTCTACGTCACCTTTGACGTGTACGATGCGCAGCCCGAGCCCGCGGATCCCCAAACGTGCCGCGTGAAAGTGCGTATGAGTCTGTTCAATCGCAAAGGCGTCAAAGCGTTCGAGGTCGGGCCGGTGGACGCTACGCGATTGGCCGCCACGCGCCCCGGTGCGGTACCCATACAGATTCAGGTTCCGCTCAAGGATCTTGCTCCAGGGCGGTATATCTGCCAGATCGATGTGATCGATCAGTTGGGCCGCAAGTTCGCATTTCCCCGCGCGCCTTTGGTGGTGCTATAAGCGCTCACGCAGAGGCGGGCTCGCGGGACGGCAATCGCGCAGCACCGCTGCCCACCCGGGAGAACCCTGCGCCGCCGCATAGGCGTCGTTCTCCAAAGTGAAAGCCACGTCCACGCGCGCGCCGGCCGGAAGCTCTCCCGCGCGTTCCGCGAAGTTCCAGGCCTTCAGCGATAGCGTGCGCCCATTCTGCCGCAGCGTCACGCGCAGATGCTTCTCCTTCCACACCACGGGCGGCCCGGCCACCTCCACATCGAACGCGGCGAAGAGCGGCTGAGGATTGCCGCAGCCAAACGGCGCCAGGCTGAGGACTTCCTCGACACTGCGCTCGTTTATCTCGCGAAACTCCAGCGGCGCGTCAATCTCCAGTTGCGGCGCAAGGTCGTCGAGCGAAAGCCGCGCCAGTGCAAACTCGTTCAGCCGCTCCCGAAACAGATCCAGCCGATCGCACGCAATGGTCAATCCGGCGGCCTGCCGATGTCCGCCGAAACGCTCGAACAATTCCGGCATGGACTCCAGCGCTTCGAGCAGGTGAAAAGCCCGTATGCTTCGTCCGGAGCCTTGCGCCAGGCCGTCCTCCGGATTGCGGCTGAGTACTATCACCGGCCTGTGAAATCGCTCTACCAGACGGCTGGCCACGATGCCCAATACGCCGCGATGCCAGTTGTCCGCGGCGAATACCAGGACCCGCTGGCCATCGTGGACCGGCACGCGCACGCACTCCTCGACAATCTGCCGGGTCACATCAGCCTCCGCTAATTGCCGCTCGCCGTTGAGCTCATGCAGTTGCCCCGCGAGCGTCTCGGCACGCCGCGGATCGTCGGTCAGGAATAGCTCGATCACCGCATTCGCCGTATCCATGCGTCCGGCCGCATTCATGCGCGGCGCGATGCGAAACGCCACGTCAGTGGAAGACGGAACGCGTCCATTGGTAAAACCCGAAACGTCCAGAAGCGCGCGCAGCCCGCGATTGCGCACGGCGCCGAGGCCACCCAGCCCATGTTTCACGATGACGCGGTTTTCACCCATCAGCGGCACCACATCCGCCACCGTGCCGATCGCGACCAGCTTCAAAAACGATGCGAGCACCCGGCGCAACTTCTCAGGCGGCCAATCGAGGCTCGAGAGCAGCGCGTCGACCAGCTTGAAAGCGACCCCCACGCCGCAGAGATTCTTATCCGGATAGGCGCAGTCCAGCCGGTTGGGATTCAGCACCGCGAGTGCCGGCGGCAGCTCCGCTTCGGGAAGATGGTGATCGGTGATGATCACATCGATGGCCAGCTCGTTGGCGCGGCGCACCACTTCCGCGGCGCGAATGCCCGTGTCCACGCTGATGATCAGCTTGACGCCTTCGGCGGCGGCTTTCTCCACTACTTCCGATCGCATCCCGTAGCCGTCCCTCAGGCGATGCGGAACGAAGAAGGACGCCGCGCCGCCGGCCATCTCGATGGCTTTCTTCAGGATCACGACCGACGTTGTGCCGTCCACATCGTAATCACCGTAGATCAGGATCTTCTCGCCTGACCGTACGGCGCGGCTGAGCCGCTCGACCGCCTCCGTCATACCGCGCAGTTTGGCCGGTTCGTGCAGGTCGTCGAGTGATGGCCGCAGGAACCGCCTGGCATGATCGGCGTCGCCTATTTCGCGGGCCAGCAAAACCCGCGCGACGGGCAATCCTATATGAAGGGTGGCGGCCAGAGCCTCGGCCTGCTGCGAGTCAATATCAGGAATCAGCCAGCGGGCCGGGATGGGCATGCCGGACGTCAGTTCTTCGAAAAGTAGCCGAAAGAGCCGTCGTCTTCCCCTTCGCCTTCGCTGCCGGGCATATGCACGGCGATCTCATCGCCGATGCTCAGGAACTCGTCGTACCAGTCTGGCCGGACTTCATACACGTACATACGCGCTTGATGATCGAAGGCCAGCTCTAACGCGCAGGTCACGCCTTCGTGAGCGCGCAGATCTCGCAAGCGGGCTTCCAGGTCGCGGCGCTCTTCCCGGCTCAAATCGCACTCGTCGAGTTGCTCGACGGCTTCGTCGATTTCCGACGTTTCGAATTCGCGCGCAGCGAACAAAATCATCCTCGCGCCGGACTTCCGGGCGGTCTCCAGAAACATCTGGTAATCCGGGTATCCCTGGGCATCCCAGAGCACCATGGGTTGCCCTTCCAGGCCGCCTGGCGCGCTGCGGAAGACGGCAAAGTCGGAATGCTCGAGATAGCCGAGAATTTCCCGCTTCAATGTGTCCAGATTCAGATCCATTGTCCTCCTTAGCGCTGGGTCAACACCAGAATATCAGAGGGCGAGGCAAGGTCGCGGGCTGAGGGAGTTACGATAGTTTTGGGTCCGACGTAAATTTTCCGTAAGTTCTTGATGGCGTTGCGCACATCCTCTTCACACACGAAATCCACGATGACCGGCGCAACGGGTGCGGGCGTCTCGGGCACAGGCGCGGCAGGGGCCGGTGTGGCGCAGCCGCAAGCCGGGGCTGCCGGTGGGGCAACTGGCGGCGTGAGCGCGGGGGCCGCTTGCCCACGCCGCCACAGAAATTTATCCACCACCTCCGCGGCAACGTTGCTCTTCGCTCCAACCGGAGCCTGGAAGGCCTCCGCCGGAGTGCGCACCACATAGGCCAGCCGTTTGATGTTGTAGAGATGCTGCGGTCCCACGTTATCGCTGGTGATATTACCCGCCGCCGCTCCGCAGCCCAAAGTCATGGAGGGGAACACATTCGTGGTAATCCCTGTGGACCCTTGGGGCGCCGGCGTGTTCACCAGTACGCGATTCGCCGGCATGCGCTGCGCGTACTCGCGTATACGCGCATCGTCGGTCGAGTAGATCACCGAGGTGTGGCCCAATCCGCCAAAGCGCAGCAGGCTTTCGCAGATATTCATACCCGCAGCGAAATCTTTCACCCAATAGACCGCCAGCACCGGTGACAGCTTCTCCATCGAAAGCGGATGCTGCTTGCCGACACCGTCCAGCTCAACCACCAGGATGGAGGTGTCCGGCGGAACGGTGAATCCGGCCATCCCAGCAATCTTGGTGGGCGCTTGACCCACGCACGCCGGATTGATGCTCCAGTTGGGTGTAACCAGCAGCTTGCCGAGCGCCTGTTTCTGCTCTGCATTGCAGAGATGCGCTTTGCCGGCTTTCAGCTCTGCCAGTACGCGATCTTTCAGCACATCTTCGACGACGATGGCCTGCTCGCTCGAACACACCGTGCCGTAGTCGAAAGACTTGCCCTCGATCACTTTGGCGATCGCGTCAGGGACATCTGCGGTGCGCTCGATCAGCACCGGAACGTTGCCGGGGCCCACGCCGAAGGCCGGCTTGCCGCTCGAGTATGCCGCGCGCACGATGCCGTGGCCACCCGTCGAAAGGATCACGCCGGTGCGCTCATGGCGCATCAGCGCGTTGGTGCCGTCGATAGTCGCATTTCCCAGGCACTGTACGATCTCCTGGGGCGCGCCGGCTTCGATGGCAGCGCGATAGAGCAGATCCGCGGTCGCGCACGTACAGCGAACCGCGCGCGGATGCGGACTCAGCACGATGGCGTTGCCGGACTTCAGTGAAATCAGGATTTTGTAGATGGCCGTCGACGTCGGATTGGTAGTGGGCAGGATGGCCGCCACCACGCCCACCGGCACAGCGTATTCAACCATGCGCTCTTCTGGTATTTCACGCAGCAGTCCGATGGTTTTCATGCCGCGCATGGTACGCGGCAGAAAGTCGGCGTTCAGCAGGTTCTTGACGATTTTGTCTTTGACGTTGCCGTAGCCGGTTTCCTCGACCGCAATTTCGGCCAGCTTCTGTGCATTGGCGCGGCCCGCGGCGGCCGCTCGCTCGACGATCGCATCTACTTGTTCCTGGCTATAGGTTCGGTACTTCAACCAGGCGGCGTAGGCCTTTTCAACCTTGGTGCGAACCTCTTGAATCGAGACGAGGTCTTTGTCTTCGAGCATCAGCCGAGCGATTTTTTGCCTGGCCCGGAGCCGGGCAGCACCTTCTCAGTCTCTTCATGCGGGCGGGGAATCACGTGAACGGCGACCAGCTCGCCCACACGGCGCGCGGCGGCGGCGCCAGCGTCCGTGGCTGCCTTGACCGCGCCCACGTCTCCGCGTACGGTGATACACACGTATCCCGCGCCGATGAATTCTTTGCCGGTGAGCACCACATTGGCCGTCTTCACCATGGCATCGGCCGCTTCGATCGCGCCCGTCAATCCTTTCGTTTCGATCAGGCCAAGGGCCTCCATTTTGCCTCCAGAAAACAACAATAAACGAATCTCCACGCTATCACAGAATAAGCGATCAGATCTCTCTCTCGCGCGATAGCCCCGGTATATGCTATGGGAAGCAACCACGTATTCAGCCTTGAAGGGAGACATTCAATGTCGGGAAAAGTGGCAGACCTTTTGTGGGAGATGCTTGCCAACGCCGGTGTCAAACGCTGCTATGGCATCGTTGGTGACGCTCTCAATCCGGTCATCGACGCGCTACGCCGCAACGGGAAGATCGAATTCATCCATGTCCGCCATGAAGAGTATGGCGTTTTTGCTGCTGTCGCGGAGGCTTACCTGACTGGTAACCCGGTTGTGGTGTGTGGAACGGCTGGTCCCGGTGTCGTCCACCTGTTCAATGGGCTCATGGACGCACGCAAGGAAGGGGCTCCCATCATCGCCATTGCGGGCGACGTGGAAACCAGCGTGCTCGACACGTCCGCCATCGAAGAACTCAATCCTTACAAATTCTTCGAGGCCGCATCTCTGTACACCGCGCGGCTGGTAAATCCTGAGCAGGCGCGGGCGATCATCAATACCGCGATTCTGACGGCCATCCTCGAAAAAGGACCCACGGTAATTTCGATTCCGGGCGACGTCGCGTCGGCGGATGTGGCCGACCACTCTTCCGGGATCGCGATCCCTAATCCGGGCATCCTTGGCCCTTCCGATGCCGACCTGGATCAGCTTGTGAGGATGATCGACGAGGCGAAGAGGGTGGCGATCTTCGGGGGCGAAGGCTGCCGGGACGCCCACGACGAAGTGGTCCAACTGGCGGGCAGACTGAAGGCGCCGGTCGGTTATTCCTTCCGCGGCAAGCAATGGTTGGAACACGACAATCCTAATGCCGTTGGCATGACCGGTTTGCTCGGTTACGGGGGAGCCTACAGCGCTATTCAGGAGGCTGACCTTCTGCTGCTGCTCGGCACTGACTTTCCCTTCTCAGAATTTCTGCCTGGCAACGGAGTGAAGAAAGTCCAGATCGACAAGAATCCCAAACGTATCGGCCGCCGGAAGACCGTTGATTTTGGGCTCATCGGCGATATCAAGGTGACCGTCACCGCCTTGCTCAAGAGCGTGAGTGAGAAGACCGACACGCGCTTTTTGGACAAATACATCGCGGAGACGAACGCTTTCCACGAACTTCTGCAGCACTATGTCGAGAAAGGACCCGGGATCAAGCCTATACGTCCGGAGTTCCTGGCCGCGACCCTTAGCGATGTTGCCGCTCGCGACGCAATGTTTTTCATAGATACGGGTACGGCGTGCATATGGGGGGCAAGGCACCTCCAGGGCGGCAGAAATCGTCGAATCTTCGGCGCGTTTAACTGGGCATCCATGGCCAATGCGGCGCCCAATGCGTTCGGCGCGCAGTTGGCCTACCCAGGCCGGCAAACGATCGCCCTGTGCGGCGACGGAGGATTCACGATGCTCGCACTGGGAGATTTGTTGACGCAGGTGGAGCGCAAGGCGCCCGTGGTTCAAATCATCCTCAACAATGAAGCCCTGGACTTCGTCAACATCGAACAGCAAGAAGCGGGGTTTCTTCCCTTCGGCACCAAATTCAAGAATCCAAATTTCGCTCGGGTGGCAGAGGCGATGGGCGCCAAGGGCATACGGCTGGAAGAGCCTGGCGACGTAAGAGCCGCTCTGGCAGAGGCTCTTGCGCACAAGGAGGGGCCCGTCGTCGTGGACGCCGTCGTCGAACCGCTTGCTTTGTCGCTACCGTCGCACGTTCCTTTCCACACCGCCAAAGGCTTCACCCTTAGCCTTGCCAAACAGGTATGGAACGGAAAGATGGACCAAGTAATCAAGACCATCGAACGAAATATCGGGCTGATCTGAGCAAATCCCTCAGACATCGCATCCACCTTTCCTTCATCCGTGGTTTGAAGAGCGCGGGAAATGTTTTTCCGATAGTGCTCGACCGTCAGCCAATTACCGACTCTAACGTCAAGCTGTCAGACCGCTGACGCCATGTAAAACGGCACGAAACAAGTCAGTTTATCGTACGATATGGCGAAAGAGGTCGATGTTTTTTATGCAACTCGGAATCGCATCTTGGAGCGTTCCATGGTCCATAGGAGTGCCGGAATACCCGCGGCCGCGGCGGCCGCTCGATGCCATCGGCCTGCTTGAGAAGGCCGTCGAAGCAAACGTTGCCGTGGTGCAGATCGCTGATAATCTCCCCCTTCATGAATTGACCGATTCGGAATTAGATCGACTGCGGCAAGCCGCCTGCAAGCGCGGATTGACCCTGGAAGCCGGCACACGCGGTCTTGAGCCGGAGCACCTCGCGCGCTATATCGCGATTGCTAATCGGATCGGCGCACGCGTTCTGCGTACCGTTCTGTCCGGCAGCCTGTGCGGAGCGGACCAGATAGTCGCGGCTGAGACCGCACTGCGCCACGTTTTGCCTATTCTCGAGCGGCAGGGCGTCACACTGGCCCTTGAGAACAACGAGGCGTTCAGCGCGGCGGAGTTCGCAGGCATCATCCGTCGAATGGCGAGCCCTCGCTTGGGCATTTGTCTCGATACTGCCAACTCCCTGGGCCGGCCTGAGTTGCTGGAAACCGTCGTCGAACACCTGGCCGAGTTCGCTGTGGTGCTTCATGCCAAGGATTACGATATTCGTCGGATCGACACACGCATGGGCTTCTCGGTAGTGGGGAAGCCGGCGGGCGGCGGCCGGGTGGATTTCGATTGGGTGCTCGCCCAGCTCTGCCGGCACGGTCGTACCAGAATCAGTGTCATCGTGGAGCACTGGCCGCCGTTTGCCGGCACTATCGAGGAGACCGTTCGTCTGGAAGAAGAGTGGCTCTCGACGAGCGTGCGGTTCCTCCGGGCGAAGTTGTCGGCTCTCGGCGAAGGGTAAGCGAATTAGCTCCAATCGGGCGTGGCAGACCGGATGCCGCGGCCTGAAGTGGCCGCCAACTTGCCTCCCGCCGGCCGCCCCCAGAGGAGATAGATTCAAAATAATTGCAGGCGCCCTGTTGTGAGGTTGACTCCCTGGCTCGAACGATTCGGGATTTCGCGTCAAATGTCGATGGACCTCGTCACCTCTCAAAGCGGGCCGGTTTCGCCGCTAGAAGGAATGGCGCATCGTATTTCGGCCAAGCCTGGATTGACGTCTCCTCTTGCTCGATCCGCAGACAGGATGGCTTTCAGCGTGACTACTTCAGATCGAAACACGCCAGCGACCGCTCATTCCGTACATAGAGTCTTCCATCGGCGAGAGCCGGGTAAGATCGTACCGTCGCCGGCAACAGTTGAGCGCGTGAAAGGGGCCGGAACTCCTTCGGGGTTGCGAATGCCACCATCAGCTCACCGTTTTCCCGGACCAGCAAGAGCTTGTCACCGGCTAATGTGACCGTACCGGCACCGAAGCGGTCGGCGTTCCACTGCACCTTCCCGGTCTTCAGCTCGATCGCTCGCAAGCTCTGGCCGAATTCCTGCCTGCCGTGATAGCCATATAGATACCCATCGCGGTACACGCTGGTTGCATAGTGGTTTGAGAGCGCATCATCGGAGTCCCAAAGTTGTTTCACTGACGAGCCGGCGATTTGTAACAATGTCGCGCCGCTGCCATAGCTGGCGGAAAGAAACACCAGATCGTCCACAACAAGAGGCGCGGCCGCGTTAACCGAAGCGTGGCTGCGCGAGCGCCGGGGGAACTGGAACCGGATTTTCCCGGTTGCCGGATCGGCGTCCACCAAACCGGCCCGCGTCCAAAACAACGCGTGACGAGCGCCGCCAAAGGTAGCTACTACGGGCGAAGAGTAGCCGGCCTCGTCGTTGGTCGCTGTCCAGAGCACCTTGCCGGTAGCCGCATCGAACGCCCCGATACCCGCGCCGTTTGGCCCGCCGATATTCATGAGCACACGGCCGTCATCCACTAGCGGCGAGCAGGCGGCGCCGAAGAAGCCCTTTGGCGCGCCGAACTGCTGCCGCGTATCCACGCTCCAGACGCGCTTGCCGGTCGAGAAATCGAGAGCCTGCAGCACGCCCTCCGCTCCAAACGTGAAAATTCTTTCGCCCGCGACAGCCGGCGCCGCCCGGGGCCCTTCATCGAAGCCAAAATCATCGCGATAATCGGTTGGATAACCTGCCGACCAGATGCGCTTCCCAGTATTCGCATCGAGCGCCTCCACGATCGCCTGATTTCCGCGCCGATGGAATAGAATCACCCGGCCGCGCGCCACTACAGGAGCGCTGAAACCCTGGCCAACATCCAGTTTCCACACCGCTGCGATCCCGGGTTTCGGCCAATCAGCCGCCAACTGGCCTGCATAAACGCCATTGCGCCCCGGCCCCAAGAATTGCGGCCAATCCGCGGTTCGCGCGGCGGAGCACGTCAGAAGGAGAACTATCAAAACAAGAAGCATCTGCCGTCATGTTATAGTATCGCCGCTGAAGCGTCTTCGCGACCTCCATCATCGCCGTGCTGCTGCAACTGGCTAAGCCTGAAAACACTTTGCTCGCCGCCGAACGTTACAACCAGATTTTTACTCTGCATGGCACCACGATGATGTTTCTCTTTGCGGTGCCTGCGATGGAAGGGATGGGCATTTATATCTCGTGCCGTTAATGGTCGGAACCCGCAATGTCGCGTCTCCGCGACTCAACGCTTTTGGCTACTGGATGTATCTTGCGGGCGGACTCTTCTTGTATGCCTGTGCCTTGTTCAACATGATCCCGGATGCAGGATGGTTAATCAGGCCGATACGGTCGGTGATCTGTCGGTGAGATCGAGTGCGGCGGGCTTCACGAACACACCCATGATCACCGGACGATCTCCTGCAC
>Ga0302326_10005688_pt1 | contig 28369 bp, 28 predicted proteins | sample Palsa_T0_3_FD_202264 | JGI IMG/M metagenome (GOLD analysis project Ga0302326, IMG submission 202264) | Peat permafrost microbial communities from Stordalen Mire near Abisko, Sweden - Palsa_T0_3 | ecosystem: Environmental > Terrestrial > Soil > Palsa > Peat permafrost | place: Sweden: Abisko... | reverse complement strand
ACCACCTCCACGCCGCACCGTTCCAAATCCTCCACCAGCACATGCGTTTCGGCGGCGCGCCCAAGCCGGTCGAACTTGTAGACGTATAGCTTGCCGATCCGTCCGGCCTCGGCTTCCTGAATCAGCCGAAGCAATTCAGTCCGTCCGCCAGTGGTTCGACCCGTCTTGGCTTGGTCGATGAAGTGAACCAGCTTGCGGCTCGCCATCCGCTCGCACGATTCAATCTGCACCGCGATGCTGGTTGAATCGTCCTGGGAATGACTGGAGTACCGGGCATAAAGGGCATCGTGCTTACCGCTGTCCTGATGATTGTTGATAGTCGCCACCATGGTCATTGCTCCGATTGCGCTGTCTATATAGTTGTACGGCGCGTGCCGCGATCATCTCGACCAGCCATCGCCGCGCCTTGGCCCGATCGAGCGTAAACATTTTACCATCGGGAGCATCGGAGGACCGCGCGCCGGGGGAGTTTTGCGCCAAGAATTTTGGATTCTTCGATTCGACGGCTGACACGACCCGCCTCCGGCGCGTAGGTGAAAGCGCCGGCCTCCGCCGGTCGCCCGCGTAACAGCGGTATGGTAGATGTTAGGTATAGTCAAAGTCAATGGTATACTCAAAGTTATACAGGAATCCTCGGCCCATCGCCGGGCCTCCGGCTGCGTCCTTCCGCCGCGCATTCTTCCCCGCTCCCGGCCCATAGCGGAAGGGTTTTCCTGCCGGGCCGGGGGTTGTCAATGTGGATCGCCCAGCGGGAGGGGTCCCCGTGTACTCACCGGGAGGGACATTGACAACCCCTGGCACGGCACACAATCGAGCTATGGGCCGGGAGCGGGAATCCCCAACCTGCCTGCGCAGCAGTCCTCATCCCTCCCTGTCTTTTCTGGAATGGTCGGTATAATCGGTATCAAACAGGAGAAGGATTCAACATGGCAAAAGGCAAAAGCGCCACTCGCCCGTCCAAGCCGGATGATAAGCCCAAGACCCTCCAGCGAACCTACCGCTTCAACACAAAACTATTTGAGGCATTTGAAGACGACTGCGCTACTCACCTGTCAAACCCCAAGCGGGTCATAGAGGCGTTGATCCTTCACTGGCTGGATGCCGACAAAGACGACCGCGCCGCGATGGCGCACAAACACCGCGAACGGATCGGGTCCGCCTCCCGCGACGACGAATAAAAATACTGTCCGGCGGTATGGCGCAACTTCGGATGCGGCACACGCGCATTGCCGCGCCGCGATTCTGGATTATTTGCCGAATAGACTGGGGGAATTGCCTGGCGGGGCCTTTTCGGACTGTTGTTTCGGCGGGGATGGGCGATCTGGCTCAGGTCTTGGCAATGATTTGGGCGCTTCCTGCTTTGGCGCCGGGTCCATTACGGATCGACGGTTACGGCGATTGGTCGCCAGACCATCGAGGAAAACTTCAAAACGGTTAGCGGCACTGGCCCACGCTGCATCCTTGTGTTCCGGCCTGACCGCCGGTGTGTGGCGAAGGAACGTGCGCACAAACATCGCCAACATCTCCCGGACCAGCTCATACTGTGTCTGTTGGTCCTCGTGCATTTTCACCAGCCGATTGAAGAAGCGATCCATGGCTTTGAGCAATATTTGCTCCTGCTTCTCCCGGTATTCGGGCATCAGCGCTTGGCGGGCCGCATCCACAACGACTGATCCAAGGGACGATCTGGTTAGTGAAGCCTGCACCTTGACCACCTTGAGCAACTCGTCGTCCAGCCGGATTGTGAGGGGATACTTATCCATCAAAGCTCCTGGCCCATGTCCAAATCGCGACCCTGTTCCAACGTGACATTGTTCACGTCCGTCATTCCGGTGGCCGCCTCCCGGTCTGCTTGCTTGCCCATGAACTTCTCGAAGTCGGCAACATCAACTTCATAATCGCCGCCCTCGGCGTGGGTGATTCCGGTGCCCGGTCTCCTGGCCCACGATTCGACCAAGCGCTCGGCTTTATCCGCCGTGTCGCGCGCCCGGTCCGATGTCGCGTCATCGCCGGCGCGGTCGAGCAGGTTGTCGAAATGCTTGGTCGGAGAGTAAATCCCGTCGTTGGCTTTGGCTTGCTCGACGATCTCCTGCGCAATCTCCCGACGCACCTGCGCCGCCCGGCCAAACTCCGCCACGTTCCCGATGCTCAAGGATCGGTACGCCTCGCCGTCCTGGACGCGCGCATAGCGCATCGTTCCGGCCTCCTCCCGAATGACAACAAAGCGCCGGTCGGTGATCTCATCGACCCGCCCCAGGGCGACCACTTCACCCGATACAGCCCGTGTAATCGACTCCCTCGACACATACATGGACTGGTTCCCCAAGCTGCCGTAAAGCTGCTTGATGATGTCATGGTGCGCGCCGAGGTCCATCAACTGCTGCTTGAAGTCGGGTTCAAGCTGCCACTTCGTCCCTTGTATCTTCTCGGCCAGTTCCATGCTCTCCAGCCATTGCAGGCGCGCAATCACAAGCGGCCTGTCGGACCTTCTCCAGCCAATCTGCACGTCCGGCGACACGTCGATGACGTGCTTCTCGTCCATGTTGCGCTCGATGGTCCGGTCCAATGATGTGAACCGCTCCGCCTGCACTTCCTTCTCTCGGGCCTGCTCCATCTCCCTTTCGGTGCGCTCCCCAAGCAGGTCGGTTGCCGCCTCGGACGCCCTTTGCCGGATGCCATAGCCGATGTATTCCCGGCGCAGGATCAGGTCTTGACCCTGCTCGTCCTTGCCCCGAAACAGGATGTGCGCATGCGGATTGTCGGTGTTGTGGTGCTCGATGGCGACCCAGTCAAGCTTGGTGCCGACATCGCGCTCGATACGCTGCATTACGTCGCGCACATAGGCGCGCATGTCGGCGATCTCATACCCCTTCTCCGGCGACAGGATGAGCCGGAAGTGGTGCCGATCCTCCTCCCATTCCCGCGTCACCGAGCGACCATCCACCTTGTCTTGCTGCGCATCAAAGAACGTGCCGCGCTCCCCGTCCTTGCTGGCGCTGTCGCGGGCAAGGTAGCCGGTATGGCGCGCAAGTCCGCTGCCAGACCTGCGCGAATGGAAGCGGGAAAGCATCTTGACCGTCGCTCTTTGTGCGCGCGGATTGCTGCCGAAAGGCATGGTCCCGCGCCCCCTGAACCCGCCCCGGCGCGCGCCATCTGCGCGCATCTTGGTGCGCCAGAACCCGCGTCCGAGCCGCTTAGCGATCTCCCCGTTGACGCTCCGCTCGCGCCCTCTGCGTCCGCCGGTGCGCCCGATACGATCCGAATCAACGCCGTCTCTTGAATTCGACCGATTTGCACGTTTCGCCATGACACCGCTCCCAAAGTCGAGGATCAGCAGTCACTTACGCATCCAACGCTTACGTTCCACCTTGCCGAAACACACTGAATTCGCCGTAAGTAGTTGCATCTGCTACGGATACGAAACACCTGAATCACCCCTTTATCTTGCATTCCAATTCCATTCTTTAACTTATGCATCTCAAAACCATTGTCATTCTCAAAGTTTATTATACCGTACAGATGCCGAACGTCAAGATTGTGCCTTCCGCTTGGCGTTCGCGTCTGGGAATTGGCGACGAATAGGGAAGCGAATTGGGCGGGAAAGGCCAGCGATTGGCTTGCCTTTTCGTCGGCAAAGACGTGAGCAAATGGCGTGTCGGTGACGTGCTGCTAAACCAGTACGTGCTTCGAGAAGGATGCCACGAACGTCAACAGGCCAGCCAAGAGTGTGCCGAAGCCAACCCCTGTCATATACGAGCCAGGGGTCTTCATCGAAGCAGAGAACCGTGTCGATAAGGAATTGGTCATCAATTACTTCCCGATTTCATTCTGTTAGCGGCAGGGCGCGGTAGTTCCACTTGGGAAGGTGGTCGTCGAAGACAATTTTGAGGTTCTCTTTGAAGCCTTCGGCGTACTTGCGGCCGGTGGCGTAGACCTTGTCAAGCAGACTGACGGTCACTCGCAAGCCGGTGCGGGTTTTCGCTCGCTCGATGAATTGCTTGGCGATCTCCACGGTATGGAAGATCACCCCCTGGCAGGCGCGGGTGACGTGGGGGAAAACGCGATGCTCAATGGGGTTGTGCTTCGAGCAGTATGGCGGGTAGTGGGCCACGCGCAGTTCCAGCCCCAGGCGGCCCGCCAGGCGTTGCAGGTCTTCCTTAAAGAGGTATTGCGTGGCGCTGTTGCTTCCGCCGCCATCGCACAAAATCAGAAGGCGTTGGGTCTGAGGGTAGGCCGCTCGGCCATGTTCTTCCCACCACAGGGCGATGCTGTCGCAGCAAAGTTCGCCAGTGTCGTGGGAGGTGTTGAGGTGGATGGCCGCGTGCTCGCGGTTCAGGTCGTAGATGCCGTGCGGGATCAGCTTGCCATGGCCCGCACTGCTGAAGTCGTGGTCGAAGGTTTCGATAGTCTGCTGCGTGTAGGTCTGGCCAGAGCGATGAAAGTTTCCCAGCAATTCCTTCTTCTTTGTGTCGACACTGATGACCGGGTCGCCCGCGGCCTGGTACTGCTGCCGCAGCCGCGCGATGTTCTGGAACTGGGCGTTGCGGTCAGGGTGGTGTCCCATGGTCTTCTTCTTCCGCGCCGTGCGGCGTCCCAACTTCATCTGTCGCAGCAGCCGGCGAATCGTCCGTCGGCTGGCGGGCGTCCCCAACTCCGCCAGCCGACGCGACAACTCGCGAAGCGACAAGTTCGTCCACAGCACGCCAGCGCGCATCGGATCGCCCGCCGTGAACTCCTCCAGCAATCGTTGCAAGTTGCCCCGCAATGCAGCGCAGGTGTCCATCAGCGGTCGGCGTCCACCCCTTTTTTTCGGACCCGGTCAGCTGCCGAATCGTCGGGCTCTTCCAACTCCTTCAAACCCTGCCGAATCGTCTTGGGATCGCACGAGAAGATACGGGCGACGTACTCCACGCCCCCGTGTCCGAGTTTGGCGGCTTCCACCGCGGCATACCGCCGCCGGTCCTTCTCCGACAGCCAATTGAACAGCCGTTTCATCTTCACTTCGACATCGACGGGATAGGCTTCCATGCCATCCTCCATAAAGAGCATAAAGAGCATCCAATGCTCAAATCCGATGTTATTTTACACTGTCGAATCAGGGAAGTTAAAGTGGACCAATTCCTAAGCCTGACAGCTGCCTCCACCTTTCTCCGGACGTGAGTTTAAGGGTTTCGCCCTGTTGAAAATGTTAACCGCATGTATGAACATTTTGAATTATGTGATAACGTCGTTAGGGCCATTGGCGATTGATTGAAGGGGTGGCATCGCTCTTCTGTGGGAATGTGGCATCATCGCATCGTCGCGCCCCTCAATGGGCGTTGATAAACGGGGACCGATTTATGGGTTGGAATCGTTTCCTTTCGGGAAACTTGAATCATTGGGCGTTGGTGAATGGGACCGACTTAACTGGTATTGACACCGCTCGAATCGACCGCAAAAGGGGACCCTTCCCTGCTCATTGCTCTGTCGCCGGATGAAAGAGGGGACGTTAGGTGACAATGGGACCGCACGATCCAACGCCGCCAATTCAGCTCCTGTTAGTTGACGACCACGTTCTGTTTCGAGATGCGCTCGCTCATTCTCTCCGCGCGGAATTAAACGCACAGCTTTGCGGGGCCGCCGCTACGCTGCATGAGGCAGTCAAGGTCGTCGGATCTTGTGCGCCTTCGGTCATTCTGATGGACATCCACCTTGAAAGGCAGGATGGCATAGAGGTCTTGCGGGAGCTCCGCACTCATTTTCCCAAGGCGCATGTCTTAGTTCTTTCAGACTTGAGCGAGCTGGTGTACGCCGAGCGCGTCATACGTGCCGGCGCGAGCGGCTACCTCACCAAGCGCGCAACGACGCACGAATTGCACGAGGCAATTCGGCGCGTTCACAACGGATCGGTTCACGTCAGCGCTGCGATCAGCGATCGACTCGTAAACCGCGTAGCGGGAAATCGCGCCGTGGCTCCTACCCCGGTTGCCGAACTCCTCAGCGACCGGGAGCTGCATGTTTTTCGATGCATTGGACAAGGTATGAGCATTCAAGAGATTGCCAACTCGATGTTTCTAAGCGTTAAGACAGCCGAGACGTACCGAACCCGCATTAAGAAGAAACTGCGGCTAAAAGACAGGTGGGAACTATTGAAATTTGCCATCCAATATGCCAATGGCGACGACCTTAGGACGAGAAAATAGGGGGCGGTCCATCTTCTTGGTACGCAAATTTGGGTGTTTTTCCGACAGGCGTTTCATACATTTGCTCCATTGTTTCCCCGCCGGTGAGATATACATTAGAGGTTAATCGTGTCGCTAGAGGGGCAAACAATCACCGTCGCTTCAATGGGGTTCGGACCATGCGCCCAGAGGTAGATGCAGATCGAGCGATGCAGACTCCACCGCGTGAGCAGTTCGGGGTAGCGCGGATGGTCGCACCATCAAAGCGGACGGATTGGGTAAGCAGCCGGGTCGAGCGTGGTGACTACAGCTCTCCGCCTTGCCGCCCGCTCTCATCGCGCACTGCTGACCGAGGCACGGAAGCCGCCCCGCCCGGTGTCCCAAAGAGATCGCCGGCTTCATACATTCGCCTTGTTATCAAAATCTCGCCGATTGCGCTGGCACCGCTCCTCGCCGCGCTATATTCGCGGCCGTGTCTGGGCTTTGTCGCCGTTGGGGAGATTTGCATTTTCACCATAGCACTCCGCCGGTACCGCGCAGCCAAAAGCAGGGCCGGTTGATCGGAGGCTCTAGATGCGCCGTAGTAATTTGGTTCCCGACATTCTTCTCGCGTTATCTCTCCTCTGGGCGATTTGCGATCCGTCGCCGTTGTCTGCGATCGCCACAGCCTCGTGCGGCGTAATCTCAGGTCTCAACGCCCGGTGTGCACGGCGGCGAGCCGTGGCGACAACATCCGCGATGCCGGAACAGGTCAAGTCGCAGAAGACCCCTCGCCAGAAGGCAGCTCGTTACCGTGCCTTCAGTCCTGGTCGTCGTCCCCGCCGCGTGTCTTACGGCCGCTAGCGTTGTCGACGATTCCATTCCAAATATTTATCCGGTTCGTCAGCGTCCTCGGCCCACCTCCCAAACGAACGGCGCAAGCCTTCACCTGGCGCCGGATTCTCACTCTCACCCGCGGATTGCACCGTCACGGTCACCTGATGGCCATCGGGCAGACCCGGCTCGTGGTCCAACTCGATAGTCTTTCCAGGCGCCACGCCCTTGAAGATGCTTGTTGTGCTGCTCATGGCAATCCTTCACTTTCCAGGAGTTCTTCGCTTTAGTTTACCAAGCTTCTCGGATTTTTATTGACCTGCTCTTAACCAATTTCTATGCTTACCCTCCGCAGATCGACGTGCCATCTCCGACTTGGTCGGAGCGAATTCCTGTCGGCCGTTGCGGTGTCTTGACAACTCAATACGCAGGCGGGCGCTTGACGGCGGGGTATTGCCGTTGAAAAGTCTCGGCATGAAGCTTTTGGCGCCAGCGAAGATCAACCTTCACCTGCGGGTAGGACACCGTCGCAGCGATGGATTTCATCCCCTCGCCTCGTGGATGTGCACCGTCGGGCTCTTTGACAACCTGATCCTCGAGCCGGTCCATATCGATCCCCACGCCGGCTCGCAATATGTGACGCTTGTTTGTGATAGACCTGATCTGGCGGTCGATCAGACGAATCTGGTGGTGCGCACCGCCTGTGGTTTTCTGGAGGCGGCGCGCACGGCGAATCAGGTCCCCGCCACTGCGGGCTTCCACGCCACGCTCGCCAAACGAATCCCGATGGGCGCAGGGCTCGGCGGCGGGAGTTCGGATGGTGCCCGCACGCTGGTGGGCCTGAATGCTCACTTTCGAACCGATTGGGCGGCGAACACTCTCTCGGCGTTCGCCGCCCGGTTCGGAAGTGACATGCCTTTCTTCATCCACGGCCCCAGCAGCATTTGCCGCGGCCGCGGCGAGCATGTGCGCCCCATTGCCCCGCCGCGGGCCAACTGGGCCGTGCTGCTTCTTCCCGAGATCATGATGCCCACCGCCCTCGTTTATCGCAGATTCGACGAGATGGGCCTCGGCAACGACAGAGAGGTCGACGCAGAACTGGATTGGTCTGCCTCTACACAACTTCCAGCCGAGCAGCTGCTTGCGAACCTTGTCAATGATCTGGAAGCTCCGGCGTTCGCCGTCGCTCCGGCGCTGGCAGAACTTCGACAGCAGGCGGAGCTCCTCGCCAGCCGACCGGTTCGCATGAGCGGAAGCGGCAGCAGCTTGTTCACGCTTTTCGATCATCAGACGGAGGCGGATGACGCGGCTGGCCGCCTTGGATCGCAACTCGGCATCAGGGCTCTGACGGTGCAGCTTGCGCCTGAAATTGACGACGATCTGCATCCGCGCAAGTCGCTGACTGAGTTTTAGGCCGTGCCACGGGCAATCCCGCGCGTCCCGCCCGTGCTAGTTGCGGAGAGTCAAAAAGATATAGGATTTCTGGATTTCTGACACATACTTCCACGTGGCAGACACCGGCAAGATGCCCGTGCCGCGGGGAAGCATTTCTGCTCGTTTCTCCATCACATCTTCCACCTTAGGAGATTCACCATGCATCTCACTGAAATTCGAATTAATCTGTGCCCTGGTGGCGGCGCCAGCCGTCTCAAGGCGTTCTGCTCGCTCACGTTCGATAACACGTTCGTGGTTCGCGATGTCAAGCTGATTGAAGGGAATGACGGCCTGTTCGTGGCAATGCCTTCGCGGAAGCTGGCGGATCATTGCCCGCGCTGCACGGAAAAGAACCATTTGCGGGCCAGGTTCTGCAATCAATGCGGGCAGCATCTCGATCCAGATCGCTCGGCGCGGCAGCGCGGTGGAATCGGCTCCCAGATGCGCCCCAAGCTGCACGCGGACATTGCCCACCCGATCAGCGTCGGCTCGCGCCGCCAGATTGAGAGCGAGGTGGTGCATGCCTATCGCAATGAGGTCCAGCGGAGCAAGGAACCGGGATATGTCGCTCCTTCGCTTGACGCGGAGGATTTCGAGCTCTACGATATTCGCCCCGTGCGCGAGCAGGAGCATTTGTCGCCCCTGCCCCAGGTCGGGACCGCCTGAATAGGCGGTTTCGGTGCTGTATCATGACCGCTTCTCGCCTATCCTCCCCACCCCTTGCGGTGGTCGTACGATAGGCCGGTACGCAGATGTCTCCGTTTATTCGGGGCATCGCCCCGGCCCTCGGTCGCCTTGCCGTTTCTTTTTTCATTCTTCCAGTATTTGTTGATGCCGGTGTACGGTCCCGATAGAGTTGACGGGCCAGAGCACCCAGAAAATCGAGTAATCGCTATGTCCACCCTCCAGACCAATCCCAAAATCGCCACCTCGGGTCCCGCTTCCGCCAAGCCCCGCTACAAGGGGAAGTCGGGCGCCCAGATCTTTCACGAAATGCTGGTTCAACAGCACAAGGTGGAATTGATGTTCGGCTACCCCGGCGGAGCGATCCTTCCGGTCTTCGATCAGCTGTACAAGACGCCGGCCAAGTTCATTCTCAACCGCCACGAGCAGAGCTCCGGGCATTGCGCCGATGGCTACGCCCGGGCCACGGGCAAACCCGGCGTCTGCATCGTCACCAGCGGTCCTGGGGCGACAAACACGGTCACGCCGCTGGCGACCGCGCAAATGGACTCGATTCCGATCCTGGTTTTCAGCGGTCAGGTTGCGACGAAAGTGATCGGCAATGACGCGTTTCAGGAAGCCGACGTTACGGGAATCACCCGGCCATGCACCAAGTGGAATTATCTCGTGAAAGACGTTCGCGAACTGCCGCGGGTGGTCAACGAAGCGTTTCTCATTGCCACCTCCGGGCGTCCGGGGCCGGTGCTGGTGGATCTGCCAAAGGACGTGACGACCGCGATTTGTCCCGAAGAAGTGGATGACCGTCCGCGGGAGCACTTGCAGAACAAGCGCAGGCTCGCCTCGACCCACGCCGCTCACGCACAGCAGGCGGAGCAGGCGGCTGAGCTGATCAACCGCGCCGAGCGTCCGGTCCTTTACGTGGGTGGCGGAGCGATCATCGCCGGCGCATACGATGCGCTCAAGAAAGTGGCCAACAAGGGCAACATCCCCGTCACGACGACACTGCTTGGCCTGGGGGCGTTCGACGAACACGATCCCAAGTCCCTGAACATGCTGGGGATGCATGGGAGCGCCTACGCCAATTATGCGGTGCAGGAATGCGACTGCCTCATCGCTGTTGGAGCCCGCTTCGACGACCGCGTGACCGGCAATCTTGCCACCTTCGCTCCCAAGGCGAAGATCATTCACATTGACATTGACCCCAGCTCGATCAGCAAGAACGTGGACGTGGACGTGGCGGTCATCGGCGACGCCCGCCAGGGGTTGGAGTTCATCGCGCAGCACATCGAGCACCGCGATCGGCACGAGTGGTTTCACCAGATCAGCAACTGGAAGAAACGGTATCCATTTAAGTATCTCGACGACTCGAAAAACGCCAAGCCCCAGTACGTCATCGAAGAAATCCATCGCCAGACCAAGGGCGAGGCGATCATCAGCACCGGCGTCGGCCAGCATCAGATGTGGGCGGCGCAGTTTTACCGCTGGCGCTTTCCCCGGCAGATGATCACCAGCGGCGGCCTGGGAACCATGGGCTACGGCCTGCCCAGCGCCATGGGGGCACAGCTTGGCTCGCCCGGGAAAACCGTGATCGACATCGACGGCGACGCCAGCTTCCTGATGACGTGTTCCGAGATGGCGACCATCGCTGAGTACAACATCCCGGTGAAAATCGCCATCCTCAACAATGACTTCCAAGGCATGGTCAAACAGTGGCAGGATCTGTTCTATCAGCGCCGCTACTCCCAGACTGCGATGAAGAATCCGAACTTCGCCGCAATGGCCGAGGCTTTTGGCATCAAGGGTATCCGTTGCGATCGCAAGGAAGACGTTGCAAAGACGGTTGACCAGATGCTCTCGCATTCCGGCCCGGTTCTGGTCGACTTCTTCGTCGAGCCCAACGAGCACGTTTATCCGATGGTTCCCAGTGGAAAAGGACTCCACGAGATGGAATTGGGGACGCTGGCGTAAGTTCAAGTTTAGAAGCGGTTTCAGAACCCGTGCTCTGCTCACCACGCCGAGTCTGAGGTACTCCGAAGGCTCGGATTTCCGCGGCTGGATCCGAGCCTTCGGAGTACCTCAGACTCGGCGTGGTGATTAGGTTTGAGGTTTTGAAAACTGCGTCTTCTTCAGGATTCGTCGCCCCGAGGCTCCGCGACGGTGGCGGCGCCGGTGCGGCAAAATTTCCGGCCGGGAGTGCCTCTTTTGCGCACTGCCGGTTTGCTTGCGTGAAAATCCCGCACGGCTATCACTCCAACCGACCAGAGCTATAAACAACGCAGAGTTCGCTGTTTACCAGCTGTAAGTTCGCTCCCTGCTGTTGTCCATCGCGAATTTGCTGCAAACACTGTGGTGCGCTTCGCCTGCCCGCGGAATGATATTTGCGATGCGATGATCAGTGTCGCAATCTTAAGGCACGTTGCCTTCCGATTCTTTGCCTTCTTTGGAGAAACGCCCATGAAACCACGAACTTCCTTTCTTACTCTGCTCACCGCCGCTGCTCTTCTCGCAGCAGGGTGTGCAACCGAGCCCACGACCGAAACCGGCCGCGAAAATCTGGATTCTTCGATCTCGCGGGTCATGAAAAAGCTGCAAGATCAAGATCCGAGCCTCACCGATTTTCTCGGTAAGTCGTATGCCTACGTCATCTTCCCCACCGTCGGAACCGGCGGCGTGGTGGTTGGCGGCAGCTATGGCCATGGGGAGGTTTTCCAGAGCGGAAAGATGATCGGCTATGCCGACATCAGCCAAGTCACCGCTGGAGCGCAGATCGGCGGCGAAGCCTTCACGGAAATCATCGCCTTCGAAAACCCCGATGCACTTCAGCGTTTCAAAGATGGCAAGCTCTCCCTCGAAACGACAGCATCGGCTGTCCTGCTGAAGTCCGGAGCCGCCGCGAGCTCGACGTATAACAATGGATTTGTCGTCTTCACTCAGCCCCGAGAAGGGGCGATGGCGGCGGCGGTGGTTGGCGGACAATCCTTCAGCTTCCAGCCGCTCTAAGCTTTATCCCATCAACCCGGTTCAGGCGCACCCATCGAGCAACTGCTCCCTGGGTGCTTTTTTTTGTTCCGCGGGAACCCGCATCGTCGGTTCGTAGTACCATCCTCGTTGCTTCGCATCTAGAGCGGGTTTCGAGTTGCTCTACCGCCCCCGACCGCCGGCGTGGCCACTTTAGTGGCCATGTCCGAACGCGGACCCGCTGCACCATCCTGGAAACCGCTGTAATGTCAATCCCGCACATCACAATTCTGCTCGCTGTCCGCCTCGGCCTGCTGCTTTGTGCGGGCGCAGACGCACCGTCGACCCCCGAGTCGCCATCGCAAAAGATCATCGAAGATGCGAGGCGCATTCTCGCGGAGATGAAGGAGTCGCATTACAGCCACGAGACGCACGTGGATGAATCGACCGGCACTTACGATGTCGACTGTTCGGGGCTGCTCTGTTACGTGTTGCGGCAAGTCGCGCCCGAACATCTGGCCGTCGTTCCGTCATCCAAGCGGCATCGCCGGCCGCTGGCGCTGCAATTTTACGAGACGTTTACCGCCGCCTCGACCGAGTCCGCCGGGACCAACGGTTGGCGTCAGATCGTGCGGCTGGCAGACGCCCGGCCGGGCGATGTTTTCGTCTGGCGGCTCGAACATCAGGAGGCGGGCAGAGACACCGGGCACGTCATGATCGTCGATGACGGGCCGGTTGAAGATGGCGCGAACGTCTTCCGCGTGCGCATCATCGACTCCTGCGAATCGCCCCACTCCCACGATACCCGCGCAAGCGGGACCACCGGCATCGGCCGCGGCACGATGTGGTTTGTCGTCGACAACGACGGTCACCCCATCGGCTACCACTGGAAACTCCCTAATGGGAAGGTGCATGAGATGAAGATCGCTATTGGGCGGGCGGTGCAGGCCGATCGGTGAATGCGGGGCAAGGCGGAATGGCTTCGACAAAATCCCCGCTGACGATCATCCGCTCCCCGATACCGATTTGACGCCGCTGGGCGATGTGATTCACGCCATCCGCCGCCGACGACGCAGGAGAAGAGCCGAAGCGGAGATTCCTAGCGTGGCGAGGGAGGTGGGCTCGGGCATGGAGGCCGACCCAATATTGATCGTGAGGGTGTCGTAGTCGTCCGCGTTGGTCAGCCCCCAGTGATAGACGTATGTGCCGGGTGTCAAGCCCATGCTCGCGAAAGTCTCGTTTCCGAATGTCGTAATATCTGACAATTGCGTGCCAGAGACGTACGTCGAGGAGACGATAATGCTGTGGGTGTTGAACAACAAATCCACCGGATCGCCGGATGACGACGTTGCGTCAGTTCCTCCTGAGTCATAGTTGGGGTCAGAAACATTAAAGTTTCCGGGGCCGAATGAGCTGGGGCCTGAGATTGTGCCGTCGTATTCCGCACTGGGTGCAACGGGACCGAGGTGGGCCCCCACAGGGTCAATATCCGATGGATTTGGACTGAGCTCACCCGGGTAGGAGATTCCCCCCGGCGCGTAAATATTGTACGTAAGCCCGTTCAAATCCAGGGAGCCGCTGCCCGTGGCGACCACGTTGCTCCCGTCCTGCACCACATTAACGATGAATGCCGCGCGCGCCTGGCTCACGGCGAAGATCAGCAGGGCCGCGGGAACGAAGATGATGTTGAAGCGCTCATTGAACACGCCATTTTCTCCTCGTAGAGCCCCCCAAGACGGCGAGGGCGAAGTGCGCTAGCGCCGTCAAAAATGACGACAGCCCGATAAACGTCGAATGGTAATCCCCCCCCCATTTTGCAAGAAGAATTCGCGAATTTTTCTCCGTCTTAACCCAAACCGCGTGGATCGCCTGTTAACTTGGGCCAACAGGTAGGGCTAACCGCGAGAGCGAGACCGGCGCTCCTACAGCCGATCCGCGCTCGCTACACTCTTGCCACTTGATCGGCGTATATGACTATCACAAGGCCTACCGCGAAAATATCGCTGTCGCCGGGATCAGCGACGGTGACGTGCAAATCGGCCGCCCCGGAGACCAAACAAGTCCCCGGCATTCCCAGGCGGTCGTTGCAACATTTCACAGTGGATTCCTCGACCGTTAGTGAAAGATCGTCGTGCCGGGCATGGACAAAACGTCCCAGTCCGTTGGGTGCGCGGGATTAAACGTCAACTACTTTGCGCCGCAGATTTAGCAACTGCTCAACTCGCCTGCTCTATTTTCATGTTTTTTGGGGGGGCCACGCGCGATCGGCACGCGGTTTACTCAAGTTGGGGCACGTGGGTACTTACTACAGAAGGAGATCGCCATGTTTCGCCGAACAGTTGTGTTATTGAGTGCATTGGCTCTGGGTGGTTGCGCATCCGGCCAAGGCATGTTTTCGGGTTCCTCGAGTTCCGACAATTCCGCCGAGACCAATCGAGCGGCCGTAGCGCGGCCAACCAGCGAAGAGTTGGCGGCGTACGCCGGTCATGCGAAATTCCCAGATACGGAGCCGGCGCAGAGTGATCTTGCGGTAGCCTCGATCGTGAGCCCCGACAAGACCACCATCAAAATCTACAACTTCAGCAAGAGCGACCTGCGCAACGTCGACGTGTGGGTGAACGGGTCGTATGTCGAACGCGTTTCGGGAATCTCCCCGCAGTCCAGCGTGCTGATTCACACCAGCGAAATGTACAACGGCCTCGGTAAGAGCTTGTCGGGTCAGGCTGAGCCGATCAGCCGCGTACAGGTGCAGACCGACCAGGCGCTCTATACGACGTGGGGTCCGGCTGCGGACTAAGAGACGGGTCAGCAGAAACCCGAATGACGAAACCGGAAACCAGAATCAAAGCCCGAATGACGAAATCCGAACGAGGAAACCGGCGTCGTCGCCTCGCGTGTGGAGAGTCTGGTCGCGACCCGCGCTTCTGCTGGTGAATCGCGGAGCACGCCTGGAAGCGGCGCCTCATTCGGTCATTCGTCATTCGGGCTTGATTCTGGTTTCTGGTTTCGTCATTCGGATTTTTTCCTGACCCGTTCGCGCTGCACCGGCCCGTGATTTCCTCATCTTCCTCCCCGATACCGTCCGATAACTCAGTTGGAGCGCTTTGAGCCCGCACCGGGCCAGCGCCCCAGTCGTTCATTCGGGAGACATATCCATGAAATTTCACGTTTGCGCCGCCCTCTTGGGAGCCGGTTTGACGCTGGGGTGCGCGGGGCGTCCCTCGCTGTTGCCCAATTCCGACCCCGACCTTCGCAAGACGATGGCGGAGCTGGCGGCCGACGGCGCCAAGCGCCATCCGTACAAATCGGAAGTGCCGCGCGGCGGGGAGGCGCTGGCCCGCGCCAGCGTGGACTACACCTTCAAAAACATTCAGATTCTCAACTACTCCGACATCGACTGGGAGGATCTCGAGATCTGGGTGAATCAGAGTTACGTGGTCTACGTGCCGAAGATTCCCCATGGGAAAGACGGCGCCAAGACACTCGATTTCGCGATGTTCTTCGATGACAAGGGAGAATATTTCTGGACCGACCACGGCAAGAGCCGCGTCGATCAGCTGGAAGTGCTCCGCGACGGGAAGATATACAACATCAAGACCGCCCCGGCCGACTGATCGGCACGACAGTCAGTGCAAAAGCCGCGGAAGCGCCCTGGAGGGTGCGCCGCGGTTTTTTTTAATTTTCGTACCGGTCCTCGTCGTCATCCGCACCGGCCTGCCCGTCCACCGGAGCCTGCGCGTCGTACGTGAAAACGCTGCGGACGTATCGCACGTGCACCACGTTGTGCAGATCGTTCAGACGTGCCGTCTCCACGCATCCGTTGACGACGCTGGTGTCATTGTCCACCGACTCCACCGATAAGCCCACTGTTTTGAGCTGCTCGACAACCAGCACCGTCTGCTCGTCGTCCAACTCGTCGAGGACGACAACCACGTCCGTCATTTCCACTTCGCGATTTGCCATGACGCATCTCCGGGGCCAGATCATCGGCGGGAGGGGGGCGTTTGGCAAACGCGAACCCGATCGCCCAAATTCGAATGACGAAGTTCGAATCCTCGAATCAAGCTCGAAGCGCGAAGGTAGAAGTTCGAAACCGGGGGGACGCGCGGACGATGAAATGCCCCTGGCTGCGCAATGGTCTTTTCGACATTCGAATTTCTTCATTCGAGCTTCATTCTGATTTCGAGCTTCGTCATTCGAATTTCTTCTGAACCCTGATCCCTGAACCCCGCGCCCCCACATCCTCCCGTACTTTCGCTATTGATTGAAAACACCCACCGCTTCTTGCAAACCCTCTGACCGGCTTTTAGACTCTGCCCGCGTTCGTGGGCGGATGCGCTTCTCGGCCCGGGTGGGTCGGTGCTTTCAGGCTTGCCTGCCGCCAAGTCCGCTGTGGAAATCATGCTCGGTTCGATCACACTCGCCGTCGGCCTCGCCTTGCCGTCCACGATTGGATCGACGGCACTGCCGCTGGGCATTTCTGCCGACATTCCGATCACGCCGGAAATTCTCCTCTCTCTCTGTGTGATCGCGGGAGTTTCGACGTTTCTGCTTTTGCCAGGGCGTCGCGGTGTTTCCATCAGCCGGCTGAGCGGCGCTGTTTTGCTGATCTGTGGAATGATTCTTGGGGTGCATCTCATCCGATTCGGCGCTGCGTTCCACCAGTATGTGAATATCTACTTCTGGATTTTCTCCGCCATCGGCCTGTTCGGCGCCGCCCGTGTGGTGACGCATCCGCGCCCGGTCTATTCCGCTCTCTACTTTGTCCTGACGGTTTTCGCAACCTCCGGATTGTTTATCCTTCTCTGGGCTGAGTTCATGGCGGCCGCGCTCGTGCTCATCTACGCCGGTGCGATCCTGGTGACATACGTGTTCGTCATCATGCTTGCCGCCCAAGCCAGCGCCCCCGGGGCATCCGCGGCCGCACGCATGACTGAGTACGACTCGGTCAGCCGGGATCCGCTGGTGGCGTCTGCCATCGGGTTTGCGGTGATGGGAATGCTGCTGTTCGTGATCTTCGACAAGGCCAATGGATTGATTCCCCCGCTCGACCGCGCCGGACATGTCACGAGCGGCGTTGCGGCCAGCAGCAGCGATATCTCCGGCATTCCCAACGCCGGCAATACGCAGGAGTTAGGAGTTTTTCTGTTCCGCGATCAATTCGTCAATCTGGAGCTGGCGGGAATGCTTCTGACGGTCAGTATGGTCGGCGCGATTCTGATCGCGCGCCGCCGTGTCTATATCGCCAAAGCGCCGCCGGCGACCGAGCCGGAGGTCGTGACCGCGCAGGCAACGCCCATCGATGACAATCCGCACAGCATCCCCGTGTACGGCACAATGAATCCCAGGCAGAAGGAATATCCCGAAACATGAAACCGTCCGCCGCAAAGCCCTTTGTCCGGCAGAATGCCGACAGCCACGAGCGCGCATGACTCCTCTGACACTCGAACATTTTCTGGCCGTTGGCGCGATCATGTTTTCGATCGGGCTGATCGGCTTCATGACCCGCAGAAACCTCATCGTCATGTTCCTGTGCACGGAACTGATGTTTCAAGGCGTTGCCATCAATCTCATCGCCTTTGGCCATTATCACGGGAATCTGGCGGGTCAGGCGTTTGTGATCTTCCTGCTGGTCATCGCCGCGTCCGAGGCGTCGCTGGCGCTGGGGTTGGTCATTCTGTTGTTCAGGCAACGAAATACACTGGATGCCGACGCCTGGCGGGATCTGAAAGGATAGCATGGACCAACTATTCGCCGTCCAACATGCTTACCTGATTCCGCTGCTGCCGCTCATCGGCGCGATGGTGGCCGGACTGTTTGGCGCCCGGCACCTCAAGCAGGAATCCCACTGGCCGATCTGGATCGGCGTGGGCGCCAGCGCGCTGCTGGCGCTGTCGCTGCTCTATGGGATGACTTTTGGGTCGGCCTCCGCCACGCCTCCCGACGACGCATCGAGTTCCAATGGTCCGCTTCTGCAGCCGATTGCTTCCGCCATAGAGGCCTATCCATTGGCCAGGTCGGTTGAATGGTTCACCTGGATCCAGGCGGGGGATCCCAACAACCAGGGAAGCCCGACGCATCCCCAGGTCGTTTATGGCAACCCTACCGCGAGCCTGCACGTCTCCGCGGGATGCTTCATCGATCCGCTCACCGCGATCATGCTTTGCGTGATCACGTGCATCGGCTTTTTGATTACGGTCTACGCCAAGGGGTACATGAGCGGCGAGAGCGGGTATTTCCGCTTTTTTGCCTATCTGGGCCTGTTTATCTTCGCCATGACCATCCTCGTGATGGGCGACAACCTCATCATGCTCTATCTGGGATGGGAAGGCGTCGGCCTCTGCTCGTATCTGCTCATCGGCTACTACACTGAAAAACCGGCGGCCCGCGAGGCGGCGAAAAAGGCGTTTCTCGTCAACCGGATCGGAGATTTTGGTTTCGGGCTGGGGATTATGCTCAGCTTCCTGGCCTTCGGCACCGTCAGCTATTTCGGGCAGGGCGTTGGAACTCACACTGGTCTGCTGGAACTTGCCATTGGCAACACCGCCGCGACAGGCTTTCAAAAATTGGCGATGCATTGGATTCCGTTTCTGCTGATGATCGGCGCCTTTGGCAAATCGGCACAGTTTCCGCTTTACGTCTGGCTTCCCGACGCCATGGAAGGCCCCACTCCGGTCAGCGCGCTGATCCATGCCGCCACGATGGTCACCGCCGGCGTGTACATGATCGCCCGCTGCGGAACGCTCTTCGTCACCAACTCCGCGGCAATGACCACGATCGCTGTGATCGGATGCTTCACCGCGCTGCTGGCCGCGACCATCGCGCTGCGGCAATTCGATCTCAAGAAAGTCTTCGCCTATTCCACGATCAGCCAACTCGGATTCATGTTCACCGCCGTCGGATGCCTGGCTCCAGTCGCCGGTGTCTTCCATCTGGTCACGCACGCTTTCTTCAAAGCGCTGTTGTTCCTCTCCTCCGGCGTCGTGATGCATGCCATGGCGGGCGAACTCGACATGCGCAGAATGAGCGGGTTGAAGAAAGTGCTCCCGATCACGAACATCGTCATCCTCATCGGGTGTCTTGCACTGGCCGGCTTTCCGCTCTCCAGCGGGTTCTTTTCCAAGGACGAAATCGTCGCCGCCGCCTTCGCGCGCAGCCCGATCCTCGGGGCACTGCTTCTTTTCGCCGCGTTCATGACCGCCTACTACACGTTCCGGCTTTATTTCCAGGTCTTCCAGGGACCGCTGGTCGTCCCGCCGGCTCCGGCGCCCGCTCACGGTCATGGTCATGAGCCGCACGATCACGCAACGGCGAGTCATTCGGCAGTCGAGACCGATACGGCCCCCTCTTCGGCAGTTGACATCGGCCAAACCACGCACGCGCCCGCGCATGGTGACGACGATCATCACCACAGCCACGAGCCGTGGGTAATGATGTGGCCGTTGATCATCCTTGCCCTTGGCGCGGCATTCGGCGGGTTCTTCAACGTGCATGATGCGCTGGGCAATTTCCTCGGCCAGAGCCCCTCATTCGATCTGGCCTGGAAGCTCACAACCGTGCCGGGCGCGAATTTCGGTCATGCCGAAGCCGCGGCCGAAGCCTCAGGGGGCATCAGTTGGATCATGATCCTCAGCGGAGCCATCTCGGTTGTCGGGATTGCCCTGGCCTACATGCTGCACCTGCGCGACCGTGCCGCGGCGGAGCGCATCGCCGCCGGGCTCGAGCCGCTTACCGGTCTGGTCGAGAACAAGTTCTACGTTGACGAGTTGTATCAGACAATGATCGTTGAGCCGTTGCGGCTCTTGGGAAGAGTGCTGTACGTCATCGATCGCACGGTGGTGGACGGGCTGGTTGCCGTGATCAGTCGGGTACCGCAGGTTTTGGGTTTCTTTCTCAGCCAGACAACCGAGCGCGGTTACCTGCAGGGATATGCCGCCTCCATGCTTCTAGGCGTCGCCGTCATTCTCATTTTGATCTTCATGAGGTAACCCCCGAACCATGTCGAATCTTTGGCTCATCATGCTTCTCGCGGTTCCTCTGATCGGATCAGTGGTGACGATGATCCTGCAGCCGGAGGCGGCTCGCAAGTGGGCGCTGTTTGTTTCCATCGCCACGTTCCTGGTCTCCTGCATGATTGCGCTGCAATTGAGCGAGGCCCTGATGAACGGGGGAACGGCGCCCGAATATGCCGGCGAGGAAATTGCCGGCATCGGCGCCAGTTTCCACCTCGGCATCGATTCGATCAGCATGTGCCTGGTGCTGCTGACGACTTTCCTCACTCCGCTTGCCATCGCCGCCAGCTTTACCGCCGTTACCGAGCGGACGCGCGAGTATTACGCCTGGATGCTCGCATTGCTGGTGGTCATGCTCGGCGTCTTTATCGCCCGCGACCTGCTGCTCTTCTACGTCTTCTTTGAGCTGACGCTGGTGCCGATGTTCTTTATCATCGGTATCTGGGGTGGCCCCGAGCGTCGCTACGCGGCGGGGAAGTTCTTCCTGTTTACCTTCGCCGGCGGTGTCTTCACGCTGGCCGCAACGATCTATCTCGGCTCCAAAGCTGGAACGTTCGATATCGATACCGTCGTCAAAGTCGCCCAAACTCAGCTTGCGCCAGAAGCCCGCTGGTGGATTCTCCTGGGCCTTCTGGCGGGATTCGCCGTGAAGATCCCCCTCTTCCCGGTGCATACCTGGCTCCCCCTGGCGCATACCGAAGCGCCGACGGCCGGTTCTGTAATTCTGGCCGGCGTGCTGCTGAAGCTGGGGACCTACGGATTGCTTCGCCTGGCGCTGCCGATCGGCCTCGTCGCCGCCGACGGCGGCGTGGCTGGCAACGTCGTGGCACTGATCCATTTCCTGGGCGCGCTGTGCATCATCGGAATCATCTACGGCGCACTGGTCGCATGGGTGCAGCAGGACATCAAGAAGCTCGTCGCTTACAGCTCCGTTTCGCACCTGGGCTTCTGCATTCTCGGAATGCTCGCGTTCAACGACATCGGAATGCAGGGATCGGTCCTCTACATGATCAACCACGGCCTCTCGACCGGGGCGATGTTCCTTGTCATCGGCATGGTCTACGAGCGCTTCCACACCCGCGACATCAACAAGCTCTCCGGGCTGGCCAAGAAAATGCCGATCTTCGCGTTCTTCTTCGTCTTCTTCACCCTCGCCAGCATCGGGCTCCCCGGCCTCAATGGGTTCTGGAGCGAATTTCTGACGATCCTCGGCGCCTTCACTTCCGAACATCTGGGAATCGGGTACGGAGTTCTGGCGGCGACGGGCGTGGTCCTCGGCGCGGTCTACATGCTGCACATGGTCGCCCGGGTTATCTTCGGACCGCTCAAGTTTCCCGGTGACGAGCACGACACCACCCATCACGCGCATCCCGAGCCGCACGGGATCAGCGGCGATCTGAATCATCGTGAAATTGGAATTCTTGCTCCCCTGGCGCTTGCGGTGGTTCTGCTTGGCGTCTATCCGAACCTGATCGTCGGTCCGATCCGCGGGCCGTTGGAGCACATCATGAATGTGCGTACCCAGAAGTCGATCGGCATCGCCGCCGCGCCGCCGCATACGAGCCATCAAGAGTCACTATGATTTCTCTGTTTCCCGTTCTCTGGCCTGAATTGCTTCTGGTGTTGACCGCCAGCGCCCTGTTTCTGCTGGGCCTGTCGCGCAGCCCGCAGGCCCGACAATCCGCTCCGATCCTCGCGGCCGGGGCGCTGGGGTGCGTCTTCTTCGGCGTGCTCATGTCCGATCAGACCGGCGCGCTGCATGACACCGTCTCGTCCTCGCCAACGTTTTATATCTTCCACTTCGCGCTCTACATTAAATTGATCGTCTCGGCCGTCGGCGTGCTTCTGGTCCTTCTGGCCTGGCCCGTCGGAGAGGATGCCACCGGCAACGCAGCACTGGAATTCGGGCACGATGCCGGTGAGTTCTTCGGACTCATGCTCCTCTCCATCGCCGGCGTGTTTCTCGTCGCCGGCGCCAACGACATCATCCTCCTGTTCCTCGGCATCGAGCTGGCGAGCATCCCGACCTACATCATGGTTTCCATCTCCCGCCCGCTGCCGGTCGCACAGGAAGCTGGCGTGAAATACTTTTTCCTTGGCGCGATGTCCGCCGCCCTGATGCTCTTCGGCTTCAGCTATCTGTATGGAACCACCGGGCTGACCAAACTGGACGCCATCACCCATCTCTTCGCCGCCCAAAACGGGATGAGTGCCTGGCAAATGCTGGCGGTGATTTTTCTCATGGCCGGCTTCGCGTTCAAGATCGCCGCCGTCCCCCTGCACGTGTACGCCGGCGACGTGTATCAAGGCGCCGCCACCCCCGTTACGGCATTTTTGGCGTTCGTGCCCAAGACCAGCGGGATGGTCGCCATCATCAAAATTCTCTACGCCATCACCGGCGGAACCTGGGCCGCGCCCGATGCACTCTTCAAGCTCTTCTGGGTTCTGGCCATTCTCACGATGTCGTTCGGCAACGTCCTGGCGCTGCTCCAGTTCAACATCAAGCGGGTTCTGGCTTACAGCTCCGTTGCCCATACCGGCTATATGCTCGTCGGTATCACGACGATTCTGGCCGCCGGCCACCATCCCGAAATTCAGGCGGAAGCGCTCGCCGGCGTCCTGTTTTATCTGGCCGCCTACGGCATCATGAACATCGGCGCCTTCGGTGTGCTGCAGATGCTCCCCGCCCACCATTCGATCCATTCATCGCATCCCCTTCCGCCCACCGGCGGCGCCGCCGAGACTTTCGACGACATCGCCGGGCAGGGGTACGACCACATCGCCCTGGGTCTGGCGATGGCGGTCTGCTGTTTCAGCCTGACGGGTATTCCCTTCACCGTGGGCTTCCTCGGCAAATATCTCCTGGTGAAGCCCGCCTGGGAAATTGCACAAACAACCAGCCATGTCGCGCTCTCCTCGAAGATGGGCTGGCTCGTGGTGATTCTGATGGTCAATGCGGCCGTGTCGGCGGCCTATTATCTGCGAATCGTCGCCTCCATGTTCCTGCGTCACCCCGAGCGTAAAGCGCCGGCCGCCGCCCGTCCCGCCGGCGCCGCGCTCCTCTCGACGCCCGCCGCCTGGGGCGTCGCCCTCTCCGTCGCCGGCACCCTTGCTTTCTTCCTCTACATCCCCGCGGCGAACGACCTGAGCGCCCGAGCGCGCCTGGCAACGCAGATCCAGCAGAAGGCCGACATGCCGCAGATCATCAGCGCATCGGCGGACTGAACGAGCGTTGCCGCCACCCCCTCTCCCGGTACCCCGGGAGAGGGCAGGGGTGAGTGATTTCGAATATCGGGCGCCGTTGGTACTCGAAATCACCCTCACCCCAACCCTCTCCCGGAGTACCGGGCGAGGGGGCCAGAAGTCGGTTCCGAAATGCTCGAAACCATCGCCTGGACAGGATCGGCTGTTCGCCTGCTCGATCAGACGCGTTTGCCTGCGGAAACGGTCTACGTCGAGATCGGCGACGAACGGCAGATGTGGGACGCGATTAAGCGGCTCGTGGTGCGCGGCGCGCCGGCCATCGGTGTGGCCGCCGCCTTTGGACTATATCTGGGCGTGCGGGACGGCGGCCGGGAGAACGATGGCGTCGCCGCATTCTTTCGCCGTCTGGACGAAGTGGGGGACTATCTCAAATCGAGCCGGCCAACAGCGGTGAACCTGGCGTGGGCGGTCGATCGTGTCACCCGCGTGGCAAATGATGCCCGCGATCGCAAGCTTGCACTGGCGCAGATCAAGCAGCGCATGCTCGATGAAGCCATCGCGATGCTCGAAGAAGACCGCGCTGTCTGCCGGGCGATCGGGGAGCATGGGCTGTCGTTACTGCAAAATCTTGCAAAAGCCGGGGAAGTCTTTCCAGTCCTCACGCACTGCAACGCCGGGAGTCTGGCGACGGTCGCATATGGCACGGCGCTTGCGCCGATTTACGTCGGGGCCGAGCAAGGCATGCGATTCCATGTGTACGCCGACGAGACCCGCCCGCTGCTGCAGGGGAGCCGAATCACCGCTTACGAACTGCGCGAGAACGGAATCCCCGTGACAGTTCTCTGCGACAACATGGCCGCCACGGTCATGCAGCAGGGGAAGATCCAGGCGGTAATCGTCGGCACCGATCGCGTGGCAGCAAATGGGGACGTGGCTAATAAGATCGGCACCCTGTCGGTCGCGATTCTCGCCAGACACTTCGGCATTCCCTTCTACGTAGCTGCCCCGATCAGCAGCATCGATCTCTCCCTTCCCAGCGGCCGTCAGATTCCCATCGAACAGCGCGACCCGAGCGAGGTTACGCGCGGCCTCGGGCGTGTCACCGCACCCGAGGGAGTCGAGGTCTACAACCCTGCTTTCGACGTAACGCCGAATGAACTCGTTACCGCGATCATCACGGAAAAAGGGGTTGTCGTACCTCCCTACATCGTCGGTCTTCGCACGATCGTGCGGGGCGTCTGAGGAAAATTTGCCCGTTGAAGCGAGGAAGAGTTGCAGGCTTGGGGAGAATTCAGTGTCGGATAAATGGCACAGCTTCACTTTTCCCGGTCCCATAACCGCGCGTCAAGGCCGTTTCGCACGGCAAAGGTCGCGCCAAAGCTTCGCGTAACACTGGAATTTCCAAAAACATTTTCATTGATGTGAAATGCCCCAAGAGTTTGGCCGCGTTCGGACGATGCAGTTGGTGTTCACCGATCCCACGGACCATCGGGCGACAGGGCTGCGGAGCAGCCGGTGATGTGAGCTTTGCCTGTAAGGGAGCGTTCATGTTCCGCAGAACCGTGGTCCGAATTGTGTCGCAGTGCGCTGAGCTTGGTGTGTTTTTCGCCGCCGCCGCGGCGCTGGGAGCGGGAGTGATATATCTCCGATGAAACGTGCAAACAATCGTTTTGCCAAAATCCGAATGACGAAGCTCGAATCCTCGAATCAAGTTCGAATGTCGAATGACCGAATGTCGAAACGAGGAGGGTACAGCGATTGGATCTTTGCCGAAGGTCCGCCCTCTCGCGGCCGAGTGTCACTCTGCGACCAGTGATCCGCTTTGGACAACCGCGACGATCACTGTTCGAGGAACCTGGTCAACGAGCTTCCGCTTCGGAATTCGATGTTTGAATTTGTTTCGAGGATTCGAGCTTCGCCATTCGAACTTCCGCGACGCGACAGCGTCGTCGGCCTAGTCCCACCGGAAGACGCCCTTGCCCCAGGCGTAGAAGTAGGCGAGCAGCAGAATCGCGATGAAGATGATGATTTCCAGCAGCAGCAGGCCGCTGTCGAGTCCGCCGACGCCTTCGGGGCGAGTGCCGTAGGCGAAGATCGTTGCCCACGGGTACATGAAGACAATTTCCACGTCAAAAACCAGGAAGATCATTGCCACGATGTAGAAGCGGACATTGAACCGCCGGCGGGCGTCGCCGATCGGCACCATGCCGCTTTCGTAGGTGGCTTCCTTCCCCGGCCCAGTGCGCGAAGGGCCGATGATCAGCGACAGCGCCAGGTTCGCCACCGCAAAGCCAATGGCGATCACCAGAAGCAGCACCACCGGCGCCCAACTTGCGCGCGGGTCGGCGTTTTGGGCGAGAATAGGAAGCACGTTTGTCATCGCCGCGATACTGTAAGTGCGCCGTGCAAAATTGCAACGAGAAAGAGCGGGAAAGAGCCATCGCAGGTGCGCGACCTCACTGCTGCAGCGGGAAAAGCCAACGGATTGCCATCCGTTGGTTTTCGGGTGCACCCACCACCCCGTTGTTCCGCCGGTATCGCTCGAGTGCTATTCTGTCGACATGCTCCACTGCTCCTGTGCGATCGTCGCGTGCTTATTTCTTTCTGCGACTACCGCCGTCTTCAGCTCCGATCCGCCTGCCTCACAACCCGCTTCCGCACCCACCTCGCAATCCGCGCCGGAAGTGGCCGCGCTTCCGGGCATTCCCGAGTTGCCGGATCCCTTTTTGTTTCAGGATGGCTCGCGGGTGAAAACGCCCGAGGATTGGCTTCGCCGGCGCGGCGAGATCCGGGACCTGTTTCTGAAATATGAATATGGCACGCCGCCGCGCAAAGTACCGACGGTGAGCGCGACGGAAGATTCCAAAAGCCACGATGACCAGATGCATGCGACGGTGAGCCGTCTCACGCTGCACGTGGGCGCCGAGAACGGTTTTGCCGTGCCGCTGGTGCTGACAACGCCGGCGGGCGGCGGACCATTTTCGGTGATCGTCACAGGCGATATGTGCTGGGGCGCGGTGAAGCCGGAGATCGTCAGCAAAGCGATCGAACGTGGCTATGCGATCTGCGACTTTGATCGCACGTTATTCGCGCCGGACTCGCCGGATCGAACGCATGGGATTTATCCGCTGGATCCGAGTGCCGACTGCGGTGCCAGCGCGGCGTGGGCATGGGGCTACAGCCGGGTGATCGACTATCTGACGACACGGGCGGATCTGGACACGAAGAAGATTATCATCAGCGGCCATTCGCGCGGCGGGAAAGCGGTGCTGCTGGCCGGAGCGCTCGACGAGCGGGTGGCCCTGACCAATCCCAACGGCTCCGGCTCCGGCGGGGGAGGATGCTTCCGCGTGCAGGGACCCAAGAGCGAAACGCTGGCAATCATCGTTACCCGGTTCCCATATTGGTTCGGGCCGCACTTTTCCGAATTTATCGGATACGTCGATCGCCTGCCGTTCGATCAGCATGAGCTCAAGGCGCTGGTCGCGCCACGCGCGCTGCTGACCACCGATTCCCTGGATGACAGATGGGCAAATCCTTCCGGGACCCAGGCGACCTACGTCGCGTCGAAAGTCGTCTTCGACTTCCTCGACGCCGGGAACAACACCGGCCTGCATTACCGTCACGGCCCCCACGCGCACAACGAGGAGGACTGGGCGGCCCTTCTCGATTTCGCCGATGCGCGACTGATGGGGAAGACGGCGGACGCAAAGTTTGACGTGCTGCCGTTCACGGATTTGCCGGCCGCGTTCAGCTGGACAGCACCCTCGAAATAGTCCGGGAATAAATTTGCTCTCGCCCGCGTCTCCCTTGAAAGACGGATTTGAGCCTGCAGGAGACAAGTTCGAAATTCCAAGCGGCCGTCCTGGAGCATTTGGACGCCGCCCATAATCTTGCGCGGTGGTTGATGCGAAACGAACAGGATGCGCAGGATGTCGTTCAGGAAGCTTGTATGAAGGCACTGCGGGCCTTTGATTCATATCGCGGTGGTGATTTCCGGGCCTGGTTTCTCACCATCGTTCGGAACACCAGTTTTACCATGCTGCGTCGAACGAAGGATTCACAAGGCCCCACCGGTGATCGAAGCCTCGACGCTGGTGCTGAGATCGCCGCCGACGGCGAGGTTTTCGATCCGCAGGCGATTGCGATCAGGGCGGCGGATGCGAATTCGGTTCGCCGTGCGATCGATGCGCTGCCCGAGGCATTGCGCGAGGTAATCGTCCTGCGCGAGATGGAAGGACTGAGCTACAAGGAGATCGGCAAAGTCGCGGGTGTGCCGATCGGCACGGTGATGTCGCGCCTGGCGCGGGGACGGGGGCAATTACAGGCGCTGCTGATGGAGATGCATGAGCCAGAACCGCGAACATCTGCACAGGAGGGGGCGCGATGACCTGCGATGAAGCCCATCAACTTCTGCATGCGTATGTCGATGACGAGCTCGATATCGCAACCGCGTTGCGGATGGAAAGCCATTTGCCGGATTGTCCGGTGTGCCGCAGGGAATTGGAGCAGGCGCAAGTCATTCGGACCGCGGCAGCGCAACCGGCGGTGTACTATCCTGCGCCGGCGGCACTGCGTGAGCAGTTGAGGCGGGCAATTCGAAACGAAGCGGGGGAGATGGAAACTCCGCCGAACATGAGAATCTCGGTGCCGTGGTGGAAGAGACCGATGGCGTTTTCGGGTCTGGCGGCGGCGCTCTTCCTGATGATCGGCTTAGCCGTTCTATTTTTGAAGCCGCACGCACCGCGCGACCAGATTGCTGAGTTGGTCGGTTCACATCTGCGGTCACTGGAGGCGGATCATTTGATGGATGTGCAATCGACCGATCAGCACACGGTTAAACCATGGTTTACGGGGAAGTTGGATTTTTCGCCGCCCGTGGTCGATTTGTCGGCCGAAGGATATCCGCTGATCGGCGGCCGGCTGGATTATCTCGAGCAACAGAAGGTGGCGGCCCTGATCTATCGGCGCAACAAGCATGTGATCAACCTCTTCATTTGGCCAGGGGAGACATCGTCGGAAGTCAGCTCAAAGCAGGGGTTCAATCTGATCCGCTTCGAATGCAAGGGGATGATCTGTTGCGCGGTTTCCGATCTGAACCTG
>Ga0302326_10005686_pt1 | contig 28381 bp, 25 predicted proteins | sample Palsa_T0_3_FD_202264 | JGI IMG/M metagenome (GOLD analysis project Ga0302326, IMG submission 202264) | Peat permafrost microbial communities from Stordalen Mire near Abisko, Sweden - Palsa_T0_3 | ecosystem: Environmental > Terrestrial > Soil > Palsa > Peat permafrost | place: Sweden: Abisko... | reverse complement strand
TGCCGGAGTGGGACGCCGCGGTGACGATGCTGACCAACGCCGGCAGCGTGACGGCAGGCGACGCCTTCGACAAGCTGCTGCGCGCCGTGCTGGCGTCGCTCGGCGAAGCGGACGTTCCCCGCAAGCCGAGCGCCGACGCGGCGTTCGCTTTCGACGCCACGCGCTACGCCGGGACGTACGAGACCTACATGAGCCGCATCGTGATCGGAACCAACGGCGACCAGACGCTCGAGGCTACCGTCACGGCGCGCAACAACGAGAGCCTCGGCGACATCCCCGATCGTCATCTCGTCCTGCGGCCGATCGACGATGGACGCTTTCTGGCCGAGGATCGCGACCACGACTCGACCAGCGTCGTCGGTTTCGCCGAGCTCGGCGCCGGCGACCAGGCGCGCTTCATGTTCATGGGCTTTCGGCTCGCCGAACGCGTCGAGAGCTGAGCACGATCGCGATGACCGTCCTCGCCGGCGGACGCGTATGCGACGGCACGGGCAGCGCGCCGGTCGAGGCGGACGTGTACCTGCGCGACGGCCGGATCGACGACGTGCGACCGTCGTCCGACGACCATCGCGGCTGGAACGTCGTCGACGTGCGCGGATGCGTCGTCGCGCCGGGATTCATCGACGTGCATTCGCACGGCGACAACGCGCCGTTCGCCGCCGACGACCGGTGGAAGATCGAACAGGGGATAACGACCGAGGTCGTCGGCAACTGCGGGATCAGTCTGGGCCCGCACGACCCGTCGGAAGCGGACGCGTTCTTCAACGAGCTGTCGCAGATGTTTGCGGGCCTGCCGCGGCTCGGGTCACGGTTCGGCGACGTCCTCGCGGAGGCCGACCGCTGCGGCTACGTCACCAACTACGCGCCGCTGGTGGGACACGGCAACCTTCGTCGCGCCGCGATGGGAACGGCCGGCCGAGCCGCGACGAACGCCGAGACGGCGCGCATGGTCGAGCTGCTAAATGAGGCGCTCGACGCCGGCGCGTTCGGCATCTCGACCGGCTTGATCTATCCGCCCGGCATGTTCGCCGAATTCGACGAGCTCGTGACGCTGGCCGCGGCGCTCGGTCCAGAGCACGTCTTCACCAGCCACATGCGCAACGAGAGCGACGACGTCGTTGCGAGCATCGAGGAGATCGTGCGCGTCGGCGAGCGCAGCGGCCGGCGCGTCCACGTCTCGCATCACAAGACGGCGGGCGCGAGAAACTGGGGACGCTCGGAACAGACGCTGCGCACGCTCGCCGCGGCACGCGCGCGCGGTGTCGCGGTGACGCAGGACGCCTATCCGTACACCGCAGGCAGCACCTCGCTGAGCGCGACGTTGCCGCGGCGCTACCATGACGGCGGGCGCGCGGCTACTTTGCGCCGGCTGCAAGAGCCGAACGTGGTCGATGAGCTGCGCGCGGCCATCGAACGCGGTGAACCGGGCTGGGAGAATCTCGCGGCATCCGCCGGCTGGGACGGGATTCTCATCGCGTCGACGCGCGACCATCGCTTCGAGGGCGCGACGATCGCGCAGATCGCCGCCGAACGCGGCTGGGATCCGGTGCGCGCGTTGGTGCACGTGCTGCTCGAAGAAGAGCTCGAGGTGTGGATGGTCGTGTTCCTGATGGACGAAGACGACGTCGAGCGCATCCTCGCCGACGCGCAGACGTCGATCGGGACCGACGGCGCCCCGCCGGGCACCGGCGGCAGACCGCATCCGCGCACCTTCGGCACGTTTCCGCGGATGCTGGGTCGGTACGTGCGCGAACGCGGGCTGCTGTCGCTCGCGGAGGCGATCCGCCGCATGACGTCGCTGGCCGCCGACACCTTCGGGATCGCCGACCGCGGCCGCGTCGTCGCCGGCGCCGTTGCGGATCTGGTCGTGTTCGATCCGCTCACCGTCGGCGACGATGCGGACTATCTCGATCCGGTCCGCCGGCCGCACGGCGTGCGCGCGGTGCTGCAAGGCGGTGCGCTGGTGGTCACCGACGGGCGATTCGTGGGCGGCCGTCACGGCCGGCGTTTGCGGCCAGTCGTGCCGCACCGGTAGCGGGCGGCCCGGCCGGCCTCAGGCGGCGGTGCGGGATCCCCGCGCTTTGGACGCTATTCCGCGGCTGCGCGCCTCGAGAAACGTATGGTGTTCTTCGAGCGCGCGCGGATCGACGGTGCCGAGCTCCGGGCGGCCCAGCAGATAGCCTTGGACGCCGCGAATCCCGGGCGCCGCGGTATTTCCGGGGTCGTGCGCATTGCAGGCAAAGTCGAGCAGCGCTCTGTTCTCGACACCCTCCGCGATGAGATAACTGCCCGTCTCGCGCGCGATCGCGATGATCCCGGCGAGCACGCCGCGAGCGCCTTTGTCGTCGACCGCCTTGACGAGCAGCGAACGGTCGATCTTGACGAAATCGAGCCGCAGCTTGCTGAGCATCTCGAGGCCGGCGTGTCCGCTGCCGGTATCGTCGAGCGCCATGCGCACGCCCAGCGCTTGAAGGTCGTGCGCGCGGCGGATGATCGTCGCCTGATCGTCGATGCGCCGCTCGGTCAGCTCGATCACGACGTTGCGTGGATCGACACCGGCCGCGCGCACCTGGGCGACGAAGGCGTCGGGGTTGAACCGAACGTGCGCCAGCGACGCCGGCGCCACGTTCAGAAAGACGGTCGCACCTTCCGGCAGGTTGGTGACCGATTCGAGTGCCTTGCGGATGCACAGGGTATCGAGCTCGTACACCTGGCGAATGCGCTCGGCGATGTCGAACGCCTCTTGCGGACCCGACAGATCCAGCTCCGGCGCCGGTCGGGCCAGCGCTTCAAACGCCAGCGGCCGGTTGCTGTCGATGTCCCAAATCGGTTGGAACGCGACGCTGAGCAGCTGCTCGGCGATCATGCGCCGCACCAGCTCGGCTTTGCGCGGCGAGAACACGTCGACGGCATATCCGATGTCGTCGAAGCAGACGATCGCGTTACGACCGCTGCGCTTGGCCTCATAGAGCGCCGCGTCGGCGAGCTCGTACGGTTCTTGATCGAGCTGCGGCTCGGTCAGGTTGACGTAGCCCATGCTCAGCGTTGCCCCGAAGAGCCTGAATTCCGCGTCGTCGCGCAAGCGCATCAAGACAGCCCTTGCAGCGGCCGGATCGGTATCGACCAGGAGCAGGGCGAACTCGTCGCCGCCGACCCGGTAGACGCGGTCTTCCTGACGGAGGGTCCGCAGCAGGTCGCCGACGGCGGACAAGACGTCGTCTCCGTGGCCGTGTCCGCGATTGTCGTTGACGGCCTTGAAATCGTCGACGTCGATCAGCGCCAGCGCCAGGGGCTGATGGTTGCGCTTGGCGCGCGCGATCTCGCGGGCGAAGTCGTCGGAGAAGGCACGGTGATTGCCGAGCCCGGTGAGGCTGTCGGTCAGAGCGGCTTGCTGCAACGCCGCGACCTTCTCTTCAGCCGCCCGCGCGGCGGTTTGCTTGTAGCGCGCGAGAATCGTCGCCAGCCAAGCCATGAGCAGCAGCGCGAAAATCGTGACGCAGGCGATCAGCAGTTCGATTCGGCTGGTCGTGTTGCGGTCGCGGCTTTCTTCGCTGGCGCTCGCCGCGAACGACGCGGTCGAGATGGCGCCGAGCGTGCGGTGCAGCGAGTCGAAGTTGCGGCGAACCGCGCGCGTTTCGATCAGCGACGCTTCGCGCCGGTCGCCGCGCGCCAGCGCCGCCAAGGCAGCCCCGCTCGCGCGCACGTATGCGTCGTGATGCAACGAGAGCGCGGTTGCGTTCGCCGCATCGGGCGGCGCATCGCGCTCGAAGCCGCTTAGGCCCGAGTCGAACGCCGCCGCGGCTTCGGCCGGGCGGCTGGGGTTCTGCGATGCTGGCCCTTCGGCGGCGGAGACGAGCGCGAGCTGCTCCTGATCGAGGGCCAGCGCCATGAGACGTGCATCGTTCGCGCGGTGATACGACGCAGCCGCTCGGTCGCCGCTGTGCTGGTTGATGACCATCGCGCAGACCGCACCGCTCCCGATCGTGCTGATGACGCCGAACATCAAGACGACGAAAAACCGGTTGAAGGTGACCTCCCGAGGCCCTCGGGAACCCAACCTCTCTCCGTGAAGCGAAGAAGTCATCACGCCACAGCGTAGCCGGGCGAGGTAACGCGGAAGTAACGCGCCTGGCCGTCCCCGCCGTATTGCAGGCGCTCGGTTGCAGACCCAGCCCTGCTACACGAGCTTGCCGGTCGTCTTCTCCAGCATCTCCCAGCCCTTGGGATCGAACTGCTCGCGCAGCTGCTTGTAGAGGCCCGAAGCGCGAATCACTTCGCTGAACGGCTCGAGCGCCGGCCGGGTGAGCGCCCTGCCGTCGACCTCAGGCGGCGGTTCGGGATCCCTGCGCTTTGGCAGCGATCTCGCGGTTGCGCGCCTGGAGAAACGCATGGTGTGCCTCGAGCGCGCGCGCATCGACGTGGCCGAGCTCCGGACGGCCCAGCAGATAGCCTTGGACGCCGCGAATCCCCGGCGATGCTGGGTCGCCGGAGTCGTGCGCATTGCAGGCAAAGTCGAGCAGCGCTCCGTTCTCGACACCCTCCGCAATGAGGTAACTGCCCGTCTCGCGCGCGATCGCGATGATCCCGGCGAGCACACCGCGAGCGCCTTTGTCGTCGATCGCCTTGACCAGCAGCGAACGGTCGATCTTGACGAAGTCCAGCCGCAGCTTGCTGAGAATCTCGAGGCCGGCGTGCCCGCTGCCGGTATCGTCGAGCGCCATCCGCACGCCCAGTGCTTGAAGGGCATGCGCGCGCTGGATGATCGTCGCCTGATCGTCGATGCGCCGCTCGGTCAGCTCGATCACGACCTTGTGCGGATCGACGCCTGCCGCGCGCACCTGGGCGACGAAGGCGTCGGGGGCGAAGCGAACGTGGGCCAGCGACGCCGGCGCCAGGTTCAGAAAGATCGTCGCCCCGTCCGGGAGGTTGGAGACCGATTCCAGCGCCTTGCGCACGCACAGCATATCGAGCTCGTACACCTGGCGAATGCGCTCGGCGATGTCGAACGCCTCTTGGGGACCCAACAGATCGAGCTCCGGCGCCGGTCGGGCCAGCGCTTCGAACGCGAGCGGCCGCGTGCTGTCGATGTCCCAGATCGGTTGGAACGCGACGCTGATCAGCTGCTCGGAGATCATGCGCCGCACGAGCTCCGCCTTACGCGGCGAGAAGACGTCGACGGCATATCCGATGTCGTCGAAGCACACGATCGCGTTACGACCGCTGCGCTTGGCCTCATAGAGCGCCGAGTCGGCGAGCTCATAGGGTTCTTGATCGAGCTGCGCCTCGCTCAGATTGACGTAGCCGATGCTGAGCGTCGCGCCGGAAAGCTTGACCTGCGCTTCGCGGCGCAAATGCGCCAAGACGGACTTCGCCGCGGTCGGATCGGTTTCGACCAGCAGCAACGCGAACTCGTCGCCTCCGACCCGGTACGCGCGGTCTTCTTGGCGCAGCGTCCGCAGCAGGTCGCCGACGGAGGACAGGACCTCGTCTCCGTGGCCGTGTCCGCGATTGTCGTTGACGGCCTTGAAATCGTCGACGTCGATCAGCGCCAGCGCCAGGGCGTGATGGTTGCGCTTGGCGCGCGCGATCTCGCGCGCGAAGTCGTCGGAGAAGGCACGGTGATTGCCGAGCCGGGTGAGGCTATCGGTCAGGGCGGCTTGCTGCAGTGCTGCGACCTTCGCTTCGGTCGCTTCGACAGCGGACCGCCTATAGCGCGCCAAGAGCGCCGCGAGCCAGGCCATGAGCAGCAGCGCGAAGATCGTGACGCAGGCGACGACGATCTCGAGTTGCGTCGTCGCGCTTCGATCGCGAGCTTCTTCCGTGGTACTCACGCCCAGCGATGCGCGGGCGATCGCGTTGAGCATCCGCCGGAACGAGGCGAAGTTCGGGGCTACGACGCGCGCCTCGATCAGTTGGGCTGCTTGCCGGTCGCCTCGTCCCAGCGCCTCGGCGGCGGCGCTGCGCCCGTGCGCGTAAGCGTCATGCCGGGATCGCAGCAGACTGGCGTGCGGAAAGCCGACCGGTGCGACGCGCTCGAAATCCGCGAGGGTTGCGTCGATCGCCGTATCGGCTGAACCTGCAGGCCGCAGGCGCTGCCGGCCAGGCGTTCGGATAGCCGCGAGGAGTTCGGCCTGCTCTCGATCGACGGATAGTGCCGTCACGCGCGCGGCATCCGCCAGGTGATAGTCAGTGGTCGCGCGGTCGCCGCTGTTCTGGGTGATGACCAGCGCGTACACGGCACAGCTCCCGATCGTGCTGATGACCGCGAACATCAGGGCGATGAAGAACCGGTTGAATGTGACCTCGCGAGGCCCCGGGGAATCGAACATCTCGCGGGGCTTCGACGAAGTGACCACGGCACAGCGTAGCCGGGCGAGGTAACGCGGAAGTAACGGGCCTAGCCGTCCCTCGCCGTTTTGCGGGCGCTCGGTTGCCGACCCAGCACCGAGCGCTAGACGAGCTTGCCCGTCGTCTTCTCCAGCATCTCCCAGCCCTTGGGATCGAACTGCTCGCGCAGCTGCTTGTAGAGGCCCGAAGCGCGAATCACTGCGCTGAACGGCTCGAGCGCCGGGCGGTTGAAGGTCATGCCGTCGGCGGTGAGCTCCGCTTCGACGCTCGTCTCCTGGGTCGCCATCAGCTTCGAGCCGGCCGCGGCCGCGGCGTTGAGCTCGCGGTCGAGGATGTCTTGGAGGTTCTTCGGCAGGCGCTGCCACGCATCGCCGTTGACGAACGGCAGATACGACAGCCCGCTGTGATGGGTCAGCGAGCAGAACTTCACCTGTTCGTAGAACTTGAAGTTGCGCACCGTCGGCAGCGGCACTTCGATGCCGTCGACGATGTGCGTCTGCAGCGACGTGTAGACCTCCGCCAGCGAGATGACCGTCGGCGACGCGTCGAACGCTTTGAACATTCCGACGTCGATCGGTCCGGCCGGGACGCGAATCTTGAGGCCCTTGAGATCGGCCGGACCGTTGATCGGCCGCAGCCGGTTCTGCATCTCGAAGAACCCGCCGTAGAACGCATTCTCGAACTTGCGCAAGCCGATCGCCGCGGCGGCCGTGCCGATGTACGCGCCGAGCGGACCGGTGACGGCGCTCTGGTACTGCTGCGGGTTCTTGAAGGCGAACGGCGTGCCCAGCAGCGCGGCCGACGGGATGACCGAGCCCAGGATGTTGCCGCCGATCTGCAGCAGCTCGAGCGCGCCCGACCGCAGCTGGGTGATCATCTGCGTGTCGCCGCCGAGCTGGCTGTTGGGGAACAGCTTGATCTCGAGCTGGCCGCCCGAGGCATCCCCGATGCGTTTGATCGCGTCGACCGACGCCACGTTCATGGGATGCGTCAGCGTCTGGTCGTTGGCCAGCTTGTAGCTGAACTGGGCCGCCTCGCCAGGCCAGCGCAAGATGCCGATCGACGCGAACGCTCCGGCCGCGGCTCCGGACGCGATGAAACGCCGGCGTGAAAGCTGCATGGTCGCCTCCCGAGCGCTTCCGCTCGACGCGTCGCCGTTCGCGCGGACGGGTCGCGGAGTCCTCGTCCGGCGAGGGCAGGGCGGCCCGCGGCCGGCTCGCGAACGCTCGCGCATGGTCCCCAACAAGCAGTGCGCCGCGTCGGCCGCGGCCTTCGTTCTGATCGTCGCGGGCGCAGCATTCGGCAGCGCGGCGCGCGCCGCGGACCCCGACATTCCGGCCCCGCCCAACACGACGGTGGCGCGCGAGGTGCAGGCCGGCGGCGCGCAGGTGTACGGCTGTCGCCAGACGCCGGACGGCACGTACGCGTGGACGCTCATCGGCCCGGATGCCGTGCTGATCGACGCCGACGGAACGACCTTCGGCACGCACGCCGCCGGGCCGACCTGGACCGCAGCCGACGGCAGCGCGATCACCGCCGACGGGGCGCATCCAGTGGTCGTGGTCAAGCGCCCCGGCTCGGTGCCCGCGCTCTTGCTGAACGTCAACTCGTCGACGGGAACCGGCGCGCTGAGCGGCGTGCGATTCGTGCGGCGCTGGGACACCGATGGCGGGGTCGCGCCGGCGACCGGCTGCGACGCGGCGCACGCGAACGCGCGCGTCGCCGTGCACTACAGCGCCGTCTACACGTTCTACCGCTGAGTCGGCGACTCACACGCTGAGCAGCGGCGCGATGTCGTCGGGCTGCTCGCCGGCAGTCGTGCCCGTGCGCACGACGGTTCCGCGCTGCATCACGTAGTAGCGGCTGGCGATCGACCAGGCGAAATCGAGATGCTGCTCGACCAGCAGCAACGCCACGCCGAGCTCGGTGCGGATCGCGCTCAGCACGCGCTCGATCTCGCGGACGATCGAGGGCTGAATGCCCTCCGTCGGTTCGTCGAGCAGCAGCAGCCGCGGTTTGCCGATCAGCGCGCGCGCCAGCGCCAATTGCTGCTGCTCGCCGCCGCTGAGCACGCCGCCCTTGCGGCCGCGCAGCCGCGCGAGCGCCGGAAAGAGATCGTAGAGCGGCGCGACGTCCGCCGCCACGGCGGGCTTGCGTCCGCCCAGCGCCGACGCGCCGACCGACAGATTCTCCTCGACGGTCAGGTGCGGAAAGATCCCACGCCCTTGAGGAACGTAGCCGATCCCCAAACGCGCGCGCCTGAACGGCGGCAGGCCGGCGATCTGCTCGTCCTCGAAGCCGATGCGCCCGTTGTTCGCCGCATGGAGGCCGACGATCGTGCGGAGCAGCGTCGTCTTGCCGACACCGTTGCGCCCGAGCAGCGCGACGGCTTCGCCGGCGCCGACGGTGAGCGCGACGTCCGACAGGACTTGGCTCATCCCGTAGGCGGCGCCGACGCCCTCAAGCGCGAGCAACGTCGCCCTCGCGCGGCCGGCCCAGGTACACCGCCGCAACCTCGGGATTGCGACGAATCTCGTCGACGGTTCCGTGCGCGAGCATGCGCCCCATGTTCAGCACGCTCACCGGCGCGTCGAGCCGTTCGACGAAGTCCATGTCGTGATCGATCACGATGAAAGCGTGACGCCCGGCCAGCGAACGGATCAGCCGCGCCGTCGCTTCGGCCTCGCCGTGCGTCATCCCGGCGGCGGGCTCGTCGAGCAGCAGCAGGTCGGCGTCCGAGGCGACGACCATGCCGATCTCGAGCCACTGCTTCATCCCGTGCGCGAGCTCCGCCGCGAGCGCGTTGCGCCGCTCCGCCAGCCCGACGATCTCGAGCACCTCGTCGACGCGGGCCCGCTCGGCCGCCGTCGGCTTGGCGCGCAGCGCATGCCAGGCGCCGCGATTGCGCGTCACCGCGACACGTAGGTTCTCTTCGATCGAGAGCGCGTCGAGCACGCCGGGCGTCTGGAACTTGCGGCAGATCCCCAGCCGAACGATCGCGTAGTCGGGCACCGAGCGCAGATCTTCGCCCTTGAAGATCACCCGGCCCGAGGCCGGCCGAACGCGGCCGATGATCGCGTCGAGCAAGGTCGACTTGCCGGCGCCGTTGGGACCGATCAGCACGTGCACCGCGCCGGGCGCCAGCGCGAAGCTCAAGTCGTCCAGCGCCGTGTAGCCCGCGAACGAGACGGTGACGTGCTCGACCGACAGCAGCGGCGACGTCGCGTCGATCATTCGACCAGCGCCGGCGGCGTTGCCCGCCGCAGCCGCGGCGAGCGCGCGCGCAAGCGCATCAAGCCGACGATGCCCTGCGGCGCGACGGTGACGACCAGCACGAAGACCGCGCCCACCACGTACAGCCACAGGTCCGGAAACACGCTGCTGATCCAGTCCTTGCCGAAGTTCACGATCAGCGTGCCGACGATCGCACCGAGCAGGCTGTTGCGCCCGCCGACCGCAACCCAGATCACCATCTCGATCGACGGGACGACGCCGAACATCGCCGGCGAGATCACCCCGAGGTCCAGCGTGACGAGCGCTCCCGCGACGCCCGCCAGCACGCCGGCGACCGCGAACGCGATGACTTTGAACGGCAGCGAGTCGTAACCGAGGAAGCGAACGCGGTTCTCGCCGTCGCGCACGGCGAGCAGCACCTTTCCGAACAGCGAACCCTGCAGCGCGCGCACGCCGACGAAGGTCACCGCGACGATCCCGAGCGTCAGCCAGTACAGCCCGAACTGGGTTCGCTGGTCGCCGAGCGAGAAGCCGAACGCACTGCTGAAACCGGTCAGCCCGTTGAAGCCGCCGGTGAACTGCTGCTGGCTGATGATGAAGGTCGTCGCCGCCAGCGCCAGCGCCTGGGTGATGATCGCGAAGTACGGTCCGGACACGCGCCGGCGAAACACGAGATAGGCCAGCACGGCCGCCGCGGCACCGGGCACGACGAGCGCCGCCGCGATCGCGAAGGCGGGATTCCGAAACGGAACCCACCACCATGGGAGCGTGTTGAGCCCGGTCCATTGCATGAAGTCGGGGACCTCGGCCGGAGCGAGGCCGGCGAGCTTGAGGTGCATCGCGATCGCATAGCCGCCGAGGCCGAAGAAGACACCCTGTCCGAGGCTGAGCACGCCGCCCGTCCCCCAGATCAGCGAGATGCCCATCGCGAGCACGGCGAGCGCGAGAAAACGGCCGAGCAGCGAGAGCTCGTAGGGCGGCAGGTACAGCGGAGCGCAGGCGGCCGCTACCAGCAGCAGCGCCAGGCCGAGCTCGCGGCGCATCACGTCTCGTCGAGCGCGCGCGAGCCCTGCGCTACGATCCCACGCGGCCGGAACTGCATGAACACGATCACGCACACCAACAGCAGCACGTCGGAGAAGCTCTGGCTCGTCGCGATCTGCGCGGTCGCCGAGAAGACCCCGACCAGCAGCGCCGCCGCCAGCGTTCCGGTCAAACTTCCCAGCCCGCCGACGATCACGACCAGGAACGCGTACACGATGTAGCTCTGGCCGACCGTCGGCGTGACCGGCGCGATCAGCGACAGCGCGGACCCGGCCAGGCCCGCCACGCCGGTTCCCAGCGAGAAGACCGCCAGGTCGATGAAGCGCGTGTTCGCGCCCAGCGCATCCGCGATCGGCCGGTTCTCGTGAACGGCGCGGATGAGCAGACCCAGCCGCGTGCGCGCGATGATCAGGGCGACCGCGCCGAGCACGACCGCGGCGAGCACGATGATGAACGCGCGAACGCCGGGGATCGAGAAGCCGGTCATGACCGTGCCGCCCAGCGACAGCGTCCCGCTCAGCCACGGCGGTGCCGTCACTTCGACGCCGATCGGGCCGAAGATGCTGCGCGCCGCCTGTTGCAGGATGAGGCTCACCCCCCAGGTCGCGAGCAGCGTGTCGAGCGGCCGTCCGTAGAGCCGGCGAATCAGCGTGACCTCGAGCAGCGCGCCGAAGAGCGCCGTGCCGCAGAACGCCACCACCAAGCCGATCGCGAAGCCCGGCCCTTTGCCGAACACCCCGATCGAAAGGTAGGTGAGATACCCGCCCATCATGAGCATCTCGCCGTGGGCCATGTTGATGACGCGCATCAACCCGAAGCTCAGCGCGAGACCGAGCGCCGCCAAGAGCAGGATCGAGGCGACGCTGATCCCGTTGAAGAGCTGACCGACGACGAGCGTCGATTCGCTCACGCCGTCACCGCGACGCGGTCAGAGGACGCAGGTCTTGCCTGGAAACGAGAGGGGGTCGTAGGGCACCGGAACGATCGGCCCTTTCGACTGCCAGAGGATCTTGAATTGGCCGCTGGGCTCCAGCTGCGCGACGTATCCCGTCTGCACGAGACTCTGGTTGGTGGCGAACTTCGTTTCGCCCAATCCGACGTCGCTGTACGCCAGCGTCACGGCCGCTTTGCGGACCTTATCGGGGTCGAAGCTGCCGGCTTTGGTCACGGCGGCGGCCCACGCATACACGTCGAGGTAGCCGTGCGCCATCGGATCGTCGACCGGTGAGCCGGGATATTTCGCTTGGTAGGCGGCGACGAATTTCTTGTTGACCGGGTCGGGCAGCGATTCGAAGTAGTTCCAGGCCGCGTAGCTGCCCTCGAGCAGCGACGGTCCGATCGCTTTGGCTTCCTGCTCGGCGATGCTGAACGACATGACCGGCAGCTTTGACGACGGCAGCCCGGCGGCTGCCATCTGTTTGAAGAACGAGACGTTGCTGTCGCCGTTGAGCGTGTTGAAGATGATCTGCGGCTTGGCCAGCTTGATCTTGTTGATCACGGCGCTGAAATCGCTGCCGCCCAGCGGAACGTACTCTTCGCCGGCGACCGTCCCGCCGTCGTGAACGATGTGCTTCTTGAGGATCAGGTTCGCGGTGCGCGGGAAGACGTAATCGGAGCCGAGCAGAAAGATGCTCTTGTCGCCCTTTTGCTCGGCCCACTCCAACGCCGGCAGGATCTGCTGGTTCGGCTGCGCTCCGGAGTACATGATGTCGGGCGAGCACTCGTTGCCCTCGAACTGCACCGGGTACCACAACAAGCCGTGGAACCGTTCGAAGACCGGCAGCATCGCCTTGCGGCTGGCGGATGTCCAGCCGCCGAAGACGGTGGCGACTTTGTCCTGCTCGATCAGCTTCTGGGCCTTCTGCGCGAACATCGACGGATCGGATGCCCCGTCCTCGACGATGGGGACGATCTTCTTGCCCAGCACGCCGCCCTTGGCGTTGATCTGGTCGATCGCCAGCAGCGTCGCGTTCTTGACGGTGACCTCGCTGATCGCCATGGTGCCGGTCAGCGACTGGAGCACGCCGACGTCAACGGTGTCCGCGGCGGCCGCAGACGGCGACGGCGAGAACGTCGTCGCGCTCAGCGCCGCTGCGACGAGCACGAAAGTCGCGCGCTTTGCGAAACGGGAAATGGTCAATGGACGGCCCTCATGAGCTCAACTGCATTTGTGACGTTGGGGACTTTGGGGCTTCGGGGCGCTCGCCGACGATCGGTTGGCCGCGTGTGACGCCGTTGCGTTCTTCCGTTAGCACTACGTCCGGCGACGGAGCGGCGGCGATCAGTCCGGCGTCGCGGTTCCCGCGAGCGAACGGTCCCAGTTCGCGCGCGTCGCGGCCGCGTCGTAGGCGGCGGCGAGAAAATCGAGCAGCGCCGCTCGCGGTGAGGGTGCGTTTCGCACGTCGTCGTAGCCCAGCACGAACTCGCCCAAGCTCGCGTTCCAGCCGGCGGTGGCTGGACGAATTGCCGCCGCTTCGAGTCCGGCCGGCTTCGGATACGCGTACGCGTAGAAGGCCGGTTCGGGGAACCGGTCATCGCCCGGCCAAAAACCGGCGGCGATCTCCTGCGCGTCCATCGCGATGCGCATCATCCGGTCGGCGTTGGGCGGCGGATCGGCATCGCGTCCGGAGAACCGCACGTAGGCGAGATCGAACGTTCCCCAAAAGAACTGCAGCGGCGTGTGCCGGCCGCGAAACGGCGCCCGGTGCTCGATGAACGCCGTTCCGATGCAGGCCATCGCGCGGCGGAAGCGCTCGACGTACTCCGGGTCGTACGATTCGTGCACCCGATCTTCGTCGCAGCGGGTGGGATTGGGGACCTCGACGGTCATCGGCCAGATGGTGAGCGTCACACCCAGCGCACCCAGCGCGGCCATGATCGCGACGTAGATGTCGGCGACGCAGCGCGCGGGAAGCAGCGCGATCGATCGCGCGCCGCCGTCGCTCGTCGTCAGCTCGATCGTGTGCGCGACGAAGTCGAAGTCGATCTGCACCATCCGCTCGCCGTACGGCATCGCGCCGGTCGTGAACCCGCGTGGCGTGAGGAACAGCGCGACGTTCGCCCAGCCGCGCTCGAGCGGCATCAGGCCGAGCTTGATCTTCCCGACGATCTGCGTGTACATGTGCAGCGTGTCGCGTGTCTCGCGCCACGCCGCCAGCGGCAATGCCGGCCAGTCGCCCGCCGAATCGGCCATCTCGCCCGACCCCTTCGTCGGGCGAGATGGCTTCTGCTGCTACCGTCCCACGTGCGCGCGGAGCTGCAAGCGCAGCGTGCGCGGCGGCACCGGCAGCAGGGTCGAATCGTAGGTCGTCAGACCGCTCGAGGTCTCCGCGACGATCGGCACGCCGGCGTTCGGTGCGGGAAGGTCGGTGAAGGAGTTGGTGTTGAGCAGGTTCTGCACGGAGAGTTGGAGCTCCAGCCAGTTGTTGAACGGGCGACGGATAGTGAGGTCGAGCTGCGCGAAGGGCGGCTGGTAGTACGAGTTGTTCTTGCCCTCGTAATCGATGCCGAGCCCGGCGTACGCTCCGCTCTTCCACGTATAGTCGAGGTGCCCGTAGGCCTTGAGGTACGGGATGCAAGTAGCCAAACCGGGCGTGAACAGCCCGTTGCCGCACATCTGCACGTTGTTGACCGGGAAGCCCGGACTGGGGTTGTACGCGGTCACCGGGATGCCGCTGAGGATGGACCGGTCGGCACCGACCGAGAGCGAGTAGCCAATTCCGTGCGGCGGCGCGTACTTGTAGCTGAGCGTCGCCACCTCGGCGTTCAAGCGCGCCACGTTGATCGGCGTGAAGATGCCGAGGATCCCGGTGTTCCCCTGAAAGGTCGTGTTCTCGGCCAGCGTGAGCTGTTGGAACACGTCGTGCACGATCGTGTACTGCAGATCGGCGCTCAGCACCGCATTGTTCTTGAACCGGTGATCGGCTCCGAGCGAGAAGGCCGAGCTGTACTCCGGTTGGAGATTCGGCGCTTTCTCAGTGAATATCCCGAGCGTGTACAGCGGCGCCGACTGCGCATAGGGTTGATACGCCGCGGTGCCGCTCACGTCTCCGATGAACGGAAACGTCTCCGAAGTCCCCCAGGCGGCGCGATACGAGTCGTTGCGGTCCGGCCGCAGCACCAGGGCGAGATGCGGATCGAAACGCGACACTTTGCGAAACAGCCCCTCGATGACCGGGTTTCCGGCGGCGTTCAGCACCGGGTTGCCGGCGGCGTCGACCTCCGCTTGTTCGCCGATGATGCTCCACGCGGTGTCGTATAGCCCGAAATCGAAGGTCAGCGTGTTGGTGGCGTGAATGTCGCCGGTCAGCGAGAACGTCGAGTAACGGTTGGCGGAGAGCGGCACCGTGACGTTGCTCGGCGCGTTCGCATACGCGAACGTGCTCTGCCCGTGAAAGTCGTAGGTGAAGGTGAGCGAGTTATCGCCGAACGGATGAATCAGCGAGAACGTCGTGCCGTACAGCTTGTCCTGTTCGTAGAACGTGTAGGGATATTGGAAGCACTCCTCTTGACCGCCGGCCGAGACGATCGTGTTCTGAGGGCTGTTGATCTGAGAGTAGCTGTAGATCGTGCCGACCGGGCACTCGGTGGACTCGAACGGCGTCGGGTTCGGAATGCCAGTAGCAGGGATGGGGGTGCCCGCCGGGAGGCTCTGGAACGGGGGGCCGGGCGGCGACCAGAACGACGGGTAGTAGCCCTCGTCCGTTCCGTCATAGGACTCCGGCTGGATCGAGCCGATGTACGGCCGCACCAGCAGCGTGTTATTGCCGATCGACGTGCGGAACTGTGCGCTGAAGATCTGCTGCGTGTTGCTGATCTCCGTGCCGGGATACCAGCTGTAAGCGGGGATCGTGCTGCCGACCAGGTTCAGGTTGGCCGGGTTCGTGCACTGCATCGGATCCCCGACCATGCATTTCTCGATCAACGTCTGCCCCAAGGAGTTGCCCCAGGCGGCTCCCTGCGGTGAATAACCGCCGAACGATCCCAGGAACCCCACTTCTAACGACGTGCTGGGGGTGAAGTTGTAGCGCAGCTTGAGCAACTCACCTTTGGTGTACAGCGATCCGCTCATGTTGCCGCAGAACTGGACGATCCCCGATGAAGTGGGTGAGTTCGCCGTCGTGTTGTAGTCCTCGGAGACCGCGCAGCCGGTCTTTGTGAAGTAGGGACCGTTGATCCCGCCGTAACCGGCTGCAACGACGTACTGCAAGTGGCCCGCGGCGCCAGTGGCGAGCAGGTTCGTGTATTCCGACCCGTAGCTGTCGAGCCCGGTGACGAACTCCGCGGTCGGCCGGGTCGTGTAACCCGGCGTGAGAATGTTCGCCGTACCGCCGACCGCAATGTTCGCGAACGGCGTCGTGTTGCCGGGACCGGACTGCGTCTCTACGCCCCCGACGAGGTAGTCCGGGAACAGGTGGCTGAGCCAGACTCCGTATTGGCCCAGTGCGATCGGGTGTCCGTCGATGAGGACCTGGGTCTCGTAGGGCTGCAGACCGCCGACGATGATCGAGGTGTCCTGCTGGCTGCCCATATGCTGCACGGTGACGTCGGGGATGTGCTCGAGCACCGAGTTGATCTCGGGATTGGCCAGGTCGGTGAAGGCCTGGGCGTTCACGAAGTTCGACGTGGCCGCCCCGGTGTTGATGGTGCTCCCGCTGCCGCGGGCGCTGGTCGTCACGCGCCCGATCGTCTGCAGCGACGACAGGTTCTCCTCGGTCAGCGTGACGTTCAGCGGCAGCGATGATCCCGCGACGACGACGACGTCGTCGAGCGAGACCGGTTGAAAGCCTCCGTGCGCGACCGCGATCTGATAGATCCCCGGAATCAAGTTCAGCGTGAACGAACCGTCGGGTCCGCTCGTCGCCGTGGCGTTGGTGGGGCCGATGGCGCTCACCGTTGCGCCGGCCAACGGCGCTCCGCCGCCCGTCTTCACCGTTCCGGTCAGCGTGCTGGTCTGCGCGCCCGCTTGCGCGACCACCGCCGGACCCGCTGCGGCTCGAGCCGGCACGCCGGGCGCGAGGACGAAACACGAAGCGAGCACCACCACAAAAGTGCGGCGATAAAGATCGAAGATCAACAGCGTCCCTCGAACGGCGGCGCGCGCCGCCGGAGACGGCCGCGTCAAGTTTTCAATGCATGGTATCGGGACGAGAACGGGGCGTCATTGGACAAATGTATGGCTCGCGCGCCGTCGGACGCAGCCGAATCGTCCAGCAGGAACGTCTGCAGTGCGGTCCGCATGCGCGCAAGCGCATCGTACACCGGCCACACCGAGTCGGCGATGATCCGCACGAGCACGCCGCTCGGATAGGTGCCGACTCCGGCGCGCGCGTCGAGCAAACCTGTGCATAACTCGTCGAGCACGGCGGTCGCGCGTTCGACGCCGTCACGGTCGAGGCCGAACAGCGCGAGCGTTCCGAACGCCGTCGGCGCGGCGCGATCGATGTCGACCGCATCGTACAGCGCCTCGACGCCGTCGACGTCGATGACGGTTCGCAACCGAACCTCAGCGGATGCCACCCCGCAGGCGGCATCGCTGACGAGCACGCGCGCGCCTCGACCGAGCGCGATGCGCTGCGTGGCGACGTACCGGCCGTCTGGACTCGCGACGAGCGGCTCGCCGATCAGCTGCAGCCGCGCTCCGGGACCGACCTCCCAGCGCGCGTCGCTGGAAGCGGAGCGTTTGCCGCCCAGCACCCGCGTCGCAGCCTGCGCGGTGACGATCAGGCGCGCGTCCGCGTCGAGCGTTCCGCGCAGCTCGAGGCGGTCGCCGTGCACCACGCCGGGGCCGAGCTGCGAGGTGATCACCAGCGCCGCACCGCCGCGGTCGAACGCGCGGCTGCAGCGCAGCACGCCGTCGAACCGAACGCGGCGCAGCACGGTGCGCCCGCCGGCGCGCACCGCGTGCAGCTCGAGCGATCCGGCCGCGCCCGCTATCGCACGCCGTCCAGCAGCGCCGCGCGCTCGACGAAGCGGATCACCGCGTCGGCGTTGGTTCCGGCGCGCAGGTCGGTGAACACGATCGGCCGCTCGCCGCGCGCTGCAGTAGCGTCGCGGCGCATCCGCTCGAGGTCAGCCCCGACCAGCGGCGCCAGGTCGATCTTGTTGATCACCAGCAGGTCGGCGCGCGTGATGCCGGGGCCGCCCTTGGCCGGGATCTTGTCGCCGCCGGCGACGTCGATCACGTACAACGTGACGTCGGCGAGCTCGGGACTGAACGTCGCGGCCAGGTTGTCGCCGCCGCTCTCGACCAGCACGAGCTCGAGCCCCGGGAAACCGCGTTCGAGATCGGCGATCGCCTGGAGGTTCATCGACGCGTCCTCACGGATCGCGGTGTGCGGGCAGCCGCCGGTCTCGACCCCGACGATGCGTTCGGCCGGCAGGCAGCCGCTGCGCACCAAGATCTGCGCGTCCTCCTGCGTGTAGATATCGTTGGTCACCACCGCCAGCGCCACGCGCGGCCAGAGCGCGCGCGCCAGCCGTTCGACCAGCGCGGTCTTGCCCGCCCCGACCGGTCCGCCGATCCCCACCCGCACCGCGCTCACGACGCGAACAGCCGCGCCGACAGCGTGCGATGGCGCAGCCCGTCGATCTCGCAGCCGATCGCCGACGCGCGCAGGTCGTCGAGGTCGCGCACCGCCAGCGCGCGCTCGACGAACGCGCGAACGGCGTCGCCCAGACGGCGCCGCGTGCGCGCCGCGACGCGCTGACCGAGCGGCACGCCGCGCGCCGCGACCGACACGCAGCCGCCGACCAGCATCGCGGCGTACGCCTCGAGCGCTTCGGGTACGCTCGCGCCGATCGCCCGAAAGCCCAGCCCGGCGGCCAGCGCGTGCACCCCGGCCGAGATGCCTTCGGCGACGTCGACCGCGTACGCCGCGATGCGCGCGTCGGCGATCCCTATCGCGTCGTAGGTGTCGAGCGTCGCGCGCGCGAGGTGCCGGTTGGCGCGCCGGATCTCCTCGTTGGGCTGCGCCGCGGTGACGCGGGCGTCGAGCGCGCGCACCGGGGCACTCTCGTGCAGGGCCAGCGCGAGCGCGCCGCCGTCGAGCGTCGCGCAGCCGTCGACCACGTAGGACCCGATCCACGCCTCGAGCGTCGGCCCGTCGCAGACGCGCCCATCGGCGATCGCGGTCTCGAGCCCGAACGAATGGCCGAACGCGCCGGCCGGAAACGCGCCGTCGGCCAGCTGCAGCAGCCCGCAGAGATCAGTCATGGCGGTGCGGTGCGTGCGCGTGCAGGAACGGGCGCGCGACGACGCGCGCTTCGCGCGCGACGGGGACACCGTGCTGCGAGGCGAGCGCTTCGAGCAGCGGATCGTAGCGCACCACGATCGCGTCGCCCTCGCGCAGCACCGGCAGGTGCCGGTTTCCCAGCGCATGCGCGAGGTCGATTGCCGCGGCGATCGAGCCCGGCCGCATCACCAGCACGTCGTCGGGGATCACGGCGGCGGCGACGACGCGTTGCGCGTCGGCGAACACGACGTCACCGTCGCGCAGGCGGCGCTCGCCGTCGAAGCGCAGGCCAACGTCGCCGGCGCTGGTCGTCAGCCGCAGGACGCGCTTGGCCAGCTCGTCGCTGCGCACGGCGACGCGTTCGATCCGCCTCGCGCCGATCGGGAAGTCGGCCAGATTGCCGAGCGGTTCGGCCAGCATCAGGTGGCTCAAAACAGCGCGTACCGCTGTGACAATGGCAAGGTTGTCGCGGGCTCGCAGGTCAGCAGCTCGCCGTCGGCGCGCACCTCATAGGTGCGCGGATCGACCGTGATGCGCGGCAGCGCGTCGTTGCGCACCATGTCGCGCTTGCCGATCGTGCGGCAGCCGCGCACGGCGACGAAGCGGCGCGCGCTGCGCGAGCGGTCGGCGACGCCGTGCTCGAGCGCAAGTCCCGACACGAAGGTGAGCGCGGTGGCCTGCGGGGCGGCGCCGAACGCGCCCCACATCGGGCGCATGCGCACCGGCTGCGGGGTCGGGATCGAGGCGCCCGGATCGCCCATCGCCGCCCACGCGATGACGCCGCCCTTGATCACCAGCTCGGGCCGGAAGCCGAAGAACGCCGGTTCCCACAGCACGAGATCCGCCAGCTTGCCGGCTTCGACCGAACCGATCTCGTGCGCCATGCCGTGCGCGATCGCCGGGTTGATCGTGTACTTCGCGACGTAGCGCTTCACGCGCTCGTTGTCGCAGCCGTCGCGCTCGCCCGGCAGCGGGCCGCGCTGTTCGCGCATCTTGTGCGCGGTCTGCCAGGTTCGCATGATCACCTCGCCGACGCGCCCCATCGCCTGCGAGTCCGAGCTGATCATGCTGATCGCGCCGAGGTCGTGCAGGATGTCCTCGGCGGCGATCGTCTCGCCGCGGATCCGCGAGTCGGCGAAGGCGACGTCCTCGGGGATGCGTGGATCGAGATGGTGGCACACCATGAGCATGTCGAGGTGCTCGGCGAGCGTGTTGACGGTGAACGGCCGCGTCGGGTTGGTCGACGACGGCAGCACGTACGGCTCTCCGGCGACGCGGATGATGTCGGGCGCGTGGCCGCCGCCGGCGCCTTCCGTATGATAGGTGTGGATCGTGCGGCCGGCGATCGCCCGCAGCGTCTCCTCGACGAACCCCATCTCGTTGAGCGTGTCGGTATGGATCGCCACTTGCACGTCGGTCTCGTCACCGACGCGCAGCGCGGTGTCGATCGCGGCCGGGGTCGAGCCCCAGTCCTCGTGCAGCTTGAGCGCACACGCGCCAGCCGCGACCTGCTCGCGCAAGGCCTCTTCACCCGATGCGTTCCCTTTGCCGAGCAGGCCGATGTTGACCGGCAGCGCGTCGAACGCTTCGAGCATCCGCGCGAGGTGCCACGCGCCCGGCGTGCAGGTCGTCGCCTTCGTTCCCGACGCCGGTCCCGTTCCGCCGCCGATCAGCGTCGTCACGCCGCTCGACAGTGCGGCCTCGACCTGCTGCGGGCAGATGAAGTGCACGTGCGCGTCGATCGCGCCGGCGGTGAGGATCATCCCTTCGCCGGCGATCACCTCCGTCGACGCGCCGACGATCATCGTCGCGCCGACGCCGTCCTGCAGCCACGGGTTGCCGGCCTTGCCGATCCCGACGATGCGGCCGTCGCGAATCCCGACGTCGCCCTTGACGATGCCGGCGGCATCGATCACGACTGCATTGGTGATCACCGTGTCGAGCACGCCGGCGTCGCGCGTCGCGGTCGGATGTTGACCCATCCCGTCGCGAATCACCTTGCCGCCGCCGAAGGTGATCTCGTCGCCGTAGGACGCGTAGTCGTGCTCGATCTCGACGATCAGGTTCGTGTCGGCGAGCCGCAGCCGGTCGCCGGTCGTCGGACCGTAGAGCCGCGCGTAGGCGGCGCGCTCGAGCTTCACGCCGGCGGCGCGGGCAGGCGTCGCAGGCCGGCCAGCCGCCGTTCGCCGCCGATCGCGACGAGGTCGACCGGCCGTTCGATACCGGGTTCGAAACGGACCGCCGTGCCGGCCGGGATGTCGAGGCACATGCCGTAGGCTGCCGCGCGGTCGAAGATCAGCGCGTCGTTGACCTCGTAGAAGTGCGCGTGCGAGCCGACTTGCACGGGCCGGTCGCCGCTGTTCTCCACGGTGACCCGCGCTCGCGCGCGTCCCGGACGCAGCTCGATCGTGCCGGCGGCGGGGAGCACTTCACCCGGCGTCACGCGATCGGGTCGTGAATCGTGACGAGCTTGGTGCCGTCGGGAAACGTCGCCTCGACCTGCACGTCGTGCAGCATCTCGGGGACGCCGTCCATCACGTCGTCACGGGTGAGCACCGCGCGCCCGCGATCCATCAGATCGGCAACGGAGCTGCCGTCGCGCGCGCCTTCGAGGACGAACGACGAGAGCAGCGCGACCGTCTCGGGATAGTTCAGGCGCAGCCCGCGCTCGCGGCGGCGTTGGGCGAGCTCCGCCGCGTAGCTGAGCAGCAGCTTGTCGCGATCCACATCCGTCAGGCGCATGCGCAGCGTCGTTTGGGCCGCTTCGAGCGGGTCATTCGGCCGTTTGGACGATGCACCACGTCGGGCCGATGGCCAAATGGCGCGACGTCGACTACCGGTCGAAGCGCGATCCGGCCGAGGTCGACTACGCCGCCGGCTTTCGCGGGCCGCGTGCCAGGACGCGGAAGAGGAGCAGCACGACGCCGAACCAGACCAGCCCGAAGCCGATCAGCACCGCCGGCAGGATCGGCTCGAGCGTGTAGGCCGTGTCGCCGTGGACGGCGACCGGGATGTCCTTGCCGACCTGCTTCGGATCGGCGTCCTCGATATCGCCGTACACGACGTGACCGCCGTCGAGCAGCGAGCCGCCGACGATCCACGTGCCGTTGCAGTGCGTCCGCTGGTACCGCCCGGCGCCGGTCACCTCGCAGTCGCCGACCGTCGCCGTCGTGCGCAGCCCGGTGTGCTGCTGCACGACGAAGAACACGCCCGCCCAGATCATCACGACCGCCGACAACAGCGCGACGATGAACGCGAACACGATCATCCCGCGCGACGGCGGTGTGCGGGTCCGCCCCATCGGCAACCAGATCACGGGCCGCGCTTCCGCGCGAGCGGTAGGGTAGTCCCCCTAGAACGCCGCCAGGGTTCGGCGACGTGGTACGATCGAAGGCGTTCGGGAGGTGGACGCCAGATGACACGCTACTTCGTTCTCGTGCCGGCGATTCTCGCGTTCGGTATCGCAGGCGTCGCCGGCGGTCTGCCGCGGAGCGACGACGCAGGCGATGGGAGCAGCGCTCGAAACGCGGATGATGGGAACATCGGCATCGGCGCGTCGATTTCTCGTCCCGAACTGATGAGCGGAGCATGGGAGACGCGGCTTGCCTCCGGCGAGATCCTCGGGCTCTCGCTCGAGCTGCAGACGACCGTCGACGGCGCGCCCACCGCGCTGGAAGGTACGGAGCAGCAGATCCGGTTCATCAGGATCGTCACGTATCTGCGGATCGAAGGACGCACGAACCGCACGATGTGGTATGCAACGCTGCCCGGCGATTTCCATTGGCAGCGGAATCACCTGCAATTGCATGCCGCCGGCACCGATCTCGATCTCGTATTCGATCCTTTGGCGAGCCGGTGGGCGGGAACGGTGAAGCGCCTCGATTTTTCGGGCCCGGTCGTCTTGGATCGACCGAGCGATACCCTTCCAAGAGCGCCCACCGGTGTGTGGAAGTCCTCTCCAAACACGAACCAATTCGGATGCATTCACGTTGCGATGGGCAACGATCGGCGACTCGTTCTTTGGATGGATTACATCAACCTGAGCGGATTAGCCCGGTATGCCACCGGACAGACCCCGCCCCCGCGGGCCGATGAGACCTATGGCGAGTTGCTCCAGGATCCGAAGGAGGAGCCGGTAGGCGGGCTCTGGCGTTTCGATCTTACGAACGGCTTGTGGGGGACGCATGTCGCCGGCGAAGTTGACGGCGAGGGGACGCGCTTCTCCGGCGAAGAGACGAAGTTTGGAAACGGTTATTACCTTCCGGGTAACCCCGATAGCCCGCTCGTCTGGCAACGTGAACCCGGTAGTTCCTGCACCGTTTCTCCTTGACTCAAACCGCGCGCAACATCGTCGTTACGGTTCGGAGGATCTCGACGGTCCGGTCAACAGCACGCGGTCGCCGGAGACGCGGACCTTGAACGCGGGTTGGGGGAACGCGGTGGGACCGTTGACGATGCTTCCGTCGCGAACGCAGAACCGCGAACCGTGCCACGGACAACGCACGACGTCGCCCTCCAGCGTTCCCTCGTCGAGCGGACCGCCGGCGTGCGCGCAGATCGCCGCGATCGCGTGCACGTCGTCGCCGCGCCGTACGAGCAGCACGGGAAAACCGGCCGCTTCGACGCGCTTCATTCCGCCGTCCGGAATGTCCGACAGGCCGCCGACGTCGAGTTCGTCGTCGGGCGCGTCGGTGTTGTGCGCGTGGTTGACGCCGATCTGCCAGTCGAGCGAGAGCACTCCGCCGTAAAGTGCGCCGAGCGTGACGAGACCGTACCCGATCGTCGATAAGCCGATGGCCAGCCGGTCAGCGCGACCCCGCAGCAGATACGACGACGCGTACAGGAGGGTGGCTGTGCCGTTGATCGCCGCGTGCGCGACGCCCAATTTCCGCCGCTTGCCGAAGGTGACGACCCAGTCGGTCAGGCCGGATGCCGCCGCGCCGACGGCGCCCAGCACGCCGACCCCGACGGCGATCTTCGCGCCGCGTCGCTCGCCCAGCAGGTCGAGCGCGAACGCGACCGTCCACGCGCCGACCGGCACGTCGGTCAGTGCCGGGTGCAGCGGGTGCCCGAGCCAAGTGCCGCTGAGGAAGTCCTTGAGGCGTTGACCGGCTGGACCGCCCTCAGCGTACGCGCGATTGACGGCTCCCTCCAGCGCGTCCGCGGCTTGGTCGAGGTCCGGCGTCGCGAGCGCGGCCGCGACCAGCTTCTCCGAGATCGTCGTCATGTCGCGAGCGGGGTACCCAAGAAGGTGCGGCTGTACGCATTGGACCCGCCGTCTGAACCGTGGGGCTCCGCGCCGCGTCCGCCGAATGCCGGACACGATGGCAGACACGCTTCCACGCATCCCAACCGACGTCACGGCGCAGACGCTGCAGCGGCTCGAGCAGTGCGACGATCCGCGACTGCTCGAGATCTTCAGCGCGCTGGTGAGGCACCTGCACGCGTTCGTGCGCGAGGTGCGGCTGACGCCCGACGAGTGGATGACCGGCATCGACTTCTTGACGCGCACCGGCCAGAAGTGCGACGCGATCCGCCAGGAGTTCATCTTGCTGTCCGACGTGCTGGGCGTCTCGATGACCGTCGACGACGTCGCCCACGCTGAGGTGCCGCCGAACGCCACAGAATCGTCGGCACTGGGGCCGTTCTACACCGACGACGCGCCCGAGATCGCCCAGGGCGAGACGATCGCGCGCAGCGGCAAAGGCGAATCGGTGCTGGTCCGCGGTCGCGTGCTCGACGTGCGCGGGAAACCGATCGCCGGCGCGCTGGTCGAGACGTGGGAGACCGATGGCGAAGGATCCTACGACACGCAGTACGCGAACCGCACCGAGCCCGACTATCGCGGCTGGTTGCACACGCTGGCCGATGGATCGTTCAGCTTCGTCGGGGTCAAGCCGGTCAGCTACTCGATCCCGACCGACGGCCCCGCCGGTGAGATGCTGCGCGCGATGCGACGCGGCACGATGCGTCCGGCGCACTTGCATCTCAAACTGAGCGCACCTGGGTATCGTCCGCTCGCGACGTCGATCTACTCCGCCGACGATCCGTATCTGTTCGAAGACGCCGTCTTCGGCGCCAAAAGCTCGCTGGTCGAAGAGTATCGGCCCGCCGGTCAAGGCGCGGCGACCCGCTGGATTCTCGAACGGGATTTCATTCTCGCCGACGCTTGAGCCCCGGGCCCGGTCACGACTCCTACCACGAGAGATCGTTGCATTCGAGACGCAGTCGATCGCGTTCGCCGGTGCGCCAATCCGGCCGTCCGAGGATCACGAGCGCGACGGAGGCCGTGCGCCACGTGTTGCACACGTATCGCCCGACGATCCGAAAGACCCGCGGCTCAGGATAGCTAGGAACTTGAAGCTCCTCGTACGACCATCGGTTGAGGTCGATGAACATCGGTCGCGATTGCTGCCAGGTGTTTCGCCGGACGATATCCGGGAGCACGTCGAGCGCCGCCGGATCGATGATCACGGCCGCCTGCGCGGTATCGCCCGAATAGAGTGCCCACGACGCGTACTCATCCCAATCACCCAGGAAACTGAGCCCAGGCATGACGCCGGCGAGCAGCGCGAAGGCGATGCTCTGCGGAAACTGCCGAATCGACGCGAGACTCCACCCCACGGAAGTGGCGTTCCAAAACAGCATGACGTCGAGTAGCGGCATTGCAAGGTTCCACGGCCAGACCACCACGTTCTCCCCGGATGCCACCAGTGACGCGAGAATCATCGCGTGCGTTGCGCATGCTGCGACGAGGCCGACGCGCCGGGTTCGCGGCACGAGGAGGCAAATCCCAACCGCAACCTCCAGGAGCGGTACGGCGAACCCCACGGCATGGCCGGCAGTCGCGGGCAGATGCAGCACCGCAAACAGCGGGTCCGCAAACGTCGGCCAGACTCGGTCTACGAACGAGACATTCGCCTTCTGCAGCCCGCTCCAGAAGTACTGAACGGCTACGGTGAAGCGCAACGTCATGAGCACCGCAGCGTTGCGCCGGCCGTCGCTGCCGGACGCAAAGGCACTCGCCAACAGGACGATCGCGTACAAGAATACCCACGGCTGAAGTCGCGACTGATCGAGCGCGACAAGGCCGGCGATGAACCCAACGGGAACCGCCCGAAACCAAGGTGGCGTCCTCGGAAGCGCCGAGATCACGAGTGCTCCGACCAGCGCCGCGGCGAGCACCGCATCCACTGCAAACGAGTTCGCCGGAACGCCCGGAACGATCGGAGCTTGCGGGTAGAGACGATCCGCCGAAATCCAAAGCGCCCGCGTGCACGCCATCCCGGCGACCATCGCCGCACATACGATCACGACGACTCGGTGGATGCCTCGGCCTCCGTTCGCAACCATCTGCGACTGGCGCGATTTACGTTCAGCCGCAGTGCGTCTCTTCTTCGTAGCGGCAGGTCGGACACTCTTGTTACTCTGCCGACGTTTCGCAATCGCACAGCACCACGAGGACGGAGACACCGCGCGTGCAATCGAGCTGACACGGTTGATCTCAGTCGTTATCGCGTACTCCGAGGCCTCAGCGCGTCGTGCCACCCGCGGTCACATATCGTGAGAGATGACTTCGACCGGATGCCCGAAAAGACCCTACTGGGTCGGATCCGCGAGCGTGCTGGCGGGGATCGCGGGTATATGGAAGCTCATGCGAGTGCGGTTAGGACAGGTCGGCCACTTCGGACTCAGCGTTCACGATCCGGACGCGAGCGCGCGGTGGTGGCGCGAGAACTTCGATCTCCACGAGATCTTCCGCTTCGAGGACGGCGTCGGGTTGAGCAACGACAACGTCACGATCGTCCTGCACCGCGGCCGTCCCGGACCGAGTGTGTTCGGCCACATGTCATTCCACCTCGACGATATGGACGAGCTTCGCGCCGCGCTGGAGACGCTGCGCGAGCACGGCGTGAAGCTCGAAGACCCGGGCGACGAGATCGGTCCGGAAGCGGAGGACTCACCGCACCTCGGCCTGTGGTTCCATGATCCCGACGGCTACCGCTGGGAGCTCTCGGTCCAAAACGGCGCCAAAGAGAAGCGCTAAGCGAAGGCCGCAAGTGCGGCTTGGCCGAGGGCGAGGCCGCCGTCGTTTGGGGGAACGGCGTGGTTGAGCCAGAGGGACCCACCGAGGCGTTGATGGAGCATCTCGGTGAGGAGACGGTTTTGGAAGACGCCGCCGGAGGCGACGAGCGGGCGCGTCGCGCCGAATCGGTCGTGCGCGCCGACGATCGCGTCGGCGAGCGCGGTGTGGAATGCGAACGCGATCTCGGCGGGGTCGCGGCCGCGCAGCCGGTCGGCGACGATTGCGGCGAGCAGCGGTCGCTGATCGAGCTCGTCGCCGTGTAGCGGGATCTCGTATTTCGCGTTGCGCTCGGAGATCGGGTCATTCGTCGAGAGCACCTCGCCGCTCGGGGCGCTCGCGGCGAGATGCTCGAGCCACATTGCGGCCTGGCCTTCGAAAGTGATCTCGCGGGTGAAGCCGAGCAGCGCGGCAACGGTGTCGAACAGCCGGCCTGCGGAGGTCGTGCGAAATGTGCGCACGTTCTTCGCGATCATCTCGCGCGCGAAGCGGTAGCGCGGTGGGAAGTCGAACGGCGCGGCGGTGAGATCGGGCAAATCGTCGAGCTCGTAGAGGAATCCCGCCGCGGCCTGCACGGGGAAGCGCGCGGCAGCATCGCCGCCCGGGAGCGGGGCACTGCGAAGGTGTGCGACGCGCGTGAAGCCCGATACGACGCTGCCGGTGAAGATTTCGCCGCCCCAGATCGTGCCGTCGTCGCCGTAGCCGGTGCCGTCGAAGGCGACACCGACGACCTCGGTGTCCCACGCGCCGCGCTCCGCGATGACGCTCGCGACGTGAGCTCGGTGGTGCTGCACGGCCGTGGTCCGATCTCCGAGCGCGTGGGCGAACGCAGTCGACGCGTACTCCGGGTGGGCGTCGTGCGCGACGGCGAGCTCTTCTTCTTTCACCCCGTAGATCGCGCAGAGATCGCGCACGGTCGTGGATAGCGCTTCGCGGCATGGCAGGTGCTCGAGATCGCCGACGTACTGCGCGGCGAAAGCTTGGCCGTCGACGACCAGCATCGGCGCGTTCTTCAAGTCGCCGCCGACCGCGAGGATCGGGTGCGGCCGTTTACCGCGCTCGGCACGGACGGGGATCGAAGCGACGGCTTGCGGAGCCATGCCCCGTGCGCGGCGAATGACCGTCGTGCCGAACGCAGTCTGTCCTGAACCTGTCGAAGAACGGGCGACCGAGTCGTCGATGCGGCGTGCGATCCGGCGTTCGCCGATCAGGAACGCGTCGGCGATGCCGGTCAGCGACGTCTGCGCGTCGGCGTCGTCGTAGGCCATCGGCTCGCCGGACCGGTTGGCGCTGGTCATCACCAGCACGTCCGGCGCGCCGACGGCGAACAGCAGATGGTGCAGCGGCGCGTACGGCAGCATCACGCCGAGCTCGCGGTTATCGGGGGCGACGCCCGGCAGCGTTCGCCGCGCCGTCGCCAAGACGATCGGACGCGCCA
>Ga0302326_10005684_pt1 | contig 28397 bp, 14 predicted proteins | sample Palsa_T0_3_FD_202264 | JGI IMG/M metagenome (GOLD analysis project Ga0302326, IMG submission 202264) | Peat permafrost microbial communities from Stordalen Mire near Abisko, Sweden - Palsa_T0_3 | ecosystem: Environmental > Terrestrial > Soil > Palsa > Peat permafrost | place: Sweden: Abisko... | reverse complement strand
CCAGCACGCTGCCGGCGCCACCCATCTACGCCAAGGTCAATCCGGCCGATGCGCCGATCCTGACCCTGGCCATCACCTCGGTCTCGATGCCGATCACGCAGGTTGAGGATCTGGCCGATACCCGCATCGCGCAGAAGATCTCGCAGTTGAGCGGCGTCGGGCTGGTCAGCATCAACGGCGCGCAGCGTCCGGCCGTGCGCATTCAAGTCAATCTGCAGGCGCTGGCCGCCTACGGGCTCAATGTCGACGACGTACGCACCACCATCAGCAACGCCAACTCGGACGCGCCCAAGGGCAGCTTCGATGGCGCCGCGCGCGCCTACTCGATCGATGCCAACGACCAGATTGCCAATGCGCAGCAATACCGCGACATCATCGTCGGCTACAACGCCACCACCGGTGCGCCGGTGCGGCTGTCGGATGTGGCAATCGTCACGCAGAGCGCCGAGAACAACAAGCTCGCCAGCTGGATGAACACCACGCCGGCGATTCTGCTCAATGTGCAGCGCCAGCCGGGGGCCAACGTGATCGCGGTGGTGGACGAGATCCGCAAGCTCCTGCCCAGCATCCGCAGCTCGCTGCCGGCCAACGTCGACGTGACGGTACTGACCGACCGCACCAACACGATCCGCGCCTCGGTCGACGACGTGCAGTTCGAGCTCTCGCTGGCGGTGGCGCTGGTGGTACTGGTCATATTCCTGTTTTTGCGCAGTGTTCCGGCAACCATCATCCCGAGTCTGTCAGTACCACTGTCGCTGATCGGCACCTTTGCGGCCATGTATCTGTGCGGCTTCAGCCTCAACAATCTGTCGCTCATGGCGCTGACCATCGCCTCCGGCTTTGTGGTGGACGATGCGATCGTGATGATCGAAAACATCTCGCGCTACATCGAGAAGGGCGAGAAGCCGCTGGCGGCGGCGCTGAAGGGTTCCGAGGAGATCGGCTTTACCATCGTCTCGCTCACGGTATCGCTGATCGCCGTGCTGATACCGCTGCTGTTCATGCGCGAGGTGGTCGGCCGTCTGTTCCGCGAGTTCGCGATCACGCTGGCGATCTCGATTCTGATCTCCGCGGTCGTGTCCTTGACGCTGGTGCCGATGCTGTGCGCGAAGATGCTGCGTGCGCACGAGCACAACACGCTGCGCCGGCAAAGCGCGATCGCGCTCTGGGCCGAACGCAGCTTCAACCGGCTGGTCGCACAGTACGATCGGCTGCTGCGCCGCGTGCTCGACCATCAAACGCTGGTGATGTGGCTGGCCACCGGCACGGTGGTGCTGACCGTGGCGCTGTACATGCTGATCCCGAAGGGCTTCTTCCCGGTGCAGGACACCGGCATCCTGCAGGGCATGACCGAGGCCGACCCGAAGATATCGTTCGACGCCATGATACAGCGGCAGCAGGCGCTGGCCGACGTGATCCGCCATGATCGCGACGTCGACGGCCTGTCGTCGTTCGTCGGCGTCGACGGCACCAACACCACGCTCAACACCGGGCGCTATCTGATCAATCTCAAGCCCAAAGGCCAACGCGACGACAGCATCGAGCAGACCATGGCGCGGCTGCGGCAGGCCGCGCGCCAGGTCAGCGGCATCGCGCTGTCGCTGCAGCCGGTCCAGGACCTCACGATCGACTCGACCGTGGGCCGCGCGCAGTATCAATTCATACTCGAGGCCGCCGGCAGCTCGATCCTCAAGCCCTGGGTACCGAAGCTCGTGGACCGGCTCGAGCGCGCCCCCGAGCTCCGCAACGTCTCGACCAACTTCACCGACAGCGGCCTGACCGTGCAGATCGATATCGATCGCGATACCGCCGCGCGCTTCGGCGTGACCGCGGCCACGATCGACAACGCGCTGTACGACGCCTTTGGTCAGCGCATCATCTCGACCATCTATGCGGAATCGAATGAATACCGCGTGATCATGGAGGCGGATCCGAAACTGCAGAGCAGCGTCTCCTCGCTCAATGACATCTATGTGCCCTCGGCGGGCGGCGGCCAGGTGCCGCTGGGATCGATCGCGCACATCAGCGTGCAATCCGCGCCGCTCGAGATCGATCACCTCGGGCAATTCCCGGCGGCGCTGTTCTCGTTCGATGTCGCCCCGACCGCCTCGCTCGAGAACGCGGTCGATGCCGTGCGCGCCGCCGAGCGCGACATCAATCTGCCGATGAGCATCTCGACCACGTTCGAGGGCGCGGCGCTGGCGTTCCAGTCATCGCTGCGCAACGAGGTACTGCTGATCCTCGCCGCCATCGTCACGGTCTACATCGTGCTGGGCGTACTGTATGAGAGCTACATTCATCCGCTGACGATCCTGTCGACGCTGCCTTCCGCGGGCATCGGCGCACTGCTGGCGCTGATGATCGCCGGCCTGGAACTGAACATCATTTCGATCATCGGCATCATTCTGCTGATCGGAATCGTCAAGAAGAACGCGATCATGATGATCGACTTCGCCCTCGGCGCCGAGCGCGAGGAGGGCAAATCCCCGCGCGAGGCGATCCACGAGGCGGCACTGCTGCGCTTCCGCCCGATCCTGATGACCACCGTGGCGGCGCTGTTCGCCGCCCTGCCGCTGATGCTCGGCTCCGGTACCGGTTCCGAGCTGCGCGCACCGCTGGGCATTTCCATCGTCGGCGGCCTGCTGGTGAGTCAGCTGCTGACGCTGTTCACTACGCCTGTGATTTATCTGTTCTTCGACCGGCTGGCCAAGCGCGCGCGCGCGCGATTTCTGCTGCGCGCGGATGCCGGCAGCGGCGCTGCCGATGCCGGCGAGCTGGGCGCGTGAGCCATCCGGTGGCTACAGGATGAGCATCTCCGCGCCCTTCATACGCCGCCCGGTCGCCACCACCTTGCTCACGATCGGTCTGGCGCTCGCCGGTGGGCTGGCCTTTTTCCTGCTGCCGGTCTCGCCGATGCCGAACGTCGATTTCCCGGTCATCGTTGTGTCCGCATCGCTGCCGGGCGCCAGCCCGGAGACCGTTGCCACCAGTGTCACCACGCCGCTCGAGCGTCACCTGGGCACCATTGCCGGGGTCACGGAAATGACCTCGCAGAGCGCGGTGGGCAGCTCGCGCATTTCGCTGCAGTTCGAGCTCAGCCGCGACATCGACGGTGCCGCGCGCGACGTCGAGGCCGCGATCCAGGGCGCGCGCGTGGATCTGCCGACCTCGCTGCGCAGCAACCCGACCTATCGCAAGATCAACCCGGCCGGCGCCCCGGTGCTGATCCTGGCGCTGACCTCCGACACCATGACCGGCGGCCAGATCTATGACTCGGCCTCCACCATCATGGAGCAGAAACTGCTGCAGGTGCAGGGCATCGGCGATGTCACGATCGGCGGCGGTTCACTGCCAGCGGTGCGCGTTGAGCTCAATCCGCGTGCGCTGTTCCAGTATGGCATCGGTCTGGAGGACGTGCGCGCCGCGCTCTCGGCCGCGAACGCCAACAGCCCAAAGGGCGCGCTGCAACAGGGCGATCTGCGTTATCAGATCTACGTGAACGACACCGCCACGCACGCCGCGGACTATCAGCCGTTGATCGTCGCCTACCGCAACAACGCGGCCGTGCGATTGCAGGACGTGGCCACGGTCAGCACCGGGGTCGAGGACGTGCGCAATCTCGGACTGGCCGACGGCAAGCCGGCGATTCTGGTGGTGCTGTACCGCCAACCCGGTGCCAATGTCATCGAGGTGGTCGATCGGGTGCGCGCGCTGCTGCCCGAGCTGCAGGCATCGATCCCGGCCAGCATCCGCATCATCCCGACCAACGATCGCACCGAGACCATTCGCGCCTCGCTGCACGACGTCGAGACCACGCTGCTGATCGCCATTGCACTGGTCGTGCTGGTGGTGTTTCTGATGCTGCGCAACGCGCGCGCCGCACTGGTGCCGAGCGTGGCCGTGCCGCTGTCGCTGATCGGCACCTTCGGGGCCATGTATCTGTTGGGCTTCAGTCTGGATAACCTGTCGCTGATGGCGCTCACGGTCGCCACCGGCTTCGTGGTCGACGACGCCATCGTCATGCTGGAGAACATTTCCCGGCATGTCGAGCAAGGCATGCCGCGACTGCAGGCCGCGCTTCTCGGTGCGCGCGAGGTCGGTTTCACGGTGCTGGCCATGAGCCTGTCCCTGGTCGCGGTGTTCATGCCGATTCTGCTGATGGGCGGACTGGTCGGGCGCACCTTCCGCGAATTCGCCGTCACGCTCTCGGTCGCGATCGCGATTTCGCTGGCAGTGTCGCTGACCACCACGCCGATGATGTGTGCCTACGTGCTCGGTCGCGAGCAGCGCCAGCACGGCCGGTTTCTGACCGCCATGGAGCGCGGCTTCGATGCCATGCGAGATTTCTACGGCCGCACGCTGCGCAGCGCGCTCGACCACCCGCGCACCGTCATGCTGATTCTGGCCGGTACCGTGGCGCTGAACTTCTACCTGTTCGCGATCGTGCCCAAGGGCTTCTTTCCGCAGCAGGACACCGGCACGTTGACCGGGAATCTGCGCGCCGATCAGAGCATATCGTTCCAGGCCATGGTGCAGAAGCTGCGCACCGCCATGAGCATCGTGCAGCAGGATCCGGCGGTGCAGGACGTGGTCGGCTTCACCGGCGGCGGCGGCGGTGGACCGGGGGGCGCAACCAACACCGCCAACATCTTCGTCGGGCTGAAGCCGCTCGCGCAGCGCCACGTCAAGAGCGATGCCGTGATCGCGCGCCTGCGCGCCAAGCTGTCGGTCATCACCGGCGCGCGACTGTACCTGCAGGCCATCCAGGACATTCGCGCCGGAGCTCGTCAGAGCAACTCCCAGTACCAGTACACCATCCTGGCCGACAGCCTGCAGGACCTGCGTACCTGGATGCCGAAGATCACGGATGCCCTGAAGGGCGTGCCGGAACTCGCGGACGTCAATTCCGACCAGCAGGACAAGGGCCTGACCGTGGCGCTGAAGATCGACCGCGCCACCTCGGCCCGGCTCGGAATCAATCTGTCCGATATCGACAACACGCTCTATGACGCCTTCGGCCAGCGCCAGGTGTCCACCATCTACAACGACATGAACCAATACCACGTCGTGATGGAGGTCGAGCCGAGCTTTTGGCAGAACCCGGAAACGCTCCGCGAAGTCTGGGTCAGCACTTCCGGCGGCGCGTTGAGCGGCACTCAGACCACCGCCACCGGGGCAAGCTCCTATACGGCGGGATCCTCCGCCACAACGACCAGCGGCAGCAGCGCCGCGAGCACCTCTGGTAGCACTGCCAGCACTTCCAGCACGGTCACCGGCACGATTGCCGCGAGCACACCGGCGACCTCGAGCACCACCGGACTCGCGAGCGCCGGCAGCACGACCAGCACCGGCGCCAGCAACAGCACCTCGACTTTGACGGCCACGTCAAACGCCGCCCAGAACCTGGCGCTCAATGCGCTGACCAACAGCGGCCGCGGCAGCGCCTCGACCGGTGCCTCGGTCAGCACCAGCACCGAGACCATGGTGCCGCTGGCGAGCTTCGCCGAGTACGGTCCGGGCACCACACCGCTGGCGATCAATCATCAGGGCCCGTTCGTGGCGACGACCTTCTCCTTCAACCTGCCGGAGGGCGTCGCTCTGGGCACGGCGATCGCCGCCATCGGCCACACCATGCAGGAGCTGCACGTACCGATATCGGTGCACGGATCCTTCGCCGGCACGGCGCAGGTATTCCAGCAGTCCCTGGCGAGCGAGCCGTGGTTGATCGTCGCGGCGATCGTTGCGGTCTACATCGTGCTCGGCGTGCTCTATGAGAGCTACGTGCATCCAATCACGATACTCTCGACACTGCCGTCGGCCGGTGTCGGTGCGGTGTTCGCGCTGCTGCTGTTCGGCACCGAGTTCAGTCTGATCGCGCTGATCGGCGTCATCCTGCTGATCGGCATCGTCAAGAAGAACGCGATCATGATGATCGACGTGGCGCTCGAGACCGAACGCACGCGCCAGATCGATGCGCGCGCGGCGATTTATGACGCCTGCCTGCTGCGCTTCCGGCCCATCATGATGACCACCATGGCCGCGCTGCTCGGTGCCGTGCCGTTGGCGGTGACCACCGGCAGCGGTGCCGAGATGCGCCAGCCGCTGGGTATCTCGATCGTCGGTGGACTCATTTTCAGCCAGGTGTTGACGCTGTACACCACCCCGGTCGTGTACCTGTATCTGGATCGTTTGCGGCTGAAGATGCGCCGGAGCTCGCCGCGCCGGCACCGCGACCGGTTGTCGGGCGATACACAACAGCAGTTCACCTGATGCACAAGAACCGTCACATCCTGCCGTGCCTGGGCCTGCTGCTGCTGGCCGCGTGCAAAGTGGGACCGAACTATCGTCGTCCCGAGACGCCGGTGGCGAGCGCCTACAAGGAGGACCAGGGCTGGACGCCGGCCGTGCCGGCGCAGGTGCCGAGCGATCAGCCCTGGTGGACGATTTATAACGATCCATTGCTCGATTCGCTGGAGCAGCAGGTCGATGTGTCCAATCAGACGCTCATTGCCTCGGAGGCGGCCTATCGCTCGGCGCAGGCGCAGGTGGGCATCGATCGTGGCTCGCTGTTTCCGGACATCACGGCGACCGGCATCAACACCCGCAGCGGCGGTGGCAGCGCCTTGAGTCAGGGCGTCACGACCGGGTCCGGCACCACGATCAGCACCAACAACAGCTCGCGCGCCGTCATCTACAGCGCCGGCGCGCAAGCCAGCTGGCAGATCGACGTCTGGGGACGCATCCGCCGCACGATCGAATCCGATGCCGCCAAGGCGCAGGCCAGCGCCGCGGATGTGGCAGCCGCACGGCTGTCGGCGCAGATCACGCTGGCCGAGGACTACTTCCAGTTGCGCGCTGCCGACGAGCAGCACCGGCTGTACGAGTCCTCGATCAAGGACTTTCAGGAGTCGCTGACCATTGCCCAGAATCAGGTCAAGGCCGGCATCACCACGCTCGCGGACGTGTATTCGGCGGAATCCGAAGTCGCCAGTACCCAGGCCCTGGACACCAGCGTGCAGCTCACGCGCGCCAAGTATGAACACGCCATCGCGGTGCTGATCGGCAAGAATCCGGAAGATCTGGCGATCGACAACGGTGCCTTCACCAAGGTCGTGCCGGTGGTGCCGGCGGGCATCCCCTCGCAGCTGCTGCAGCGCCGTCCCGACATCGCCGCCGCGGAACGCAGCATGGACAGCGCCAATGCGCTGATCGGTGTGGCCCAGTCGGCCTGGTATCCGAGCGTGACCCTGACCGGCTCATTCGGCTACACGGCCACCGCGCTGCCGGGCCTGCTGTCGGCCGGCAATTCATTGTGGTCGTTCGGTCCATCCCTGGCCGAGACCATCTTCAACGGCGGTGCGCGCCTGTACACCAACCGGCAGGCGCGAGCCAATTACGATGAGGCCGTGGCCAGCTACCGTGCCACGGTGCTGTCCGCGTTCCAGTCCGTGGAGGATGATCTGTCGAGCCTGCGCGTGCTGGAGCAGCAGAACCAGCTGCAGGTCACGGCGGTCAAGGACGCGCGACTGTCCGAGGAGCTGACGCTCAATCAGTACAAATCCGGCATTGTCGTCTACACGATCCTGCTGACTGCGCAGACCACGCGTCTGGCCGCCGAGATCAGCCTGCTGGGCATTCAGAGTTCGCAGCTGGTCTCGAGCGTGGATCTGATCTCGCAACTCGGCGGCGGCTGGAACGCCGCCGTGCTCGAGCAGCCCGATCGCGGCGTACCCTCGCATTGAGCGGCGCGGTCGCGCTGGCGGCGAATTCCAGCCGCACTCAGAATTTGTAGCCGAAAGTGACGCCGATGACGCGTGGCCGCAGCGGCGTCTGCGCGACGATGAATTGATCGGTGCTGATGAAGGTGCTGGCATTGGAATTGGCGAGGTTCTCGCCGTACACGTTGGCGTACCAGGCGTCCTTGGCGACACCGAACGAGGCATTGTAGGTCGAGTAGGCGGGATTGATGAAACGCAAGCGCGAAGTGCTGATTGCTTCGCCGGCCGCGATGGTCGGATTGGAACCCGCCTGCGTGTACGAAATGCCGCTGTGCGTGGCGCCGACTTGCACGAACGGCGTGTAGCCGGCGAAGTTCCACTCGTAGCGGCCGCGCAGACTGAACTGAATCGGCGGTGCATCGGCGCTCGGCGCGCCGATCGGGCCGAACGGATTGGTGACCGGCAGGCAGGTCCCGGTGTTGCAGTTGGTCGTAATCGCCTTGCCGTAGTTCACGCTCCCGGGAACGTTGTCGATCAGCGCCGGCGAATTGGTCTGCCTGCTGGTGTTCCAGGATGCCGCCCCCTGCAGCGTCAGCCCGTTGATGACGCGGGCGACCAGGGAGGTCTCGATACCCTTGATGACGAAGTTCTGACCGTTGGTATCGTAGAAAATGTTGCCGACCAGACCGGGGTCGAAGAAGGAGATCTGGACGTTGTTCCAGTTCTCCTGGTAAATGGCGCCGTTCCACTGCAGGCGATGCTCGAAGAATTCCGTCTTCCAGCCGATTTCGTTATTGGTCAACCTATCGGACGAGTACGACTTCGGGATAGCGTACTGATTGATCCCATCCGGGCCCAGGGCATGCAGAGATCCGCCGTTCTGGTTGAAGCCGCCCGGTCGAAACCCCTGCGAGAACGTGTAATACGCCATGACATCCGGCGTGATATGCCAGGTCAAGTTGCCGCGGCTCTTGGTGCCGGACTCGCTGTCGCGCAGATTCTCTGCGTTCAGATTGTACGAGTCGGCCGATTGGCATCCACCGACCGGTGTGCCCGCCTCGTAGCAGCCAAAACTGGACATGACGCTGCCTGCCGAATAGTTCTCGAACAGGAAATGGCGTGTGCCCAATGTGGCCGTCAACACCTTCGGTATCAGGTCGAAGTCGACCGATGCGAAGAAAGCGGTCTGCTTGGTCTGGCGCATCGTGTCCTGGTAGAAGGAGCTGTTGGAGTTCTGAACCCCGGGATTCTGAACGGTCGTTCCGGAGAATGTACCGGTGTTCGAGAGGCAGCCGGTATTGCCCGGCGTGCCCGGCGCACCGTTCGAGGTACACGCAGGCATGGTCTTGTACATCCAGTCGGTCTGGTCGTACAGGGTGTTGGCCTCCCAAAAAGCGCCGCCGATCGCGCGCAGGCGCCAATCATCCGGCGTGCTCAGGCGCAGTTCGTGCTGCTGGTGTGTGTTGCGCTCGGTCGAGCTCCAGGTGGCACTCGGCGAGAAGCACTTTGAAGTGGTGATGCCCGGTCCAGGGCCATAGCACTGATAGTAATCGGCATAGACGCCGCGCGCGTAATTGGTGTAATCGCCGACCTGATTGACGTTGCGCACCAGGTAGCCGCCGGTATAGACGGCCTTCAAATCCCCGATCTTGCCGTTCAATGTCCAGGCCGTGCTCTCGAACCGGTCTTTGTCGTAGGCATTGTTGAACATCGTGACTTCGAGCGGCTGCAGCGGCGCGCCATCCGAGGCATTGGGCTGCTGGTAGAACACGCCGTCGGCTTCCATGGTCTGGAATGACTGTGTGATCAGCGCGTCCCAATCATCGTTGAACTTGTACAGTGCCTCGACGCGCATGCCCTGATAGGTGACCGGGTTGATGTCATTGGCCACCACGTTGGCGTTGTTGAGCACCGGGCTACCGGGCGGCACGCAGAAGCCATTGTTCGCCCCGCCGTCCGGGCAGACGCCGCCGACCGCCGGATAGCCCGCAAAGCCAATGCCGACACCCGAGGAGCCGCCATCGGTGTCCTTGCGCGTGAAGGTCGCCGGCACGTTGTCGATGTAGCCGCCGCGCCGGTCGTCGTAGATCACCGCGCGCAAGGCCATGGTGTTCTCGATCAACGGCACGTTCAGCACCGCGGTCACGTCGGTATTCGGATCCCCGCCGGCGGTCCAGCCGTAGCCGGCCTTGATGCTGCCCTCGGTCACATCGAGCTTCGGCTCGTTGGTGATGTAGCGGATCACGCCGGCCTCGGCACCGGCACCGAACAGCGTTCCCTGTGGACCCTCCAGAACCTCGATGCGATTCAGATCGGCGGCATAGACGTCGAGGTTGCGATTGGGCAGTTGTCCGGATTGATTATCCAGGTAGATGGCGACGTTGGGCCACAGGCCCGTCGAAGCGCTGCCCTGGCTGGCCTGCGAACCGGCGCTCAGGCCGCGCATGAACACCTCGTTCTGGCCCGGCCCGTTGTTGGCGGTCGTGACGTTCGGCAAAGTCTTGATGTAGTCATCGAAGGTCGCGACGTTGAGCTGCTGCAGGGTCTCTGCGGTCAGGGCCTGCATCGAGATCGGCACGTCCTGCATGTTCTGCGTGCGCCGCTGCGCGGTGACCGTGATCTCGGCCAGCGTTTCCGTGCCCGCCTCGGTTGTGTCGGTGGTGGCCGTATCGGCAGCGGTGGCAGCGAAGGAGGCGCCTCCCAGGATGGCCGCTACGGCATATGAGATCTTCGAATTCATTGGATTGATCCCTATCTTGTACGCCAGCGCCGTCGGCCGCTGCTGGCTTTGAGGCCGATTAAATCCGCCCCGTCCCCCCCGTGATTGAACGAACGCGTCGTCGTGATGTTACGGAGGCGCCGTTCAGCACTCGGGCACGTTGACTGCCAGACCGCCCAGCGAGGTTTCCTTGTATTTCGACTGCATGTCCGCACCGGTCTGACGCATCGTGGCGATGACCTGATCGAGCGAGACATGATGTATACCATCACCGTGCATTGCCAGCGAGGCGGCATTGATGGCCTTGACGGCACCGAAGGCATTGCGCTCGATGCAAGGGATCTGGACCAGGCCGCCGATCGGATCGCAGGTCATGCCCAGATGATGCTCCATGGCAATCTCGGCGGCATTTTCAATCTGCAGGTTGTTGCCGCCCAATGCGGCCACGAGGCCGGCGGCAGCCATCGAACAGGCCGAACCAACCTCGCCCTGACAGCCGACTTCGGCCCCGGAGATGGAGGCATTCATCTTGCACAGCGCACCGATTGCGGTGCCGGTGAGCAGATAGGTGCGTTGGCCCGCGATGTCGGCGTCGGCGACGTGATCACGGTAGTAGCGCAACACGGCCGGGATCACGCCGGCCGCGCCGTTGGTCGGCGCGGTCACGACACGGCCGCCGGCGGCATTTTCCTCATTGACTGCGATCGCATACAGGCTCACATGATCCATGATTTCGTGCGCGGCCCGCACCGGGCGTGCCTGTGCGATCTGCAGACGCGCGTGCAATGCCGGCGCGCGACGGCGCACTTTCAACCCGCCCGGCAACTCGCCCTCGGCGGCAATGCCCCGATCGATGCAGGCCATCATGGCCGCGGCGACGCGGTCCAGATGCCGTTCGATTTCGGCCAATGACCGCAGCGAGCGTTCATTGCACAGCACCAGCGCCGCGATCGACAGGTTCGCGCGCGCGGCAAGCTCGAGCAGCTCCGCGGCGGACGCGAACGCATAGGGCACAGCTGTGGACGGCGGCGGCGGCAGACCTACCTCGTCCTCGAGGGCGATGAAGCCGCCGCCGATCGAGCACCAGCGCTGCTGGAGCAATACGTTGCCGTCGGCGTCGACGGCCGTGAACGACAGCGTGTTGGGATGCGCCACTACTGCCGTGACCGTGTCGAACACCAGGTCGGTGCGCGGATCGAATTCGATGCGCCGGCCATCGATCTGCAGAGCATGCTGCTCGGTCGCGCGCTGCATCATGCACTGCAGCGCACTGGGGTCGACGGTGTCCGGTCGCTCGCCGCTCAGACCGGCCAGCACGGCGCGATCGCTGCCATGGCCACGACCGGTCCACGCCAGCGAGCCGAGCAACACCACGCGGATGCGCTGCAGCGCAGAGCTGGCCCCGCGCGCGCGTAGCGCATCAATGAACGCCGCGGCGGCCTTCATCGGCCCGACCGTGTGCGAGGAGGAAGGGCCGATGCCGATCTTGAACAAATCGAAGGCGCTGATCATGGATTTACTGCTCGAATTCCCGCGCGACCTCGCGCAGCAGCTGCTGCACGTAGGGCGCGAACGAACGCCAAACCTCGAGATGAAAGGCGTCCAGCGCCGTGCGCCACAGCACGATGGGCGCCTTGGCGAACAAGGTTCGGGTACACATGCCGGCCGGGAAAGCCTGCGGGTGCAGGTCGAGCGGGCAGCCGGCGCTAAGCAGCTGCGCGCTGCCCGCACCGCTGATCTGCAGCGCGATCTGGCGCTGGCTGATGTCCACCAGTGAATGCGGCATGCCCTTGAGCGCCAACGTCAGCGCGGCCAGTACATCGTCCCATTCCGACTGCTGCAGCAGCAGCAGCTGCTCATCCGGGCTCAGCCACAACGCAGCGCAGCCATCCCCTTCCTGGGCGCGGCAGGCTTGCTCCGGTAATCTCAGACCGAGCGCGACGCCGGCGGCTGCCAGGACCGGCGGTGCGCCGCGCAGACTAAGGCGCCCGAGGCCGGAGAGCATCGCCACCGTCGCACCGGCGTCGGCAGTGGCCGTGGCAGTGGCCTCAGGCATTGAGACGCGCTCCGCTGGGATCGTAAAACACCGGCGAGGTCACCCGCACGGCAATGGGCCCGCGCGGCATCGGCACGTGCAGGGTCTGCCCGATTCGCGCGCGGCCGCCGGCGAGCAGCGCCAAGGCGATCGAATGCCCGAGCGTGGCACTGTGATAGGCCGAACTGACATGGCCGATCGGTTTGCCGAACCCGGCCGGTGCGGGTTCCAGCACGATCTGTGCGCCTTCTTCGAGAACGCACTGCGGATCGGCGATCGTCGCCAGGCCGACCAGTTGTTTGCGATCGGGCGCGGCCATCGAAGCGCGCGCCAGCGAGCGCTTGCCGACGAAGTCGGACTTGGCCTTGCCGATCGTCCAGCCCAGGCCGGCATCCTCCGGGGTCACGGTGCCGTCGGTGTCCTGGCCGACGATGATGTAGCCCTTCTCGGCGCGCAGCACATGCATCGCCTCGGTCCCATAGGCGCAGATACCGAACGGGCTGCCGGCATCGAAGATCGTCTCCCAGGCCTCCGGGCCGCGATCGCTCGGCACATTGACTTCAAAACCGAGTTCGCCCGTGAAGCTCACGCGGAACAGCCGCATGGGCGCGCCGCAGAACTGACCTTCGAGCACCGCCATGTGCGGCATGGCCGCCGCGGCGATATCGACGCCGTGCATCAGCCTGGCGTCGATGAGCTGCTGCAGCACAGGGCGCGCCTGCGGTCCCTGCAGCGCGATCACGGCCCACTGCTCGGTGGTCGAAGTCAGCCAGACGTTCAGATCCGACCACTCGGTTTGCAGGTAATCCTCCATGATCGCGAGCACGCGCGCGGCACCCCCGGTCGTGGTCGTGACATGAAAGCGGTCTTGGGCCAGCCGCGCCACGACCCCATCATCGATGATGAAGCCATCCTCGCGCAGCAGCAGCCCGTAGCGCGCACGCCCGGCCGGCAGCTTGCTCCAGGCGTTGACGTACAGCCGATCCATGAAGGTCGCGGCATCGGCACCGACCACTTCGATCTTGCCCAGGGTCGAGGCGTCCAGCATGCCGCAGCGCGCGCGCGTGTTCAGACACTCACGCGCCACCGCCTGATCCATGCTCTCCCCGGCCTGCGGAAAATAGCGCGCGCGCTTCCACAGTGCGACATCCTCGAATACCGCGCCGTTCGTGAGCGCCCAATCGTGCGAGGGCGTGGTTCGCACGGGATCAAACAGCTCAGCGCGCGCATAGCCGGCCAGAGTGCCGAACGTGACCGGCGTATACGGCATGCGAAACGTGGTCAGGCCGACTTCGGGGATCGATTTGCCCAGTGCCGTGGCGACGATGCCGAGCGCATTGAGGTTCGAGCCCTTGCCCTGATCGGTCGCCATGCCGGTGGTGGTATAGCGCTTGATGTGCTCGATCGAGGCGAAACCCTCGCGTAGCGCCAGCCGCAGATCGCGCACCGTGACATCATTCTGCCAGTCCACTACCGCCGCATCGGCGGCGGCCGCGTGCGCCTGCGGCAGCGCGCCGATGAAGCCGTCATTGCCGGCATCGATCGCGTCCACCTGCCGGCGCGGAATCGCCGCCGACGCGTAACCGATCGACTGCAGAGCCGCCTGCGCGGCCACCGCGCCGTCATGCAGGCTCGCCGCGAGCGAGCCCTGGCCGCGACAGGCCCCGGCCGAGCGCACGCGTTCGAAGCCCTCGCCCGGCAGGTAAGCCTGCAGCGTCGGGTCCCAGTGCAGGCGGCCACGGGTCTGCGAGAACAGGTGCACGCTCGGTGTGTAGCCGCCGGACATCAGCAGCGCATCGCACTGCAGCCTCAGCGATGTCTTGGGCTGCACGCGTCCCTCGGCGTCGCGGCGCGCGAGGCCGACCTCGCTGACCCGCAGCCCGCCGCGCGTACCGGTCACGGTCATGTGCTCATGGACGGCCAAGCCCGCGGCGCGCGCGGCTTGCGGCAGCGCGCCGCCAGCCGAGGCGCGCAGATCGACGATTGCCGCAATCTGCACGCCCGCCGCGTGCAGCTCGAGCGCGCTCTGATAGGCGCCGTCGTGGGCGGTGATCAACACCACGCGCCGCCCGGGCAGCACGCCATAGCGATTCAGGTAGCTGCCGGCAGCCCCGGCCAGCAGGATCCCCGGCCGATCGTTGCCCGGAAAGACCAGCGGGCGCTCCAGGGCACCACAGGCGAAGATGACTTCGCGCGCGCGTACCTGCCAGAGCCGCTCGCGGGGCAGATCGGCCGATGGCTCGCTCAGGTGATCCTGCAGGCGCTCGCACAGCGCGACGAAATTGTGGCTGAAGTAGCCGAACGCGGTCGTGCGCGGCAACAGCGTGACGTTGGCGCGCGCGTGCAGGATCTGCGTGGTGTGCTGCGCCCAGGCCGGCGCCGGCAGCCCACCGATACGGGCCGCGCCATCCGACAGCAGCGCGCCGCCCGGCTGCGATTGTTCGTCGCACAGCATCACGCGCGCGCCGCTGACCGCGGCGGTCAGTGCGGCGGCCAGTCCGGCAGCGCCGCCACCGATGATCAGCACGTCGCAGTGCGCGTAGCGATTGGCATAACGATCGGGATCCGGCTCGCCCGGTGCGCGCCCCAATCCCGCCGCGGCGCGAATGCGCGGCTCGTAGAGCTTGTGCCAGGCGCGCCGCGGCCACATGAAGGTCTTGTAGTAGAAGCCCGCGGGTATGAACGGCGACAGCAGGCTGTTCACCGCGCCCAGATCCCATGCCAGGTTCGGCCATCGATTCTGGCTGATCGCCTCCAGTCCATCGTAGAGCTCGATCTGCGTGGCGCGCAGATTCGGCGTGTAGCGCGCACGATCACGGCGCACGGTGATCAATGAGTTGGGCTCATCGACTCCGGCGCTCAGGATGCCTCGCGGCCGGTGATACTTGAACGAGCGGCCGGTCAGGTGAATGCCATTGGCCAGCAGCGCGGAGGCCAGCGTATCGCCGGCGCAGCCCTGCAATGGCCGGCCATCGAAGCTGAAGCGCAGCGGCCGGGCACGATCGATCAGCCCGCCGGAGGCCGTGCGCAACCCGCTCACGGCGAGGCCGATGCCGCCGGCGCGCCCGTGCCGGGATTCGGTGGCGCCTCGCCCACACGGTAGGTGGCGAGGAACTGGTCCGAGGTGGTATCGCGCAGTGCATTGAAGAAGCGCGCACAGCCGTGAACATGGCGCCAGCGCTCGGCGTGTATGCCTTTGCGATTGCGGCGCATGTACAGGTATTCGGCCCAGTCTTCATCGGATAGCTCGAAGGGGTTCGCCGGGCGCGCCAGATGTGCCTGGCCGCCGTAGCTGAATTCAATCTCCGGGCGCTCGCCGCAGTAGGGGCACTTGATCAGCAGCATCGTGCGGTCCTAGTGGGCCACGGCGGCAGCGGCCGCTTCGTCGATCAGATAGCCGTCGCGAAAGCGCTCGATCGTGAATGGGGCATTGATCGGATGCGGTTCGTCGCGCGCCATCGTCCAGGCAAAGAGATGCGCGGCTCCGGGCGTTGCCTTGAAGCCGCCCGTGCCCCAGCCGCAATTCACGTACAGCCCCGGCACCGCGGTGCGGGCGATGATCGGCGAGCGGTCCGGGGTCACATCGACGATGCCACCCCAGTTGCGCAACATGCGCAGGCGCCGGAATTGCGGGAACAGCTCGCAGATGGCTTCGAGAGTGTGCGTGTTGACGTGCAGGCCGCCACGTTGCGTGTACGAGGTGTAGGCATCGGTGCCGGCACCGATCACCAGCTCGCCCTTGTCCGATTGGCTGATGTAGGCATGAATCGTGTTCGACATGACCACGCACGGAAACACCGGCTTGACCGGCTCGGAGACCAGCGCCTGCAGCGGATAACTCTCGAGCGGCAGCCGCACGCCGACCATGTTCATGATCACGCTGGTGTGGCCGGCCGCGCAGACGCCGATCTTGCGCGTGGCGATCTGGCCACGAGTGGTGGCCAGTCCGCTGACCGCGCCGGTCGCATCCTGCAGGATGCCCGTGACCTCGCAGTTCTGGATGATGTCGACGCCGAGCGCATCGGCGGCGCGCGCATAACCCCAGGCCACCGCGTCGTGGCGCGCAGTGCCGCCGCGCCGCTGCAGTGCCGCGCCGAGCACTGGATAGCGCATGCCGGGCTCGATGTTCAGCGGCGGACAGAACGCCTTGGCCTCAACGGCCGTGAGCCACTCATTGTCCACGCCGTTGCAGCGATTGGCGTGCACGTGGCGCTTGAAGGACTGGACGTCGTGCACCGTGTGGGCCAGCATCAGCACCCCGCGCTGCGAGAACATGACGTTGTAGTTGAGCACCTGCGACAGATGTTCCCAAAGCTTGAGCGAATGGTCGTACAGCGCCGCGCTCTCATCGTACAGATAGTTGGAGCGGATGATGGTGGTGTTGCGGCCGGTGTTGCCGCCGCCGATCCAGCCCTTCTCGAGCACCGCAATGCGCTGCAGGCCATGCTCGCGCGCCAGGTAGTAGGCGGCGCCGAGGCCATGGCCGCCGCCGCCGATGATGACGGCCTCATACTCGGGTTTGGGTTTGGGCGAGCGCCATTGCGCGCCCCAGCCCTGCTGGCCGCGAAAACCCTCGCGCAACAGCGTCAGTGCCGAAAATTTCCGCATAACCGCCCGACATCCCCCTGGTCGCGACGCGCATCATGCGCATGGCTGCCGATCCGGCACGAGCATCAGAGCGCCGCGCCCATTGAATAGAGCCGACATCCGCGGGATGTCGTTTTATTGAAAGTGCATGCCGCTTTCGGGCAATATCGCCGCCTTCGGCTTTGCGACACTTGCGCCCATCCCTGCAGCCCCGAGACTCCCATGATCACCGATGAAGCCAGGCCAGACCTGTCCGAGCTGATCGCGCGCCGCCGGCCCGGACACAGCCTGGAGCAGGCCTTCTACACCAGCCGCGAGGTGTTCGAGGCCGACCTGCGCCTGATCTTCGGCCGTCACTGGATCTACGTCGGCGTCGAGCCGGAGATAGCGCATGCCGGGGACGTCATGACGGTGCAGGTGGGCGGCGCATCGGTGCTGATTGTGCGCGACGATGACGAGCGGATCCATGCCTTTCACAACGTCTGCCGCCATCGCGGCGCCCGCCTGGTGCAGAGCGCGCACGCCAACGTCGGCAATCTGGTGTGCCCCTACCATGCCTGGACCTACGGGCTCGACGGCAAGCTGCTGTTTGCCAATCACATGGGCAGCGGCTTCGACAAGACATGTCACGGACTCAAACCCGTGCACGTGCGCTCGATTTCGGGGCTGCTGTTCATCTGCCTGAGTGCGCAGCCACCGGCTGATATCGACGAACTGGATGCGGCCATGGCACCGTATCTGCGCGCGCACGCAGTCAGGGACTGCAAAGTCGCGGCCTCGACCGATCTGATCGAGCACGGCAACTGGAAGCTGACCATGGAGAACAACCGCGAGTGCTACCACTGCGCGGCCAATCACCCGGAACTGACCGCCTCGCTGGTGGCCCATGGTTACGGCTTCGCCCCCGAAGCGCTCGAGCCGTCCGAGCGCCTGCAGGCCGAGCGCTACTCGCAGCTGGTCGAGCAGATGCAGGGACGTTGGGAGGCCTGCGGGCTGCCGTCGCAGCAGATCGAGCACCTGGCCGATCGCGTGACCGGCTATCGCACCGAGCGCCTGCCGCTGGATCAATCCGGGCAGAGCCAGACCCTCGATACGCACGCTGCCTCGCGGCGCCTGCTCGGCACGATCACGGATCCCAAGGCCGGCGGACTGACCTTCTGGACCCAGCCGAACTCCTGGCATCACTTCATGAGCGATCACATCGTGACCATCGCGGCCATTCCGGTTGCGCCCGAGACCACTCTCGTGCGCACCCTGTGGCTGGTGCACAAGGACGCGGTCGAAGGCGTGGATTACGATGTCGAGAATCTGACCGCGGTATGGGAGGCCACCAACCGGCAGGACGGCCGCCTGGTCGAGCTCGCACAAACCGGCGCGCACAGCCCCGCCTACGAGGGCGGCCCGTATTCCCCGTACACGGAAGGGTTGGTCGAGAAGTTCACCAGCTGGTATATCGGCCGCCTCGGCGCCGAGCTGTCGGTGCCCAGTGCGCGCCGCGAAACGTCGGCGAGTGCACCGGTGGCGCAGCAGCTGCGAGCGAGCCCCGCTGCGACACCGGCGCCGGCGGCCGTAGAGCAGTTCACCATTCACTTCAGCCGCACCGGTCGCAGCATCACCTGCGCCGCGGACACCTTCATCCTGACCGCGGCAAACGTGGCCGGCGTGCGCCTGCCCTGCTCGTGCACCAAGGGCATGTGCGGCACCTGCAAGAGCAAGCTCGTGTCCGGCACCGTCGACATGAGCGCGAACGGCGGCATCCGCCAGCGTGAAATCGATCAAGGCATGATCCTGACCTGCTGCTCGCGTCCGACCAGCGATCTCGTGATCGATCGGTGATGGCGGGACTCATGGAACTGGGCGCACTCGGTCACTTCGGTTTTCTGACGCTGCCCAACTATTCCATGATCGCCTGCGCCAATGCGATCGAGGCGCTGCGCATGGCGAACCGGGTCAGCGCCCGTAGCGCCTACAAATGGCAGCTGCTGACAGCCGACGGCGCGCCGGCGCGCGCCAGCAACGGCATGAGCCTGCATCCCAGCGCGGCCCTGAGCAGCGCGCGCGCGCTGGACATTCTGTTCGTCTGCGGCGGCGTCGACATCCGCCGCTCCACCGGACGCGCCGTGCTGGCAGCACTGCGGCAATTCGCGCGCGAGCGCATACCGCTCGGTGCGCTGTGCACCGGTAGCTTCGCGCTGGCCGAAGCCGGCCTGCTGTCCGGCTATCGCTGCGCGATTCATTGGGAAAATCTCGCCGCCATCCGCGAGGAATTTCCCGATATTCATTTTCTCGACGACCTGTACGCCATCGATCGCGATCGCATCACCTGCACCGGCGGCATCGCCCCTCTGGACCTCATGCTGACCCTGATCCGCGCGCGGCTCGGCCACGGCATCGCCGAACGCATCGCGACGCAGTTCATCGTCGAGCGCGGCCGGCGTGCCACCGAGCACCAACCGCTGTTGCCCGCCGTACCCTCGGGCCCCTCGCACGCGCGCCTCGAGCAGGCGGTGCGATTGATCCAGAGCAAGCTCGACGAGCAACTGCACATGAGCACCATCGCCACCGAGGTCGGGCTGTCGACGCGCCAGCTCGAGCGGCTGTTCAAGCGCTATCTCGGCCAGACGCCCGCGGCGCTGTGGAAGCGATTGCGGCTGGATCGTGCCAGGACATTGCTGACGCAGACCGCCATGCCGATCACCGACGTCAGCGTGGCCTGCGGCTTCAGCACTGCCGCGCATTTTTCCACGGCCTACCGGCATCAATTCGGCTGCACCCCGAGTACGGAGCGCGCCACGTCATGAAGCAGAGGACAGTATGAAAAAGGTCGCGCGCGTGGTGGTGATCGGCGGCGGCGTGGTCGGCGTGGGTACGCTCTACCACCTGGTCAAGAAGGGCTGGTCGGATGTCGTGCTGATCGAGCGCAAGGAGCTGACCAGCGGCTCCACCTGGCACGCCGCGGGGCTGCTGCCGCTGTTCAACATCAGCTATTCGAACGGCCAGTTGCACAAGTACTCGGTCAAGCTCTACCGGTCTCTGCAGGCCGAGACCGGCCAGGATGTCGGCTTCCGGCAGGTCACCAACATTCGACTGGCCTGCAGCCGCGACCGGCTCGATGAGTTTGCGTATTACGCCGGCGTCGCCTCGACCATTGGCGTCGACGTCAGGTTCCTGAGCGCCCAGCAGGTCAAGCAGATCTGGCCGCTGTGCAACGTCGACGGCGTGTTGGGTGCGATCCAGCATCCTGATGACGGCTACATCCAGCCGGCCGACCTGACCCAGGCCTTTGCCAAGGCGGCCCGCGCCGGCGGTGCCGAGATCTACCGCTATACCAACGTGATCGGCATCGAGCAGCGCCGGGGCGGGGAATGGCTGGTCAGGACCGATAAGGGCGACGTGGTGTGCGAACATGTGGTCTCGGCGACCGGCAATTTCGCCCGCCAGACCGGCGCCATGGTCGGACTCGACGTGCCGGTGATTCCGGTCGAGCATCAATACATCGTCACCGAACCGCACCCGGCGATCCAGGAGCGCAAGCGCCAGGGGCTGCCGGAGATGGGCGTGCTGCGCGAGTCCGATGCCTCCTACTACATGCGCGAGGAAGCCGGCGGGCTGCTGCTCGGCCCCTATGAGAAGGGTGCTCCCTGCTGCTACGTCGATGGGCCGTCGGCCGAAGCTGAATACGAGTTGTTCAGTGATGATCTGGACCGCTTGGGGCCGCATATCGAGGCCGCCATCCATCGCGTGCCGGCCTTCGCCGAGGTCGGTATCAAGAAAATCTACAACGGCGCCATCGCCTACACGCCCGATGGCGGACCGATCGTGGGACCGGCCTGGGGCTTGCGCAATTTCTGGCTCAACGAAGGCCACAGCTTCGGCGTGACCGCGGCGGGCGGCGCCGGCTGGCAGCTCGCGGATTGGATCGTCGACGGCGAGCCCAGCATCGACATGATGGGAGTTGACCCGCGCCGCTTCGGCCCCTACGCCTCGCGCGGCTATCTGCGCCGCAAGAACGAGGAGGCCTATGCCGCGGTGTTCACGGTCCACTACCCGGATGAGGAGCGCCCCGCTGCCCGCCCGCTGAAGCAATCGCCCTGCTACGACCGCATGAAGGCGTTGGGAGCGGTGTTCGGGACCGTCTACGGCTGGGAGCGGCCGGGCTGGTTCGCCCCAAACGGCTACGGGCTCGATGAGGCGTCCCTGGCGAAGCCGGACGTGTTGCTCAATGAGAATCACGCGCCGGCAGCCCCGGGCGCGCGTCCGCGCGAGCGTTGGAGCTTCCGTCGCTCCAATTATTTCGAGCATGTCGGCAACGAATGCCGGCACGTCAGCGATTCGGTGGGGCTGCTCGACATGAGCGCATTCGCCAAGTTCGAGGTCACGGGCGCCGGCGCCGAGCATTGGCTCGACTGGATCTTCGCCAATCGCATTCCGAAGAAGATCGGCAGCCTGGCGCTGTGCCACCTGCTGACCAGCCAGGGCGGCATCCGCGCCGAGGCAACCGTGCTGCGCGAGGGGCCGCAGCAGTTCTACCTGGTCTCGGCCGGCGCGTTCGAACGCCACGATTGGGACTATTTCCAGAAGCTGCTGCCGAGCGACGGATCGGTGCAGATGCAGAAGGTCACGACGCAATATGGCGTGTTCGTGCTGGCGGGCCCTCGCTCGCGCGAGCTGCTGCAGAAGCTGACCGATACCGATCTTTCGAACGCCGCGTTCCCCTGGCTCACCGGCAAAGCCATCAGCGTCGGCGCGGCGCAGGCGCGCGCGCTGCGGGTCAATTTCGTCGGCGAGCTCGGCTGGGAGCTGCATCACCCGATCGAAATGCAGAACCACCTGTTCGACCTGCTGTTCGCGGCGGGCGCGCAGTTCGATCTCAAGCCCTTCGGCATCAAGGCCATGGATTCGCTACGCCTGGAGAAGTCCTACCGGCTCATTCCGCGCGAAATGTCAGTCGAGTACGCGATCCTCGAGTCCGGGCTCGGCCGCTTCGCCCGGCTCGACAAGGGCAATTTTCTCGGCCGCGACGGTCTGATGACCTGGCAACGCAGGGGCTTTCGCAATCGCTTCGTGACACTCGAGTTGCAAGGCGTCAGCGATGCCGACGCGCGCGGCTCCGAGCCGATACTTCACGACGGGCGGCTGGTCGGCCGCACCACCTCGGGCGGCTTTGGCTGGCGGCTGGGCAAGTCGCTCGCCTTGGGGATGGTCAGCCCTGAACTGGGCGAGCTCGGCACCACGCTCACGGTCACCATACTGGGCGAGCCACACGCGGCAACGGTGATCGAGGAATCGCCGTTCGATGCGAAGAACGAGCGGCTGCGCGCCTAGCCCGGCGCTGCGCCTTGCGCCCGGTTCAAACGGCCTTCACCGCCTTGCCGGCCAGCGCGCGCACGATCTCGCACTCATCGCAGACGCCACAGACCACGCCGTCCTGCGCCAGCAGCACGGGATGGCCGCTGAGCTGGCGCAGCTGAATGATCCGCTGCAACGACAGCGCCTCGGAGGCAATCACGAGGCCGGGTGCCGGCCCCGAGTTGCCCGGCAGATCCTCGTGCCGCGCGAACGGCGCAGCCTGACCATCCACGCGCAGCGTCATGCACTCGCCGCGCTGATCGAGCGTGATCTGGTAGCGGCGCGCGGCATCGAGCCATAACTGCTGCCCATCGCGGGCAAGCTCTTCGTGGCCGCGCATGATCATGCCGCCGGTGAGCACCGTCAGCGGGTTCATATGGCGCACGAACTCGGCCACATAGTCGTTGACCGGCCGCAGCACGATGTCCTGCGGCGAACCGGTCTGCACGATGCGCCCGCCCTCGAGAATCGAGATGCGGTTGCCGAGCTTGAGGGCCTCGTCCAGATCGTGACTGACGAACAGAATGGTCTTCTTGACCTGCCGCTGCAGCATCAGCAGTTCGTCCTGCAGCTTGGTGCGGATCAGCGGGTCCAGTGCCGAGAACGGCTCGTCCATGAGCAGGATGTCGGCTTCGGTCGCGAACGCGCGCGCCAGGCCAACGCGCTGCTGCATGCCGCCCGAGAGTTCGCTGGCGTAGCGATCGGCCCACTGCGTCAGCCCGACCAGCGCGAGCTTCTCGTCGACCACGCGGTGCCGTGCGGCCGGGGCGACACCGCTGAGCTCCAGACCCAGGCCGACATTTTCCCGCACCGTGCGCCAGGGCAGCAGACCGAATTGCTGGAACACCATGGCGACGCGCTCGCGCCGCACGCGCCGCAGTCGCGCCGGATCGCATTCGGCAACGTCGACCACCGGCCCGCCGCCGCCGACCAGCACGTTGCCGCGCGTGACCGCGTTCAAGCCGTTCGCCGCGCGCAGCAGCGTGGATTTGCCTGAGCCCGACAGCCCCATCAGTACCGAGATCTCGCCGGGTTCGACACTCAGACAGGCGTCGGCGACGCCGACCACGATGCCGGTGCGCTCGGCGATCTGCATGCGTTCGAGTCCGCTGTCGAGCAGTTCGAGCGCGCGACGCATCTGCTCGCGCTGACCGCGGCCCGCATTCCGGGCGGCAAACAGGATGTCGACATGGCGAAATTCCAGCGCGGCGCTCATGGCTGTCCTTGCCGCTGCGGCGGACGTGTCACGCGATCGAGAATGACCGCCAGCAGCACGATGGCGATGCCGGCCTCGAAGCCCATGCCGATCTGCACCGTATTCAGCGCGCGCACCACCGGCACTCCCAGTCCGCCGGCACCGACCAGCGCGGCGATGACGACCATTGACAGGCTCAGCATGATGCACTGGGTAATGCCCGCGAGAATGCTCGGCGCCGCGGCCGGCAATTCGATTTTCCAGAGCAGCTGCCAACGCGTGGCGCCGAAGGCCTGTCCCGCCTCCAACAGCGCGCTCGGCACCGATGAGACGCCCAGATGCGTGAGTCGAATGGGCGCCGGCAGCGCAAATATGACCGTGGAAATCAAGCCGGGCACCACGCCGAGCCCGAACAGCACCAGGGTCGGAATCAGATAAACGAATGTCGGCAGCGTCTGCATCAGATCGAGCACCGGGCGCATCAGCGCGTACAGCCAGGGCCGATGCGCGGCCGCTATGCCGATCGGAACACCGATCAGCGTCGAGGCCGCCGCGGCGAAGGCTACCAATGACAGGGTCTCGAGCGTGGCCACCCAATAGCCCTGATTCATGATGAACAGCAGCGCCAGCGCCACGAACCCGGCCAGCCATGGCGAGCGCCGCCAGAGCCAGATCAGCAGCGCGATGCCCAGGATCAGCACCGGTCCCGGCACCGACTCCAGCAAGCGAGTCAGACCGTCGACGCCAAAATGGACCACCTCTGCAATGCCGTTGAACAGCGCGCCGCCGTGGGCTTTGACGGTCGTGATGAACGCGTCCATCGAGTCGCCGACCGGAATCTTGTGCTGCACGATGGCCAGTTCGAGCCGTTCGAGCCAGCCGTGGCCGGTACTCGCCGGCGCGCTCGCCGCTATGCCCGCGGCGCCGCCGAAGCTCGCGACCCCCTGCAGCCACTGAGCGCGCACGGCCGGGTGCGCGGCCAGCCAGTCGGCCGCGGCCTGGTGCGGATCGCGATGCTGGTCGAGCACGGCGCTCATGAGCTCATTCTCAATGTCGAGATTGAAGTGCAGATTGCGCACCAGCCTGACGACGTTGGGGCATTGCTGAGCGTAGCCGGCGCGTACGTTGGTATAGATGGTCGCGCCGCCGAAGTTCGGTCCGAACACCGCATCGCCGCCGGTCAGATAACGCATGTCGAAACGCAGGTTCATGGGGTGCGGCGCCCAGCCCAGGAACACGATCGGACGGTGCGCGTGTATGGCGCGCTCGACTTCGGCCAGCATGCCCTGTTCGCTCGACTCCAGCAGCTTGAAGCTCCCCAGGCCGTAGGTATCGTTGCGGATCATGCCAAGCACGAGCCGGTTGCCATCATTGCCGGGCTCGATGCCGTAGAGCGTGTGATCGAGCGCCGCGGCAAACTTGCCGATGTCGGCAAAGTCACGCAGGCCCGCCTCGTAGGTATAGGCCGGTACGGCCAGCGTGTACTTGGCTCCGGTCAGATTCGGCCCGAGCACCTCGACCGAGCCATCGTCGACATAGGGTTTACGGTCGGCCTCCATCGAGGGCATCCAGTTACCCATGAAGGCATCGATGTCCTTGCGCTTCATCGAGGCGTAGGTGACTGGAACCGACAGCACCGTGATCTGCGGCCGGTAGCCCTGCTGCTCGAGCAGCACGCCGGTCAATGCCGTCATCGCCGTCACATCGGTCCAGCCGATGTCCGACAACCGCACGTCCTGGCAGCTGGGCGGTTCGGCGCCGAGCGGCGCGGCAACCGCCGGGGCCGTCGCCGCCATCGCCGCCATCGCCGCCATCGCCGCCATGGCGGCCACTATCAGCGCCGGAATTGAATTGAATGGGTATTTAACGCGACGGCTCCCTGGCCCGGCAGGGTCTGCCGGGGGCGCATGCGCCATTGGGTTTTTTTCCCCTGCAATCATGCGCAATTCGTGCTCATTCGATTATAGTCCCCGATATTAAATGATGATTCAACCAGGAGTGGCAATGGCCAGGGGTGCAGGCATGAGCGTCAATTTGGCCGATGCCGGCGGCACGCGGCGCGAGCAGCTGATCGAGATGACGATCGACAGCCTGGCGGAAGTGGGCTACGTCGAGAGCACGCTGACGCGCATCGGCAAGCGCGCCGGCGTATCGGCCGGACTCGTGGCGCATTACTTCGCGGACAAGGACGGGCTGCTCGAGGCCACATTTCGCACGCTGGTGGCGCGCCTGGGCGTGCGCGTGCGCGCACGGCTGCGTCAGGCGCACACACCGCGCGGACGCGTACAGGCCATCATCGATGCCAATCTGGCGGCCGAGGAATTCGATCGGCGTACCGGCACGGCGTGGCTGGCCTTCTGGGGACAGGTGCCGCATGTCGGGCGCCTGCGCCGCGTGCAGCATGTGTATCAACGCCGCATGCTGTCGAACCTTCGGCACGCATTGCGGCCGCTGCTCGAGCCGCAGGAGGCCAGGAGCCTCGCGGCCATGATCGCGGCGATGATCGATGGGGTCTGGCTGCGCGCGGCGCTGTCGAACTGGACCGAAGCCGATAGCGAGGCCGCACGCGCCCTGCTCGCGGCCTTCCTCGACCACCGGCTCAAACCGCAGAATGCCCCGGTGCTGGCGCCGGCCTGGAGCATGGCGCGGCGGCGAGTCGCCGACGGCGGCGTCGTGGTGACGATCAATCCGGCGACCGGCAAGGAGCTGGCCCGGCTGCCCGTGGCCGGTGCGCTCGAAGTGGATGCCGCCGTGGCTCGGGCGGCCGAGGCGCAGGAAGCCTGGGCCGCACGCACCGGTGCCGAGCGCGGGCGGGTGCTGCGGCGTGCGGCCGATCTGCTGCGCGAGCATAACGAGCGCCTGGCCGTGCTGGAGACCTCGGACACCGGCAAACCGATTCAGGAAACGCGCGCCGTCGACGTCGCTTCGGGCGCGGATTGCTTCGAATATTACGCGGGGCTTGCGGCGGGACTGGCCGGCGAGTACTTGGATCTGGGCCGCGAAGCCTTCGGTTACACGCGCCGCGAGCCGTTCGGGGTGGTAGCCGGGATTGGTGCCTGGAACTACCCGCTGCAGATCGCCTGCTGGAAGGCTGCGCCGGCACTGGCCTGCGGCAACGCGATGATCTTCAAGCCTGCCGAGCTCACGCCGCTCACGGCCGTGCAGTTGCAGCGCTTGCTGCGGGAAGCCGGCTTGCCCGAAGGCGTGTTCCAGGTGGTCCAAGGCTACTCCGATACCGGCCGCTTGCTGACGCGGCATCCGCAGATCCGCAAAGTATCGCTGACCGGCGAGGTCAACACGGGCAAGGCGGTCATGGCCGACGCCGCCGCTACGCTCAAGCAGGTCACCCTCGAGCTGGGCGGCAAGTCGCCGCTGATCGTGTTCGATGACGCCGATCTCGACAATGCCGTGTCCGGTGCCCTGTTGGGAAATTTTTATTCGGCCGGCGAGGTGTGCTCGAACGGCACGCGGGTGTTCGTCCAGCGCCGGCTGCTGCGCCCCTTCCTCGAACGCCTGCAGCGGCGCGCTCAGGCCATGCGCATCGGCGATCCGATGCACGCCGACACCCAGGTTGGCTCGTTGATCAGCGCCCAGCACATGGAAAAGGTGCTCGGCTACATCGCTCGCGGTCGAGCCGAAGGCGCGCGCGTGTTGACCGGCGGCGCGCGCGTGGTCGACGGCGATCTCGCCAACGGCAGTTTCGTGGCGCCCACCATCTTCATCGACTGCCACGATGACATGGGCATCGTGCGCGAGGAGATTTTCGGCCCGGTCATGGCAGTGCTGGTGTTCGATGACGAGCAGGAAGTCATCGCGCGCGCCAATGCCACGCCCTACGGCCTGGCTGCCGGGGTATTCACGCGCGATCTGACGCGCGCGCACCGGGTCATTGCCCGGCTGCAGGCCGGTACCTGCTGGATCAACCAGTACAACATCACGCCGGTCGAGCTGCCCTTCGGCGGCGTCAAGATGTCCGGACTGGGCCGCGAGAACGGCCGGGCCGCGATCGAGCATTACTCGCAGCTCAAGAGCGTCTATGTCGCCATGGGTGATGTGGTCTCGCCGTACTGAGGCCTGGACACTGCGATGCAGCGCGAGGAATTCGACTACGTGATCGTCGGTGCCGGCTCGGCCGGCTGCGTGCTGGCGAACCGGCTCAGCGAGAACGGCCGGCATTCGGTGCTGCTGCTGGAATATGGCGGCTCGGATCGCTCGATCTTCATCCAGATGCCCAGCGCGCTGTCAATTCCGATGAACAGCGAGAAATACGCCTGGCGCTATTACTCCGAACCGGAGCCGCAGCTCGGCGGGCGGCGCATTTACACCCCGCGCGGCAAGGTGCTCGGCGGCTCATCCTCGATCAACGGTCTGGTGTACGTGCGCGGCAATGCACTCGACTTCGATCACTGGGAACAGCTGGGCGCCAGCGGCTGGGGCTACCGGCACGTGCTGCCCTATTTCCGGCGCGCCGAGCACTGCCGCACCGGCGGCGATGCCTACCGCGGCGATGCCGGCCCGCTGTACACGCGCTATGGATCGCTGCGCAATCCCCTGCACGAGGCCTGGCTCGCGGCCGCAAGCCAGGCGGGCTATCCGGCGACCAGCGATATCAACGGCTTTCAGCAGGAGGGCTTTGGCCGCATGGACATGACCGTGCGCGACGGCCGGCGTTGCAGCGCTGCGAACGCCTACCTGCGACCGGCCATGCGACGCGCCAATCTGGCGGTCCGCACCCATGCCCTGGCCACTAGGATCCTGTTCGACGGCTTGCGGGCCAGCGGCATCTGCTACCAG